>Ga0100403_1004261_pt1 | contig 10220 bp, 9 predicted proteins | sample CryGeymet201501t_FD_83663 | JGI IMG/M metagenome (GOLD analysis project Ga0100403, IMG submission 83663) | Groundwater microbial communities from Crystal Geyser aquifers in Utah, USA - Crystal Geyser metaG 2015-01t | ecosystem: Environmental > Aquatic > Deep subsurface > Groundwater | place: USA...
ACTCCTCGTTTACCCTCTGGACCCAATCCGGTGGAACCAGTTCTCTCTCTCCGTGTCCCTATTTTGAGAGAGTTATTCTTTCGAGTCTTGGAGGAATCGTTTTTGAATAACCCGTCTCTAGGGGTAGACTTAAAAGCATAGCAATCAGACATACTTTCAACATGGCAACCTCCCGGATTTCTTGATCATAATAATCATTTTTTATCCGTTGGTCAATAATTCTTTAACAATATTCAATTTTTTTTAAACACATATACCTTTTACATGGTACAATTGGAAAAAGGATTCTAACTATGCGAATTCGTTTAAAAATTGATTGGAAGGCTCTAACCCAGCTTCCAGGATCTAAAGATCTCTCCAGTAAAAAAATACTGATTCTTGATAGTGCCCTTCGAATTATTTATGAAAAGGGCCTCCATCAGCTCTCTATCGCTGAGCTTTCGAGAGAATCAGGCATATCAAAGCCTTTGATCCTCTATCACTATCCCACTCTCGACTCGATCATTGAGGAGCTCTTTTTCTTCAGTGGAAAAATGGCCAGATATTTCATTGAAAAGAACCTCAATCGAGAAGCTTCCTTTGAAACAAAGGTCATGCAAATGATCAAATCTCTTTTCGAATGGACTTTATATAATAGAGAAGTGAGTGAATTTTTTATTTTGATGTTTCACTCTGGAACAAAGAATCCACAGATGCAAAAGATCTTAAAAGAAATCCTGCAAACGGCGCATGACTTATGGGAAAGAATTTTCCTCGAATCTATGCGCTATAAATCTCTCGAAGAATTACGCATTCATATCAATGGTCTGCAGTCCATGATCACGGGTTCATTGATCATTATGATTTCTACTAATAGAACTCAGGATGCCAACGATCTTTTAACTGAAATTAGACTTAATGCTGAAGCCCTATTAGGAGTAGAGCTACCCGTTATCGAATTGAACTAGGGAAAAAGAAAGAAAACTGAATTTCTTTTGCCGTTGGGAACGAGATCTTCACTAACCGGATTTGCTTTAATCATTTTCCCATCGCTCATATAATGAATTTCGATTTCAAAAGGTCCAACAAATTGATCGCCTGGGATAAGTGTCTGCTTTGGACCTAATAAGAAGAGTTGGGGAAAAGATGGCTTCTTAATAGTAGTCTCCGCCAATAGTCTCTTTGTGCCTTTGGAAAGAGTATAGGCCTTAACTACAATTTCTGCTTCTTTGAGTTTTCCATCGCCCTTATTCGTTTTCGACCACCAAACTTCACCAGAAATTTTATTATCAAATTCCCCAGCAAAGGAAAGCGAAGTTAAGATTAAGAAGAGCATAAAAAAGATCTTTTTCATAAGCTGATCATGCCAATTTAGAACTAAGCTGACAACTTAGATTGGACAACATCAACCTTTTGACCAACTCTACGCACCTGATCGTAAAATTCAATCCACAATTCACGACTTTCTTTAAACATTTCAGCTGATGCAAATTTGCTTATTTTAGTCGCTTGGAGCGCGAGTCCATTTTGGTTAAGCCCTTCGAGGACATAAGAAATATCATTGAGAAGAAATTGAAAACGCTTCATGTCGCCATTTTCCAAGCAAACTTTTGCTTGATTAGAAAACTTTATTAGTGACGCATGATAATCAGAAACATATTGTCGATCAAATAAAATGTCATGAGGAGATACGTCTACGATCTGATGATTAACTACTTTGACTCCAAAGGAAATTCGAACAATACCTTCCTGTTGAAATTGGCTCACCTCAATAATCGGTCCTGATGAGTTGATTAAAGATTTCAACTCCTCTCCCCACTTCTCATTATTATTATGCTGAATTGAAGAACTCTCAAATTGTAGAGACAAAATCAGCACAGCTCGCATTGTATGAATTTTTTGATCCCAGCTTAAAGAAACTGATTTGGGAGCAAAGTCTTTTTTAATAGATTCTGCAATACTAAGAATACAGTTGAGCATTTCTTCTTGCTTAAGATGATAAACTCCTTGAAGAGCTCTTTCTCCCTTGCTTTCAAACTCTGATTTGTTAAAAACTTTACGCAGCTTATCGACTGTCTTATTCGTGAACTGAGAAAGTTCTAACTTTTGATAACCTATTTTATTTTGATAGATACGACGATGAAAAGCTTCAAGCCTATTCTCAAACAAGTTAAAAACCTCATCAAAATGGACTTTTAACAATGGGAAGCTCTTCATTAGCACTTGTTGTTTTTTTAGAAGTTCCGTTTCCATAGATGCGATCAACTCTTCTAACGACATCAAAACGGAACTGTTGTTAAATTTTAGTTCCTCAACTTTTTCTTTCAATTCAAAGAAATCTTGTCCCTTTTCAAAAATGAGCAAGTACATCTTTTGACCAGCTGATTGAAAATTAAGAATACGTACCTTGACGCTCTCCGATTCACCATTGACCTTTCTAAAAGAGATGATTTCAGTGATTTCATCTTCATGATTCATTCGTTCAAGAACTGATCTAAAAAAAGAAGTAGAGGTCAATTCTTCATTTTGATACATCGGCATAAAGCTAGCGATATGGTTATTTTGAAGAGTCGATGCGTCTTCAACTCCTAGAAATTCTTCCGATGATTTATTCCAATGTATGATCGTTGTGTCTTTTATGATCATCAACGGAAGAGGTAATCCATTATAAAGATTCCAGAACTGGTTTTCGAGTTCTCGCTTTTTAGAAATATCTTGAACCGTAGCAATCGCTCTTACGACTTGTCCAGACACAATGATTGGTCTCAAGTCTAACTTTAAATATTTACGAGTATCTTTTGGAGTCAGAATTTCAAGCTCCAAAGTCGTACTTTGCTTAAATCGACGAATCTCTTTTAAAGCATAAAGGAATCGCTCACGATCTGCTTCAAGAAATAGAGAGAACTCTTTTTGTAAAGTTAACTTTTCACTATCATCAACATCATAAATATTATAAATCATCGGAGACCATTTTGTTTCTTTTGCTTGATAGTCAAATTCCCAAAGACCGTTATCAGCTGTGCTTTGAGTTTCTTGCAAGAGCTTTTCTACGTGATTTTTTTCTTTTACCAAAAACTTCAAGTTCTTTTCTAGATTCTGAAATTCTGTGCGATAAAATCGAATCATGAGCGAAAAAATCGCAAATGATGAGAAAAGCATCCAGGCATCTATAAAAAGATTAATTCTTTCAATTTCATCAACAAGTGTTTGAGAAACGACGTTGATCTGAATTAACAATGAAGATTTTTGCTGTTGGAGAAAAGCGATTCGATCAAACATAGCAGCGCTGTTTTTATCATCAAAGATCAAACTTCTTGATACTCTGAGATAGAGATCTGTTAAGTGATCAAGACGATCGATAGGGTCTTGCAAATTGTGAGAGAGAATATTCCAATTGTTCAATTCATGATGCAGATTTGTATAATATTTCTTTTGCTCTTCAAGTTGATCGAGGAGTTTTGAAAGATGATTCTCAATATCTTTCGTCCTTGAAATTTCGATTCCAGAAAGCACATTTGATATTTTTAAAATACTTTTTTCTAGACGGTTATCGTGAACGTTCATTTGATAGATGGTTGAATTTATCCAATCCAAATATTTTCTCCCCATGAAGCTTCCGCTCATGAGAATCAAAATTAAAACAAAGAGTTTTGAAATTTTACTTTTCTTCACTAATCCCTCGATAACCTATCGGAAGAATGAGGAGTAAATGAAGAAAAGAGTGTTTAGGTCAGGATTAGCCTTTTATACTCTCTACCCCACCCATATACGGGCGTAACTTAGCAGGAATATGAACAGAACCATCTACTTGCTGATGGTTTTCAATTAAACAGACCAAAATCCTCGGGGTAGCAACCGCCGTGTTGTTCAAAGTATTCACAAATTGAACCTTTCCATCGTTGTCGCGATAGCGTGTATTTGTTCTTCTCGCTTGCCACTCTCCTAGTGAAGAACAGCTATGAGTCTCACGGTATTTTTCTTCAGAAGGCACCCAACTTTCGACGTCGTACATGCGAATTTTCCCGGCTCCCATGTCTCCAGTACAGCACTCGACTACGCGATAAGGAAGTTCAAGCTCTTGGACAATTTCTTCTGAAGTTTCGAGCAATACCTTATGCCATTTTTCAGCTTCAGCAGTATCGTTTTTACAAACGACATACTGTTCAACTTTCATAAATTGGTGAACTCGAATAAGTCCGCGAACATCCTTACCATAACTACCAGCTTCACTTCTAAAACATGGAGAAAACCCTGCATAAAGAATGGGTAGATCTTTTTCACTCATAATCTCATTGGTATGGAGTGAATTGAGTTGCACTTCGGCCGTTCCTGATAAATAAAGATCTTGATCTTTCAAATGATAAACTTGATCTCTCCCTGTTGGAAAATGGCCTGTACCATAAAGTGCACTTTCTCTGGCAAATGCAGGAGTAGTGACAAGGGTAAAACCTTTCTTTTTCAATTTCTCAAGGGCCATACGATGAAGGGCCATCTCGAGAAGAACCATATCATTGCGAAGTGAATAACTGCGTGAGCCACAAACTTCTGCAATTTTTTCAAATTCGGCCCAATTATTTTTTTCTAAAAGCTCTACGTGATCGAGTGGTTTGAAATCAAACTTGCGAGGTGTTCCCCATTTTTTGACTTCAACGTTTTCACTTTCATCTTTTCCGACAGGAGCCGAAGGATGAGGAAGATTAGGAACGAGATACAGAAGTTCTTTCAGTTGGCCTTCAACGGTTTCAACTTCCGGTTTCATCGCATCAAGCTTTTGACCAATAGCACGTCCTTCTTCAATTAACTTTGGACGTTCTTCTGCTGTCGCTTTTGGAATTTTTTTAGAATGAGCGTTGCGCTCTTCTTGAAGCTTTTGCATTTCACTTTTGAGTTCGAGGGCCTTTTTATCCAAGGACAATAAATCATCTATAGAAAGTTTGACGTTCTTTTGAGCGACAACTTTTTTTACGATGTCAGCATTTTCGCGAATAAACTTGAGATCTAACATGACCATTGACTCCTGAATAACTTATAAAGCAATGCATAGAATTTAGTCTATTTATGGTCATTTGACAAAGAAATGAAGGTTTTATGCTGATGAGTTATTTTTCTTCGGGATCGAAAAATTGGGAACATTGCACATCGACGACTTTACCACCGGTTGAAGAAGTTGCCTCTACAGACGCGTGGCTTAACTTAGTCCGAATATCTGTAAATTCATCAAATTCAAGAACAACTTTGTAGTCTCGCTTCTCGCCAGGAAGGTAAAAAGCACTATTTTGCACAGAGTAACTATCGCTATGAGTAAAAATCATTTTGGCCTTGGTGCCATCCATTCTTTCAAAAGTCATCATGGCCTTTTGCGAGTCCAGACCATCCTGGGCTTGTCCCGAATGAAGGGCCACTGGACCAAAGCTTTGAGAAAAATTCCATTGAATCAGTTTTTGTCCATAGACTCGTTGGTTGTAAACAACACTATCAAAAGCTTTTTCATTTGATTTTTGATTGCTTCCCATAAAATTGAGAATGAATCTTTCGTATTGAAATTGTCCCGCTCCATCCTCTGTCATTTCCAATCCACGATCGTAGACAAAGTGACAGTCGGCGACGTCATAGAGTTGTCTCTTACCAGCGATCTTTGATCCTTGGAATTGACCATTAAATTTTTCAGCATTTCTTTGAAGTCTAAGATCGTCTTTTTGCAATTCAGAAGTTGCAACGGAAGCTATTGAACGACCATTTGAGTTTTGACTGAAACTACAGCCACAAATAAACAGTAATACGAATATCCCACTTAACACCCATTTCATCATCGCCTCCCATGCCATTGATGAACAGTCTTAAGTTTATATCAAAACATCATTTATTGCTTAATAGGGCAAATCAGTCTCTGTTCTGTTGTAAATGACGAGTCAGTGCATTCTTCAATCTTGTCATTGTCTCGAGTGGTCGGACACTTAGCTGATGTTCCTGATCAGAATAGTCCGTTTTGTCTGCTAAGCAATTCACCTTGAGTTCTCCTCTAGAAAGCCAAGATTGAACGAGAGGAGCATTTTCTAAAAGCGACAACTGATCATTTGAAAAACCAAGCGAGAGCTGTTTTTTTAATTTTTCTTTTTCTTTTTGATTACATGTTTCTTCATCAAATCTCGTGGGCAACAGTCCTACATCTGCAAACCAAGACTTATACGCATTGCTGCCTGATTCATATTTTCGATCAAGTTGTTCCAACTTATTTTTCCACAAATTTGCCTTTAAATTGTCTTTTTCATTGAGAGCTGAAAGATAAGGAGAATATTCTGAAACTAAAAAACGATGAGTATCTATTTGAGAATTTTCGCTTTTAGATTCCATTCTTTGAGCAACTTTATAGTAGAATTGGGAGAGAAGTGGCTTTGATTCTTCATGTTTCTGAGCGAGACTTAACACTGAATCTATAATCTCTTGCGCCTTTTCTTGAGCTAATCGAATATTCTCTAATCGTTTTGAAACATTTTTTCGAAAATCAACTTGAAGATCCGGTTGCGCCCAAGCTGAAGAGCAGGCCAGAAGACCAATAATGACAACTTTGTACATGATAACTCCTTATGACACGTAAAATCATAACGTCTAAAATCTTCCGCAAAAAGAGTTCGAGAAAAAATTTTAGGACTCTGTCATAATATGGACACATGAATAAACAATATTGTCCTGAACGACAACTACCCGATTATGCTTTTATTCCAGGATTAAACCCTCATCCTTTCAAAGAAGGTGGACACTGGTTTGGTGAAGAAGAGCCAATAGCTAAAACAATTGATGATGAAAATCCGCTTTCGAATAAAGACTATTGTTATGCTCTTGATTTAATTAATTACGAATTTTATTGGGAAGCCCATGTCTATTTAGAAGCATTGTGGAATGCTCACAAACGATCAGGACCCATTGCGGAATTTCTCAAAGCGATCATTATTTGTTGTGCGGGCGAAGTCAAAAGAATCAAAGGACAAAATACTGCCGCAGAAGCTCATCATAAAAGGGCCCATGAGCTGATCACTTTACTCATTAAGGATCATCAAGAGATTCTCGGTCTCAAGCTTCTTGAAATGCTTAAGAATTGGGAAAACCAAAACTACAAAATTAATTATTAAAAAAGGGTGCAAACTTCTTCAAAAATTAAGGGCAATTTGTTTCTGACATCTAAGGGATCATCAAATTTTAATTTTTTTTCAATCTTCATTTTCTTAGAGCTATCATTGAAATCAGGAAATCCCCAATCCGCTTTGGCCGTCACTAGGATTTCACCTTTTCCAGAGTCTCGCCAATCCTTGAATTCACAAAGGAGATAGTATTTTACAAAAGGTCGGTCTTTTTTAGTGAATGTGCGAGCAAGGTCGATAAGGCCCGTTCGTAGCTCTGTGTTTTGCGTTTTTAGGGCATTGACCATAGAAGTTTCAACCGCCTCGATTCCAATCACTGAATTTTCTCTATAGCTGGCTTTTAGAGGTCCAGTTTCATTGGTCTCTATATAACGATAGGCAAAGTTGCTTAAAACACTTGAAATAAGGTCATCTAGGGCCGATCTTTCGCCAAGTTCAGCACGAATTTGAGCGTTTCTTTGGTCCCGCATTTTTTGGGCGTCTTCACTTAAGGCCATGAAATTACTCCTCTCTGACTAATCTTTTTACAGGTCTATCCTTTCTACCCGTTTACTCTACCCTCACCCCTATTCTCGATACAATCAAATAAATGAACTTGGGAAGCCTATGTCGAAATATTTAAATTACTTTTGGATTATTACAATTGGTTTGATCCTCTCTTGGGAAGCTATGGCCCAACCATTTACGGTTGTAGCTATCGACTTTATCGACGATCAAGATCAAATGGTAGAAGTTGATACGACAAACTTAAAAACACAAAGAAAGACAATCCTCAACACGGCAGATCTCATCCAAGACACTGAACTTCTTAAAAAAGAAAATCCACAATTCTCAGAAGTTGTACCTAAAATCAGCCCACTCGCAGATGAGAATATGATCCGCATTGTATTTGAAATGCAACGCCGTTGGAAAATTGGCATGGTTAGCATTGATGCCGGAGAGATGGAAGAACTCCCCCTCAACTTAAGAGACCGCTTATCAACTTTCAAAGGAGCCCTTTTCAAAGCACGTAATATTGAAAGAGATAAGAAAATGCTTTCTGAAGAATTTATCGATATGGGATATCCTCAAGTGAAAATCACGAGTGATATCACAGAAACCAGAAGAAAAAGAACAGTAGATGTTACTTTTAAAGTAAATTTTGGTTCTAAAAGAATATTGATCAACGACATTCGCGTTCATGGCAACAAGGGAATAAGAGAAAGTCAAATCCTTGATGTCATCAAAACCCAGAAGAGATCGTTCTTTTTAGCAAGTCGACCGACTTTCAAACTTTTTTCACTCGATGAAGATATTAAAACGATCGAAGACTTTTATCATGACAATGGCTATCTCCTGGCCAAGGCAAGTTACAAGTACAAAATTAAAAACCAACGTTATATTGAAATTGATATTACAGTAGAAGAAGGCGAACAAACAATCGTTCGTGGCATGGGCATTTATGGGAATACTCTTTTCTCAGATCAGGAACTTGCAAAACTTTTCAAGTTCGGAGAGAAGCCAGGTTATAGTGATAAAAATATTAGAACGGGAATGCAAAAGCTGAGAGAAGCTTACGGTGAAGTCGGTCACTCTCTGGTTCAAGTATTAGCTTCACTCGATAATACTGAAGGCATTATCTACGTCACGGTTGATGAAGGAAAAAGACAGTACATTGATAAAATTGTTCTCGAAGGACAATTTAAAATGAAAAAAGAAACAATTATGCTCGATGTTGGTCTCAAAGAAGGCCAAATGGTTAACACTAAAGAAATTGAAAAGACATTAAAGAAAATGAAAGAGACAGGATATTACTCTGACGTTCAGATTGACTATCGTCCAACATCTGACACTTCAGGGGACATTATCCTCATGATCGCTCAAGCGGGAAATCAAATGATTCGCTTCGGAGCAGGTATGGGAACAGAATCAGGACTCGCAGGAGAAATTGGTTACAACAATAACAATCTCTTTAATACTGGAAAGAAAATTAACTTTTCGGCCATGAAATCGATGGAAATGGCAAGAATAGGTTTGATGTATCAAGACCCTCACCTTTTTGGTTCAGACCTAGAAATGAGAACTGAGCTCAGCGGGAGTCAAGCAGACAAGCATGACTATGAAGAATATAGAGCAAAGCTTCAGGCCGTCATTGAAAAGAAAATTACAGAGCACATGAAAGCTGGAATCGGTATGCGTTTAGAATTCGTATCGTATGATGACCTCTCAGACCTTATGCAAGTTGAAGATTACGATGCCAGCGGAAATGGCGTGATTGTAGGAATGATTGGAACTCTTCTTTATTCAACGACAACTCTCGACTCAGCTAATGATGTTAAAGATGGAGTTAGAATTAAATTGGCAATGCTACCAAGTATGGCCAACGGCGAAGCTTACGTAAAAGTATTCTCATCTTTTATGGCAGCCCATTCATTTGCAACTAATGAGGATGGTGTTTCTCACACTATAAAAGGTCGAGTCACTTTAGGACATGCAACGGCCAAAGCACCTTTCTATGAGCGCTTTCAAGCGGGTGGACCAGGAACGTTGAGAGGGTATGAGGAAAATTCAATCAAAGGGCCTAATGGAAAACCGGCCAATACTGTCTTATCAAGCAACGTTGAATATGCTTTCCCATTATGGAAAAACAAACTCAAAGGTGTGGTCTTTTTAGAGGCTGCTACTATGGGTGATAGTTCAGGCTTCTCGGATATTAGAGCTGTTGGTGGATTAGGCTTAAGAGCGAATATGGCTGGAACATTCTTGAATGGCGTTCTTGAAGCTGGAGTAGCTGTTCCTTTCAAGCGTCAAAACGGCGATCAATTGAAACCATTTTACTTTATTTTTGGGGATTATGATCCCGCATACGACTTATAGGATTAACAATGAAAAGAATATTAACTCTTATTTTGATCACTCTCTCGCTTCAAGGTTTTGCTCAAAACAAAACGGAAGAACTTAAAGTTGAGTTATCAGACATTCAAGAGAAAGCAGCTCCAAAGTGGGAGAATCTTGTTGAATGGCAACAAGATCCGGAATGGCTGAATGAGCAGACTTATCTTCAAGTTGCCGGAACCATCTATTCTAAAGGTTGGCTCAATCCGCGCGTTTCTCGCCAAATCGTCC
>Ga0100403_1004262_pt1 | contig 10215 bp, 10 predicted proteins | sample CryGeymet201501t_FD_83663 | JGI IMG/M metagenome (GOLD analysis project Ga0100403, IMG submission 83663) | Groundwater microbial communities from Crystal Geyser aquifers in Utah, USA - Crystal Geyser metaG 2015-01t | ecosystem: Environmental > Aquatic > Deep subsurface > Groundwater | place...
TGCTCCGCGAGGTAGACGCGCCCCATCCCGCCGATGCCCGCGAGGTGCTACACGCGGTAGCCGCCGGGAAGCGTCCGTCCGACGAACGGGTCTTCGCGGAGCTCGACGTCGTGCTCGAGCTCTGCGCCGCACGCCGGGCAGAAGCGGTGCGCTTGCTCGCAGGGGTTCGCGCATTGCGTGCAAGCCGTCATCGGTCGTCGGTAAATATCACGGTGCGGCTACCGGTCGGGCGAATCGCTCGCCGTGTGCTCCTCATGAGACGTATAGTCGCCGGCGTGATGCGTGCCCTCGTCGCGATCGTCCTTTGCCTCGCCGCGTGCCAAGGCGCAAAGAAGGACACGAAGCCCTCGACGTCATCGTCGCAAACGGCGAGCGCTCCTAGCGCTTTGCCCGCGCCCGAGCCTCCATACACGTGCGGCGAGGGCGAGTGCACGGTCACTCGCGTGACCGATGCGATAAAGGCCGACATCGAGTCCAAGCCCGACTACGCGAACCTCAAGATCGTCTTCTCGAAGGAGACGACGGACAATGATCTGAAGAGCGTGTCGAAGATCCCGTGGGTGCGCGTCCTCCGCATCGACAGCGAGAAGGTGACCGACGCGTTCGCGCTCATCCCGCTCAAGGATCTGAAGCGGCTCGACATCAGCGCGACGAAGATCAAATCGCTCAGCGCGCTCGCGACGTCGTCGGGGCTCGTCGCGTTCGACGCGCACGGCGTCGAGGAGCTCGAGGACGTCACCGCGCTCGGAAGTCACACCGGGCTCGAGGAGCTGAACCTCACGGGCTCGAGCGTCACCGACATACGTGCAGCGTACAACCTCGTGAGCTTGAAGCGCCTCGAGCTCGAGCAGTCGAAGATCGAGGACATCACGCCGCTCAAGGGTTGCAAGAAGCTCGAGTACCTCGATCTCGACAACACCAAGGTCAAAGACCTTTCGCCGCTCGCGGGGCTCACGTCGATGAAGAAGCTCTCCGCGTCGAAGACGCCGGTGAGCGACACGTCACCGCTCAAGGACTTGGTCGAGATGGAGTCGCTCGATTTGTCCGAGACGAAGGTGCGCGAGATCGGCGGGCTGAAGGGGATGAAGAAGCTCGTGAACCTCACGTTCGCGAACGCGAAGCAGGTCTACGACATCAAGGCGCTCATCGATCTCAAGCAGCTCGCGACGCTCGATCTCTCGGGCACGCTCGTGAACGATCACACCGCGCTCGTCGGCCTGAAGCGCCTCAAGGTGCTCAACGCGAACAACACGCCGATCCACGACGTCATGCGCCTCTCGCAGCTCGACAGCCTCGAGGACCTGCGAATCGTCGGGACGTGGGTCACCGATCTCGCGCCGCTTCGCGGCTTGAAGAAGCTCCGCCGCGTCGCCGTCGGGAAGAACCTGCCGAAGAAGCGGATCGAAGAGCTCAACAAAGCGAACCCGAACATCACCGTCGAGGTCGCCGAAAAGTAGAGATTCCACAGGGAGACGGGGAGACGGGGAGGATCGGAAAAGAAACTCCCCGTCTTCCCGTCTCCCTGTTCAAACCTCCGCTGTCACGAGCGCGTCAGTCGGTATGCGCGAGGTTCGCGTAGAGATCGTCGTCGGCGAGGTTGTCGCGGTCGTCGTCGCGCGTCTTCGCTTCGATCTCACGCTTCTTGGTGTCGTGAGTCGGCTCGGTCGCGCGGGGCGCTTTCTGCGCCGCAGTCTGGCTGGTCATGGTGCTGAGCATCCAGCAACCTTCGTGCCCTTGCGTTCGTTCGTCCAGAAAACGGCATTTTTCCCGTGTTCGACGCACCTGGACGCGAATCCGAATTCGCGGACCACGGTGTAGGGAAGTCGGCACGCGGCGCGTCACTGCGTCTCCGCGAACACACGCTTTCGGTCACGCGAGACGCGATCGAGTGCGCTCCGACGTTCCCGTCGTGCGAGACTTCTGCCGTTAGGGCGTACTTCGAACGTCTTCGACGTATGAGGGGATCATGAAGAAGCTTCTCTTCTTGGCGACGATCGTCATCGCCGTTTCGTCGGTCGCCGCCGCGTGCGGCGGATCCGGAACGCCGTCGAACTTCGGCAGCGGCGACGACGCGAGCACGGGCGGCGACGCGACCGGAGGCGACGACGCGGGCGACGACGGCATGTCGTTCCCCGACATCGGCGGCGGCGACGGCAGCAGCTGCGCGCACACGTGCTCGAGCGATCTGCACCAGGTCATCGACTGCAACAACAACGTCGTGCAGACGTGCCCGGGCGATCAAGGATGCGCCGCCGGCTCGTGCGTCGCCGCGTGCGATGCCGCGAAGATCAACAAGAGCACCGTCGGCTGCGACTACTTCAGCTACGTGACCGATGCGTACAGCGCCGACAACGGCGACTGCTACGCGGCGTTCATCGCCAACACGTGGGGCTCGCCGATCACGATCAACGTCGACCGCGGCGGCACCGCGTTCAACACCGCGTCGTTCGCGCGCATCCCGTCGGGCACCGGACAAGCGACGACGTACGCGCCGCTCACGAACGGCCAGCTCATGCCGGGCGAGGTCGCGATCCTGTTCTTGGCCGGCACCTCGACCGCACCGGTGAAATGCCCGAACGGGATCACGCCGGCGTTCAGCACGAGCGACGCGGCCGCGCACGGCACCGCGATCGGCACCGCGTTCCACATCTCGACGAGCGCGCCCGTCGTCGCGTACGACATTTATCCGTACGGCGGCGGCAACAGCGCGATCACGAGCGCGACGCTCCTTCTCCCGACGACCGCGTGGGACACGAACTACATCGCGATCGACGGCTACAACAACGTCGGCATCTCGTCGTTCCAACCGTGGATCGCGATCGTCGCGGCCGAAGCGACCGACGTGACGCTCAGCCCGACGGCTGCGATCGTCGGCGGCAGCGGCGTCGCCGGGACGGGCGCGGGCGTTCCTCACACGTACTCGCTCACGCGCGGGCAGGTGCTCCAGTTCACGCAAGACGCGGAGCTCATCGGGACGCCGATTCAGGCGACGAAGCCGATCGGCGTCTTCGGCGGCATCACGTGCATGAACGTACCGATGGGCGTCGGCGCGTGCGACGCCGCGCACCAGCAGATTCCGCCGGTGAAGGCGCTCGGTCACGAGTACGTCGGCGTTCGTCACCGCGATCGCTACCCGGGGACGACGGAGAAGCCGCCGTTCCGCATCGTCGGCGCGGTCGACGGCACGACGCTCACGTACGTCCCCGCGGCGCCCGCCGGCGCGCCGACCACGATTCGCAGCGGCCAGCTCGTCGAGTTCGCGACGAGCGATCCGTTCGTCGTGAAGAGCCAGGACGACAAGCACCCGTTTTACATGGCGCAGTACATGACGGGATGCACCGCGTACTGGACCGGCGGCGACTGCCGCGGCGATCCGGAGTTCGTCAACGTCATCCCGCCGCAGCAGTACCTCGCGTCGTACGTCTTCTTCACCGATCCGACGTACCCGGAGACGCACCTCGTGATGGTGCGGACCAAGGGACAGAACGGCTTCGAAGACGTGAAGCTCGATTGCATGGCGGCGCCCGTCACCGGGTGGACGGCGCTCGGCGCCAATTACCAGTGGGCGCGCATCGATCTCGTGACGGGCAATTTCGCGAAGGTCGGCAACTGCGACAACGGGCGGCACGAGATCCACAGCAAGGCGCCGTTCGGCGTCACCGTGTGGGGATGGGGAAGCGCGGCCAGCGGAGGCGCGTATCGTCAGCCGCCGTCACCGGGGCAGTTCTATTCGCAGGCGGTGAGCTACGCGTACCCGGCGGGAGCGAGCGTGCAGCAGATCACGACCGTCGTCGTGCCGCCGAATCCGCATTGAGAGCGTGAAGGCGTGTTCCTCGTCGCCGTCGCCGAAGCTCGCGATTTGGCGCGCGAGGCGCAGCCGCTCGCGGAGCTGCTCGGCGTCGCGGCGTACGACGTGAAGCTTTGGCTCGGGGGCGCGCTGCCGCGCGTCGTGACGCAGACGGCGTCGCGCGAAGAGGCGGACGCGGTCGCGCAGGCGATCCGAGCGCGCGGGCACGGCGTGCTCGTGGCGGACGCTTCGACGATCGTCACGGGCGACGTGATCGCGGTGAAGCGCCTCGCGATCGACGACACGTCGATCGGGCGCGCGGAGGCGCCGGACGAGCGGTTGCCGTACGGATCGATGGGCGCGCTCGTTCACGTGGCGAACCGGACGGACGTCGAGCACGTGACGCGCGAGAAGGACCTCGTGAGCGACGCGGCGGCGTCGCGGCGGCCGCAGACGGTCGTTCGCGAGCGGACGACGCACTCGCATACGATGGAGCACGTGCTCTACGTGTTCCCGGTGGACGCGCTCAGGCCGTGGGTGATCGACGAGTCGAGGACGCGCTACGTCGGGCTCGGCGCGGCGATGAAGCCGACGGCGCACGAGAACTTCTTCACGACGATCCAGCTTCTTCGCGAGCGCGCGCAGAGCGCGCCGTACGACGATCGCTTCGTGGCGGCGCCGCGGGTGGTGCATCGCGTGGTGCGGACGACGACGGCGCGAGGGACCGCGCCAGAGATCGACGCGGAGCACGGCGATCCGTCGGTGCATTTGCTCGCGCTCTGGTTGATGCGGGGCAGGGGAGGGCCGTACCGGGACGCGGCGGAGATGCGATGAAGCGGGCGCTCCTTTTCGTGATGCTTGCAGGATGCACGGACCGCCGCGTCGAAGCCGCGAGCCTCGCGCCCGCGAGCCCGAGCGCGAGCGCGCCCGCGACCCCGAGCGCGCCCGCGACCCCGAGCGCAAGCGCGACCCCGAGCGCAAGCGCGACCGCGAGCGCAAGCGCGACCGCGAGCGCGACCGCGATCCCAACCCCGCCCGATCTCGTCGTCTCCCCCGACCACTGGTGCACTGAAGGCCTCGACGCCCTCGACGACGAGACGTGCTTCGTCGTCCCGCCGTCGATCGCCGCGCCGCGCGCGCTCCTCATCTACTTGCACGGCGTCATCGCGCCGACGGGACGCACGCAGAAGGTCGTGCAGTCCGTCGTCGCGTCGCGCGCGCGCGCGCACGGCTTCGTCGCGCTGATGCCGCGCGGGCGCCGCGGCATCGGGCCGAAGAACATCAAAGACTGGTGGGCGTGGCCGACGTCGGCCGACGCGCACAAACGCTACTCGGCCGAGCTCACGGCGTCGTGGGCGAAGAAGCGCGCCGAGCTCGAAGCGAAGCTCGGCGCCGCGTTCGAGCGCGTCTACGTGGCCGGCTCGTCGAACGGCGCGTACTACGTGTCGATCCTCGCGCTCAAAGGCGAGCTCGTCGCGGATGGGTTCGGCGCGATGTCCGGAGGGAACGCCGCGGGGCGATCGAAGGACACGATCGTCAAGGCGCCGCGTCCGCCTTTCTACGTCGGCTGGGGTGCGCAAGACGACACCAACGTCGATCCGAAGTCGCTCGCCGCGCTTTTGAAGCAATCGGGCTGGCCGAACAAAACGGCGGAGCATCCGGTCGGGCACGGCGCGCGCGAGGTTTATCTCGACGAGGCGATCGCGCTGTGGCGCGGGCAGTGACCGTCCTCGTGTAGAATCGCTCGCGTATGTCGAACCAGGGCAAACCGCCGGACGCGGACGCGCCGCGGGCGTCGGCTGGGCCGCGCATCTCCGCGGGACCATCGCCGGAGATCGTGAAGACGGTCTCGACCGGGAGCTTCGAGGCGCCGCCGGTGTCGATCGGCGGCGCGGTGGACGCGCTCGTGATCATCGGCGCGGCGGATCAGGCGCTCATCGGGCGCCGCTACTTGCTCGTCGGGACCGAGGTGGGCGTCGGGCGCGAGCCGTCGAAGGTGATTCATCTGCCGCTCGATCAGGTGTCGCGAAACCACGCGCACTTCGAGAAGCGCGGCGAGCGCTGGTGGTGCGTCGACGACGGATCGACGAACGGGACGTTCGTGAACAGCGTGCGGATCGACAGGCCGCTGCTTCTCGAGCACCTCGATCGGATCACGGTCGGCGCGACGACGCTCCAGTTCTTCGCGCGCGACGCCGTCGCCGCGCCGTCGCGCACGGACGACGAGCTTCCGTTCCCGCTCGCGGCGCTGCCGGCGCTCGTCGCGTCGCGCCGCGGAAACCTCGTGCGCGTGAAGACGCTCTTCGACGCGATCGAGCGCGCGCTGAGGTTCGCGATCGCGATCGAGCTGTCGCTCATCGTCGAGTACGGCGACGAGAACGCGTGGAGCGAGCTCGTTCGAATGCTCTCCGATCGTCAAATCGCCGATCGCGCGCTCACCATGGGCGCGTGGGAGGCGCTCGCGGCGCGGCTCGCGGCGCTCTTGCCGGAGAACGCGAACGATCCGCTCGTCAGCGCGCTGCGCTCGCTCGTGAACAGCCGCGGCGAGCGCTCGCCGCTCGCGAAGCGCCTCGCCGAGACGGTGCGCATGCGCAACGACATCGTGCACGCGGTCACCGCCGCGGACGCGGCGTACGCGCAGCACGAGCCGCAGCTCCGCTCGGTGTTCGACGCGCTCCTCCTCGCGTACCGCCCGCTCTCGGCGTACCGCCTCGTCAGCGTCGCGCACATCGAGAACATCGATCCGCGCGGGCGTTTCAAGTACGCGCTCTACTTGCATCGCGGCGCGCTCGAGCAATTTCCGATCATCGACGAGACGCTGTCGTCGCCGCTGCAGAACGGGTGGTGCTACTTGCTCGGCGACAAGACGCGGCCGCCGCTCTTGCTCGCGCCGATGGTCGCGTCGAGCGTGTTCGAGCAGACGGGACGCGTCGAGATCTTCCTCGCCGACGGCATTCAATACGGCCCCGAGGGCGCGAAGATCCGCGTCCAAGGCGTCACCTCGAGCAACCAGCACACGGTCGAAGTGCCGTGGACGCAGCGCTTCGAAGCGCTGCACGCCCGGATCGCGCAGGCGAAGCAGCGCGCCTAGAGCTCCGACACGCGGCGCATGAGCGTGCCGCACAAATCCGATCCCGGGCTGCGCTCGCGCTCGATCTTCAGGCCCGCGCGGAACATGTTCGACGCGGCCTCTTCGCGGCCCATCAGCAGATGACACATCCCGAGCATCTCGAAGTCGGCCGGCTCGCCGTGCACGGAGACGAGCTCGGTGAGCGGCGCGATCGCGACCTCGTGCGCTTTGTTCATCGCGTCGGTCGGCTTCTTCGGTGCGTTCTTGAAGTGCACCATGAGCTTGAGCGCCTGGCGCTGATCTTCCGGGCGCAGCTGGGTGAAGCCGGGCGCGCCGAAGATCGCGCCGTACGCCGCGTACATCTCGTCGAGCTTGTTGTCCTTCGCGAGCGCGACCGCGGCCTTGACCTTCAGGACCATCTCCTCCTTCGTCATGGGCGGCAGTCTACACAGTTCCGGCGCTTCGCCTACACCGGCCGCGCGTGCGGCGTGTCGGCGCCGTGATCGGGTTGTCGTCCGGTAGAAGCGCGCGGCGAGCACGCGACGGCGCGCGTCAGAGACGCATCCCAGCGAAAGCGCACGTGGCGCGCTGCTGCGACATCGTCTGCCGAGAACTTGGCACGAACGTCGCTCGTACGATTCGGTGAGATCATGAGCCGCCGCCACTCCGCCACGCACGCACGAGAGCACGCGATCGCCAGCGACGCGTCGTCGGGCGATGCCATCCTCGCGAGAGTGCGGAGGCTTCGCGCGCGCGGCGACGTTCGCAAGGCGCTCGTGATGCTGCGCGAGGCGTGCATGCGCGACGAAAGCGCGGCGGTGCTTTGGACCATCTACGGCGCGCTCCAGGCGAAGCTCGGGCACGTGGAAGATGCGCGGCGCGCTTTGAAACAAGCGGTTTGGCTGCGCCGCAGCGCGGGCGACGCAAAGCGTGCACGTTCGACGCAGGCGCTGCTCGACGGCGTGTCGATTCCGTCGGCGGCGTGACGCACGCACTGGCACCGACGTCGCAACGCCTTCGCGCGGAGGTAGAGCATGCGAAGCCGGCGCGAGTTCGTCTCGGGCGCGAGCGTGATCTTGCTCGTCGCGCCGGTGCTCGCCCGTGCGATCGCGGCGTGCTCGTCGGAGAACGACACGCCGCCTTCGTGCGACGGCGCGGAGTCGACGTCGAGCGTCGTGCAAATGCACGCGCACGTCGTCTGCGTCTCGGCGGCGCTCCTCGCGCATCCGCCGGCGGAGGGCGCGATGATCGCGACGACGCCCGCGTCGGGGCACCAGCACGCGATCGCGCTGACGAGCGCGGAGCTCGCGAAGATCGCTTCGAACGAGCGCGTGACGGTGACGACGTCGGTCGCGCAAAGCCACACGCACGACTTCTCGATCACGCGCGCGGGGCGCGCGCCGGCGCCGACACGGCCGGCGCGCGGCACGCGAGGTGCGCGCGCGCCTGACCGCGTGACGGCTCAGCGCCGCGCCGTCGTCTCGCGCGCGCCGACGACGCGCTGCCCACCCAAGTCGAAGCGACCTTGCAGGCCGGCGTAGACGAACGTCGCCGCTTGCGCCGTCGCGAGCGCGTGGTTCGTCCCGCCCGACGGCATCTCCCACAGGAAGAGGTTGACGTCGGCGCCGACGACCGGCGCGATGGCGACGTCCTGCCCGAGGCGAAGGTCGTAGCCGATCTTGAGTGACGCGAGCTCGAAGCCGTGGCGCAGGACGGTGGTGCCGACCGCGGCCGTCGGATCGACCTCCCAGAGCAAACGGTAGCCGACGCCGAGGCGCGCCCACGGATCGCCGCGCAGGAGCGGATCGCCGTGCCACGTGATGCCGACGTTGCCGGCGACGCCGCGTGCGGCGGTGTTCGCCTCGTTGCTGAACTCTTGGTACGACGCCTCGATGCCGTACGACACGTACTCGGTCGCGCGGTGATCGATGTTCAACCCGAACGCGATGCCCGGACCGGCGACCGAGGGCAATCCGCGCCCCGGCGCGACCATTCCGAAGCCTTGCGTGTACCCCGTGTCGAGCTTGATCTCGAGGGCGTTGGCGGGGGCGGGGACACGGCGCGCCATGTACGGCGCTTCTTGGGCGCTCGCGGTGGACGCGAACGCCGCCGTGCCCGCGACGCCGGCCGCGATGACGACTGCTGCTGTGATCGGACGCATGGCTCGTGCTCCTTGATGCCTTGATGATTTCGGCCGATGAGGCCAAGCGCGCGAAGTTGCACCGCACGTGCCTCTTCGCGCGCGGCGCGCGTGCCCGATCGCGTCGCGCGCCGTGCCTATCGGAGCCGCGGCGTGTATCGCTCGTGGAGCGCCTGCGCGCCATGCGGGGCACTTCGCTGCCTCGGATGAAACGCCCAGACGAGGATCGCGCCGCTGACGAAGCCGCCGACGTGCGCCCACCACGCGATGCCGCCTGCTTGCGCCGCCACCGGCGAGAGCGCGAGCATCGATCCCGCGAAGAGCTGCTCGAGGAACCAGATCCCGAGGAAGAGCACCGCGGGCACGTCGAAGAAGATCGGCCAGAAGAAGATCGGAAAGAGATCATGCGAAGAACGCAATCACGCGGCGTGCCACGACCAGCGGGAGCGTTCGTGTGCTACGACGAGCGCGATGCGCCTCGCGATCGCGGCTCTTGCGATGACGGCGCTCGCGTGGCCCGCGCCCGCGCGCGCGGACGACGCGATCGCGACGTTTCCGATGGCGTTCGCCGTGATGCAGGACGACGGCGAGCCGGTTCGCGAGGACGCGTGGATCGACGCGCAGCTCGCGGAGGCCGAGCGCCTCTTCGCGCCACACGGCGTTCACTTCGCGAAGGCGTCGCGCCGCTTGTCCGGATCGCTCTACGCGAAGATGGAGACGCGCGCCGATCGCGACGCGCTCTACGCGATGATGCGGCCGAACGTGATCAACGTGTTCGTGGTCGCGTCGCTCAAGGACGTCGACGAAAAGGATCGCTGGCGAATGGGCGTGCACTGGCGGCCGTCGCAGAAGACGAGCGCGCGCTACATCATCCTCGCGGCCAACGCAGCACCCGCCGTGCTCGCGCACGAGCTCGGTCATTACTTCGGCAACCCGCACAGCCCGACGCCCGACAACGTCATGAGCTACACGCGCACGGGCGGCGCGCTCTACTTCGACGCGCCGCAAATCGCGCGCATCCGCGCGACGGCGCGGAGGTACATCGCGGAGCGCGAGATCGTGCCGCTGCCGCCCGCGAAATGAACGGCGATGATCAGGTCGTCGCGCGAGGCGTCTTGCGCGCCGCGAGGTCGCCGTTCGACGTCAGCATCCAGCCGATCATCTTGTAGAGCACGCGCGCGCCGACGTTCGCGTCCCATTCGTCTTCCCCCGGCACCA
>Ga0100403_1004266_pt1 | contig 10213 bp, 15 predicted proteins | sample CryGeymet201501t_FD_83663 | JGI IMG/M metagenome (GOLD analysis project Ga0100403, IMG submission 83663) | Groundwater microbial communities from Crystal Geyser aquifers in Utah, USA - Crystal Geyser metaG 2015-01t | ecosystem: Environmental > Aquatic > Deep subsurface > Groundwater | place...
AGAATCGTACAAATCTGGATTCCCGTGCCAGAAATCCCCGAGAAACTCGTAGACCGTGTTCGTCTTCGGGTCGAACCCATCAACCTTAATTGCCCGCTTTCTACCGGGCAGCTTAATCGGGTACTCCCGAAACTCTTCTGGAATCCCTAGAGAATCGAGCCAGGCCTGGGATATCCTTGAGATAGAGCCTTTGGCGCATTGGGGGCAGCCGGTGCCTCCGGTTCTGTGCTGTACAGAGGTTTTCCACTCGTGTCCAGCCGAGCACTGCCACCAAATCTTCTTATCAGAGCCCGCTGTAACTGAGTGCGGTGAGGCACCCCGGGGATTTTTAGTTGGGTGCCACTCAGCGGCGACAGTTGGGTTTATGGTTGCTAAGCAGTTATCTACGCACACCCTTTTGCCAGAGCAGTAGGGGCACCCATCGCCCCTGCCCGCGCGCTTGTAGACTTGCAGCTTCCACTCGTGTCCCTTCGAGCACAACCACCAGGCCTTGTATTCGGACCCAGGGCCAAAATTGTACGGGGTACGCTTAGGTGTGTTTTTTACGGGGTGCCACTCTGCCGCTACTCTAGGGTTTACTGTGGCCAAACACGTTTCAGGTGTGGCTTTGTTTCCAGCGCAGAATGGGCACCCGTTGCCACGTGACCTGTTATTAATAGTTGACTGCCACGAGTGCCCCTGCCGGCACTGCCACCACACCTTTTTAGAGGAGTAAGGCAAAACATTGTCTGGTGTACATAGATTTTTAGTTGGGTGCCACTCTTCTACCAACGCAGGCTTAACTGCTAGGAGGCTCGTCTCTGGGAGGGTGCGCTGCCCTGCACAGTACGGGCATCCGTGACCTGCAGCCCTATTGCTTATCAAAGCCTCCCATGAGTGGCCTTGCCTGCAAAGCCACCAGGCTTTTCTATGTGAGCTTCTTGTAACCGTGTCTGGTGTCAAGCTAGAACTATTTTTAGTTGGGTGCCACTCCGCTGCAAGTTCTGGGTTCATCGTAGCAAGGCAATTATCCGGGCACGCCTTTTTACCTGCACAGTAAGGGCACCCAGAGCGCAGTCTGGAATACACGCGTGCTTCCCATGTGTGCCCCTTCTTACAATGCCACGTAGCTACCTTGTTGGACTGCGTTAATGTGCTACTCGCGGCGAGCCCTTTTGCTAGGTTCTCATTACAAGCCCAGCTTTCAGCGAGACTTATAACATCTGAGACATGCTTCTTACCTACGTTCACCAACACCTCTGCCCCGCCCGACAGCTTTAGACTGAAGCGAGGATGAGAAAACCTAATAGCAGTTCCACACTGTTAGCGTGGTTATCACCATGGGCACAAGTAAACTCCCCCAACGGAAACTCGGGCCCAATTCAAAATTCTAAAACCACCTGGGTTTGGCGGAGGCTTCTTCCCCATAAAAAGGAAACTGCTTCTTCCACTCCTCTACCAAAGCTAGCTCTCTCAAGATGAACTCCTTCATCTCAGACCAGTCGTCGAACAAGCTGATGGGCTCCCCAAGTTCTTCGACGTGTTCATTGTATTTATACCGCAGCCCTGTTGCCATAGTGTACCCACCTAGAGTAACAGCGTTGACAAGGTTCTTGTCCCTATCATCTACGAACACCGACCACAGGCATGAGTCGTCTCTTACCATATGCTTTGCGTGGGCATAGATGGCATAGTCCTTGGTCCGCCCCAAAAATGGTAAGTGTTTCTCCAGCCACTGCTGTTTGTCCCACACCGCTGTTTTAGACTGAGTTACGGGGGCAGTAACTACGATAACCTTCGCCCCGGCTTCATGGATTTCACGTACCGCCTCTACCGCCCCCTCAATAGGAGGCATGTCCAGCAAAAAGTGGTCTTCGTTCAGAATTTCCCACATAGTGCTGCGGATATCCTCTGGCCAGGCACCAAAATCCCAGGAGGTTACGTCCGCCATAGAGTATGTCGTACCAACTCTTTGGTTTAGTGCTTCAACCCAGGCCGGAAGCATGTCAACGATTATCCCATCCATATCTAGAGCGATTAAGGTGTCTTTACTCATTCTAACCTCCAGAGCCCTTGTGCTCGCCTATCAGTTTGCGAGCACACGCGACTGTTGTCCTAATATCCTCGACAGCATCGTGCGCTTTGGCGTTAGAAATGCTGCAGGCTGATGCAATAGCCTTAAGATGGAGAGAACGCGGAAGCTTTCCTCCAGTGATAAAGTTGTGAAATACGTAGAAGCTTTCCAGGTTCAAAGTGTGGAAGTCAAAAGGGTACTGCATTCCTATCCTACTATACTCAGCCTTGAGCATACCAGCATCGAAAGCCACGTTCTGTCCGAATAGGGTTACGTCTTGCAGGAGACTGCGGGATGGTGACTCGGCGAGATTTTTAGGCGAGATGCTCGACAAAATCCAAGTCTCAAATTCTTTGACCACAATATGGAACAGGCGTTCTGGTGCAAGCACTGCTCTAGAAATACCAGTGTAGTCGTAAACATTGAAGTCGTCTCGTACCCCCCTTTCTGGCCAGCGGGGCCGTACCAACGACATGTACTCCGAAACCTCACGTAATTCTGTGTCCAACAGGATGGCACCAATCTGAATGATTTCATTCGTTCTGTGGTCGAGCCCGGTGGTTTCAAGGTCTACACCAAGGATAAATCTAGACATCTAAAACTCCTCTCTCTCTTGTGCACGAGGAACAGCACCTCGTGCTATGGCTAACACGCAGTCCGGCCGAACTACGTGGGGAGACGTACTAACCAGGCTTCATCCACTCGATGGCGCCAATCTCAGTATCGTCTGAACCGTAGTACTCGAGTACGTAGGTCCCCTTTGCACTTTTGCCAGTAATGATTACACTAAAACATCCAGGCTCACCTCTAACGGGAATCCCGCGCGAGGGCTTGCTTGTAGAAATCACTGACACTATCTCAGAACCGGCAACATACCCAGGGTCCACATCCCTGCCCTGCAGAGGGCCAGACATAGTACTATACTCTCCCGAGCCTTGCAGGTCGCCGTTAAATATGTGCCCCGGCTGTGGCACCTTGCCTGACTTTGGGTATGCCCTTATAGACAAAGCTCTTACCTGCTTGCCTGTAGGAGTACATGTGTACTCCCCCTCTACGATTGCGTGCACTACTTGCCCCTCTAAAACTGGGCAGATGTTAGCGATACCGCCGCTAAGCATCACGAGCCTCGTCGTGTAGAACTACAGACTTACCGTTGTCACTAAGTGCGACTTCGAAACACCCGTAGGAGTCGCCGAATGCCCCGGGCCTAATGTATACAGGGCCGAGGCCCTTGATTACAAACCCGATTACACCGGGACTTACAGTCTTGACTCCGCCGAGCCCGAACGCACTCTTGTCACGAAGAACAATCAGTTTGGAGATTGTCTTACCTTCCAGCAATGCTCTCCAAAAGTTAACGCGGCTAACGCCAGCGTCTTTATCCCAAGGGTCGTACTCCTTGGGAGCTACGTCAGCCGAGCCGTCCGGCTTGAACAGCCCCTTAACAACTCTCCCAAAGCCATTGAGGTGCTTCTTGAAAAATCCCGTAAAGCTCATTGTTTACCTCTTCTTTACCTTTCTGAACATCCCGCACCTGGTACAAAAGTCGTGCGGCTTGTTCTTCAACGTAAACCCACTAAGTCTAACTTCTTTGTGCTTCATCCAGCACAACAACCTACCTATTAAGCCTTTACTGTAACGACCCGTGATATGTTCCATCGGTCGCCTCCTAGCAGTGCCGGCTCAACGGTGCTAGGCCTGTACAATCTCCAATCGAGCCAGCTGTTTGTCGCTCAGGTACCCCTTAAGATATCTAGTCACGCTTGACATATCCTTGAACTTGTGTTCCGGCCTGTTGGAGACAAACAGCAGGTCTCCACCAGCCAGGTTGTGGGGTTTCCACCCCGTGGCTTCAAGCTCCCTAGAAATCTCCTGGAGCTGGTTATTACCCCGCAGTGTACTTTTAAGTAACAGTTGATATTTAGTGCGCATTCTAAAAACCTTCCAGAGTAAGAGCCGCGTCAAAGTGCCATGGACCAAGCCTTGTTGCCTCGAGGTTTGCCCCGTCGAGGCGCGCCCGGACTAGTTGAGCGGCCTCGTCATCGGCTAGACCATTGTGGATGTACCACATCCAAATAACTCCTGCCGAATGTGTGACGCCGTCGTGGCAGTTGACTAGTACCCGGGTATTAGGCTCCTCTGACCACTGCTTCAGTAGCTTCACTGCCTCGATTAATAGGCCTACCCCTAGAGATTCCTCTCGTTTTAGCTCAATAAACTTCGACCCCTCAGGCAAAAACTTCTCTAGCTCAGTGTCATCATGTAAGCATAGTACCCTATTAAACCCCAGCGCCATCGCCCGCTCAAAGGACTGCGCTGTGTTCAGTGCAGCGGCACCTAGCCAGGGCTCTACGGCCTCGATTATCTGGGACGCCTTACGCAAAATACTGTGTGCTTCTGGAGACCTAGAAAGCGCATCCCTAATACTCTCGACAGGTAGAGGCGAGTTGTAGTAGTTCATTAGGCCCGCGTCATCAGCGTCCCTTTTTAGAACGTCCTTGTAAATCTCCCTAATAGCTTCCGCCCTAGCTTCATCATCAAACAACATTGCAAATCCTTTCTACGAAAGCTCCATAACCTTCAGGTACGCATAGTTAGACGCACTCGAGTTATAAGCGAAAACCCTACTTCTCCCAACGTTACTGGTCCAAACGGACCCGGAATAAACTACGATACCAGAGCAAGTTGTAGCGTCACCGCCGCCAAAGCTGGCACCGAACCCGACGTTAGAGCCTCCGATATATACTGCATCCCCTCCGGTGTGCTGTACCATCAAGGCTTTTCTGCGGTATAGTTGTCCTGATATTGTGGTACCGGGCAGCTCCACTTTTGTATCGGGAGCGATAGAAAATGGTGTTACAACCACGTCCCCGTGCAGAGGCACGTCACTACTCATGATGTTAAGAATTGCTGACATTTTATCCCTCGTGGTAGCAGGTTATATCTCCAAGTAAATAATAGTACAAAAGGCCGTGTAAGTACAGGCTACAGGAGCTTCGCGGCTGCGGTAGCCAGCCTACTACGCTCACCCTTCATGAGCGTAACGTGTCCGGCAAAATCTACTTCCTTAAACTTCTCCACCACTTGTGTGAGACCGTTGCTCACAGAGTCAAGAGTGGGGCAGTCAATCTGCTGGGTATCACCTGTCATAACTACCTTAGTGTTATCGCCAGAGCGGGTCAGGAATGTCTTAATCTCGTGCCTGCTCATGTTCTGGCTTTCGTCACAAATCATGTAGTTGTTGTGGAACGTCCTGCCTCGGATATACGTCAGGGGCTCAATACGGATAATCCCCCCAGCTACAAACTCCTCGAACTGGCTATCAACAAAATCAGTGTTCCTAGAAGAAAACAACACGCTAATCGCGTCCTTAATTGGCCTAATCCACGGCTCGTACTTCTCGTCAATCGAGCCAGGCAAAAACCCAAGGTCTCCAGAGCCCACTGAGATAGTCGGCCTAGTGATAATGAGACTGTCGTACTTACGCTCCTCTACAACTTTTTGTAGGCCAGCAGCAATCGCTAGAAGTGTCTTGCCGGAACCAGCTACACCAGATAGTGTAACCAAGCTGATGTCATCATCAAGCAGCATGTCCATAGAGAACACCTGCTCGGTGTTCCGGGCCTTCAGTCCCCAAGCAAACTTGGGCAGCACCCTAAGTAGCGCGCCTCCCGAGAACTTAGCTAGCGCTGACTTCTGCGGGTTAATCTCACTCTTAGCAATAACAAACTGGTTGGGGAATAGGTCCTCTGACGTAAGACACGCGCCTTGCGTAAACAAAGCCTGTACGTCCGCGTCTGGGACACTGAGCGTGGAAACCCCCGTGAACATCTCGTCGGCACGGTTGTGGCGGCGCTCGTCAAAGTAGTCCTCTGCACCGATGCCTAGTACCTGCGCTTTGACGGAAAGGCCGATGTCCTTAGTAATAAGGTATACGTCCTCACCCTTGAGCTGCAGATACTTGCAAAGTCCCAAAATTCGGTTGTCTGTGATATCGTTAGTTACCTCTGAGGGGATGTCCTCGTTGGCATACGACTGCACGTACAGGGTAGACCCAGTGGACATTTTGATGCCCTTAGAAAACTCCCCCTCTTTGCCCATATCCCTAAGCGTGCGTATTACGAACCTAGCGTTCCGGCCACGCTCATCCTGCTTGCTCTTAAACGTATCGAGCTCATCAAGAACGCTCATTGGGATAACGACATCTTCTACTCCAAAATTGAACAGGGCCTCACCTGAGTAGAGTAGAACCGATGTATCGATGACAAAAACCTTCTTGGACTTCTTGGCTTTCGGTGTTCTTTGTACCATTCACGTAGCCTTTGTTATAGTTGTGGAATGAAAAGGGCTATGAGCTGGAAGGTATCCAAGGTGAAAATAGCTTGTCTTGGTATTCTACGAATTTAAGCTCTTCAGGGCATTTTCTCATATGCCAGCTTAGATGCGTACTTTGGCTATCCAGCAGCACCAGGTTGGTAACAGTATTGTTCAGCTTGTTTTCATCCCTGTGATGTACAACAGTCCCACGCCGTAAAAAAACCTCCCCGTCTAGCTCAATCATGAAGGGGTGCAGGGGGTGCTCCTCCCTCATATGGTTCTCTACCACGAGCCTGTGCTCAGGTATGTACCCGTTTACCGCGTATGGGTGCTCAGGCAGCCTAATCAGTCTATAACCAGCCTCAGAAACCTTCTGCCCTCCCTGCCAGTTTGGGTGTTCCGGCCCTGTAGGAAAGCTTCGGAGTAGGGAGAGGCGCCTCTCCCTTTCCTCTGGCAGGAGCCTATCCCACACCGACTCCTCTTTAGGCGCTTCCTCTTCTGTCTTGGGGTTGTGGGCCCCCTGGAAGTTGTGCCCCTTCAAGAACTTCGGGACGCCGGTCCTGTAGTGCTCCCGTTTTATAGGCACTGCCTCTCCACACCCACAATGGCACTGATGCTGAAACTCGTGCCTACGAACCCAAGCGTCAATCCTTTTTGTCCTCTTGTTCTTTCCGGCCATTTTTGCCCTCTAAGCACAGCGAGCACACGAAAGAGCCCATTACTACGTGCAGTGTCTGTACTAAGTAGTGCCTACAACACTCAGAGCAGGGCTCAATATCACAGGTACTCGGCACTACTAGGGAGCTCGCTTACTATTCAGTGCTGAGATAGCGATTGAGACACGGCCCTTCAAGTCCTTAATGGCGTCACGAATACCAGCTACGTAAGCCTTCTTATCCGCCTCTAGGTCAAGGATTTCTCGGGTGTAGTGCACGATGCTGTGGTTAATCTCTTCCTCGGTCATCGACTCAAAGTTTTCAAAAAGCTCTTCTGACATGTAAATCTCCTACTTATCGATTCTAACCCGCACACCACAGGCGGGGTACTCTCCCACAAGTTGGTGCAGTGAAATGCTCACTGGCAGGTCGTTGTCCAAATCCCTAGCTACGTGTACGTTGAACGGCGTGGGCAGGTACCCAATCTTAGCCCAGGTACCGAGTACCTGCGCCTCTACCGCCACAGCGTAAAAGTCATACTCGTTGGTACGCTCCCTGGCCATACGCACAAGAGTGTCGTTGGTCATATTCTTGATTAGGAGCGGGCGCAAATCGAACGAAACCCCAGATAGGTTTACCAGAAATGTGCCCGGCTTTTCTGGGGCGTCCTTGTCTCTGACGTCGCTAGCGTACTTACGTAGTTTGTCCAGCATTACAAAATCCTTTCCGAATCTATGGGCTTACTATCTATATGGTACAATTTGTCATTAACGAGAACCGTGCGGAGTGCCTTCTGTGTATCCAGCGCTAGTTTGCCGCATAAACTTGGCTTTAGCTCTTAGTTCCGGGATGTTGTGAGCACCCACATAGCTGAACCCGGAGCGTACGTTGTTTACCAGCTTCTTTAGCACCTGCTCTACCGGGCCCTTTGGCGGTACCTTAGTAGCTACGCCCTCTACGGACTTGGCAGCCTCGGGGCTGCGCCACTCCGACACCGCTTCCTGAGAAGCCATACCGCGGTAAGTCTTCTGGCCATAGAAATCCCTGCCGCCAGGGGCCTCGTTGCACCCAGCAAAAAGCGCACCGGCCATCACCGCGTCAGCCCCCAGCGCCAAGGCCTTAACAATGTCTCCGCCGTTCTTGATACCGCCGTCGGCAATAATCCGAACGCGCGTCCCCTTGAGGGCCGAGTACGCTTCCATAATGGCCGTCGCTTGCGGGGTACCACAGCCCGTACCTAGACGGGTGGAGCACAACGAACCGCTTCCTACGCCAACCTTTACTACATCCGCACCAGAACGCGCCAGGTACTCAGCACCCTCGCCGGTGGCAACGTTACCGGCAATAATTGTGCCCGTAAACCCGTGGTCGCGCAGCTCGTCGATAGTATCGCCTACCAGGTAGTGGTGGCCGTGAGCCACATCCACGAGTACGCCGGAAACAGGCCCGAATTCCTTTATAGCGGCGGCCTCATTAGTCCCAATGCACGCTACTACCTTAACCTCTTTGGCTAGCAGCTCCCTATAGACTTCAGCGCGCGCAGAAATCGACATGTACCTGTGATGAATCGCCAGAGCACCAAGCCTGTGCATCTCCTCGCACATTGTGGCACCAGACACGGTATCCATATTCGCAGCAATTATAGGGAGATATAAGTCAGCGTATGTACCTCCCCACAATCGCGTACTCAACGTAATCTCATCAGAAAACCTGCTCGTGATGGCCGAGTACCCCGGCCTAATAACAAGGTCGTCAAGCGACAGCCCTAGCGGAAAATCCATCTAACCTCTCCTTGCAGCTTGCACTGGAGCAAATGAAAACCTGTGTATGTCACACGGCCCGTATTTGTGCAACGCTTCCATGTGGGCCTTTGTGCCATACCCCTTGTTGGACTCTAATCCGTACTCAGGATACAACTTAGAGTACTCTACCATCATTCTATCACGCGTTACCTTGGCCACAATACTGGCCGCCGCGATGGATGGGAAGTGGTGGCCTGATAGCTTCTTCCTCTTCCCTGTCTCATCATAGATATGGGCCCCGTCACCGCCTGGTACGCATATTAGTGGTACCTCTGAAGAGCCGTCGAAGTCGAACAGCCCGTCAACAAAAACAAACTCTGGGCTGACTGACATATTAGCTATAGCCGTCAAAACACACTTCTTAGTGGCCTGATAAATGTTGACCTCATCTATAATGGTGTTGGTGGCCGTCACGAAGGAAACCGAGAGGGCCTTCTCCATTATCTCCTGATATAGCGCCTCGCGGCGCTTCTGGGATAGTTTTTTGGAGTCGGCCAGGCCTACCACGGAGGTTTCAGGAGGGAAAGAAACCGCCGCTACGAGAACTGGGCCCAAGAGTGCACCTCTCCCAACTTCGTCTACACCAGCAATAGGGTGTATGCCCAAAGCCGAGATATCAGCCTCATCCTTCCATGTCCTGCCCTCGTACGTGTACATCTGCTGCCTAGTTCTTTCCGGGCTCTTCCGTTGTAGTGTCGATGAAAACCACGGGAGATTCCAAGTTTGTAGAAACGAACCCTGTTCCTGCACAGTAACTGCACGGGAGTTCACAAGAGTACTCAGTGTCATAAGCGTTAAGCTCTGTCACAACGCCGGTTCCATCACACTCGCTGCAGGGGTACAGGTTCTTAGAAGTCATGGCCGCTCCGTTCTTTAAGGTTTGATGCTGGTTGCTTCCAGCACGTCACCATAATAGTACGGTTGGGGGATTTGGTAAACCCTAGTGAGCCTTTTTGTTCTGCTGCCGGGTTAAGCGTTCCATAGCACGCAATAGTTTCTTAGGCACTGACGCGGTCTTACGGTTGGTCAATACATACGAATCAGGGGAGGCCGTGGGGCCCCCTTCGTAGGCTTCGTATGTTTTTTTATAGAGCGGGATAGCTAGCTCGGATTGGACCTTGCGCTGCTCATCCGCAAACACTGCAGCAGAATCCATGGCGTACTTGGAGCACTTGCGCTTCTTATGGGGCTCCACGCTGACCCCCTTTGAAGTACATTTTCCACCCTCAAACTTCGTACAGAATGCACACTTGGCCTTAATAGACATCATATACTCCTATCACTTTTAAAGTCTTTTTCCCAAATGAAAACAACCGAGTACCCTGAGCGCTCTAAGCTAGACAACCGTCTCATCGTTCTCCGGTGCAGGGCCCCGTACGTCTTCC
>Ga0100403_1004267_pt1 | contig 10210 bp, 7 predicted proteins | sample CryGeymet201501t_FD_83663 | JGI IMG/M metagenome (GOLD analysis project Ga0100403, IMG submission 83663) | Groundwater microbial communities from Crystal Geyser aquifers in Utah, USA - Crystal Geyser metaG 2015-01t | ecosystem: Environmental > Aquatic > Deep subsurface > Groundwater | place: USA...
AAATAATAAAACATCTACCCAATATAATCTAAATGCTGCTAATGGAATAGTAGATAAAGAAGCATATGAATATGTATTATCTCCTCTTACCAAAACAGAAGCTACTGAAAATGTAACATTACCAGGAGTATTTAGAAACATTGATATTATAACTCCAATTAAAGAAAAGAATATAGGTGAATATATACAACTACCATATAAATTCTTTGTAACTGTAGAGAATCCAGATTCAATACTTTTAAGAAACAAATATGTAGAAGAAGAAACATATGCTTATATAGAACAACTCATAATCAATGAGATGAATAAGCAAGAAGAAACTGGGATACCATCAAAAGAACTTGAAGATATAGTTGGATTTAAAGAACGAGTTACAAAAGAATGGTTTGATGATAGAGCTATTCAAGGACAACATATACTTAACAATATAAATAAAGTTAATAATTTTGATATTGAGAGAATACAAAACTTCTTTTATTGGTGGGCTACTGAAGAATTTTATACATATAGACAAATACTAAATAATGAAGTATGTAAAACTACAATTTCTCCGCTAGATGGATACCCGATAGAAAACGGAGAACAATTTGTAGAAGATAATGAAGGTTTCCTATATAGAAATAAAATATCTTTTTTAGATTTTAAAAATAAATACTGGGATGTACTTCCAGCAGAAGACAGAAATTATATTAAAATATTAGAAGATAGATCATCTAGTGGAGTACTTAATATAAATGTTCAGGAAATATATGATGTAGCAGGTAGGAAACTATTTGATAATGATGGTACTGAATTAGATGATAAATATACTACTGAAATTCAATTAAAAAATATAACAGAGGATACTATATTCTTCAAAACAGAAATTAAAAAGAGAATACTTACATACATTAATAAATTAGGTAATGTATTATCTAGAGAAGTTAATGATGAATATGAAATTAATGTTGAATTAGGAGATTTATCTATTGAAGATGAATGGCAAGAAGAAGTTTGGAGAGCAGTTAGATTAGGAGATGGTGGAACAAGCAATGTTGATCTTGGAATATATCTTGCTCCTGAACCTGAAGAAGTACAACGATATACATTAGATGGAAGAGCTAAACTTCCTATTACAGGTAAACGTGGATTATTAAATGGAAATCAAATTAATCCTGTACCTAAAAGACTTATTACTTATCAAGCAATGATAAGATTTCTTAATCTACAACAAGAGAGAGCAATAGCTAAATATAAGGGTAGTATTATGACTATTCCTAAAAGTATGCTTGAGTCAAATGATAGTATAGATGCTAAGAAGCAAATGTATTATATGCTTGCAGATAATCAAATTATATATGATGATACAGAAGTTGATTTACAAACTGCTGTACAAGGATTTAGAATAGTTGGAAATCCTGGATTAGAGCAATATATTGGTACACTTGAAGAATTAAAAAGAAATGCTAAAGCTGATGCATGGGAACTAGCTAATATGAATGATGCTAGATCTGGTAATACTAATCCTTATTCTACAGTTAGAAATAATGAACAAAATTTATATAGAGCTAAACTAGGTAGTGAACTTATGATTGCTATTTTTAATTTAGCTTTAGAAAGAGAACATATTGCAGATTTAGAATATAGTAAACTTGCATATATTGATGGAAAAACTGGTTCATATATAGGAGAAGAAAAGAAAGAAGTTAAATTTCAAGTTGAAGGTAGACGTAATCTATATTCTGATTATGGAGTATCTGTAGCTAATAGTAAAATAGAAGAAAACAAACTTGTTAAATATCAAGAATTAGCATTTTCAGCAGCACAAAATGGTGACTTTGCAATAGCAGATAAAGCAATAGCTTCTGATAATTCTATTGAACTTTCTAAATTTATACAACAATATTCTAGAGCAAAACAAGCATTTGAAGAATCTAAACAACAACAGATAGCACAAATGCAAGAACAACAAATACAAGCTGCTCAAGAACAAGATGCTAGAAATAAACAACATGAATTAGATAAAATACAATTAGATAATGATTTGCAAACAAATAGAGAACTTGCATTAAAAGAAATTGATGCTGAAATTGCATTAGGTAAAGATGAAGCAAAACAGATAATGGATAATGCTAAACTAAGTCTAGGTATACAAGCACAAGCACATAAAGAAAAAATTGATAATAAAAAATTACAAACTCAAACAATAAAGAAATAATAATCTAAAATGTTATAAAATGGAACCTACAATAGTATTTCCAGGTGATGCACCTGCACAACAACAAAGTCAAGAATTAAATAAAGATATTACAATAGTGGAAGGTAATGAATATATACTGGATACAAATGGTAATGCATTAGATAAAGATGGTAAGATATTTAAAACCAAAGAAGAACTAAATGCTAACACTCCTCCTACTAATGATAATCCTCCAGTTGAGGAAACGGAAAAAGTAATAGCTAATATAGAAGGAGTAGATTATAATATTGATGATGCAGGTAATGCAGTTGATGAAACAGGTAATATTAAATTTACTAAAGAAGAGTTAGAATCATTTGAAGAAGATACTACATCAGAAGAAGATGCTAATAAAGTAGATATTAAAACTATTAAATCTAAAGTTAATATACCTATTTTAAATGAACAAGGAGAAGAAGTAGAATATGAAGATAGTGCAGAAGGTATTTCTAAATATGTATCTGATTTATTTAAATATTCTAAGGATAAACATTCTAATGATAAAGTTGATGAATTAAAACAACGATACCCTATACTAGAACCATTATTAAATCATTTAGAATTAAACAATGGAAGTCTTGATGGATTTAATAATGTTACAGATTATAGTAAAATAGTATTAAGTAAAGATGATGAACCTCAACTAACTAATTTAGTAATAGAAGAAAGATTAGCAAAAGGAGATACTAAAGAACAAGCTATTAGATATGCTAGTTATCTGAAAGATGATGGTAAATTATTAGAAGGTGCTAAAGATGCTCAAGCATATCTAGCTAATTCACAAAAAGCAAGTCTTAGAGAACAACAAGCAAAACTAGATCAACAACGAGTACAAGCTGAAATAGAAGAACAAAAATATTGGGGAGTTAAAGTTGTTGATGGTAAAGTTATTCCACTTAAAAGTGAAGAAAATAGTGTATATAATAAGATAGTAGATAAAGGTAAAATTAGTATTAATGGAAAAGATTATAATATTCCAGAAAATATTAAGGTTAATAATAATGGTAGACTTGAAATATATACAAGAAAACAAATGTTCGATTATTTATATATTCCTAAACCTACAAATATTGATGGAGAAATTCAATATGTAACAGGTTATGATTATGATAAATATCAGAAAAATAAAACTAGAAGTATTGATGATGATATATATGATGCACTTTTAACTTTTGTGAAACAAGATAATTCGCAATTTATTGAAGAACAAATAGATGATAAGAAAGTGAAGAGAGTTATAACGTATAAGCATAAATCATCAGTAGGTACTGTAGATAATAAATCAGGTGCAACCCCTAAATCTGATGTTAAAATAGTATGGGGTAAATAAACAAATACTTAAAATTAACTTAAAATGAGAGAAATACAACCGGTAACTTATAATAGTACAGTATATTCAGATGTAAATTTACTGTACAGTAATAGTTTGATTGAACCTGCTCAACTTACTAGCAAACTTACATATTTCTATGGTAAAGATAGTGATATGTTTCCTTTGTTATTTAGTACACAGGGACAAGGTATCATAAATAAAGTTGCTCCTAAAGCACTTAATGATACACAATATGAATGGCCTGTTATGGGTAGAATGAAACATACTTCTGCAATTGTAGGGTTAGCTAATTCTAGTAATACTAAACCAGGTTTAGCACATGGTTCTTTTGAAGCTATATTTGAAGATAATTGGCTTATTGGTCAATATGGATTAACAACTCCTGATAAAGCACATACGCTTCGTATTCAAGGAGAAGCTGTACAACTTGGACCTAAACAATATAAATATCTATTAGCATTATCTACTGCAGATGCAACTGAATATGTTTCATTAGATAATTTTGTACCAGGTACTAATTGGGTTATGACAGCACCTAACGTAGCAATGGTATTATCAGATGGTAATAGAAGTAATTCTATGGCTCCTGGTAAATGGACTAATCAATATGATATAGTACGTTTCAGTAAACAAATTACAGGTAACATTGCTAATAAAGTAACACCTATCGAATTTGATCTTAGTGATGGAACAACTACTAAACTTTGGATGCCTTTTGAAATGAAACTTTTTGAACAAGATAAGAGAATCATGATGGAGGAAAAACTATGGAATGGTAAGTATAATAGGGATGAATATGGTGTTATACATCTTAAAGATCCTGTTACACAAGAACCTATTCCTCAAGGAGCAGGAGTAAAAGAGATTCTTAAATCTGTAGGTCAATATGATACTTATAGTACACTTACATTAGCTAAATTAGATAGTATGGTAAATACCATCTTTGCTAATAGAATTGATAGTACTCCTATGGAACTTCTTCTTTATACTGGAAGTGGTGGAATTGAAATGTTTAATAATGCAATTAAAAATGCTGCTAGTGCTAATTCTTACTACGAAAAATTAGGTGGAGAAGAAATACAAGGTGGTAAAAATGGTATGTTGTCTTATGGTAAATACTTTGGACAATATAAAACTATTAGTGGATACACCATTACAGTAAAACAAGCACATATTTTTGATCATGGTACTTATGCAGAAATGGATAAGAAAAATGGTAGAGTTATTAACTCACATCCTTACGAATCATATGATATGGTATTATTAGATCATTCTATGTCAAATAGTGGTGAACGTAATGTTCAATTTGTATGTGAAGCTGGTAGAGAAAATATTAGTGGTGTATATCGTGGTCTTACTCCGTTACCTGCATCATGGGGTGCATTTGATAGAAATGGTTTAAGTACTCGTAAAGATATGGCAAGTTATGAAGATATGTCAACAGGTGGTATTAATATACTTAATCCGTTTACATCTTACTTCTTAAATTTTGCAGCATAATCAAAAGATAATAAAGTAATATATAAAAGAGAATAACTTATAAATATTGAATCATGATAAAGAGTAAAAAAATAAACATATTTTGGAAATTAAAAAATAGTGCATTTGCTAAAAAGAATAAAGATGTATTATTTGAATCTGAAAGAAGAATTGGTTCTAGTGTAACAGCAGTAGCTAAAATGATAACTTGCGAAGAAGAAATGAAGAATCTTATGCCAGAAGTTCTTAGCTTATCTTCAACATCTCCTTTTTGGGATGATAGACTTAAATATTATTGGGATAGTATATCTGAACCAATATTTGAAGGTGGTAAAGAACTTGAAATAGGATATAATTATAATACTTCAATAGCTAGAGTTAGTGAAAACATTAAACTGTTTAATAAGAATGTATCTGAAAAGGAACAACTAACAACAGAAGAATCAATAGCAGAATATTTTGAGAAAAGAGAAACAGAACTTAATAAAAGATATTCTGATGCAATTGTAGAAGCTTCAAAATTAGATGCTAAAACTCGAAATGAACAAGAGCGTATTGCATATGATGCAAAGTATGACGCTCTTGTTGAACTCGAGAAAATTAAATATAAATTTGGAAAACCTATAAATGTAAATGATTATTTATTATATAGATATTGTCTTGGTTATAGAGATGTAGCTAATGATATTAAATATATTGATAAGAGTCCTTCAATTAGATTTTATTTGTACAGTGATGCACAAATTAAAGAAGATCGTGATCGACATAATAAAGTTAAACAACAAGCTATGAAACTCTATCTAAGTGTAATTTCAGATGGAGAACAAGTAGAAAATATACTTTATGTGTTAGGTAAAGGATTTGAACTTATAGGAAAAGAACTTACAGAAACTGATAAGGCAGAGATACTAGAAAGAGAATATCTAAATAATACAGATAAATTCATTATGGTAGCTAATGATAAAACAGTAAAAGATAAAGGTAGAGTTGAAAAACTTATAGCTAAAGGTATTCTTAAACGATTACCTAATACTGATGTTATAGTAGATTCTGCTGATGGAACTGTAGTTCTTGGTAACACTGTTGATGAAGCAGTATCATATTTAGCAAATGAAAAAAATAAACAAAAGTTAAATGAATTTATAGGTAGATATAAAACACCTACTGTAAATTAAACAATAATATAAAATGGGAAAATCAATTATAGAAACAAAAAACAAAGTACGCCAAGCATTAGTAACACAGGTTACTGCTGGAACTGGAATTACTGTTGATAGTACTCCTAGTAAAGGAGTATTTGTAACAAAGTTTACAGTACCTAGTACAGCACAAGCAGTAGCAAGTGCTGCATTAGCATTTGGTAAACTTCTTGGCACATTTCCTAAGTGTAGTATATTTATACATGCTGTAGGATTAGACATTACTTATGTAGCAGATGGTGCTTGTACAGTACAAGCTGATATTGGAGTAGGTACTTTAATTGGAAGTGGTGCTCAAACAGTACTTAGTGGAGTTGGTGCAACAGCAGAAGATTGTTTAGATGGTCAAACTGCAACTGCTTTTAATGGAACAACTGGAGTAAATTATGAAATAGCAAAAGTTGGTGAAGTTGATATTAAAGATGGTACTACTACAGCTAAATCATTATATCTTAATTTTGCAGGTAACTGGGCAACAACTGTAGGACTTACTTATTCAGGAGTTGTTACTGTTATATGGAGCAAACTACAATAATTAATTATTAATAAAAAGAAAGAATAAAAATGAAAGATTTATTTATAACAAAATCAACTGTAGACTATGCTGCTGGATTAACTGGTGGAACTAGTGGAACGTGGGATTTAGCAAGTTTAACTGAAGGTGCTATTGCAATATTTGATGGTGATGGTTTACTATTAGATGGTATTAGTCCTTCTATTACAACTAATAAATTTAGTATTGCATTGGCTACAGCAGAAGGATTTAAGCAAAGTATTCTATTTGATAGAGATAACTTTACTTATCAGAAACTTGCATATGTTGCTCCTGTAGCTGCTGTTAAATTTATAGGTAGTGATACAGCAGGTTCTGCTGGTAGTTATTCACTTAACTTACCAACCTCTCTTGTAGCGGGTGATGTATTAGGAGTTACTATTACTGATGTAACTAAAAGGTTCGATGATTTAAGTCGAATGAAAACTTATACATATACTGTAGTAACAGGTGATATTAAAACAGGAACTGGTGCTAGTAATATTATTACTAAATTAGTTGCTGTAATTAATGCTGATCCTAATTGTATTGTAACTGCATTAGCTCTTACTGATGGTACAAATAATGATGGTATTAAATTTACTGCAAATACTGCAGGTAATGAATTTATGATTGGTAAAACTAAAAGTATGGGTGGAGTTACAAACATACTTGAAAATGCTGATATCGTAGAATATGGTAGAGTTAATAATGAACTAGATGCTGCATCTGTATTAGGAACACAAAATAATCCTGGTCAAGGTACTGCTGCATGGTTAACTGCATTGGAAACTGAAATGTCTGTTCGTGATGGCAATACTAATAGTTTAAATAGTAATAGTTTATACTGGAAAGTAACTAGTAAAGTAGCATCCGCTGGTACATATACTACTTATTTCTTAACTATGATACAAGCTGATGATGATGTAATGATTAGAGAAAATAATCCTATGTTACAAGTTGTAATAGCTTGTCCTAGTGGGGATACTGCATCTGGTGAAAGCATCTTTGCATTAGATAATATATTAGCCGTACTTTAAACACTTAACAATACCTCAACCTCTACATAGGGGTTGAGGTTTTTATAATATAATAGATATGAATATTTCAACAATGCATACAGGAATTGATTTAGGTTTACAAAAACTTAATTCAAGCGTATTTGGTGATGTACAAGATGAAGAGAAAGATTATGTTTTAAATAAAGTAATTAAATCATTTGTATTAACAGTTCTAGGTAAAAGAAAAGAGAACGAAAGTAGAGTTGTTGATTTAGATACTATTTCTAAATATTATAGTGCATTACAACCATACATATCAAGTGTAGAATTAAATAAAGTAGAAACATTAGGAGAACGATTTGTAACAGGATTATTTCCTAGTGGTCAAACAATAGCTGCTTTTGGTTCAGGAACTATACAAGCAGGAATAGAGTATAAAGTAATAACTACAGGAACTGATTTTTCAAATTATGGAGGAACCGCTAGTCTTGTTACAAATGATACTTTTGTTTGTGAAATAGCAAACTTAGTAAGTGGAAGTTCTACAGTAGTAGGAGAAACATATAAAATAGTAAATGCTGATACTGCAAGTTTTACTAGTGCAGGAGCAAAAAATAATAATCCTGGTACGGAGTTTACAGCTACTGCTATAGTAGCGTTAGGAACAGGTACTGAATTACAAGTATTAAAAGGTATTCCCCCTTGGGCTGGTAGTACTAGTTTAATACCTATTACTGATGATAAATATTTTGAATATATTTCATCTGAAAGTAATGTTGATATTGGAAATTATATAACTAGTGGTGAATTAACTGCTGGTAAAAAATATAGAGTATCTGTAGTAGGTACTACCGTATTAACTAGTTATGGAGCATTTGCTGCAGGACTTAGTGACGATGGAGAGAATGGTCTTATCTTTACGTGTATACTTACAGGAACTCCTTCTTGGTTAGGAGGAACTAAACTTATTGAAACTAAAAATGTATCTAATAGATTAATCCTACCTCAAGATATAGATAATGTACTTAATCATGCATACGGAACAGTTAAAAGTAGTCCTTATGTTATATTATCAGGTAATAAAATAAAAGTATATCATGATAACAAATTCAAGATAAATAGAATATACTTAAACTATATCAGAAAACCTATTGATGTAAATTTAGATAAAGAAATAGATTGTGATATGTCTGAAAGTCTACATGATATAGTTGTAGATTTAGCAGTACAACATATTGCAGGAGTAACAGGTCAACCTACATATCAAGGAATACTAAATGAGAATGTAGATGCAAATCAATTAAAGAGATCATAGTAGAATACCATAATACAAATATAAACAAATAACGACAAATAAAATGAAAGATTCTGCATATATAATAAAAAACTTTTTTGATTCTACTGCTATTGCAGCTATAGGATCAATTAATGATAAAATAATATTAAGAAAAGCTAATGCTGCTGCTAATTGGAAAAAGTTAGTATTACAATCATTGTAATAATACATCTTAATAATATATTATGAACTTCTTTAATAGAAAAGACTTCTTACAATACTTAAGAGATTTAACTACTTATTTTGGAGAAAATTTAGTAGATGATGATTATGTATTAATAGTAAGAGCTGAAGGTGCAGCTGATCAAACAGATGTAAAAGTATTATTATCAGAACTTAAAACATATGTTGCTCAAGCAAATGAATTAAGTTTACCCGAATTAGTTAATCATCCTGCTGCATCAACAACAGCAAAAGTATATTATTATGCTGCTAATTTGTGGATTAAAAATACAATAGCTAATGGTGGTGGAACAGGAGCAACAGGAGCAGTTAAAATATCTAATTTAACTACTGCTAATGTAACTGCAAGTACAAATAAGAATTATGTAACTGATGCACAAGCTATAGTAATAGGTAATACATCTGGTGCAAATACTGGTGATGAAACAGTTAGTACAATTAAAGATAAACTTGGAATAACTACATTGTCTGGTATTAATACAGGAGATCAAACACTTTCTAGTTTAGGTGCACAAGCACAATTAAATGGTACTGGATTTGTTAAAACTAGTGGTACTACTGTAAGTTATGATAATTCTACATATCTTACTTCTCTATCGGGAGCAGTATTATTAGATCAAACTACACCTCAAACATTTACTGGTGGTACTATTACTGGTTCAGGATTACTTAAAGTAACTAGTGGTACACTTGGATTAGATACTACTACTTATGTTATTAAATCTGGAGATACTGGATTAGGAAATATGACATTTGCTAATAATTCAGTTATTGATGTAGCATCTTCTGCTGGAACAGATGTATTAAATATAGGTACTGGTAATGCAGATACTATAAATATTGGATATTCAGGTTCAACTATTAATATAAATGGAATATTATCATATCAAGCAGTTGATAATCTAACCGTAAAAGATAAACTTATTACT
>Ga0100403_1004268_pt1 | contig 10210 bp, 12 predicted proteins | sample CryGeymet201501t_FD_83663 | JGI IMG/M metagenome (GOLD analysis project Ga0100403, IMG submission 83663) | Groundwater microbial communities from Crystal Geyser aquifers in Utah, USA - Crystal Geyser metaG 2015-01t | ecosystem: Environmental > Aquatic > Deep subsurface > Groundwater | place...
AAAGCCTACAAGAAAGCTATAGCTTTTGCAGAGAAAGCTCACCGCAAAGCTCAAGCCTCGGCTTTGTATAAAGTTCTAAAGGAGAATAAACCATGTACTTAACAGCTGATATGCTAAAGGAGAAAAATGCTTGCCATCGCCAAGTTGCCGTCTTCGAGAAAGAATGGCCTGATGGTGTAAAGATTACCAAGAAAGCTATTATCAGAGCAGTAGAACTAGAGCTTGATATTGATTGGTTTGTCGATAACTTCCTACCTCCTCCTATACGGGAAGCCTACCAGAAAGCTATAGATCTTGCATGGAAAGCCTACAAGGAAGCCATAGCTTTTGCACCGAATGTCTACAAGGAAGCTGCAGCTCCTGCACGAGAAGCTTATGAGGAAGCTCAAGCCTTGGTTTTGTACAAGGCTCTAAAGGAGAATAAACCATGTATTTAACGACTGATATGCTAAAAGAGAAAAATGTTTGTGAAGGTCAAGTTACCATCTTCGAGAAAGAATGGCCTGATGGTGTAAAGATTACCAAGAAAGCTATTATCAGAGCAGTAGAGCTGGGGCTTGATATTGATTGGTTTGCCGATAATTTCCTATCTGCTCCTATATGGAAAGCCTACTGGAAAGCCATGGCTCCTTTAGAGAAAGCCTACAACGAAGCCATAGCTCCTATATTGAAAGCCTACGAGGAAGCCAAGGCTCCTATATGGGAAGCCTTCCTCGAAGCCATAGCTCCTGCAAAGAAAGCTTACGAGGAAGCTGAGGCTTTAGCTTTGTATGTAGCTATAAATAGTGAGAAAATGGTATGAGGTCAACTGTTGCAATTTTTGCAACAATTGCCAGTCTTTCTCACTATATTGGGGTATAGGAATGGGTAAATAGATATACAGTAAAACACCAGGAGAGAAACGATGGATGAAAAAGAAGTGAATGCGATCTTATCCGGATTAGCGAATAAGATTGCTTTATACGAAATTCAGATCGCCCGACTCAACTATATTATTGCTGAGTTGAGAGAAAATACTAGAGATAGTGCAGAACCGGGGGCGGTGGCGGGGCCGGCTTCAGCACAAAAATCCTAATCTTTAGGCCTTGACAAATTATAGCAGGTATGGTATAATACCTGCATGAATCCATTACTTATACGGTTTTTGGCAGGTATTCCATACCTGCTTATTATGTTTATTATAGGTAAACTCAAGGACGAAAATAATCATGGACCAACTTAAGCGTATATTTTATTGGAGACTTATACAGGACGATTACCCTATAGATGGGATAGCGGTATTGTAGGCTTTGCTTTCATCAAAAGGATACTCGAAGAGAATATCCAAGTTGATAAATCCCTAATAGGGATTTGAAAAACCCCGTCGCGGATTTTTCCAAAAATAGGAAAAGCGCGTAGAAGTTTACATTTTTGGCCCCAATGTAGTTGCACACTTGCACTTAAGGAATACCGGAGAGAAAACATGACCGATGAAGCAATCAAATCCAAGTTTGGCGATATCCTTCCCTTCTCCGCCGCTCGGAAGCGATACAATCGCGGCGAGCTGTCGACAGGCTCCGTTGCTTTCGATTTTCTAATCAACGGCGGCTTTCACTTAGGCCAATGTAGTTGCCTGTGGGGACCGACCGGATGTGGGAAGACTACGTCATTGATGATTGCTATAGGTCAGGCCTTGGCCAAGAATCCCACAAGAACCGCCCTATTTATAGATTTGGATTTAGGCCTCAATCCTGACTATGGTGCCAGAACCGCTCAAGCATCGGCATCCATTGTTAAGCCCTTAATAGATAAAGCTATGTTCGACAAGAAGAAGGGGCTTTGGGTTGTGAAGGACGATAATGGGATAGAGCTTAAGTTCTCCCAAGAATCCTACGAGCAGGCAGCCAATTATGCAAAAAACTTGGCCAAGGCAATCGAGGACAAGCTTTATTGGATAGGAAGAAAGCCGGGAGAAGTGCTACAGGATATTATCCTGGAGCAGATAGCAATCAACAAGCATCAAATAATTGTGATCGATCCACAGGATGAGATATATCCATCGAGCCGGTTCAACGTAAGTGATAAGGAGGACCAAGGCAAGCGGGCGAAATATTTAGGCGATTTCAGCGCCATCATCAAGCATGCCGTTGCCGACTATGATACGGCTATAGTATATACGTCCCAGATGCGAACCGGGCGTGGGCAAAATTATTCATATCCCGATATGACCGGCGGCAATCGTTTCAGACATAATATGGATCTTATCGTCCGCTATGGTAATCCAAAAGTTGAATCCTTCGACGTAAGCGGAAAGCAAATGCTTGGACAAACCGTAGCATTAAGTGTTGAGCCAGGGAGTAGAAGCTGTCCTTCTACTTTCAAAACAGATAAACCAAAGATTGGAACAGGATCATACATTAATGCTCGGCTTATCTATGGATATGGATGGGACAATGACTTTGCTTTAATGGAGCTTGGAGAGTATCTCCAAACAATTGAGGCCAATGGCTCATACTATAGTTGGATAGACAAAGGAGGCGAGGTATGGCGAGGCCACGGACGATCAGCTTTCTTGGAGGCGGTAAGAGCAGCGGATAGATACGAGGAGTTATGGGATAACATCCTGAAAAAACCGGAGGTGTTGGATTGATGATTCAAGAAATAGTTAATCAATTACAGCAGTATGATCCTCAGAAGACTAAACAGTATGAAGTTCATCTGAAGCCTTACTAATGGATTATCCAACCAAGAAAGAATACAAAGAGTATCTCAACTCCAATTCGAAGTAGGATATAATGATTATGCAAGGAAGAATACTATCAAAATTGGGACGAGGAGGAAAGATAATATGAAGATGAAAACCAAAGAAGAATATCTTAAGAGATCTGATAGATGTCCTTTTTGTGACTCTGATAAGATTAATGCCGGAGAAGTGACTTTCGATCTCGGTTTTGTAGAACAAAAAATCGATTGTTTAGATTGTGGAGCCTACTGGCGGGATATTTATAAGCTGGATAACTATAATGCTAATGATTATCTCAATAGCCTCTGCCATCTCTCTGAAGCTAAAAACTCGTCAATTATTCAGGCTCTCGATGGGGCACATTATGTAGAATTTGAGCCTATTAATAAAGAGTGGTTTGTTTGGAATGGCAAGTATACAATTACCAGATATACTTTTAATGGACTAATGATAGATGAGGACTTTATTTATCCAGGTAAAAGTTCCGTAACCCTTGCTGAGGCTTCGGAAGGTATTCGTTATTGGATTTCTCAAATCACTACAGGTAAATAGCTATGGAAAAGGATGACTTTAAAACTGTAGTCATATTTCGTTTTGTACCGGCATGGAATAGCGTCATAGCTCTATTTCCGGAAGATGTAGCAGATTCTGATTACGAATGCTGTTCTTCTTATATGACAGTTGGTCAACATGCTGCCGCAGATTACTACGGTATTATTGAAATAAGTCGACCAGCACGATCTGCTGAATACCTTACTATGGCTCGTGAGCTAGAGAATAATTATGGATATGACTTGGATATTAGGCAAAGGGCTAGCCAAAAAATGCATGAGCGTAGATATGAAGAGATAAGACGACTATTAAGAATGGAGGCAGGATGATTTATTTAGCGACACGATACTCATCCGGTTCAGTTACGGATGAGGAGCTTGAACAGCGATATAGACGCGCAGTTGAGATAACTGCAAAGCTGATTGAAGCCGGTTACGTTGTTGTCTCACCAATCGTCCTAAGCCATCCGATATCCAAGCTTATAGGACATAAGACCGATGTAGATTTCTGGATGGAGAAAGATAGGATATTATTAGCCGCATGTCATATCGTAGTCGTTGCGGCCGACCCTTTATGGAATACATCAAAGGGCGTTAAGATGGAAATAAAATTGGCGAGAAAGCTACATATCCCAGTGCTCTTCTGTGTAGAAAAAGAGGGAAGAGTAGATATGATCAGCGAGCGACACTTTTTGAACCCGGAAACACAGTTTAAACTGATCAGACGAAAGTTTGAAACGATATAGGAGTATGTTTTAAACGATATCCTTTTCCGCCTACTGCTCATTCATTTTTCGGCGATTACTTTTCCCAGAATAACCGGATGGCACTTTGGAAGAAAATCTCACCACTTCCTCCGCTTGCACACTGTTTTGTCTACACAGTCACAATCTGGTTATTTATTCCGGAGCATAGAAATATTTGTTTAAGGAGTTTTTATGATTGATGAACTTAAAATCTATCGTTTGCCCGAAATCGATATCATAGGCGATGCCACAGCGCATTTTACGGAGCCGCACTTTCCTCCGGGTGAGATACCTCTGGAGGAATCGAACCGGCGGCGTGACCAGTTATTTCAGCATTGGGAGCTGTACTTTTCGCATTGCGATTTATGCAAAAAGGCCGGTGTCTCGGATGATGGGGAACATTTACAGAAAATGTACCCCATACTTGGAGCAGGAAATCGCGATGCGGATATTATGATAATAGGTATTGGTCCGGGAAAGGATGAAGATGAGCAAAGGATTCCGTTTATCGGCAGGTCCGGCCAGGAACTGAGAAAAGCCCTTAGACAGGTACAAGGTGTTGAGATGGATCCTAGCGAGATATATCTTACAAATTCCATTCTCTGTCGTCCCTATAGGATAAACAAGGAAACGGGTTTTGAGAATAATCGTGATCCGGTAGCACTCGAGCTTCAACTTTGCCGACCCAAACTATTTATAACCATCGGTCTCGTATCTCCAAAAGTTATCATATGTGCCGGAGAGATACCCTACTCAAATATAACAGGGTTGGTTGATGTATCCGTAGGCCGAGAAATTTGTCGACCCGCTATTGTTGAGTATACCGATTGGAACAAGCAACCGCGGCGTGCCTCCCTACTTATCATGTATCATCCATCTGCAGTTATCCGGATGGATAATGATAAAGCAAAGCAAGAGCTTTTCATGCAGGGAATCAGAAAATCGCTTATACTCGCCGTTGAGTTGGCGAAGAAGGGAGTGCCAGAGTGAAGTATATCCATAGCATTCGTACTCATGTGCCGGCATCTATGTTTTGGCGGAACCTGTCTTTAGCACGATGCCCCAGAACGATAGCGAAGACCATTAATGAGTTTTGTTCATTTACATAATCATACTATATTTAGTGCAATGGACGGGGTCTGCCAACCCGCAGATCTCGCTCGGCTTGCTGCCAAAGATGGCCAACCAGCCGTCGCATTGACCGACCATGGCACCATGGCCGGCATGGTAGGCTTTAATAAAGCGTGTAAACAATATGGAGTCAAGCCCATCTTTGGGCTTGAAGCCTATTTTGTGGAGTGGGATAGTGTTCTACCGGTCCTGACAAAGCCCTTAACCTTCCATCTAACAATTCTTGCCATGACCAGGAAAGGCCTGCGCAATTTAATGCAGCTGCAGAGTAAGGCCTTTGGCGAGGATGGAGTTCAAAGGGTTACGCTAGAGTTATTAAGTAAGTACTCGGACGGCCTTATAGTTTTGTCAGGGTGCTTGTATGGATTCATCCATAATATGGCAGTGCGTCATGGTATCGCTTCCGGCCATATTCCAATTGACAAAACCAAGCTTGATGTTGACAAACTTTGGCTTCCCAACAAGTATAATGGGGAGTACTCCACAGCTACCGAGAACATGACGGAAGCCCTGAAGAGTATATTCAGGGATAATTTTTATATCGAACTACAGTATCATGGACTACTCGAGCAAGAGTATTTTAATTCGACTGTTGCCCCAGCACTGGCATCAAAGTTCGATATAAAAACAGTTTGTACCAACGATGTTCATTACCCTGCTCCGGCAGATGCATTAACTCATGGATATCTCACGGCTATACGAAGACATCAACAAGGAGGTCCCGTGAAAATATTCAATGATATGCATTTTAAGTCAGCTGATGAGATGACTCAGCTGTTTCCAAAGGCGACTCAGACTACGTTGGAGATTAATGAGAAGATTAAGCCCAATGTACTTGACCTTACTAGATGGATACCACAATTTGATACCGGAGGACGGTCGGCGGATGATTTGCTTGCGGATAAGGCTTGGCTAAATTTCCCAAAGATGTATGCAAAAAACGATGTTGTGGCAATCAACCGACTTGAAGAAGAACTAAAGGTCATTTCTACACTCGGTTTCTCCGACTATTTATTAATAGTTGCGGATTTGGTCGAGAGAACCGCTAAGGCCACCAAACGCAGACCCGGCCCAGGGCGCGGGTCGGCCGCCGGCTCGGTACTCGTTCATGTCCTCGGTATCACTAGAGAAGTCGATCCATTAAAGCATGGCCTATTATTTAGCCGGTTCCTGAGTAAGAGAAGGTTTACGGTAGATGAAGAGAAAACCTTTGCTTTATGGAGTAACGAATGAACGATTTGTTGTACTTGGTGCCCTAAAAGAACCACCCAAATCTAAATTTCTTCTTGATAAAGGAGTAAGCCAACTTGCCCTTATTCTAAGGAGTGAGGCGTTAGGGCATGAAGATGAAAATTGAGGATATCTTAAATATCCACCCGGTTTCACAGCTTGCATTAAGCGAGTTACCGAAATTCGAGTTCTTTGATCTACTCGATAAGATTACCTACTTCTATGAAGAAGGTAATCTTGGGAGCCTCAATCCGTGTAACTCAAAACTACTTTATGAGCTTGGTTTAACATCAAAAGAACCCGATGGGTCGTTCAAACTTATCTTTTCCAGAGCTCAAGAGCCGGATATCGATATCGACTTTTCCGAAAGTGCTCGTTGGGCTGCGTATGACATAGCTCGTAAGGTATACGGTGCCGACAAGGTTGCCCTCATCGGCACGCATACATATATTGGAGCAAGGCTTGCTTTTAGAAGCTTATGCTCCGTAGCTGGAGTAAGATATAAGGCTGCTATAGAAGCATCGGCACTTATCCCCCATGAGTTTGGTACTAGGGATGCTCCTGAAGAGATAACCAACTTCTCCAACTATTTTAGAACCGTTTTCCCAAAAGATACGCCAGAGCGGGAGAGACAGACTTCCATTGTCTCTTTCATAAAACTTGAGCTCATGCCCTTGATGAACCCGATTTGCGGGAGCTTGGAGGACTTCGCCACATTAATAGATAGCTTGATAGGAAAGGTGAAGGCTTCATCCGTACACGCATGCGGGGTTGCTATTTCATCAAAGCCGGTTGCTACTATCATGCCGTTACGGAAGGACGAAAACGGCCATTTCGTAACCCAAGTACCGGATGATGATGTTAACATCATATGTTCCAAAATAGATCTTTTAACCGTACGCTCTATCGATACCATGTATGAGGTAATGGATGAGGCAGGGTTAAGTGATATCCCCATCTATCCATTAAACCAGGACGTTTTAAATATGATCGGTGAAGGTAGGACATATGGATGCTTTCAGATAGGTTCCCCGGGTATATCTAAGATGTGTAAGCAATTCCATAAAGCCAATCAGATTAGGAATTTAGACGACATCGCTGATGCCCTATCCATCTACCGCCCAGGGCCTTTGGATGCGGGAACGGATAAAAAGTACATCGAATCCAGAAGAACTGGTGTAATAGAGTTTGATCATCCGGCGCTTCGGGTTCTTCCCGAGAGGAACTTCGGGATTATAATTTATCAGGAGGATATTCAAAATATAGCCGTGAAAGTTGCCGGCTACGATGAAGCCGAAGCGGATCTTATACGATATGGAATAGGGAAAAAGATTAAATCAATAGTCGATAAGCATCATGATAAGTTCATTGCAGGTTGCCAAGCTCATTCCGGCATGACCGAAGAGCAAGCGATAAAATTATGGGAGCAGATAGAAACCTATAGCCGATATGGTTTTAACAAAAGCCATGCGGTTAGCTATGCTTACCTTGCCTATAAAACGGCATGGCTTAAATATCATTATCCTACTCATTGGTATGCAGCATATCTGAACTCACGGAAGAACATTGCCGCTATAGTCAAATGCATATCCGCAGCTACAGCCGACGATGTTCCTGTAGGTCCTCCGGATATAAACCTATCGAATATGGCCTTCTCTCCACGAAGCGATTCCGTTATCTACGGACTCCTACATGTGAGAGGTGTCGGAAAGGTTGTGGCAGACGAATTGGTAAAGCGAAGACCAAAAAATGGGTATAAGTCAATACTACAATTTGTCCAACTCACCAGCCAGAAGGTGAACATGAGAGTCATGTCCTCCTTAGTATGGGCTGGTGCTATGGATTCCTTAATCGACTTGGGCGATGGCCATAGAGCCAGTAATGAGACACAGCTAACAATAAAGATTCGAAACAGGGCCATAGCCGAGGTTACTCATTACTTAAGCATTAAGCGCAAGAACAAGATGAGAGAAAAGAATAAAACCCCTAAGGGAAGAGAACAAGCTCCATATAATTTACCGGACGGATTCGAGTCAGGACAAGTATCACCTGCGGAAATGCATATATTCGAGAAGATTGCTCTGGGCAGGAGCGTTAAGCTCGGCAATCCAGCCGAACTTGTCGACCTTACCGGTGACATACTTAACATATCCGACGTAGGCCGTAGAGTAATGGCTTCTAAAAAAGACGGATATGATATGGCACTCAACATCGTTGCTTGTGAGAGGAAAACGGCAAGGGTTAGCGGTAAACCATATTTAAGAGGAGAAGCAGAGGACGGTACGGGCAGAATAAAGATATTCTGCTTCACCCGTGGAAAGAAATTCGATGAGATAGTCAAGGTGCTTCGTCCTGGAGCAATGGTTCGAGTCCATGTGAGATGGCATATATCGGACCAGTCAGACGAAGTTAGCATAAAGACTGAACAGCCGAACGAAGTTGTGATTGATAACGCAGAGCTTTTAATATCACCAAGTGAGCTTGGCATAGAGGATATGCCGGAACTTGGTGCGGAGATAGACTGGAATGAAAAAGAAGAAGACAGAGACTAGGTATATTACCGTTACAATGAATAAGTCCAGCATTATTAATACTAATCCTCTTTCTTGGCTACCACCTATCCTTGATAAGATTCGTGCAACAATGGAAGCTAAGAATCATGACTATGCTGGAGGATTGGATTGGAAGGGTAATTTCATAGACTATGGGTTATTCGGTATGATGGCTCGTTTAAATGATAAGGTCAAGCGGGCGGAAAATTTGATTTGTGGAAGCAAAAATCCGGCAGTCGTAGAAGGAGTCGAGGATACACTTGAGGATCTAGCCGCCTATGCTCTACTAATTTCGCAAGCGATTAAAGAGGATCTACCTCTTTTTGGGAAATTTGAGGTTGAACTCAAGAGGAAAGTTGGAAGGACAAAAATTTAACTTGCTTACAGTATCCTTGAAACCTGTGTATGACTAGTTCAAAGATTAATATTACCGACCCATTCGCCCGGGCTCTTTTTGAGCTACTTGGGATGAAACCGGTTAGCTATTCAAGAGGAAACTATATGGTTCTCTGTCCTCTTCATAACGATACCGTTCCCAGTATGTCCATCAACCCCATCAAAGGGCAATGGCGTTGTTTTGGGAAGTGTAGTCGAGGCGGCGGGTTGCCGGAGTTGATTGTAAAAACTCTCGATGTGTCATATGCCCTGGCATATAAAAAACTTGAGGAAATAGGGCTGGAGGACCATGTCCCCAGTCAGGAAGGACAGGACCTTGATGAGGATCTATCCGTACACAAGCCATTTATAGGAGATATGCCTGCCGGAAGACGGGTTAACGGAGCATATAGGGGAATCGAGTCAGACGTCTTGGCTACATTTGGAGTTTATGTCGCGAGGTTGCATGACGGTCAGAGATGTATCATTCCGGTACATAATGAGATTGGTCAGCTTGTAGGATACCAAGCGAGGGCTCTTGAAAATCAAGCCAAGAAATATATGTTCAGCACAGGTACGGAAGCCCATCTTCTTTTGTACAATTATCATCGTGTTGCGTTAATGGAGATATTGTATGTGGTGGAAGGTGCTTTTAGCGTTATGAATTTTTATATGCATGGCATTAAGAATGTGGTCGCCCTATTCGGCTCGCATTGCACTCCTAAGAAGAGGTGTTTATTGCAAAATCATGGACTGATTTTATGTCTGGATAATGACGAAGCCGGTAATTTATGCGCGGATAAGATGGAGAGCGACGAAGAGCTTATAATCACTCGGCGTATCTGTTTGCCATTAGGGCTTGAATTTGATAAGTTGACTAAAGAAAATGCTGACAAGTACTTG
>Ga0100403_1004269_pt1 | contig 10210 bp, 12 predicted proteins | sample CryGeymet201501t_FD_83663 | JGI IMG/M metagenome (GOLD analysis project Ga0100403, IMG submission 83663) | Groundwater microbial communities from Crystal Geyser aquifers in Utah, USA - Crystal Geyser metaG 2015-01t | ecosystem: Environmental > Aquatic > Deep subsurface > Groundwater | place...
CAAACTACAAGCTGATCCTTTTGTTGGGCAACTCACTTTCTTCCGAGTTTATTCCGGAACTATAAAAGCAGGTTCATATATCTACAACTCGACAACTGGTAACAAAGAACGATTGGGACGAATCGTTCGACTCCAGGCAGATGAGAGACTCGAAATAGAAGAAGTGTTTGCAGGAGAAATTGCTGCGGCGGTTGGACTAAAAGAAGCTCGAACTTCGCATACTTTTTGTGACGAATCAAAACCTATTATTCTAGAACAAATCAAATTCCCAGAGCCAGTTATTTCTCTTCGAATCGAACCTAAAACAAAAGCAGACCAAGAAAAAATGGGTATCGCTCTAAAAAGATTATCTGATGAAGATCCAACATTCAAAATTGCTAGTGATCCCGAGACAGGAGAAACAGTTATCAAAGGAATGGGTGAGCTTCACCTAGAAATTCTTGTAGACCGAATGAAAAGAGAATTCCATGTTGAAGCAAATGTTGGAAAACCACAAGTTGCCTACAAAGAAACAATTATGGGAACTGCCGAAGCTGAAAACAAATACATCAAACAGTCTGGAGGTAAGGGTCAGTACGGTCACGTCAAGATTAATATCAAGCCTATGGAACAAGTTGATCCAGAAGCAAAGGTACCAAAGAATGTTAGTCGTTATGACGATTTTGAATTTGTCGATTCTATCAAAGGAGGTGTTATTCCACAGGAATTCATTCCAGCAGTAGAGAAAGGAATTCGAGAAGGTATGGAACGAGGAATTGTTGCTGGATACAAAATGACAAATATTTCTTGTGAATTGACTTATGGATCGTATCACGATGTTGACTCATCTGAAGTTGCTTATAAAATTGCTGCCTCGCAAGCATTCCAGGACGCTGCAAAGAGAGCACGACCAGTTATTCTAGAGCCTATTATGAAAGTCGAAGTGGTTATCCCAGAAAAATTCATGGGTGATATTACAGGACAGCTTTCATCAAAGCGAGGGCAAATAGAATCAATGGAAGACCGAGGAGAACTTAAGGTTATTACGGCAAAAGTGCCTCTATCTGAGATGTTTGGATATGTAACTACACTTAGGTCACTCACCGAGGGTCGAGGGACGTCTACTATGGAATTTGCAGAATATGCTGTGGTTCCACCAAATATTGAGAAAGAAATTGCAGAGAAGCGAGGACAATAAAAGAAAAAACCGCCCTTGGGCGGTTTTTTCTTTTATTGTCCGAAGTCCCTCCCTAATTTTACCCACCTCAAATTACCACCGCAGTATCGGTCGTAAGTCACCCTAATCCAATCACCATATAATTCATTCAATAAAATTAGGGACGGGGCGAGAAGACAAAATTCAAGCATCGCAGTCTTTTTTATTGTCCGAATCCAGCCCCAATTTCACTTTGGTCTAATTAAGATGTTGCGGAAATGTCTATTATAGAAAGTTCAGAAATCACAAAATTCTGTTTCTATAAAAATGGTGCTGTGGCGAGAAGTTAATCATAACAAAAAGCGCCCTTGGGCGGTTTTTGTTATGTCCGAATTATTCTTTGGTGATGTGGGTGTTAGTAGGTTATAATTAATTACTATTATATAGGATATAAATTATGAATCAAAATATAACAGATGGCGTTGAAGGATTTCCTCAGCAAGAGAGCCAAGTGCCGCTGCAATCAGAAAAAGCTGAATTGAGTACCGAAGAAGCAGAAATACAACGTGCACTGGGCGAGATTCTTGAAAAAGAGAAAGAGTTTTGGAGTGCTCTCAGTGCTGCAAAGACATTTTTTGCGGAGGTAATTTATTCTGCGTTAACAGATGACAAAGAAGCGTTTAAAAATAATTATCTATCTGCAATTACAAAACAGAACGAAGCAACAATATTGTCATTAGAGGTTGAAATTGTTAGGTATAGAAACGCTGAGTATCTGTATGACAATAAAGGTAGGAAGGAGTATGGGGAGTTCTCCCCGAAGACTCTTGAGAGTTTTGTTAAAGCAAATCAAGAAAATATACTTATTCACAATAAAGAACTAAAGAATCATATAGAGAAGTTTGGGAAGAAATTCGAACAGGATGCTGTATCGGTTATGGATGAATACCGTGGTATCGAATTTGCAGATCGTTTTGGAGGTTTGCGTCGTAGTGGTGTGGGAAGGTTTACGCTCGGCCCATCGGGCTCTAATATTGTGTCTGATGCACCTGATTACCAAAAAAGACCTGTTTTTATGGTCTTGGGAGGTTTCCAGAGTGACGATGAGGAGGTAAACACACCAAAGCAATTTGTTGAAAAGTTACAATATGGTCTCGTAGAACAAATGTCAGAAATGAAAAAATATAATTACGATGAAGGTGAGACAAAACAAATATACCAAGAATCAGACAGTGGTACCCAAACAGCTTTGGTTTTTATGGAAAAAGCGTTTGATTCAGGTGATGTGGATACCGCTGCCATAGCAGGAGCAATTGTAGAGTTTGTAAGTGGCGATAATGAGGTGTTGAGAAATGGTTTGAGTAAACTTTCTCCAGATAAACAACTCGTATTCCCCCAGAGACTTTCAGAAGAAAAGAAAAAAATACGGGCACTTATTGATCAAAAGTAAACAGGAATTACAATTGAGAATTAAAGAAAATTAGTACCAAGGTTAAACCTTGGTCTAGAATATTTGAATCTAAGATCTAAGATCTAAGAAATTTAACATAGCTCTGGATATAATTAGTATTAATTATGAAACCCATGGTTCGCAAACAAGTACAGCTCAATCTCGGAGGTTATTATGTCTCTTGAATCTTTGGCGGCTTACGGTGGTCCACTTACTGCTCTTCTCTACCCCTATGGGCGACATCAATTCGTACTAGGGCAGGAGATATTTGCTATCTGTGACGCTCATTCTGCAAGATTTACGGAAAATGAATGTGATATCAAAAAAGGGCAGCAGTGTCGTGTCCTTGATTTGTCACAGGTGGACTCCACCAGATACGTCACTGTTGAAGTTGATGGTGTTCGTGCGACGTTCGCGGACACTTCATTTTCTGCAGTCGCGGAATGAATAATTTCCTGAATGTCCCGCCGGCGTTAGCCGGCGGGTGCCCGCAAAGAACAATCTGTTCAATGCGGTTTTGTTTTGTTGACAGCAATATCCATTGTGTATACAATGGATGTATATGAAAACAATGATGAATATAAAAGTAGATAAAGATTTAAAAATAAAAGCGCAAAAAGTCGCCAAGGATTTGGGACTTCCTATGAGTATTGTTATCAATAATTATTTGCGTGAGTTTGTTGATGAAAAAAGAGTAGTGTTTGATGAGCTACTTGTACCAAACAAGAGAACAGCTCGAATTCTGCGTCAGGCCGATAAGGATTATAAAGAAGGAAAGAATTTGTCGCCGACTTTCAGTAATATGCAGGAGGCTATAGATTATCTTATGAAGCTTTAAAATATTGAATATGAAGGTCACTTTTCACAAAAAGTTTACAAAAAATTATCAGAAATTACCAATGAAGATTAAGGAAAGTGTTAACAGTAGAATGATGCTATTTTCAATTAATCCTACTTCGTCAATTTTGCGCATACATAAATTAAAAGGTGGTTTGAAAGATAGGTTCAGTATGAATGTTGGTGGAGATATGAGAATACAATATAGATATGTCACAAAACATGAGGTTATGTTAACCAATATCGGCACTCATAGTGAATTGTACGAGTAATTCCTCTGAGAAAGTTATTTTCGGAATTTCTAAAACTTAGTACCGAGGTTAAACCTTGGTCTAGAATATTTGAATCTAAGATCTAAGAAATTTGACATATTATGTCATAGGATTAGTATTAATTTAGAAACTAGTCGGACTACATTTTGTGGTCTTTTAAACAAAAAATCATCTAACCAAAAGGATGATCCATGGCCACTAATCAAGCCCAAGAAAAAACTGGTACTTATAGGACAGTTCCAATTTTCACTGTGGTGGGAAGTGTGTGGACCAACCATCATCTCAGTCGGGGTACTGCTGACGAAGACCCTCTGAAATCCGAAACTGAATTCGGTGTCATAGAGACAGAAGCCATCATGCTTTCGGACGGGAGATATTTTACGGAGGAACAGGGGCTTATTAACGTGAAGGAATAAGTCCATCTTAACCCCGCCGGCATTAGCCGGCGGGCAGGCCGCAAAGAACAAACTGTTCTTGCGGTTTTGTTTTGTCTTTTTTTGTTGTGCACATATTATGATTGACTTGGTACCGAGGTTTAACCTTGGTTTAGAATATTTGAATCTAAGATCTAAGAAATTTGACATATTATGTCATAGGAATAGTATTAATTTAGAAACTGCATTCAGACACATATGTAGTCTGACAAAAAACAATAACAGGGCAATGCCCGAGGAGTGCGAGATGGGTAAAAAATTATTCAGAGATAACTATCTTGTGAATGTGGACCGCTCTGTTGTACCGGAGTACCCCGAATGGTTGGGGATGGAGAGTGTTCTGCATCCTGAGTTGGAGCTTGCTGGACCAGTCAGTTACCGCCTATCTGATGTCAATCAATTTGTCTGTTTCGAACAAAAAACATGGTGGGTAGTAGAGGATCGTCTCTACGATAGTATCCTGAAAGAAGGAATCACTGCCTGTTTGAACTTGCAAGATGCACTTGCGATTCAGAAGATGGGACCAGATGTATTTCGGAGTTTATTTGATCGCAAGGAGGTGTACTTCTGGGGCTCTGCCTTGAGGGTTCGAGGTGGTGGATTAGGTGTCCCATTTCTTTACCTGGAGTGGCCGTGGAAAGATTCTGTGGAATTATACTGGCATGCAGATATCAGAGCAAAATTTTGCAAGACTATGCCAGCACTCCGTTTTAGACGATAGGTTTTTTTATTTTGTCCCGCCGGCCTTTTGGGCCGGCGGGCAGGCCGCAAAGAACAATCCGTTCAATGCGGTTTTGTTTTGTCTTTTTTTGTTGTGCACATATTATGATTGACTATAGAAACCTGTGTTCTATTATTGGTATAGGCAGAAAATATTGCTCTTGTTAGTAACCATCGGGGAGGTTTCTATGTCAGATCCAAATGCTCATGTTTCGGATTCACCTACACTGATTAACCTCGGTGCTTTGATTCCTGGGCAGGTTATATCAGGTCTGGTGGTGTGGATTTTCTTCATCTATACAGACGGAGGAAATCGTTACTATACAGAAATGGAAAAGGCGAAGAATGTGTGCGCAGACTCAACCTTTTGTCACGTAGTTGGTTGCACAAAAGCGATTAAAACCCCTGTTGGGTATCTGTTGGCAGAGGAGTTTGTACATGTCGAGGAATGAAGGTCTCGCAGGGCCGGAAGGCCCTGCGAGAAAAAGAGAAAATAGCCACCATAGGTGGTTTTTTTGTAATCAAATTTAAATTGCGTAATCAGATTACCTCATTTAACACGGGGGTTACAAATTAAAATTTGCGGTAGATATATAATCTAATGGGTAGCTTTGAAACATTTCCTTAATAATTCACATAGGTGTTTTAAATTAAATATCCGCATACGTCTCTTTGTATTGTAGTATTTCCTCTATTTTTTCTAATTTTGTAGTTGACACTTATTTCGTTTCTGCTATTATGGTCGGTACCGCTTTTTGCGTGTTTTATCTATTTATTTTTAGTAGAAAAAACAGTTTATCAGATGCTAATTGGGAGTATTGAGCCATTCTCGCGCGTTCACTTCTCTTAATTAACAATTAATTAATTAAAATTAACATGGCAGAACAATTTGATCGTTCAAAGCCCCATGTAAACGTTGGAACTATTGGCCACGTTGACCATGGAAAAAGTACTCTTACAGCTGCAATCACACGAGTGTTGCATGCAAAGGGTCTTTCAAAGTACTCATTAAAAGTAGATGAATTGGATAAGAGCCCAGAAGAAAAGGCTCGAGGTATTACAATCTCAATCCACCACTCAGAATACGAGTCAGAAACACGACACTATGCTCACATTGATGCACCGGGTCACGCTGACTATATTAAAAACATGATTACCGGTGCCGCTCAGATGGATGGTGCTATTCTTGTTGTTTCAGCAACAGACGGTGTTATGCCACAGACACGAGAACATATCTTGCTTGCAAAGCAAGTTGGAGTTCCAAAGATTATTGTTTTCATTAACAAAGTCGATATGGTTCCTGATGTAGAACTTATTGAGCTTGTAGAAGAAGAAATTCGAGAATTACTTACAAAACAAGGATTCGATGGAGCAAGTACACCTGTTATTAAAGGTTCAGCATTGAAGGCACTTGAAGCTGATAGTGTTGATGATGAATGGTCATTAAAGATTCTTGACTTGGTTAAGGCTCTTGATGAATATATTCCTCTTCCTGTTCGAGAAACAGACAAACCTTTCCTTATGCCAGTAGAAGATATCTTTTCTATTGAAGGACGAGGAACTGTTGTTACAGGTAGAATTGAACGAGGTATTGTAAAAGTTGGAGAAGAACTTGATATCGTTGGATTCAAACCTACTTCAAAGACAACTGTTACTGGAATCGAAATGTTCAACAAGCAGTTGAACGAAGGAATGGCTGGAGATAACGCTGGAGTTCTACTCCGAGGTCTAAAGAAAGAAGACATCACTCGAGGTCAGGTTCTTGCAAAGGTTGGAACAGTGACTCCTCATACAGAATTTGAGGCAGAGGTATACGTTCTTTCAAAAGAAGAAGGAGGACGACACACACCATTCTTTACAGGTTACAAACCACAGTTCTATATTCGAACTACTGACGTTACTGGTGAAGTAAGTCTTGCAGAAGGTGTTGAGATGATTATGCCAGGAGATACAGCTACATTTAAAGTTAAATTAGTTGCTCCTGTTGCGCTTGAGGACAAACAGCGATTTGCTATCCGAGAAGGAGGTAAAACTGTTGGTGCTGGAGTTGTAACAAAGGTCATCGCCTAAATTAAATTATAATGGCTAAAGTTACTACAAAAAACAAAAAAGACGTCGGAAGCAAACTAAGGATTCGAGTTCGTGCATACGAATACAAGGTACTTGATCTTTCAGTAAAGCAGATTATGGATACAGCGCTTCGCTTTGATGCTGAAGTACAGGGTCCTATACCTCTTCCTACTGCAAAGAAAAAGTACACAGTGAACCGATCAACATTCGTTCACAAAGATGCGCGAGAGCAGTTTGAGATGCGAACACACAAGCGATTGATTGACATTATCAATCCAAACGCTAAAGTGATTGAATCTCTCACGAACTTGAGTCTTCCTTCGGGAGTGAGCATTGACGTAAAAATGATGTAGGTTTAACGAGCTTTAATCGAGTCCGCCCAGAGGGCGGACTCGGTGATAAGCTAATTAAGCTAAAAAAGGAAATATGAAATTCATACTTGGAACAAAACTGAATATGACGCAAATCTTTGACGAAGATGGTAATGTGCATCCTGCAACGGTTGTTACTGCTGGGCCTGTAGTTGTTACACAGGTAAAGACAAAAGAAGTCGATGGATACGAAGCTGTCCAGGTTGGTTTTGGAGAACGAAAAACAAAAAATATAAACAAAGCACAGCAAGGACACTATAAAGACCTTGGTAATTTCGCACATGTTCGAGAATTCGAGCAAGGGGGAGATATGAAGGTTGGTGACAAAATAGACGTCTCTGCGTTTGCTGTGGGTGACATGGTGACAGTCTCTGCTGTTTCAAAAGGAAAAGGATTTCAAGGTGTTGTAAAAAGACATGGTTTCCATGGTGGTCCACGATCTCATGGACAGAAGCACTCTGAAAGAGAGCCTGGATCAATTTCTGGAGGAACACGAGAAGGAGGTCGCGTTCCCAAGGGAATGAGAATGGCAGGCCGAATGGGTAGTGATAGAATCACCACAAAGAACCTCAAAGTAGTCGCTGTTGATCCTGAAAATGGACATATATTTATTCAGGGAGCAATTGCAGGAAGGAGAGGAACACTGGTAGAAATAAAAGGATAGTTAATAAAAGGGTTTACAGAAGCAATTTTTTAAGTAATATTGGTGAGCAACAATTATGGAAGCAACAGTTTATAATCAAAAAGGAAAAGAAGTAACAAAAATGGCACTCCCAGAGGCTATCTTTGGTGTTGCGTGGAATAGTGATTTGGTATCACAGGTTGTTAACTCTATGAATACAAATAGTCGAGTTCCTGTGGCTCATACAAAAGACCGTGGAGATGTTAGCGGAGGTGGTAAGAAACCTTGGCAACAAAAAGGTACTGGACGAGCACGACACGGTTCAAGCAGGTCGCCTATATGGGTTGGAGGAGGTGTTGCCCATGGTCCTCGGAATGAAAAGAACTTTGACCGAAAGGTAAACCGAAAAATGAAAGCAAAAGCTCTCTATGCTGTTCTCTCAAAGAAGTATTCTTCAGGTGAAATACTTTTTGTAGATTCTCTTTCATTTGATACACCAAAAACAAAAGATGCTCGCGAAACTATAATCGCACTTAGCAAGGCTCATAAAGATTTTGGTGAACTTTCAACAAAAAGAAACAACGCAGCTGTAATTGCAACTGACGAAAAAGATATCAATACAGAAAAAAGTTTTGCTAATTTTAGTAACATGACAACACTCGAAGCACGAAATATGAATGTGCTAGATATTCTTCAGAGCAAGTTTATTGTTATTGAAAATCCAGAAAAGACTTTTGATTTCCTTTTGGGAAAGAAAATTCTTGCAAAAAAGACAGCTAAGAAATAATAAAAAATCATGGCATTATTTAGTACAAAAGAAAAAAATACAGAAAAAACTGAAAAAGTTGAAGCTGATAAAAAAACAAAGGCTGTAGCAAGTCCTTCAAAATTATCTGATTCTTTTGTTTCACTTGATCATGTTTTGATTGCTCCACGAATTACCGAGAAAGCAACATTTTCTGCAGATAAAAATGTATACGTATTTGACGTTGCAAAAACAGCAACAAAACATCAGATTAAAATGGCAGTCGCCGAAGTGTACAAAGTAACTCCTGTTCGTGTTTCTGTAACATCAGTTCCATCAAAAAAAGTATTTGTAAGAGGAAAGAAGGGGGTAAAATCAGGAGGAAAGAAAGCGTATGTTTATCTTGCAAAGAAAGATAAGATTGAGATTGTTTAAATAAAGCAGAAAAAATATGAAAACTTATAAACCAACAAGTCCATCACGTCGAAATATGTCGGGAATCAACTACCGAAAAGTTTTGACCGCATCAAAGCCTCTGAAATCACTCGTAAAGGGTGGTAAACGTCAGGTTGGTAGAAACGCAGATGGGCGAATTACCACAAGACATAAAGGAGCTGGACACAAAAGACGATTTCGAGATGTTGATTTCAAGATGGAAAAGATTGGCGTACCTTTCAAAGTCGCTTCTATAGAATACGATCCAAATCGTTCTGGTTTTGTTGGTTTGGTAAATTACAAAGACGGAGAGAGACGATATATGCTTTTGCCACAGAATGTAACAGTTGGTGACGAGCTTATCGTTTCAGAGACTGCCGAATTAAAGCCAGGTAACCGAACACAGCTCAAAAACATCCAAGTAGGTACATTTGTATATAATGTTGAATTAGACCCACTAGGAGGCGCAAAATTGGTACGATCTGCTGGTAACTATGCCGAGGTAATTGCTAGGGATGCTGGATATGTTCATATTAAAATGCCTTCAACAGAAGTTCGAAAAATTCTCGAGACTTCATGGGCATCTATTGGAGAGGTTTCAAACCAGGAGCATCACCTTGTAAAGATTGGAAAAGCAGGAAGAAGCCGATGGATGGGAATTCGACCAACAGTACGTGGTACTGCTATGAACCCAGTTGACCACCCACATGGTGGTGGAGAAGGACGACAGGGACGAGGACGAAAACGAGCTATCTCTATTTTCGGAAAGCCAACAGGAAAGGGACAGAAATCACGAACTCCAAAGAAATACTCAAATTATCTCATTGTCCGACGACGAAAAGTTGGAAAGAAGCGATAAATTTTACAAAAAAACCGCGCCCTCCGGGCGCGGTTTTTTTGTTGCCATTATCGGCTAAGATTTTAAGTATCAAAGAAATATATAAATAAAGGGTATTTACCCCAGGGCAAGCCCTGGACTCGCATTGAGCTCGCAAAGCTCGCGCTCATCCGATGCAGAGCTATCTAGGTATTAAACCCTATATTTCCTGCACTCCGCTCGGAAGAACAAATGCTTCGCACTTGTTCTTCGCTCGCTACATTTGGAAATAAAATTTTTAA
>Ga0100403_1004271_pt1 | contig 10205 bp, 9 predicted proteins | sample CryGeymet201501t_FD_83663 | JGI IMG/M metagenome (GOLD analysis project Ga0100403, IMG submission 83663) | Groundwater microbial communities from Crystal Geyser aquifers in Utah, USA - Crystal Geyser metaG 2015-01t | ecosystem: Environmental > Aquatic > Deep subsurface > Groundwater | place: USA...
AACATTCATTATTTTCTTATCTTTACACTATCCCTATTAATCCCCATCACTAAAGCCTACGCTGCCTTTCTTTGGTTTCCCACCCTCTTTCTCTTTTCTATAAAATCGACTCTTAAAAAGAGTCAAAAAAGCCTTCTTTTCTTTTTTGTCACCACTCTTTTCTCCTTTCTAATCTTTTCTTATTACAACTCCTCATCTTCATCTCTCTTTGAATTCAATCCCTTCTGGTTTGTACACACTCTTATAGATTCACCAGATAGACTATACCTTCCCAAACTCTCTTCTTATCGATTCAATTTGCCTCCTGGTATAGGCCCCAGACTACTCTTAATTGAAATCTTTAGTCTTACTCTATTTATCCTTGGTAATTACGCCACAAGGCTCTTGGCTCTATTAAAAGCAAAAGAGATTCTAAAAGATACTCACCTAAGAAACTTCTTCTTAGTCTCCATCTTCCTCTTCTTAATCCCACTCTTCTTCACTCAAAAAGGCAACACTTGGAACTCTATCCAATTTATTTACTATTCACTTTTTCTTTTCAACATCCTTCTTACCAATTACCTTTATCAAAATAAATCAAAAATTCTACTTACAGCAGTCATAATCATCACTCTTATTGGCAATATCGGTACTTATCAATCTTACTTTGGTAATCCAGCTCCAGCCGCTCTACCCAAAGAGGAACTTGAAGCTCTCAACTTTCTTTCCAATCAAGAAAAAGGTGTTGTTCTGTCTTATCCCTATGACAAAGAGTCTCGACACAACTATCAAGAAACCCCCATGCCTCTTTATGCTTACGAAACTACCTCCTACATCTCTGCTTATACCGGCTTCACCTCTTACTTAGCCGATGAGATGAACTTAGAGATATCCAACTATGACTGGCAAAGTCGCAGACAAGCTTCTCTCGATTTCTTCCTGCAAAAATCAGAATTTCAAGACAGGGGATTTCTAGTCAATAATCAAATAGACTACATCTATCTTGTCAACTCTCAGTATGACCAAAATAACCTAAACATGGAGAAAATGTCACTCACGCCCATCTACAATAACGATAAAATAACTGTCTATAAAGTCAATAGATGATAAACTAAACCATATATGCCTAAAAAACCTTTAATCTCTGCTGTTATAAACGTTAGAAATGAGGCCGAAAACCTCTCCCGCTGTCTAAAAAGCATCAAGGGCTTTGCCGATGAAATAATTGTCGTCGACATGCATTCAACTGATGGTTCAGACAAGGTTGCTACTGAATATGGCGCCAAACTCTACAAATATCGACCCATGAAATTTGTCGAACCAGCTAGAAACTACGCACTTTCAAAAGCCACTGGTAAATGGATTCTTCTTCTCGATCCAGATGAAATAATGATCAAATCTCTTAAAAGCGAGCTACTTAAGATTACTCAAAGATCTGACACCGACTTCGTTAAGATTCCCCGAAAGAACATGATTTTTGGCAAGTGGATTCGTCACTCCAACTCCTGGCCTGACTATCTAATCCGATTTTTCAAAAAAGGCAGCGTCACTTGGAAAAAAGAAATCCATTCTCAACCAGAGACTAAGGGTAACAGTACCACCCTCCTTGATTCAGAAAAACTAGCTATCAAACACAACAACTACACCTCCGTCCCTCAATTCGTCAACAGAGCTGTTAGGTACAGTGGTATTCAGGCCGACGAACTCAACTCTTCTGACTATAAGCTTAAAACTTCTGACTTCCTTCTCAAGCCTATTCAAGAATTCAATTCCAGATTCTTTGCTGCCGAAGGTTATAAAGATGGTCTCCATGGTCTCATTTTTTCTATACTCCAGGCCTTTGCCATCGCCCTCGTCTATATTAGGCTTTGGGAAAAACAAGGTTCAAAAGATAAAAATCTTTCCAAAGAGTCCTTTGTCTCTGCCAGCCAAGAAACAATTTTTGAATACAACTATTGGTTTACAAAATATTTCATAAACGAGTACACTGGCAACATCTTTAAGAAAATTTTAATTAGGATTCGTCATTATTTCGATCGCATTACCAAAAACTTCTAAATGACATCCATCGCCATAGTTATCATAAACTGGAAGCAGAGCCAACTTACTCAAAAAACTCTCGACTCCCTCTTAAAGATAAAAACACCTGGCTTTAAGTACCACGTCTTTCTTCTAAATAGCCAGATCGCCAAAAAAGAACACTTAGACTTAAAAAACAAATACCAAAAAGCTCCTATAAGCTTTTACCACAACAATAAAAACCTCGGCTTTACTGGTGCCAATAACTTCCTCCTCACCAAATACAAAATCAACGACTACGACTACACCCTCTTCTTAAACAATGATGTTAAAGTAGATCCAAACTTCCTTAGTAACCTTTTAAAAGAAGCTGAAAAGAATCCCAGTTACGGTATTCTTGGACCAAAAACCTATTTTTATCCTGGTTACGAATATCATAAAGATCGCTACCAGAAATCCGAACTAGGGAGAGTCATCTGGTCAGTTGGTGGCCACATTGATTGGAAAAACATCTACGGCTCTAACCTTGGTATAGACCAAGTCGATACCGGACAGTTCGACAAAATAAACACTAACATCGACTTTATTAGTGGTTGTGCACTCCTTATCAAAAAGGAACTCTTGTTAAAACTCAAAGGCTTTGATGACAGATACTACCTCTATTTAGAGGATGCCGACCTATGTCAAAGAGCCAAGAAACTTGGTTACCAGCTAGCCTATATCCCTAACTCCATCATTTGGCATCTTAACTCAGGTTCATCTTCTGCTGCCTCAAACCTTCATGATTACTTTATAACTAGAAATAGAATCCTTTTTGCTCGAAAGTTCTCTACTCTCAAAATTAGACTAGCTCTCCTAAAACAATCCATAAACATCCTTTTCAAAAGTCCTTCAAAATGGCAAAAGATTGCTATTAAAGATGCCTATTTAAATATTTGGAATCAGGGATCATGGAAAAACTAGATCTTTCAGTCATCATCATTGCCGGTAACGAAGAAGAGATGATCAGCGATTGTCTTAAATCCTCTCTTTTTGCTAAAGAAATAATCTTAGTTACCACACCAGCCACCACCGACAATACTCTCAAAGTCGCCAAAAAAATTGTCCCTACTTTAGTTAATACCCACATTAAAAGCCCTGGCATCGACTTTTCACTTTGGAGAAATGCCGGATTTAAAAGTGCCTCTTCAAAGTGGATTCTCTTTCTCGATGCTGATGAAAGAATTTCAACGAACCTAAGAGAAGAAATATCTACCATCGTAAATAAAAAAGAAACACCCTATACCAACTACGATATTCCCAGAGCCAACTACTTTCTTGGTAAAAGAGTCCGTTATGGAAATACCTATCCAGACTATGTTAAAAGACTCTTCCTTCAAAAATCCTTTAAAGGTTATAAAGGCAAGCTCCACGAACAGCCCATCATAACAGGAGACTCAGCTGTACTTACAAATGACCTTCTTCACTACACCCACAGAGACCTTACTTCCATGCTAGAAAAAACTATAAAGTGGACACAACTCGAGGCCAACCTCTTATACAAGGCTAATCATCCACCCGTCTATTGGTGGAGATTTCCTAGAATGATGGCTACTAAGTTTTTCGAAAGATTCATAAAAGAAAAAATGTATAAAGACGGTACTGTCGGCTGGATTTCCGTAATCTTTGAAATGTTTAATACCTTTATTATTTACGCCAGACTTTGGGAGCTTCAACAGGCTCCTAAAAAAAGTATATAATCAATTATGCTTAAAGCTGCTATATACGACCCCTATTTAGATACTTTAGGAGGAGGGGAGAGATACTGCCTCACTGTTGCCGAAATTCTTATAAAAAATGGTTACTCAGTCGATCTCTTTTGGTCAGGTAACCCAGACCTCATCAAAAAAGCACAGGAAAGATTTAATCTTGATATCGATAAAATCAAAATAGTCCCAGACATTTTTCACTTAAGCCCCAATAAAATAGAACTCGTAGAAGATACTTCTTCTATTAAAAACATCACCTCATCCTCACAACTAAAACAGAACCCTATCAACAAAGCCATTAATTTTATAAATAGAATTAAAACTCTAAGAAACTACGATCTCGCCTTCTACCTCTCAGATGGCTCCCTTCCCTTTCTCTTCTCCAAAAAAAACCTACTTCATATTCAAGTTCCTTTCACCAAGTTACCCAGCTCTCCCACTAACAAAATCACCAATTCCCTTAAGCTCTTAGGCTATCATTCCATTATCTGCAACTCTAAATTTACCCAACGTTTTACAAAAAAACATCTTCCAAAAAAAACTACCGTTCTCTATCCCCCCGTCGATATTGAAAAGTTCTCTGCCTCAAGCCAGAAAGAGAATATTATCCTTTCTGTTGGTCGTTTCGACAATATTCTAAACGCCAAGAAACAAGACGTCCTCCTCTCTGCTTTCCAAAAACTACATGCACAAAACAAAAATAGTAATTGGAAACTTGTCCTCGCCGGAGGCTCTCTTGAAGATCCTAGTCGAAACCTCTATCTTCAACACCTAAAACAAATGGCACATGGACTACCAGTCGAATTTGTCGTTTCACCTAAATTTGAAGACCTTAAGAAACTTTATTCCATTAGCAAAATTTATTGGCATGCTGCCGGTTACGAAGTAAACGAAGATGAAAGTCCTGAAAACACTGAACATTTTGGCATGACAGTCGTCGAAGCCATGGCCTCTGGTCTTGTACCCCTAGTCGTCGCCAAAGGCGGCCTGACCGAAATCATTACTGATGAAGAGAACGGTTATCTCTGGCACTCCCAAAGCGAGCTCATAAGCAAAACTCAACTTCTAATGGCTTCACCCGCTCTCCTAAATCGCTTCATGGAAAACTCTCTATCTTCTATTAAAAAATATTCAAAATCTGAATTCGAAAAGGAATTCCTTTCGCTAATCTCATGAAAATCTCTGTCATAGTTACTAACTGGAACGGTCTATCTTTATTAAAAAAGTACCTACCCAATGTTATTAAAAACAGCTCAGAAGCTCAGGAAATAATCGTTGCCGACGACGCCTCCACCGATGACTCAGTCAAATACTTAAAAGAACTTCAAAAAGAGTATCCAGTCCTAAAAATAATCGCCAATAAAAAGAATGTTGGCTTTGGCAAGAATAGTAATAATGCAGTCAAAAAAGCCAAAGGAGATCTTATTGTTCTCCTCAACTCCGACATCAATCCTCACCCTAACTACATTAAAAACTCTCTCAAGCACTTTAAAGACCCCAAAGTCTTCGGCGTAGGTTTTGCTGAACTTGGTCATGAAAATTGGGGTGAAATCTACTGGAGTAACGGCTATCTTCAACACCGACCTGGACTACCTGCTAAAAAAACTCATGAAACTGGATGGCTTTCAGGTGGTTCTGCCATCATCAGAAGAGACTATTTTCTCAAACTTAAAGGTTTTGATCCCATTTATGCCCCCTTCTACTTTGAAGATCTCGATCTCGGTATCAGAGCTGCCAAATCAGGCCTAAAACTTATCTGGGAACCAACAGCTATTGTCGAACACAGACACGAACAAACCATGAGCAAAATTTCCAGATCACTACTCTCTTATGTCAAAGAAAGAAATCACCTCATCGTCACTCTAAGACACTTCCCCGATGATAAACAAAAAAAGCTCCACAAATGGACAAGGCTTGGAAGAGTACTTTCTGGGCCAAACTACCTAAAAATAATTAGATCTGCCAAAAGACAACTTAGAAGATATCCTAAACTTCATTTGTTAAATAAATAAAAATGAGTAAAACATATGAAGTTTCAATTATCATCGTCACCTGGAATACTGCCAAAATCACTCTAGCTTGTATCAGAAGCATCAATAAATTCCTTAAAAATAAGCTTGATTACGAGATCATTCTCGTTGATAACGCCTCCTCCGACAATACCCTTGATCTTCTTAAAAAAGAGCCTAACCTTAGCATCATCAAAAATAAAGAAAACCTCGGTTTTTCCAAGGCCAACAACATTGGTGCTAAAAAAGCTAAATCAAACATTCTCTTCTTCCTCAATTCTGACATGGAGCTTACTGACTCCAACTTACCCCTCCTTATAGATTTCTTAAAATCAAACCCACAGATAGCCGCTCTAGGCCCTAAGTTCCTAAACCCTGACTTAACTCCTCAAGCCTCTGTCTTCAACCCACAAACCCCTCTAAATGCCTTTAAAGAGTACTTTCTTGGCATTAAGGATGCTTTCTCTAAATACTATCCCCAGAAACTATCTCCACAAAATGTAGATATTATTTCTGGAGGAGCTCTCCTTATTAAAAGAGAAGTCTTTAATAAAATTGGTGGCTGGGATGAAAGATACTTTTTCTATTACGAAGACCTAGAACTCTGTCGACAAATTAAAAAACTAGGTTACGACATCTTCTACTATCCAAAAATGAAAGTTATTCATAGACACGGTGCTTCTGGAACTAAAATTACCGACGAATCCAACCAATGGAAAAGACTAATACCTTCGTCAAAAATATATCACGGCACTCTTAAACACTATCTCATCACTTCTATACTCTGGTTATCCCAAAAACTCAAACTCAACTAAGCTTGTACCAATAGTCAATATCAATAGTCCTCAAAAACTTGTAGCTTAAATAGACAGCAACGGTAAACATTAGAACTAACAGCAAAGCTGATAAATACTTCATCCATCCTGCTTTCTTCTTCATTACTGAAACAATCATCAATAACACTGAAATTATAAAAATGGAATTCTTCCACCAAGATGAGAATCTCTGGAACTCTTCTATATTTACAAACTTTGTTAAGTAGTAACCACCAACTAATAGTAATGACCAAAAAGCCCATAAAGGACTAACCACAGACCTAATGCTTGAACTAAGTAAAACAGCCAACTCAGCAATTAGAAATGGCCAAAAAGGAAAACTATACCAACCATAAGGGTAACTACCAAAAAATATGTATATGGCCAAATAGGAACATAAACTTATCGCATAAACACTTAGCTTCTTCCTTGATAATGCTACAAAAAAGGCCAGCCAGGAAACTAGCAACCAAGGCTCGGTAATGTATTTAAGATTCGTCAGCTTGGTTTGAGTCAATAACTTTAAAACTGCCTCGCTTCCTATGCCATAGTAACGACTACTGTTACTTAAAAAGATGGCTATGAATTGATAAGGATCGATAATCAATCCATAAACCACAAACAATGAAGCAATTAAGGAATAATAAAAAAAGAAAACCATTAAATCCCTTTTTAGATATCTCCGTGAATCGCTCAGTAAAATAACAATCGAGGAGAGCAAACAGACAATACCCGAAAGTTTAAACAAAGTAACTACACCTGCTAATAATCCTGCAAATATCAAATAACCAAGTTTTCTATTCTTTCTATAAAGACTAATAAAAATAAGTGATAACAGCCAAAAGGGGATGACACCATTCTCTGCCTGAATCATCCTTGAACTAATCACCACACTTGGGATAGTGGCCCACATAATCCCACCAACCACGGAAGCAACATAACCACTATTAATTAATAGTAAAACCATTAAGGAAGCAAGCGTTAAACTGCCAAGCCACAACATGGGTTTTCTGATTAGATAAGCATTTGTTTCTTCAAACGTCCTAGCACCTTTCATCCAAGCATAACCTCCTGTAATCAAACCTAAAGTAGGGGGATGATCAAACCAAGGGTAGTTTATCTTTAAGGGATTCCCGCCAGCAGTACTTTGGTACACATCATCAACGTTTATGTATTTATATAGTTGATTCTTATAACCATCAATTCCCGATATTCCTACAGGATAACCAGTTTCTATTAGCGATAAACCTACCCATGAATAACTGTACTCATCCATAGAAGTTCCAGGTAAGGGAACCGTAGCATAGTCATCTTTCCTTAGGGAGTAGCCAACTAAAACGATTACAAAGCTTAGTATTAACCAAATTATAAATTTGTAGTTATTTTTCAACACAAATAACCTCATCCTTAGCTTCTAAACTATAAGCAAACCCAACAAAGTTAGCATCAGAGTTAACCTTACATTCAAATCTCTTTTCAAAATCAACCGATTCAAAACCAAACACATCTTTATACGTAGCAACCAACGACCCCACAGTAGACTCTTTTAACGCTAACCTTGAGAAAGTATTTTGTGAAACCAAACCATCTTTACATACTAATCTAAACTTAACATACTCAGAACCTGACTCTATAGGTTCACCTTCGAGATGATACTGACATAAAGACCCTGTCTTTTCAGCTTTCAAAGTAGGCTTTCTTTCAATAAATTCTATATATGAATATCTAGGACGCAAAAAAAGAAAGAGTAGAAACACCACAAACAGGTAAGCGATAAATGAAAAAATATATAGTTTATTCTTCTTTAATAAAAGCATGTAGAATACATTATTGTAACCCTTATGAAAAACGGAAACAAACTAATTTTGCTAGCAATCTTAATCCTTTCTCTTTTTGTAAGATCCTACTCCCTTCTATCCTCTCCTCCATCACTATTTTCAGATGAGGTTGATGCCGCTTATCAAGCATATGTCTTTAACCAATGCGGTACTGATTACCAGGGTAATCCTCTCCCAACTCACTTCCATTCCTTTGCCGATAATCGTACTTCAGCCTATATCTATAGTATTGCTCTAGTTCAAAAAATTATCGGTCCTACTGCCTCCTCAGCCAGAATTCCCTCCATAATATTCGGCTCCTTGTCAGTCCTAGCTATCTTTCTCTTTGTTAAAACTAGATACAACCAAAAAACTGCTTTTATCGCTTCTTTCCTTTTGGCAATTTCACCTTGGGCAATACACTACAGCCGTACAGGCTTTGAGGTCTCTGGAATGCTTTTCTTTTACATCATGGCTCTTTACTACTTCCAACTCTTTAAAAGGGACAAGCTCATAAAATACCTAGTAATATCAACAGTTTTATTTGTCATAACTCCATATTTTTACAGTACTGCTAAACTTTTTACTTTAATGACGGGAGCAGTATTACTTGCCACAAACTACCAATTACTTTTCGGCAAAACTCAGTTTAAAAAAACTTTAATTTCCCTTATCCCAGCTCTAGTCATCTCCATTCCCCTAATACTCTCTACCATAAAAGGGGAGTCTGGTTATCGCTTCTCTTACATTTCAATCTTTACTGATCCAACCATCACACAACAGGTGGACTCGCAAAGATTAAAAATTTCACATACTAAAAACCCAGACACCCTCGGTTCACAACCCAGCCTAGTAGATAAACTCTTCATCAACAAATACACCCTTACCGCCAAACTATTCACAGACAACTATCTATCTTCTTTCTCGACCAACTTTCTTTTCCTAACTGGTGACGAAAATCTCAGACATTCATCAGGTAAAGGTCTCTTTTATCTAATCGATATTATTTTCCTTATTCTCGCTATCAAAATACTTTTCAAAAAAGGTTCCAAAGACCTTCTTACACTACTTCTCCTTTCACCCCTACCCTTTGCCTTAACCAGAGATTCTACTTCACCTCATGCTACTAGACTCATTCTTATGCTTCCTTTCCTAATAATATTTATCTCTTTATCTATAGCCACGCTCACCAAAAAACATCGCTTACTTTTCTACCCAATATTATTCGTATACTTGCTTTCCTTTACCCATTTCTTTCATCACTACCTCTATCTCTACCCTCAAGAGTCATCTCGAGAATGGCACAAAAACATTCAGGAATCTGTTCTTAGCCTCAATGATATAAAAAATGATTACCAGAATATCTACTTCTCAAATAACCCCGAACCCATACTACCTTTCTTCCTTTTTTACACCCAATACCTTCCAGAAAACTGCAACTTTGACAATACTTTTGTACACGAAACAGTACCCGAATTTGCCGGTATCTCCATAGAAAACAAGTACCATTTTGGACTAATAGAATGGCCACAAGTTAAAGACAAGAAAGGTAGCTCTCTATTTCTAGTCTCTGATCTTGACATGGAAACCATTAAAAATAATATTTCTTCCCCCAATATTATTGATACAATTAGCTCAGACTATGAAACAGCCTCTGTCTATCATCTTATTAAACAAGAAAACTAAACTAAAAAAAATTAGCATCATAAAAATATTAGTAATTGGTCTCCTCCTTAGGGTACTCATATTATTAATCTCATCTTCACATCCTGACATCGGCAACCATCTTGACTGGGGAATCAGATTTCTGGATTTAGG
>Ga0100403_1004272_pt1 | contig 10205 bp, 16 predicted proteins | sample CryGeymet201501t_FD_83663 | JGI IMG/M metagenome (GOLD analysis project Ga0100403, IMG submission 83663) | Groundwater microbial communities from Crystal Geyser aquifers in Utah, USA - Crystal Geyser metaG 2015-01t | ecosystem: Environmental > Aquatic > Deep subsurface > Groundwater | place...
ACATTGATTACCAAAAAGATATCCACTATTTTCCGATGAATCAGGAAACGGCACCTTTTAACATTGATTCGGATAATGGCCAATACTACGATTTAAACATTTCAAAGGATGCCACCCAACTTAAAAACCGAGTTTATGTAAGGGGTGGTACGAAATTATCGGAATTCACCCAATATATCGAGCTAGGTAACGGCGAAAAACGCCAAATACTACTCCCCGACAAACCCCACGAGGTTACCGTCGAAGTTGATCGAGGCGGGGGATACGTCGAGGAGAGTGTGGGAATTAAAAACGTTAACACTTCCGGTTTTAAGTGGTATCTAAATTATCAAGAGAAATACTTGGATCAGGACGAGGCGGAGGCGGTTTTAGGCTCTACCGACAAGATGCGGGTAACATATAAATACGACGTACCGATTTTGGTGGCTATCGAAAATCGAGATAGTATTTTTGAGCACGGCCAAAAGGAATTTGCGATATTTGATAAATCAATCAGCACAACCGAGGCCGCGCGGGATCGTGCGAGTGCCGAGCTTACCGATTACGCCAACCAAATCATCGAGGGATCGTTTAAAACGTACGAGCCTGGTTTTGTTTCCGGCCAATACATCAACATCAATTTAACCGAGTATGGCATCGACGACGACTATATTATCCAACGAGTGATTGCCCAAGCCTATGGATCCGGAGAGTATGAATATACCGTATCGATTGCCTCCGCCAAAACTATGGGTATTATTCGGTTTTTGATTGAGTTGCTCGAAGCTAATAAAAATCTGATAGAGTTGGATAATAACGAGGTGATCGACGAGCTTTTTAATGTTGAGGATACTTTGCTCTCTGATAGCTTGATCGATTCTTTAACAATCGACTCGCATGGTCCATACTATGTATGGGCGAGCGACTCACTAACTGGAGATATAGGTACTGCCCGATTTGACCTATTCCAATGGGGATAAACTATGAACTCACAACTATACTTACCACCTGAAATAATCATACCGCAAGGCGCGATTACCATGGTTTTTAAGGATGGTAAAACAGGTCGAATTAAAGACGTTTACCGTGTTAAAAATTTAATTACCAACTTGTTTAAAGAGGCTTTGGCCGATTCAATGCGTGGCACTACGGCCAATAATCGAGGGATAGGCACTTATCATGCTCTCGGGACCGGAGTAACCGCACCGGAGGTATCAGATATTCAATTGGAAACCGAGATTTTTCGCAAGTTAATTTCGGTTCGAGATGTGGCCGCCAATGTTGCAAGCTTTCAAACGTTTTTTACTACTTCCGAAGCTAACGACACTTTGAGAGAGATTGGGTTATTTGGTGATGATGCTAGTGGTACCGTCAATAGTGGCAAACTATTTGCCCGCGTGGCTATAAACCGCGTAAAATCAAGCAATGACACGCTTACGTTATTACATACCGTTACGATAGGATAAAACTATGCCCACATCGACACCCGCAACCGCCGGAACTTACGCAACCGCCCAAAAAGTAAACGAAATTAGAGAGGACGCTATCAACGCGACTCGCACTTATCGTTTCGAGGTTAATGGTGTTTTGCAAGTTGGCGACGAGCAGGGCGGGCGATTTATTGCCTTGAGCCCTAACGAAACCGTTTTGGCAATTAAGCACAAAATTAAGGCGGGTACTTCCTGTACTTTCAGAGTCCAAAAAGACACCGACGATATTGACAATTCAATCGTTGCCGGTACTAGTGTTGCCGAGGAAACGAGTATTGCCGATCCTGATGTTGTAGAAAATCAGGTATACACCATGGATATCACGGAAGTAAGTGGAAACTCCGAGGATTTATTGGTCCAAGTTATTGTTGGCTATGAAAAGGAATAGGTATGAACTTTTTAGGCTTTGGAGGCGGAGGGGGTGGTTTAATTCCAACATCGGGTACGTTTGGTGCCGGTGTTTTGTGTAGTGGAACCGCCGCAAGTGACACTTTAACGGTCCCCGCATCTTCGGCCTTTAACATTGGCGATCGTATTACGATCATCCAAATGACTGGATCCTCTGGCGTTGTGGGGAAACTAGAGGAGGCTTATGTTATTGCAAAGCCAACCGGTACCACTCTCCAACTTTTAAAAGCTCTTACTAACACTTACACCAACTCCGGCGATACTAAAGCCGTTTGTTTTATTACCGCCGAATATTCGGGGGGTGATATCTCAAGTACTTGGAATACTGCAACTTGGGATAAATCGACCGATTTAGGTGGGTTAGCTCATATTGTTTCCCGAGGCCATCTTATAATTTCCGGCACCTTGTCGGCTTCTGGTCGTGGTTTTGAGCATGGCGAAAGCGCCCAAACCGGTGGCGAGGAGCATGGGCATAGAGGATTTGGTTATACCGGCGTGGATAATGGCCGCGAAACTAGCGCCATCGATTCCGGTGGAGGTGGTGGAGGCCGTAATTTTGATACTGCCGGTGGAGGTGGTGGAGGCGGAAACGTTGGAGGTGGTAGTAATGGTGGCTCGGGATCCGGCGGATCCGGACAGGGTGGCCAAACTTCTCCGGCCGACTCCGTTGGTGATCGGGTGATAATGGGTGGAGCCGGTGGAAATGGTGGAACCCGACACACGCCAACACAAGGCGGGCAAGGTGGTCGCGGTGGGGGTATTGTCATCATTACCGCGCCTAAAGTAACTATAACCGGCTCATTGTTAGCTAACGGGGCCAATGGTGGTAACGGATCTGATGGGGGTGGTGCGGGTGGTGGAGCCGGTGGATATATTTTAATTAGAGCAATTGAGGCCGTTTTGGGCACTAATAAAGTCGCCGCCGGTGGTGGATCTGGTGGCGATGGCCCAGGATCCCACGGCGATGGTGGAGTGGGTGGAAATGGCAAAATAGTGGTAAATGCCTGTAAGGTTACCGGATCGATTAGCACGGGCTCGGTTACTCTTAACCAAGGCGGGTTTGTATATTGCGCGTCCAATTCCACCATCATCGAGTAATGTGGTATGCTTTTTATATTAAATTGCAATAATGAGGCCAAATGAATTTTGATGAATTTATAGCCAAATATTTGGGTAAAAAAGTCGATTTTGATGGTGCGTACGGTGGCCAATGTGTGGATTTATTTCGTCAATATAACAAAGATTGTTTGGGTATAGCCCAACCAAGGGGAGTTAATGGCGCGGCCGACTTCTGGACTAACTACGATTCCGACCCCAACTTAAAAAACAACTTCGACAAAATCCCCAACACTCCAACCGGTTTACCCCAAAAAGGGGATGTAATGTTTTGGAATAAAAACGCCGGCGGCGGATTTGGGCACGTGGCTATTTACATCCAAGGCAATGTTAATTCGTTTGTATCACTCGATCAAAATTGGCCTACCTTGGATAAGGTTACTAAAACCACTCACGATTACAAAAACGTTTTGGGTTGGATGCGACCCAAAGGGGGAAATATGGGCGAATTACCCGCCAATTTTGGAGATATTGTTAAAAAGTCAACTAATTGGGATGATACCCACCGTTATTTCGAACTCAACGGCGACCCCAAAGATACCTCGGTTGAGGATGTTAAGCAGGTGGTTGGGGGTATCAAAAGCACGGCAACATCGGCAAAAAACGACCTTGCGGAGTCTAAAAAACAACTCGCAAAAGCTAATACCGAAATAGCCAACCGAATCGATCAGGTAGCAAACATAACGGCAGAGTGCCAGACACTATTAACTCTCAAAAATGCGGAGCTACAGGCACTAAAATCAGCATCCCAAAACATAGATAAACTACGGGGGCAGTACGAGGGTACTATAACGGATCTGTCCGCCCAGGTTAGAGAGCTCCAAAAAGCCGGCGGTATAAAAGATATTCGCATAACAGAATTGGAAAGTGAATTGGAGCAAGCTAAAAAAGGAATTGTTAAAGAAGATGGCTTATCCAAAATCATCAAAATTATTTTGGAGGCGTTGAAAAACGTAAAGCCGCAATAGTATGGAAAATTTTAACCTTGCCCAATTTCTAACTTTACTCGGCGTTATCGTCGGTGGATTGTTTGCCGCGTTTAGTTTGATGGATAAGGGTATAAAGGATCGGGGTAAAGTTAAAGACGACCTCGACGACAAAATCCGCAAGCTTTTACAAGAGGAAAATAAAGAGTTGAGCGACAAAGTTGATAGTTTATCGGATAAAGTGGCCGATTTAACAGACAAACAAAACAAGGCAGAAACCGAAAACAATTTGCTAAAAGAGGTTTTTCAGGGTAGGGATAAAGACGCAATGGCGTACCGGAGCGAAGGCCGCGAGGCAATGAAGCTCGTAAAAGAAATAACCCAAGTAAGCATAAATAACGGAAAAAAAACCGATGCCATTTTGGATGGAATGGCTAAACAAAATAAGAATATTGAGAGGCTCGCCAAAGCCCTCGAAAAACACATAGCAAATCTTGATGGGAGGTGAGTATCATGGAAGAATATTTAGTGGCTGGAGCCGTTATTGTGGGTATAGTAAACGGTGTGCAATTGGGATTTCCTCAAGTTAAGGGTTTTGTATCATTTATAATTTCCCTGGTTTTGGGAGTCTTATTTGGTCTTACCCATTTATTTGGATTACCTGGAATAGAGGCCGGCATAATCGTATCGCTAGCGTCTAGTGGATTGTATAAAGTAGCCCAACAAGTCGGAGGTAAATAACTTGTATGAGGGAAAGAGAATTAAGCCGCGCTCAAATTCAAGCGGCCGAAAATTTGGGGGGTTTGGATCCTCAAGATTTTGCGGATCCTGATTTAAACCCTCCATCCTATGATAAGGGGAGCCATCGGGAGCGGTCCCAATATCATCAACCAAACCACCATAAGCATTGGAAAAAAGAGGCGAAGCAAACACAAAGGGCTTGACATTACAACCACATGATGATTCCATGAATATATGGAAACGGTGAACTTCCTTTTTTAATTTCAGATAAAATCGAATTAAGTACTTAATTCGGAGCGTCTAGTGGTTTCTTCACCGTTACCTGCTAGGCGCTCCGTTTGTTATTGAGGGTTAATATATGAAAACTAGAATTGTCTACCCTGGTTTATGGCTTGATGTTGGTTTTGCAGAGTGTAAGCCATCTACAAAGTTGCTTTTTATGTACCTTATCACTAGCGATAGGTTGGGGCTTTCCAGATATACAAGGCTCTCAGATCGACAAATTTTGTTTGATACTGGTTTAAACAGTGTTCAATTAAAAGAATCCAAAAGTGAGTTGGAGAGTTTGAGGTGGGTCTTTTTTGCAAAAAACGAATGGATTTATCATCACCATAATTGTGCTTACGTGGACTATATTCGTAATGATAGGGTTGCTAGTGCCAAGCAAAAAGAGATTGATAACGTGCCAGATGAAATAGTCGGATACTTCAATGATATTTGTTTAAACAAAGTTCAAACAGGGTTTGAACAGTGTTCTAACTTAAATCATAAACCAAAAACCATAAACCAAAAAGAAGGGGGTATGGGGGAAACAAAACCGACCGAACAACAAATGGAAGAAATTGCCGAAAAATATAAAGTCCCTTTAAGTTTCGTTTTGAGTAAGTGGGAAGATGTTTGTAATTGGGAAGATGAAAAACCAGGGAGGATGAAGGGCCGAAATTGGCGACTTACCTTGATGAATTGGGTAAAACGTGACGCAATAAAAATTAGACAGGAGGATTATGACAAACGATCTAGTAAATCAAAGCTCGCCTACGGTGATATTTAGCAAGCCTAGAGAGGCTAAATACTCGCTAATTCCCGTGACTAAAGAATACGACACTAAAAACTTTATACTTCACCGGGTTAAGCTTCCATCCATTGAAATTACTTCTAGGACTAGAGATAGCATAGAAAACGCTATGGCGTTGGGTAGTAACTTTATCAGAGTGGGGGATCACACAATAATGATTAACTCGATCGCTGGTATTGATCCGCTATCTGTCAAAATAAAAGCTCCAGTTTTACCCGAGACAAAGCCCCTTACCAAAACAGAGAGAGAAACCAACATAAAAAGAATAGCAGAAATTAAAGAAAAACTTATTTCTTGAGTAAATCAACCCCTTGACAACCACATGACAACCACATTACAATAACATTGTAATAATAAATAAGGAGACCCTATGAATGAAGAAAAAACCATTTTAATTATTGATATAGACGGTGGTTCCGTCATGGACGTTCATACAAACAAACCTGAAAAAATACAGGTGGTGGTTAGAAATTTAGACGTATCAGTTTTTTGGATACCTCCAGTCATCTTGACAGATGAGGACGAATTAGAAACGTGTTACAAATTTGCTAAAGAATTACCAACTCTTGAAGTTAGAAAAATGATACAGAGAAAAAGGGGGAGCAAGTGACTAGAGAACAACTACTGATTCACAAAGCCCGCGAGTTTGCCAGGAAAAAACATAACGGGCAAAAGGACGACTCGGGTAAAAACTACTTTGATGCTCACTTAGAGCAAGTCGTTCGGATACTTTACAAAATAACCGACGATTATGAAATAATTACGGCCGGCTACTTACACGACACCCTTGAGGACACCAACACCAATCTCATGGAACTTAAGGATTTATTTGGTCCAAACATCGCTTGGCTTGTCTACGAGGTCACTTGCGAAAAAAACGAAAAAACCGGTTCAAAATATTTTCCACGGTTAAAAAGTAAAAAGGCCGTGCTTATAAAGTTTGCCGATCGGCTTAGTAATTTATCGAGAATGGACGCATGGAACCAAGAACGACAAAATCATTACATCAAGAAATCAAAATTTTGGAGCGGGAGCGAAAGTCTATGATTAGATCAATCATTTATTTGTTTTTGATTGTTGTGTTGGTAATCGTTTACGCTTTTACTAGCGACAAGATCAATCTAGGTCCTTACTTAAACCCTACACCCCCGCCCATAGTTAGCCCGATTGGGAAACCTATTGCCACACCGAAAAACACCCCAGATCCAACGCCAGACCCCCAAAAAACGGCTTTCATTAGTGGTAAGGCCTCTTACTATAGCCGGGAGGGGTGTTTGGGGTGTGATCCCGCTTTTAGAACCGCATCGGGTGAAATCTTAGATGATACTAAACACACTATGGCATTAGCACCAGAAACCGTAAAGCAATACAAGGCTATGGGTAAAACTTTAAGAGTTACTAACCCCAAAACCAATATAGTCATCGCCGTTAAAGTTAATGATACCGGCGGTTTTTCTAAATACGGTCGAATTGCTGATCTAAGTTTGGCAAGTAAAAATAGTTTGGGTTGTAGTGATTTGTGTGGGGTTGTTATTGACTTTGGGAATATAGTGCAGTAAATATTATTTATGGACAAACGCACAAAAGACGGAAAGTTTAAAAAATACATTGAAGATAAAAAGTGTGAAATGTGTGGAGAAAATTACACCCCATACAAAAAATATTCGCGTTTTTGCTCGAGGGAGTGTTTTAACAGTTACCGATCTAAGGCACTAAAAGTTAAAAAAGAATCTAAAAAAATTAAAAAACTATCAAACAATAAGTTTTTTTATAAAACTAAGAGAGGATATGTTTTAGTCAAATTAGGCTCAAAGTATTACTATGAACATCGATTAATTGTTGAGAAAAAATTGGGCAGGAAATTAAAAAAACATGAACACGTGCACCATAAAAATGGTAATAAAAGTGATAACAGCATAGGAAATTTGGAAGTACTTACACTAGAAGATCATGCTAGATATCACGCTACAAAGCCACTTAGAGTTTGTTTAGAGTGTGAAAAAAAACATTATGCAAAGGGATTTTGTAGATATCATTACAAAAGAAAATTTGGTTATTATTAACAGTTGACAACCCCATTACAAAGGTATTACTATTACATTACTAATTTATTACAGAGGAAAAATGCAAATCAAAAGCCAAAGGCAAACATACCTCGACAACCTCAAGGCAAAAACCCGCGAGTTTGGTTTAAAAATCGTCGAGGACTACAACGCCGGCACACCAGTACCCAAAATTGCCCAGAAGTATACAAACCCTAAAACCGGCAAACCATATTCAGCCGGTAGAATCCACGCCATCATTAAAGAGATGCGCGATCAACAGAGTGTTTAACATTATTAACCTTTTATAGCCCCACCGCTAACGCGGTCGAAAGGAGACAAAATGGCATTTCAACTTCGCCAAGCTCAAAAGAGCAAAAGTAAGATGCGTTTAGGACTTTCCGGACCTTCCGGAAGTGGCAAAACCTACAGCGCTCTATTATTAGCTTCCGGAATTGCCCCATGGGAAAAGATTTGCGTAATCGATACCGAGAACGGTAGCGCGGATTTGTATACGCATCTAGGTGCGTACAACGTTATTACGCTTGATCCGGATTATTCACCCGAGAGTTATATCGAAGCCATTAAAACGGCCGAAGATGCCGGCATGGAGGTTATTATTCTCGATTCCGCATCCCATGAGTGGGATGGTGAGGGTGGTTGTTTGCAAATTAACGAAAAATTGGCCGGTGCCAAATTTAGAGGAAATACTTGGGCGGCATGGTCGGAAACAACCCCACGCCACCAAGCTTTTATAAGTGCAATCACCGGCTCCAAAGCTCACATAATCACAACCGCTCGATCCAAAACCGACACTATCCAAACAGAGGATAAAAAAATTAAAAAAGTCGGTCTTAAAGAGATCCAAAGGGAAGGCTTCGAGTACGAGTTAACGGTTAATTTTAACGTTGACCGTGATAAACACTTGGCCATCGCTTCCAAAGATCGTACCGGTATTTTTATTGATGTAGATCCGTTTTTAATCACAAAAGAAACCGGCGAAGCAATCAAGCAATGGTGTGATGATGGAGAAGATCCCCGAGCATTGATCGCCAAAATTGAGGAAGTATTAACGGCAAAAGGTAAAACCGCCGCTCCAATACTAAACGCCTACAAAGTGGAATCACTCGATCAATTATCATTTCCGGTATTGTTAAAAGTGATGGATAAAGTTAAATCGTTACCGGAAAAGGGAGAGGAGCCAGAAACCCCGGAAAAGCCAAAAGGTGGGGCAAAGGTTGAAGAATCACCCCAGGAACCGGCCGAAGGTGAGGAGATAGACCCCGACGAAGTGGATGCCGGCATCGAAGCCCAAAAAGCCAAAAAGCCCGAAGATCAAGAACCTGGCGATTTTGAGAAGGAAATGGACGAGCTCAACAAACCGGCTCCGGCCAAACTTATCACCAAAGGTAATTTGGTAATGCTTAAATCTCTAATCAAGCTTAGAGCCGAAAGGAAAGGCGAAAAAGTGGAGGTTGTTACTAAAAAGCTAACGGAAAAACTTAAAGTTAATTCACTTGATGAATTGACGGCAGAAATGGGAACCAAACTTATAAATTTAATCACCACTAAAAACAACCAAGAGCAAAAACAAAAAGAGGAAGATAAAAAGCTCGAGGAAAATGTGGTTGATGCAATGCTATAGAGGAGATTATGGAAACAAAAGTATTATATTTCGACGTTGAGACAACCGGCCGGAGTGCAGACAAAAACGATATAACCCAAATCTCCGGCATTGTGGAGATTGGGGGTAAGGTTGCCGAAACTTTCAACCTTCGATGTCAACCGTTTAGTTACGAGAACATCGAGCCGGAAGCTTTGGAGATAACAGGGGTAAGCCTAGACCAACTTAAAAGCTTCCCAACGCCACAAGAGGCGTTTAGAGATTTGTTGGCAGTATTTGATCGGCATATCGATAAATACGACAAAGCCGATAAATTTACGCCGGCCGGTTACAACGTCCGATTTGATCTTGATTTTTTGCAACAGTTTTTTATCAAAAACGGGCAAAAGTATGGCTCGGGATCCTATCAGAATTGGAGGGCAATTGATGCGTTGCCAATATGTCACTTTTTGAATTACTGCGGCGGGATCGACTTGCTTGATTACAAGCTTGGTACCGTTTGCGAGCATTACGGGATCCCAATACAGGCTCATGATGCCATGAGTGATATAAACGCCACTCGGGAATTGTTGCTAAAACTTCGCCAGATATTAACCATGGGCACCGATGATTTGCCCAACTTAGCGGAGGTTTTATGAGTATTTTTGATAACCTCGAAGTGCAAAAAGTTTATATCTACGAATGTATCAAGTGTGGTAACTCCAAACGACGACCGGTAAAAAAAGATTTAGCAAAGCAAGGCCTATGCCGATCGTGCCGGCGCATGAAAGTACCGGAAGGCCAAGCCGAATTATTTGGAGGTAC
>Ga0100403_1004273_pt1 | contig 10205 bp, 12 predicted proteins | sample CryGeymet201501t_FD_83663 | JGI IMG/M metagenome (GOLD analysis project Ga0100403, IMG submission 83663) | Groundwater microbial communities from Crystal Geyser aquifers in Utah, USA - Crystal Geyser metaG 2015-01t | ecosystem: Environmental > Aquatic > Deep subsurface > Groundwater | place...
CATCGTTCGCGCAGGGCAGCGCGGGAAGCGGTGGGCGGTTCGGCGACTTCGGCGGTTCGTCATTCAGAAACTTCATGGGGGGCCGCGGATGACGCCACGCTTCCCCAAGGAACTCGTGAAGTGGATGCGCGAAGTCGAGCAGCGCATTATGCAGTTCGACGTCGACATCAAGCGGCTCTGGAAACGGATGCCGCAAGGCTGGCGCGGGACCGACGGCGCGATCTTCCCGGCCGCCATTCCGCTTCAGTCGATCGTCCCGCCCGACCAGTCCGGCAGCGCCGTGACGATCCCGCCGGGCGCGACGGGCACGCACGACACGGCCGGGACGATCCCGGTCGGCTCCGGTTCCGGCGCATGCGGACCGTGCGGGCAGGCCGCGTGGGTTTGGACCGGCGGCAATCAGACGTGGTCGCTGTTCACGACCAATTGCGGCGCGGGCTGCACGCCAGTGGAACCGACGACGCCCGGCGCATACAGCGGCGAGGTCCGCTACACCTGTTGCCAGGAATCGTTGAGCGGGACGCCGGCCAGCGGTACGCATCAGACGGGCTGCAACTGCGGCACCGTGACCTATCAATGGAATACGCGCTACTGGGAAGAGGTCGCGAACGATTGTCAATCTCCCTGCACGACGCCGACTCCGCCGACCGGCGCGCCGGAAGAGGGCGAGTCCACCACTCGCGAGCTGTGCTGCATCCAGACGACCGGCACGCCGGACACCGGTAGCTCGTTGAGCGGTACGCCGGCATCCGCCACGCCGCTCAGCGGAACACAAACGGCCGACACGTCGCTGTCTGGATCGGCTTCGCCGCAGACGTCGGTGAGCGGGAGCGGAACGCCGTCAACGGGATCCGCTTCGCCGCAGACTTCAATCAGCGGATCGGGAACGCCGGCATCGGGGTCCGCTTCGCCCGCGACTTCGGTGAACGGGAGCGGCACTGGTTTCACGCAGGCGACCGGCGCGACGCAAGGCACCGGCGCGACGGCCGCTAGCTGCTCACAGTGTCCGAGCGGAATGCCCGCCTGCTGGCGCTTCAGCGTCTCCGGTGTGGCGAACGAGAGTTGCACGCAATGCGGCGGCTACAACGGAGCATGGATCGTGCGCGACGTCGGCGGTTGCGTGTTCCAGAGCGACGCCGCGGCAGGCTGCAGCGTGAACTGCGGAAACGAAAGCGTCATCGCCTGGACGATGAGCTTCAGCGGCGGCTGGATCCTCCAGAGCGGCGGCGGCTCGCCGGCTGAATACGAGCTGACGTCAGGCAACCCGTGCGCCGGCGAGTCCCTCACGTTCACGAAGACGATGGACGACTTCTGCTGCAGCGGCTGGCCGTCCACAATCACCGTCACGCCGGGGGGCTGCTGATGGGACCCGGATCGCACCTCGCCAAGCTGTTCAAGAAAATCGGCATCAAGGCCGCGCCCGGTTGCGCGTGCCTGAAGCGCGCCCGCCTCATGGACCAGCTCGGCCCCGACTGGTGCGAGCAGCAGAGCGACCTGATCCTCGATTGGCTGAGGGAAGAAACCCACCGCCGCGGCCTGCCGTTCGTGCGGCTCGCCGCCTCCGCCGTCCTGTGGATGGCGATCTCACGCGCACGGAAGGACGCGAAACAGGATGGCAAAAGTCAAAGTCAACCAGGGCCTGACGAAGGCCGAAAGGATTCGCCTGAAGGAATCCCGCCGACTCTCCCTTGAGGCCGGCAATCCCGGCGTGCTGTTCACCCGCGAGGATCGCCCGGCGGACTTCATGCGCGGGGCCTTCGTCAACGAAGCCGTGTTTCTTCTGGGCGGCGGCCCGTCGCTGGCGAGGCAGAACCTCTCGCTGCTCGACCAGCGCGGGCTGCTCGTCGCCGCCATGAATCACGGCGCGGCCGTGCATCGACCGCACCTGTGGTTCACCGTCGATCCGCAGACGCAATTCGCGGAATCGCTGTGGCGCGACCCCGCGTGCATGAAGTTCACGAAGCGGAAATACATCGCGCGGAACATCCACGGCTGGAACGAATCGCTCGGGCAGTACACGGAGCTGGTCGGCGCGCAGCCGCGGAAACTCTCCAACGTCTGGGGCTTCGAGCACGCCGACTTCGGGATGCAGCCGTGGGACCCGGCGAACTTCCTGACGTCCAAGCTCCCGCCCTGGGGGAGCGATAAGCCGGAGACGGACCCCGAGGGAAAGAACTGGCACAAGAGCGTGATGTTGAGCACGCTGTGGTTGCTGCACTGGCTGGGTTTCCGACGCGTGTACCTGCTGGGTTGCGACTTCAAGCAGAAACCGAAGCAACCCTATGCGTTCGATGAGCACGTGACGGTGGGGAAGTGCGCCGGCAACAATCGGCTGTTCGACTGGCTGAACCGCCGATTCACGGAGATCGCGCCGCACTGCCGGGACCGCGGATTCGCGATCGTCAACTGCACGCCGGGGGGCTACCTGACGGCTTTCCCGCGATTGCCCTTTGAGGACGCGGTACAAATTGAAGCGTCGCGCGTGCCCGAGCTGCGAACGAAAGGGCACTACCGGCTGTGATGCACCGCTGAAGGATCTTGGCGGCGCGCTGTTCTTCGGAACGGCGGCAAGGTGACTAGACTCGACTTCGAGCAGGCGGTACAAATTGAGGCGTCGCGCGTGCCCGAGCCGCGGACGAAGGGGCACTACCGGCCGTGATGCACCGCTGAAGGATCTTGGCGGCGCGCTGTTCTTCGGAACGGCGCGCCGCCTTTTTTTGTTGCCCCGCGCGGAGCCGATGGAATGAGCGACGCGGTCAGAGTGTTTATCGGAGCCGGAAAAGAACACTGGCTGCCGGCCGAGGTCCTGCGGCACTCGATTCTCGCGACGACCTCCCGCCCGGTCGAGATCGTCAACCTCCGCGAGCATGACGGCCTGATCCCCAAGCCGTGGCGCGGGAAGGTCCCGACGTCGTTCTCGTTGCAACGGTTCCTGATCCCCCAAGTATGCGGGTATCAGGGCCACGGCATCTATCTCGACTCCGATCAACTCGTACTCCGCGACATCGGCGAGCCGTGGGACACGCCCTTCGCGGATAACGACCGCATCCACACGGCCGGCGACTGGCAGAGTGCCGTGATGCTGATCGACTGCGAGCGCGTGCGGTGGAGCGTCGCCGCGCTGTGCGCGGAAATGGACGCCGGCGCGAAGCGCTACCCGGCGCTGTCAAATCTCAAATACGAAACCGGCGTGACCGGCAAGCTCACCCAGTGGTGGAACTGGCACGACCGGTGCAAGCTCTACAAGGCCGCGGCCGAACTGGGCAAGCTGCCCGACGACGTGCGGCTGATCCACTTCACGCGGATGAACACGCAGCCGTGGCTGTTCGACCCGCACCCGTTCGGCACGCTGTGGAACAACGCCCTGCTGTCCGCGATCCGTGACGGGGCGATCACGACCGACGACGTGCGGCGGGAGATCGACAATCAAAACGTGCGGCCGTCGCTGTCGCGGCTGCTGAATGAGCAGCCGCGCGAAGTCGATCGTGCGTGGCGGGACCGGAACCGGAAACGACTGAGGGGACTGTGATGAAATCGAAGTGCATTCGCAACGTGGCCACGGGTGAAGTCCGTCGCGTGAAAGAGGACGTCGCGGTTGCGATGGTCGCCGACCCGCGTTGGACCTACACCACGAAATCCGTGTTCAGACGATCGCGACAATGACCAACATCGCTTTCACCGGCCGCCGTGCACTCGGCGGCGTCAAGATGCGGGGCGTCGCCGTCGCCGACAAGCTCGGCGTCCCGTTCGTCGATCTCTCCGAACTCAGCGGCCGATATGACACGCTGGTGCTGGTCAAGTATTGGACGCACGGGAAAGACAGCGACTACGCGAAGATCAGTCGCCGGTCCTGCACGCGGCTGGTGTTCGATCCGCTGGACGTGTTCAGCGGCACGAAACCCGACGCGGAGCCGTCGCTCTTCTGGTCGTGGTGTTGGAACCGCCTGCACTTCGACGACCTGATCGCCACGTCGCCGGCGTGTGCCGAGACGATGGAGACCGCGCGGGCGTCCCACGGTGACGTGCCGGCCCCGTTCGTGATCCATCAGGCCCCGCATCACGCGGACCCGCGCGTCGGCCCGGACTGGTACAACCCGAACGGCCCGGTCGTCTACGCCGGCGGAGTCCGGTTCATCGCGTCCGCACTCCCGCGGATTCAAGCGGCATGCGACCGGCTCGGGCGGCGGCTGTTACTCGACTATCGCCGTGACTGCTGGGAGCGACTGAAGGGGGCGGCGCTGGCCCTGCACCTGCGATTGCCGCCGGAAGACACGCCGCTGAACCGTCACGCGAAGCCACAGGTGAAGCTGGAAAACGCGGCGGCGGCGGGTGTGCCGTGTCTGGCGACGCCGGACCCGTGCGTGACGTCGCTGCGAGAAGTTCGCGGCGGCCTGACAGCCCATCGCGAGCACAACCCGGATTGGCAATCGCTGATTGACGATTCCCTCGACGGAGACACGCTCTCCAACCCCGTAACCCTCGACCACCACTGCGCTCGCATGGCAAGGATTCTGGGACTCTGATGCACGTTTCCGCTTACAAACAGATGGCCATAATGATCGCTTCGCACGTCGCGCCGCGTTTCGGCGGTGGCAAGGTGCTGGACGTCGGCGCGCGAAGGACGAATCCATGCGACCTGCAACACCGCACGCTGTTCGGCGCGACGTGGGAGTATTGGGGCCTCGATATGCAGGACGGCGAGAACGTCACCGTGCGGATCTCCGAAGGCGATCCGTGGCCCGACCTGGGACCTTTCGAGGTTGTCATCAGCGGACAAATGCTGGAGCACTCCCGGCAGCCGTGGCGCGAAGTGCAGTCGATGGCACGCGTCGCGCGGCCCGGCGGCGTGGTCCTGTTGACCGCCCCGTTCATGTGGCACGTCCACGGACACCCGGACGATTACTTCCGGTTCACCGGCAACGGCCTCGCCGAGTTGTGCCGCGTCGCCGGACTGACGGTGCTCGACAGCGGCGAGATTCCCCTGCCGAAAAAGCGTCACGTTGACGCCTACTGCGCGGCGCTGAAACCATGACGACCCTCCACCAGCAACTCCTCAACGCCTTCAAGCGACACAAGCCCGAGCGCGTGCCGTCGATTGACAAGCTGCGCGAGGTCAACCGCGTTGGGAATCTGCGCTGGGCAGAGTACGACCGCCGCGGCGTCTTCGCCGCCGGCAATCGCGTGCTCGACGTCGGCTGCGCGTGGGGGGCGTTGTGCTGCGGGATGCCGCCGGAAATCGAATATGTCGGTCTCGACGTCAACCTGCCGTCGCTGCGGATCGCCGCGGACGTGTTCGGCGAGCGAGGGACGTTCCTGCACATTGACGTGCGGGCAGACAAATACAACGGCGACGGAAAGCTCAACGCGGTGACGACGGCGTTCCAGCTGCCACCCGAGACGTTCGACGCGGCGCTCTGCCTTTCGCTGTTCACGCGCTTCACGGATTCCAACGCCGTGCGGCGGTATCTGCTGGAAGTCCGCCGCTGTCTCGCGCCCGGCGGCCGGCTGCTGGCGACGTGGTTCCGCTCGCCACCGAACACCCACGGCGGGACGCCGCGACGATTCGTTTACCGCGAGCAGGAGATCCGCGAGCTGCTCGACGAGTGGACGTGGCTCGACGACTGGGGCGGCCGCACGACCCGCCACGACGACCGGTGGCACACGCTGGTGGAGAAGCCCGCCGCATGATCGCCGACCCGTTCCCCCATCTCGTAATCGACGACTACTGGAGCGCCGACGCTCTTCGCGCCGTCGTCGCCGCGCTGCCGCCGCCGGCATCCCGCGTCTGGGGCCACTACCAGCGACAGAAGCGGGCCTGCCGGCGGATCGACCGACTCCCCTCGGTCGTGCGGGAATTCTTCGACGCCTTCACGTCGCCCCACGCGGTCGCTGAGGTCCGCGAGTTGTCGGGGCTGCCGACACTCATCCCCGACACGTCCTACGCGGGAGCCGGCGTGCACGTGGTTTCTCGCGGGGGTTCCCTGGGCGTGCACGTGGATTTCAACGAGCTGAAGAAAATGCCGGGCGAGGACGGCGGCCCGTGGTATCGGCGGCTCAACACGTTCCTGTACCTCAACGAGGCGTGGGACGAAGCATGGGGCGGCGGCCTGAGCCTCCATGGTCCGCCGGTCAACGGCCGGCCGGGTCCGCGTCTGAAGACGATCGCGCCGCACTTCAACCGCTTCGTGGTCTTCGAGGCGAGCGAAAACAGTTGGCACGGGCATCCCGAACCGCTCCGGTGTCCGGCCGATCGTGAGCGGCTGAGTCTCGCCGTGTACTGGTACACGCGGGAACCGCCGCCGTGGGAGCGGGAGTATCACAGCACCATCTACGTCAAGTGAGAACCGTCTCACAAAGCGTGAGAACCGTCTCGCGGACCCTCGGATCGTGATCGAAAGCGAATGAAAATCAGCCAGCTATACGGAGAGAGCGGCCCGCTGCACGGCCGCGACGTCTTCATCGTCGGCACCGGTCCGTCGCTGGCCTGTTGGCGACCGGAAGAGTTTGCCGGCGAGACGTGCGTGCTGCTTAACACCGCCCAGCGTTACGTGCCGTGGGGACCGGTCGCGTTCAGCAATCACCGGCGGTTTCTCGACGGCTGCGACCTGCCCTACCAGATCGTCAAGGGACGGCTGGTCGAGGCGAGTCGGAAGAAAACGCCGGATCGCATCACGACCGACAATCACTGCCGCTGGGACGATCCGAAATACTACGTCTTCAGCTACCGCAGCCCGTGGCTCTGGGACGCTTGGGACCATTTCGACGACAAAGCGTTGTGGCGCGAGCCTGATTTCTATTGGAACGTCAAGGGGGGAAGCGTCTCGATCTTCGCGATGCAGTTCGCCGCGCTCGCCGGGGCCAAGTCCATCACGATGCTCGGCACCGACTGCTCGGAGTTGATCCGCAAATACCACCCGCGGATGGATCGCGACCGCGGGGCCAAGCAGGTCAAGCACAACTACCGCGCGTACTGGGCGGGCGCGATGCGAATGAAGCGGGAAATCTGGCAGCGGTTCGGAATCCGCGTGGGGTTTGAGACGCCGTGGATCGGCTACGGCGACGAACGAATCAAGTATCAGGAGCTGGTTGAGTGGCTGAGTCAATCCGCGTAGCACTGGGTTCCGGCGATCGTTACCGCGACGGCTGGTGTAACGTAGACAAGTTTGCCAAGCGGGCCGACGTCCGCGCGGACATTCGCGAGGTCGCCTTCGTGGAAAACTACGTTGACGAAATCGAGTGCATCCACACGATCGAGCACGTCGAACGGGAGGCCGGCGCCGTCCTGATCGAGCGGTGTTTCCAGTGGCTGAAACCCGGCGGCACGCTCGTCATCGAAACGCCCGACGCGGTCAAGTGCTTGAAGCTCGCGACGCGCAAGCAGCCGAACCGCCGCTGGGAGCTGATGGGGGTGCACGGCATGTGGGGCGGGCGCAGCGGACCGCCGGAACTGAAAGAGCGCTGGCGGCAGTGGCTGCTCGCGTGGCTCGACCGCGGGATGTCGGCCGACGCCGTGCCGCCCGATGAGTTCCAGCAGCCGGGGCACGCGCACTTGTATTTGTGGAACGCGCGGGAACTCAAGCTGGAAATGGAAGCCGCCGGGTTCGTCGCGACAATCGAGAAACCGCAACGCCACGGTGGGCGCACGATGCGCGACTGCCGCGTCGTCGGGAGAAAACCGTGAAGTACCTGCGCGGAACAGGAAGTCAGGCGGCGTTTTGCGTGGTCGGTCGTGATCCGCGGCTCGACGGTGATTCGCCGGTTACAGGCCACGATATGCAAGGCTGCCGATTTCTCACGGAGTGTTTTCGCGAAGCGACCGGATTCATTGCCGAACCGGGGGAGATCGTCGAAATCAGCATCGTCGTCGGGAGTAAACCGTGAGGATTTGGGCATCGAACTCAGAGGCGGCGCTCGCGGAAGCTATCGCCGCCGACAAAGCGAGACGCGATCCGCCGTCGCGAGCATATCGAGGCGCGGTACGGAGACGAACAAGAATGAGCGAACCGATTCGGGTGTCAATAGGCTCGGAACCCAAGTGCTGGCTCTCCGCTGAAGTGCTCAAGTCGAGCATCCTCCGCCGCACGTCCCGCGAGGTCGTGTTCACCGAGTCGTGGACGCAGCGGCACGGCTGGCACCCGCTGATGCTTCGCCGCCCGCAGCTCAAGGCCGGGACCGCGTTCTCCGCGTGGCGCTGGTGGGTCCCCGAACTCTACGGCCACGAAGGCCGCGCGATTTATCTCGACAGCGACATCGTCCTATTGGCCGACATCGCGGAACTGTGGGACGTGCTCGAGCCGGGGAAGTGGCTCGCCGCCGTCCTCAACGTCGACCCCTATGATTGGTGGGGCTGGCCGAAGACGATCCGCTCGGCCCGGAAGAAGTACGCGAACAAGGTCCAGACGTCGGTCATGGTGATGGACTGCGGTCTTTGCCGCTGGGACTGCGCGACTGAGTTTCGACGACAGCCGTACCCCGACTTGATGCAGGGCGAGTGGCTCCCACGCGAGCACGTCAAGGAGATCGACCGGCAGTGGAACCGATTCGGCCGGTGCGACGAAGGGACGAAGTTGCTGCACTGGAGTCACGTGGGATCGCAGCCGCAGAAGCGGCCGCATCATCCGACCGGGCACGTGTTCCGCGCGGAGCTGCGGGCCGCGCTCGAGGCCGGGCACGTTGCCGCGGCCGACGTCAATCGTGAAATCGAAAGGAAGCACGTTCATGCCAGTTACCGCGTCTGACGGGTATCAACCGCGCTATGACGGCCCCCCCGTGAATCCCGCGGGATTCACGCCCCCGCGCGGCGGGTCCGCGATCGACGAACCCGAAAGGAACCTCCGCGAACCCGCCCGCGCCGATTGGGAAACGAAGTGCTGGGGCCGCGTCCGCCACGTCTTCGAGTGCGAGCGGTTCAGCGTCTCGGAGCTGGAAGTGCGGCCGGGGTTCCGGTCGTCGATCCACCGGCACGAGGATCGCGCGAATGCGTTTCAGGTCGTCGACGCGGAGATCGTCGTCGAAACGTTCGTCGAGGACACGGCGGCGCCGTATTCGAGGCGGCGCCTCAACGCATACCTGCTCGGCCCCGGAGGAACGATCTGCGTCCCGTCCGGTCGCTGGCACCGCTTCCGCACGCTGCGCCCGGGTCGCGTGCTGGAGCTTTACTACGCGGACCGCGGCGGGGTCGTGCGGCTCGACGATATCGAGCGATGGGATGAGGGCGGGGCGGACAACGCCTAATCGCCATCGTCCCCGTGGATCGGGTCCCACGGCGGCGGAATTGGAAATTCATGCGGTCGCATCCTTTCTGATTGCGGCGGGGAATTCAGAGTGCTCCACGCCGTCCAGCAACCGACCGGCCGCCTTCTTTCCGACGCGCCCGATTGCGATCTCACCGCGGCCGATCGCCTCTCCCTGTTCCAGCATGTACGGTTGCCACCCCTCCGGTCGATCATCGATAACCACGCTCGCGCCATGCTTGCGTCGGTACGCCGCAAGCGCCCGGTTGTAAGCCACATTGTCGCCATACATCCCAGGCCAATAATGGAAGGTCGGCAAGGGACACCACTCCCCCCATTGCTTGAAGAAGAACGGCACGCCCGCCGCCGCGCACTGGTCGCGGATCGACCGCGCCCAGTCCGGGTGCATCGGCCGGGCGTCGCGGCCGCTCTCGCCGGCGGCGATGACCCAGTCCAGCCACGCCGGCGGGCGGTAGTCTTCGAGTCGCCAACTTTTCGGCAGCGGCCGCGAGAGTTTGTGGTTCAGTAAGATGCGCATGAAATTGACATCGCCCAGCAGCGGCTCGCACGACAGAAACCGCACCGCCGCCGGCGTCGCCAGGAGGTGCGGAATCCGCTCGTCCGCCGTCTTCTGATTCTCGACCGACGTCCCGAGCCAGACGTTGCCCAACGGAAGGTTCGTGCCGTCCGGCCAGAACGGCCGCGGTGGATTGTCCTGCTCACGGCGAATTCGCATCGCGGCCGACGTCAACCGCCGCCAACGTCCCGCCGAGAAATACTCGACCATCCGCTCCGGCCGCTTCGTCAACACCTGGAACGTGTGCCGCGGGCAGAGCGCCATCGTCGCAAACACCCGGTCGATGAACGCATCCGGCACGTCCTCGTGAAACAGGTCGCTCATCGAGTTCACGCACACCCGCCGCGGCTTCTTCCAATGCAGCGGCTTGTCGAGCCGGTCGGGATGCAGCTCGA
>Ga0100403_1004279_pt1 | contig 10189 bp, 13 predicted proteins | sample CryGeymet201501t_FD_83663 | JGI IMG/M metagenome (GOLD analysis project Ga0100403, IMG submission 83663) | Groundwater microbial communities from Crystal Geyser aquifers in Utah, USA - Crystal Geyser metaG 2015-01t | ecosystem: Environmental > Aquatic > Deep subsurface > Groundwater | place...
AGCCAAAGGCGAGTTTAAAAATATTAATTCAGGCAGGGAAAAATCCCTGCTTGATTTGGTCGCTTTGGCCACAGTGGCCGATATGGTGCCGATTGTGGGCGAGAATCGGGCCCTAACCCATTTCGGTTTGATTATTTTAGCCATGAATCGCCGGCCGGGCCTCGCCGCCCTCGCTCGCGTGCTCCGGCTTAACCCCCGGCATATCACCGAGGATGATATCGGCTTCTCGCTCGGACCAAGGATTAACTCGGCCAGCCGGATGAGCCATGCCTCGGAGGCGTATGAGCTCCTGATGAGCCAAGACACGACGCTGGCCGATAAGATTGCCAAAGATTTGGAGGCGTGCAACACCGCCCGGCGCCGCTCGGTGGATGAGATTTTGGCAACGGCCAACAATCTCATCAGTCAACAAGGTGAAGTGGAGGGGAGGGGCGTGCTGGTGGTGGGCGAGCCGGACTTCTCGCTGGGCGTTCTTGGCCTCACGGCCAGTCGGCTGGTGGAAAAATATAAAAAGCCGGTTTTCGTCTGGGGGGTCAATGGTTTGGGCGAGGTTAAGGGTTCATGTCGCTCCGATGGCTCGATTAACGTGGTCAACTTAATGGCCGAGGCGGGCGGGCGGGAGTACTTTAACGATTTTGGTGGTCATGTGATGGCCGGCGGCTTCTCTTTGCCCTTGGGTCGGGAAACGGAATTGGGCGAGCGACTCAATATCGCTTACGCTGATTTGGATAAAGACGAAGTGGAGCGAACGATTTTTTATGATCAAGCACTGGTTTTAGATGAGATTACCGACGAATTTTACAATCATCTTAGACAATACGGCCCGTTCGGTCCGGAAAATAAGAAGCCGCTCTTTTGGCTGACAGGTTTGCGGATTAGCGAGGTCAAAATGTTTGGCAACGGCGGTTTGCATTTGGAACTTAAGTTTAAAGATTTAACCGGCCGGGTAATCCCGGCGATTGGCTTCTTCTTCAACAAAGATTTAGTTTTCACACCCGGCGAGCGAGTGGACCTTCTCGCCAACCTGGAGAAGAGTCATTTCCGTTACCGACCCGAGCTCCGTTTGCGGATTGTTGATATTAGGAAAGTTGGGTAAACTGCTGTTATGACTAAATATATTTTAAACACCGATGGCGGGGCGCGGGGCAACCCTGGGCCGGCCGGGGCCGGGGCGGTGCTCGCGGATGAACAGGGTAATAAACTGGCAGAGGCGAATAAACCGCTTGGCGTGATGCCCAACAACGAGGCCGAGTATCATGCCCTCCTCCTTGGTTTGGACTTGGCCAAAAAAACTCTAGGCAAAGAGAAGGTTAAAAATTTAGCGATAGAAGCACGGTTGGATAGCGAGTTGGTGGTGAGGCAACTAAGCGGCCAATATCAGATTAAGGAAGAACGATTGCAAAAATTGTTTATGCAAATTTGGAACGCCCGGGTGGAAACGTTCAAACAGCTCACTTTCACCCACATCCCGCGCGAGCAAAATCGCCGCGCTGATGGACTAGCCAACCAAGCGATGGACGAGGGGAGCAAGAAGTCGCTGTTTTAAAAAATGGCCAACCAAATTTTAATTCTCACTGCTTCCGGTTTTGTGGCCGGGATGGGGTGGGGATTAATCTGGCCGGTCGATTGGAGTGTAATTGGTTTGATAGCAGTACTGGCGGTTGGATTACTGTTGTTGAATCGGCCCTTCGACCGTGCTTGGGGCAAGAAAAATTATTGGTTGGTGAGTGTGATTTTGCTTGGTGTGGCGCTCGGCTTGGGCCGAGTTTATTTTTTACCGGCCCCGAGTAGCGAGTTAATAGCTCAAGTGGGTCAAACGATAACGGTTGAAGGCAAGATTGCGACCGAGCCGGACGAGCGGCTCAACTTTGTCCAGTTGTTTGTCCGGCCGGACGGTTATCGGGATAAAATTTTAGTGAGAGCCCCGCTTTATCCGGAATTTAGTTACGGCGATATTGTTTTGGTAACTGGGAAGCTGGAATGGCCGGAGAATTTTACCACCGAAACCGGTCGGCAATTTGATTATCAAAAATATTTAAATAAAGACGGCGTCTTTTTTATCATCAACCGGCCGACAGTAGAGTTGACAACCCCCGCTGAGCTTTCACTCCGTGGCGGTTTGTTTGAAATTAAGCGCGCTTTCTCGGCGCGCCTTGGCCAAATGATTAGCGAGCCGGCCGTCTCGCTTTTAGACGGCCTCATTTTGGGGGAGAAGCAGGGTTTGGGGACGGAGTGGAATGAGCGCTTCCGAGTGGTTGGCCTTTCACACATTGTGGTTCTCTCTGGTTACAATCTCTCGGTGGTGGCCGAGAATCTGCTCCGGCTGGCCGGTTGGCTCTTGCCACGCGCCGGCGCGCTCGGAGCCGGCGCAACCGGCGTGATTTTGTTCACTTCACTCGCCGGCGCCGGTCCGGCGGCCACGCGGGCGGCAGTGATGGCCCTCCTCGCGCTTTTGGCCCGGGCGACCGGTCGGGTGTATGCCGCCACCAGGGCGCTCGCTATCGCCGGTCTCTTGATGATTGTTTGGAATCCGGCCGTTCTCCTCTATGATCTCGGCTTCCAACTTTCGTTCATTGCCACTTTGGGCGTAATCCACGGGCCGTCGCTCCTGGAGCCGTATTTTAAGAGGGTGTCGGTCTGGCTTGGCCTCCGCGAGATTGCGCTTGTCACCATCTCGGCGCAAATTGCCGTTTTGCCACTTATCCTTTATGCCACCGGCAATCTCTCGCTCTTTGGCTTACCGGCCAATCTCCTAGTTTTGCCGGTGATTCCACTCACCATGCTCTTCGGCTTTCTTGCCGGCTTGCTTGGGCTGATTTATCTGCCGTTTGGTCTACTTTTCGCCTACCTCGCTTACTTCTTGCTTTACTATATTTTGCTTATGACCAAACTCTTCGCGCTCCTGCCGGGCGCGAGTCTCGCTTTGCCCGAATTCCCACTAGTTGTTCTAATTTTGATGTATGCCGGTTTGGCTTGGTTGGTGTGGAAAATTAGACAGAAAAAAGTCCCCGCCCTGAGCTTGTCGAAGGGTGGGGACGAATTGATGAGTTGATTACGGCTTAAGGCCGATAATTTCGGCTTTGAGTTTGGCCACCCCTTGCTCCTTAAAGCCGAGATTTTTGGCCGCCGTGGCGGAAACGTCAATTTGTCGACCGGGTTCAAACGGTCCGCGATCCTTCACTTCCACCAGCTGGGCTTGGCCAGTTTGGGGGTTGGTGAGTTTAATTTTGGTGCCGAAGGGTAGCGTTTTGTGCGCCGCCACCGTTGGGTCTTGGGCATTGAAGCGTTCGCCGCTCGCCATTTGCCGGCCGTGGAAGCCGTCGCTGCCGCCATAATAACTGGCAGTCATTGTCACCATCTGATTGGGCGGCGTAGTCTCTTGCGGAGTGACAAATAGTGCCACTATCGCAAATGTAACACTCATCATGTGAAAGACCTCTCCTCTAGTTTGGTTTGGTAAAATAAACGGCTCGCATCCCTCTTGGAGGATTGTGAACTATTTACCTGACCCAACCTCGTTGCCGTGATTGCAATTTCTTCCCGGATCTTTCTTTAATTTATCACAATTTGCTATGATGTCAACATAATATGACTGTTAAGCGTCATTGGCGGGCGATAGTGTTAGCCGGCCTGGTCGCTGGCAACGGCCTGATTTGGTTTGTGGTGTGGCAATTTGCCCGGCCGCAACCGCTTGTCCTCGCCTTCCTTGATGTTGGTCAAGGTGACGCCATTTACATTGAGGCGCCGAGTGGCAATCAACTACTGATTGATGCCGGCGGAGGCAAACAAATCTTACCGGCCTTGGCCGCGGTGATGCCGTTTTACGACCGTTCGCTTGATGTGGTGATAGCCACTCATCCTGATGCCGACCATATTGGCGGTTTGGCGTCGGTGCTTGAGAGTTACGAAGTGGTGGGGATAATGGATACCGGCTTATCGTCAGACACTGCCACTTACCGGGCTTTTATGGAGGCGGTAGATAATGAGGTGAGTGTCGGCAGCCAGAATTTGGCAGCGAGCGCCGGCGCGCGAATTAATTTGGACCGGCAAGTTTACTTGGATATCCTCTGGCCGCGGCAAGTGTTTGCCAATCAAGAGGCTAATGGCGCCTCGGTGGTGGCGCGCTTGGTCTATGGTGAGACGAGCGCGCTTTTAACCGGTGACGCGCCTATCGCTGTTGAGCGAGCGCTCCTCGCGACTTATCCTAATTTGCAAGCCGATATCTTGAAAGTGGGTCATCACGGCTCTAAAACTTCTTCCGATTCGGATTTTTTAGCCCAACTGGCATCACGCTATGCCATTATCTCCGCCGGCGCCGGTAATCGCTATGGCCATCCGACACAAGCGGTGCTTGATAAATTGGCCGCCGCCGGGGCCAAGATTCTCCGAACCGACCGGCTCGGCACGATTATCTGTCGCTCTGACGGTTCAGAATTCGCCTGCCAGCCTGCCAGCCGATGAGGCTGGTAACATTATCTGGTTTCAAACGTAATAGTAAGTAAGAGGGGTCGATAGTATAATAAGGTTAAGGCAGTCGGGAGCCCGCTCCGCCTCAAGCAGGCGAGGCGGGATGTCCCGGCCCTCCCCCTCAACTATCACCATGTCTGACGAAAAACTGATTGCCCTATCACTTAAACAACCGGAACTTTTTGCCGAGATTGTGGCTCGGTATCGGTTGCCGTTTATGAAGAAGGCTACCAGGATGCTCGGCTCGCGCGACTTGGCTGAAGATGTGGTCCAGGACACTTTCGTTAAAATTTACATTCAAGCTCGCCGGTTTGACCCGCGAGGCGAGGATTCTTTCCGCGCTTGGGCGCATACCGTCTTTATCAATACGGCGCTCTCGGCGGTGCGCAAGTTTAAGCGCGAACGCTTGACGACTGTCCATTTGGATAATGATTTGGTCGAGAACTTGGGCGCTTTCGACCGCGCTATCAGTTTAAATATTTTAAAAGATGAAGTGATGTCGATTCTCTCGCGTTTGCCGGCCACGGCCAAGCGGATTTTGACCTTGCGTTTCCTTGAGGGTTTGAGTTATGAAGAGATTGCCGAGAGTGAGGGGGTGAGCGAGGGCGCCGCTCGGACGCGAGTGGCCCGAGCGCGGCAAGAATTTGAGAAAGTTAAATACTCGCTTGAGCCTTAATTTTATTTTTAAATAAATATGGAAACAGCCGAAAATTGTTTGGAAATTAAAATTATGCGCCGGGTGCGGGCGATTTATTGGTGCCGGCAAATTACTAAACCGGGAATGCTTAAAGCCTGGGCTTTATTTGGCTTTGGTGGCTTTTTAATGTTCCAAGTGTCGTTTTTCAGTATTTGGGCCAACAGTCCGAGTATGACTCATCCGGGTGAATTCTCTCGCTTCCTCATGTTTGCCGTCCGCGAGACTGAATGGGTGGTCAAATTGGGTTTGGCCGGCCTCTCGTTGATTAGTCTCTCTTTTCTGATTCCGGCTCTGCAGAACATTTCCGTCCGACCGCTTTTGTCGCGCCACTTCCGCTTACCCTTCCTGCGCGCTTAAATTTTGACTCCTCCTTGCCCAAAGGACCGGTCTTTGCTTACCCAGAGACCGGTCCTTTGGGGTTTGCCTCACCGTGGCGAGGTTGATAACCCACTCGCTTCCGCTTCACTTTGGGTTTATAGTGGGGTTGTTGTTATTTGATATTTAATTAATTATCTATGACCCCAAGTAAAGGTTTTGTTAACTTAGCTATCGGCATTATTGTCGCTATCGCTCTCGCCCTTGGTGGTGGGTATTATGTTTATCAAAAAACCGGTGGTGACCTGAATTTTGACTTACCGCCAATTCTCTCACCCGAGGCGGATAAAACCCCAGAGGACTCACCTATGGGAGCCATAGGTGAGTCCTCTGGGGGCAATCAACAGCCAGTGGCTTGTACTGCTGATGCCAAAATTTGCCCCGACGGCTCGGCTGTCGGCCGCGTGGGCCCGGATTGCGAGTTCGCCGCGTGTCCGGCTTTAATTTTAACTCAAAAACAAGCTCGAGAATTGGTTATAAATAAATGGGGAGGATGTTCTCCAGATCAATGTTCAACTGTTATTGTAGAAGTAAAACAAATAAATGGTAAATGGCAGATTATCGCTACCTATGATGGTCTTAGGGATGATTCTACTAAAGCAAGTCGTTTTACTGTTGAAGCTGTTTACTCCAATAACAATTGGCAATTAGGTAACTTCGTTAAAACTCAATCCTGTCAGCTTGGGCGAGGTCATCAAGATTTCTCGACAGAGTTTTGTTATTAATTTAATTGTTCCAAAAATATGCTATCGCGTATAAATGGAATAATTGATTGTACCGAAATACCAAGGTTAAACCTCGGTATTTCGGAGAGATCGGTCCTTTGGGGTTAAATTTTTTGACTCCTTAATCAATGAGAGTATAATTCACTTATGGTTAAAACTTCCAAGACATCTCCTGGTGGCGATTTGAAATTGATTGCCCAAAGTCTCAAATCACTGACCGAGAAACAAGACCTCCATTTTCAGGTGATTACCAGCGAATTATCGCGTATTGGTGATGATGTCAAAGACATTAAAGGGACGCTTAGCTCAATGGTAAGGATGGCATTAGCCGTTAACTTGGACATCCAGTGTCCAAGTGTTAATAATTTAATTTAAATAATCATGAACCCAAACAAAGGCGCCATCAACTTGATCATCGGCATTATTGTCGCCATTGTTCTGGCTCTCGGCGGCGGTTATTACGCTTATCAAAAAACCGGTGGTGATGTGAGCTTTGACTTACCGCCAATCCTCTCACCCGAGGCGGATAAAACCCCAGAGGACGGTCCTTTGGGGTCAGATTCCCAAGGACCGTCCTCTGGGGGAACCCAAAACCAAGATCAACAGCCAGTCGTTTGCACAGCGGAAGCCAAAATCTGCCCCGACGGCTCGGCCGTCGGCCGCACCGGTCCCAACTGCGAGTTTGCGGCGTGCCCGGCGACCGATTTACCAACTGGCTGGCAAATTTATACTAACAACCAACTCGGTTTCCAGATTTCTTATCCGGGAAATTTAGTAAAAACTGATTTTGAATTATTTATGGCAAATCTTGGACACTTGGCTAACATTAATTTTGGACCAAATCTTTCCATTAATGTTTGGGATACTTCTACATATACTTATAGTCAATTACAGCAACCATCACCTGCGGCAAATCAAGTTGTTCAGAAAGATATTACTGTGGATGGACATCAAGCAGTGGAATTTAAGTATGTGAATATCGGTGATAATATGTCTGGTACTACTGCTGTGACTAGAATTTCTATCCGTAAAGATAACCTTGTTTATATCTTGGAATGTAGCGTCTTGGAGTGTGATTCAATCCTTTCTACTTTCAAATTCACAAACTAACCCGAACCTAAAAATCGCCCTTCGGGGCGATTTTTAGGTTACTTGATTTTCATTTCCAGATGCTTGTTCTTTTTGAGGCAGTTGGTGCAGATTTTGACCCGGCCGCCGGAGGGCAAAGAGGCCCATTGGAGATTGGGTTGCTTCCGATTTTTGCCGGTGGGGTTATATTTGGTCGCGCGGACGCGGTTAGAGTAACCGCCGACCATCAGGCTTCCTTTGTTGCATAATGGGCAAACTTTCATAAAAATTTTTGATTTAACGCTCAAAATGTTATCATAGCCTGATAAAATAGCAAGTTATCGCCAAAGGACGATTAAAATGGAAATTACTATCATCTTTTCAATTGCCGCCCTGATTATGTCGGTGGTTATCCACGAGGTGGCTCACGGCGCCGTGGCCGGCCTCTTGGGCGACCCCACGGCGCGCCTGGCCGGCCGGCTAACCCTTAACCCACTTAAGCACTTAGACCCTATCGGCTCGGTGGTAGTGCCGGCGATTATGGCGCTCTTGCCCGGCGGTCTCATCTTCGGCTGGGCTAAGCCGATGCCATATAACCCCTTCAATCTCCGGGCCGGCCAGTGGGGGCCGGCCCTAGTGGCGGCCGCCGGGCCGGCATCCAATCTTTTGCTGGCGATATTTTTTGGTCTGGTTTTGCGTTTCGGCTTGCCGGCCGGCTGGTTCGGCCAGTCCACAGCCGAGTTTATTACTTTGATTGTTTTCGTCAATCTCGTCTTAATGCTCTTCAACCTTATCCCGGTGCCACCTTTGGATGGGTCCAAAATTTTGTTCGCCTGCTTGCCGTACCACTTCCGCTTTATTGAGGAGCAATTTACCCGCTATTCGCTCATCCTGGTCATTATTGTTATCTTCGCCGCCAGCGGTTTAATCTTACCCATTACCACCTTCTTCTTCTCCCTCATTACCGGCTTCAATCTTTGAGGTCGGACCTCAAGAATCTGGACCCAGAGGTCCGACCTCTGGTAAAAGTTTGCATATTATCAAGATTTATATTAAAGTGTTGCCGTTATGCCAACCATTAATCAATTAACCAAACACCCACGCAAGACGGTGGTCAAAAAGTCCAAAGCGGTCGCTCTCGCCCGCGGTTTTAATACGCTTAAGAACAAGCCCGTTCGCTACCCGTCGCCCTTTAAACGTGGCGTGTGTTTGGTGGTTAAAACCACCACGCCCAAAAAGCCGAACTCGGCTCTCCGCAAAATTGCCCGCGTCCGCCTGACCAATGGCGACGAAGTGACCGCCTACATCCCTGGTATGGGTCACAATCTCCAAGAGCACTCGGTAGTCCTCCTCCGTGGCGGGCGAGTCAAAGACTTGCCCGGCGTCCGTTATCACATTGTCCGCGGTGTCTTAGATACTGCCGGGGTTGATAAGCGCCGCCAGAGCCGCTCGCTCTATGGCGCCAAACGGCCGAAGTCTAATTAATTATTAATGAATTTTCTAACTTCTAACTTCTAACTTCTATTTTATATGCGCCGTCCAATCAAAAAACGACCGGAGCTCTTGCCTGACCCGACTCATCACTCGATGGAGGTGGCGAAGTTGATTAATTATGTGATGGAGCGCGGGAAGAAGAATACCGCGAGCAAAATTGTGTATGGCGCCCTTGATTTGATTAAAGGCGAGTCCAAAGCTGACCCGGCCAAAACTCTTGAGCTCGCGATTCAAAATGTCGGACCGCAACTTGAGGTCCGCTCGCGCCGGGTCGGCGGCGCCAACTACCAAGTGCCGCACGAGGTCCGGCCCGAGCGCCGCCTGGCCTTGGCTTTGCGCTGGATTATTGGCGCCGCCAAGAGCAAAAAGGGCAAGCCGATGGTCGCGCGCTTGGCCGAGGAAATTCGACTCGCCGCCAATAATGAGGGCGAGGCGGTGAAGAAGCGCGAAAATGTCCACAAAATGGCCGAGGCCAATCGGGCCTTTGCTCACTTCGCCTGGAGTCGCAAGGCTTAAAATGTTCCTCCTATTAAGCTAATTTCTATCTATAAGCTATCAGCTATGCGTGATTATCCACTGGAGAAAGTTCGCAACATTGGCATTATTGCTCACATTGACGCCGGCAAAACAACCGTTAGCGAGCGGATTTTGTATTATACCGGCGTGTCGCACAAAATCGGCGAGGTCCATGACGGCGCCGCCACCATGGACTGGATGGAGCAAGAGCAAGAGCGTGGCATCACCATTACCTCGGCGGCCACCACCGCCTTTTGGACACCCACTTATAATGCCGGCGACGAGAGTCAAAAACATCGGATTAACATTATTGATACTCCCGGCCACGTTGACTTCACCGCCGAGGTGGAACGCTCGCTTAAGGTGCTCGATGGCGGAGTGGTCGTTTTCGACGGCGTGGCCGGAGTGGAACCGCAGTCCGAGACGGTTTGGCGTCAGGCCGACAAGTATCATGTGCCTCGGATTTGCTTTATTAATAAATTGGATCGAATGGGCGCCTCATTTGACCATTCTTTTAAAACCATTTTGGAGCGCTTAACCAAGAATGCCATCCGGATGCAAATTCCGCTGGGCGAGGACGACAAGCACGAGGGAGTGATTGACCTCTTCCGGTTGAAGGCTTATCTCTTTGAGGGCAATATGGGCAATGAGATTAAGGAGGTTGAAATCCCGTCCGAGTATCAGGCGCGAGCCAAAGAGCTCCGGGGCGAGTTGGTGGAGAAGATTGTCGGCGAGGACGAGGTGGCAATGGAGAAGTATCTTAATGGCGAGGAAGTGGACACCCAAACGCTCAAGCAGATTTTGCGCCAGGCGGTGATTGCCAACAAGTTGGTGCCCGTTTTCTGCG
>Ga0100403_1004281_pt1 | contig 10183 bp, 9 predicted proteins | sample CryGeymet201501t_FD_83663 | JGI IMG/M metagenome (GOLD analysis project Ga0100403, IMG submission 83663) | Groundwater microbial communities from Crystal Geyser aquifers in Utah, USA - Crystal Geyser metaG 2015-01t | ecosystem: Environmental > Aquatic > Deep subsurface > Groundwater | place: USA...
CTTTTGGCGGAGAGTTTCGCCCCAGGCGCAAAAGTTTGACAAATAAAGTAAATAGTGATACAATATTGACATATAAAGTTAATATAGGCGATTAAAAGGATTGTTGCGTTATAATTAATTTATAAAAATATTTATGGAAAAATTTAAATTTGGACAATTTAATTTAACAGAGAAAGAAAGAATACAAGCGGAAAAAGATGGTACATTGGCGGAAAAAGAAGTTTAAATGAAGGCAGCGACAGAAAGATTGAGATTAGAACAATCCGAAAAAGCGATTGGAGAGTTAGAAAAAGCCGCTGAAAAAGACGAAAAGCTGGCAACTTAAAAGTTTCTTATTATAAAAACCCGGCAAAAGCCGGGTTTTTAACATCTGTGTAAATCCGTGCAGGTCCGTGCCTATTCAAACTTTATCTTTATCTTCTTTGTTTTTTCTTTGTTGGCTTTCGGCAGGGTGATTTTCAAGACTCCGTTTTTGATGCTGGCTTGAGATTTGTCGGGGTCTATTTCTTGCGGAAGAATGATTGTGCGAGAAAATCTGCCCCAATAGCATTCCTGGTGGATATAGTTTTCGGTTTTTATTTTGTCTATTCTTTCTCTTTTGCCGCGGATTGTTATTGATTCAGGGCTTATTAAAACATCTATGTCTTCGGGCCTAACTCCCGCGATGGCGGATTCAATTACAAGGGAAGCGGGCGCGCTATAAACATCAATCGCCAGTTCACCTTCGGCTTCATCAAAAAGTTCGTCAAGCTCGTCAAGTGGGTTTTCTTCGGTGAGCATTTCAGGCTCTTCAACGGTTTCCTCGGTTTTCTTTTTTGAAAACCTGCCGTTCTTTTTCGGAGCCGGCTTTTCGACTTCCATTTCAACTTCTTTTTCTCCGTCTTCTTCGATGTTGGAATCTTTGCTGTTGCCGTTCACGCCAGTTAATTTTTCAAAAAATATTTTTGTTTCGTCGTCCATGGTATTAATTATTTATTAATTTTAATTTTTTCAAAATCCCAGAAAATAAACATCGCCACAATTGTTAGGAATATTACCGGATAAACTACGGCATCTTTAGATGTCATTATAAGATAATTGAAAAAAGTGTGCAAGATGGTGGCGATAATGAGACCTTCGGCAATTTTCAATTTTAAATTTCCAATTTTCAATAGGCCTTTGGCCCACCAATAGCCGACTATCGCCGAGCTTAGGGCATGAAGCAATGTGGCGCCGACAAAGCGGATTGTGATTACTCCAAACGCTTCAGAAACCTTGATAATGCTTAGCATTATCGCCAGATTTTCAAGCATCGCGAATCCAAGGGCGGCAACAATCATATAAATCATTGCGTCTACCGGTTCGTCAAAGAATTTGCTTTTTCTTACTACAAAATAAACAGCTATAAATTTCAAAATTTCTTCGCTTAAAGCGAAAACAAAAAGCGAAAATGGGTTGCTATCCGCTACTTTATAAAAATTGAAAATATTTTGAAAAAGAAATTGAATGGCGATTACTATGAAAGTTATAAAAAATCCAGAAAGAAAAACCTTGAAAATCATTTTCTTCGGCTCCGGGTGGACATCTTCTTTAAGGAAAAAAATAAGCCAAGCGAAAGAAGGGAGAAGCCCGAGCGCGAAAAATAATGCGTATGGTATTACCATTGTTCAATAATTAACGCCTTTTTATTTTCGATTGGAAGATTCTGCCAAATTTCTTCGGTTATAAACGGCATGAACGGATGAAGGAGTTTAATAGAAGAAGCGAGAACGTAGAATAAAACTTCCTTTCCGTCATTTTGTTTTTTATTTTCTTCAATATAGACATCGCAAAAATCCCGCCAAAAGAAATCGTATAATTCGTGCAGCGCCTGGCCAAAATCGAAAGCATCTATTTGTTTAGAAACTGATTCTTTGATGTTCTTAAGTTTTTCCAGTATTTGTTTATCCGCCTCCGACAAATTGCCATCGGCAATTTGCAATTCTGAATTCTGAATTTTGAATTCTGAATTTGCGATTTGTTGCAGTACGAATCGTGAGGCGTTCCAGATTTTATTGCAAAATTTTTTCCCCGCCATTACGTGTTCTTCCGCCCAGTGGATATCTTGCCCGCCCATCGCCTGCCAGATTAAACCAAAGCGGGTGGCGTCGGCTCCATATTTTTCAATAAGTGTCATAGGGTCAATGCCTGTGCCGAGAGACTTGGACATTCTTTTACCGTCTTTGGTTAAAATTGTGGCGTGAATTATTACGTCGCTGAAAGGTTTTTTGTCTGTGAATTCAACCCCCGAAAAAATCATTCTTGTTACCCATAAATTAATAATGTCGCGGGCGGTTGATAAAACTTGGGTGGGATAAAATTCTTTGAAATCTTTGGAATCCGGTTTATCCGCCGTAGCTTCAGCGGAGGAGGACCAGCCGAGAGTGGCGAACGGCCAAAGCGCCGAAGAAAACCACGTGTCTAAAACATCTTGGTCTTGGATAAGGTTTTTTTCACCGCATTTTGGACACATTTCGGGGGGATTATTACCAATAAATACTGGCTCTGTAATAAAATTCAAAGCGGCTCTCCAATCTTTTAGAGAATCCATTTTATTTCGTGATAATTTACCTTTATCTACTATTTCTTTAAGGCAATACCATGCTGGAATTTGATGCCCCCACCAGATTTGTCTTGAAACGCACCAGTCTCTGACATTTTCCAGCCAATTTAAATAAACCCCTTCCCATTTTTGCGGATGGAATTTTATCTTTCCGGATTTAACTTCTTCAATCGCCATTTTTGCCAATTCGCCCATTTTAAGAAACCATTGCAAGCTGGGCAAAGGCTCAATAACGGTATCGCAGCGGTAGCAAACGGCGACATTATGTTTATAGGGTTCAATTTTTTCAATTAAATTCAATTTTCTCAATTCTTCAATTACTTTAATGCGGCATTCGGAAATTTTCAAGTTATCAAAAATTGCGCCCGCTTCGGAAGTCATTCTTCCGTTTTGGCCGATGACTTTGTGAATTTCCAATTTATTTCTTTCGCCTATCTCGGCATCTACAAAATCATGCGCCGGAGTAATCTTAACCGCGCCCGTGCCAAAAGAAACGTCTATGGCGAAATCGGCGACTATCGGAATTTCGCGTTCCATTATGGGCAAAACAAGAGTTTTGCCGACAAGCGATTTGTATTTTTCATCTTTTGAGTTTACCGCCACAGCCGAATCGCCAAGCATTGTTTCAGGTCTGGTTGTCGCCACCGTGACAAAACCCGAACCGTCTTTAAGCGGATATTTTATGTAATAAAGGAAAGATTCAACTTCTTTGTATTCAAGTTCAAGGTCGGCAAGGGAAGTTGCGCACCGGCTGCACCAGTTTACTATCCTTTCGGCTTTATACATCCAGCCTTTTTTGTGATAGTGGAGAAAAACGTTTTTAACGGTTTCTTGATAATCCGGGTCCATTGTGAATCGCGTTCGCGACCAGTCCATTGAAGCGCCGAGTTTTTTGAACTGGTTTAAAATTATATATCCGTATTTTTTTTTCCATTCCCAAATTTTTTCAAGAAATTTCTCTTTGCCCAAGTCGTGCCGGCTGATGCCCTGTTTTTTTAAATCTTTTTCAACCACGTTTTGAGTGGCGATGCCGGCATGGTCGGTGCCCGGAAGCCAAAGGGTTTTATAACCTTCCATTCTTTTTTTACGGATTAAAATGTCTTGAATGGCGGCGTTTAGGGCGTGTCCCATGTGGAGCGAACCGGTAATGTTTGGCGGCGGCACCACAATAGTAAAGGGTTTAGCGTTTAGGGTAGAGCGTTTAGGCAATTTGTCCGGATTAAAATACCCGGATTTTTCCCAAAACTCGTAAATCTTTTCTTCAACGTCTTTAGGGTTATAGGGTTTGTCGAACATTTGTTTAGCTGTTAGCTGTTAGGTTAAAATTTCTAAAAGCTAAAAGCTATAAGCTAAAAGCTGTTTCAACGTATTCCTTCAATGTAGACTTCGGTTTTAGACGAATCTGCCTTTGTAAGGTCTATTGATTGTAGAATGGGAGTCGGCATCGGTTTTTTAAGGACATTAATGTAATTCCGTGTTTTAGGACCGAAACTTCCGGAAGCCGGGCTAATTTGCGCTTTTTTCTGGTATTGGATAAGGGCGTTTTTGGTAATTTGGTCGAAATTACCATTCATTTCGCCCGTCAAAAATCCTTCATTTTTTAAAATTTCTTGGAGTTTTTTGACGTCGTCTCCGGTTGAGCCGAACGTTAAATCTTGCTGGAAATTATAATAAGCGGTAATATTTTCGGCGCTTGCCAGTGAAATATTTTTGGGAAAATTAAGTTTGAAAGATTTTTCGCTGAATGCGGCGACGTTTTCAAGTTCGGTCTTGGAAGCGCTTATTTTAATTCCGTCTTTGCTGACGAGAACGGCGGAAATTAAAACTTTTGACAGGGCAAACGTTTCATTGTTTTGGGCGAAACCCGTTACAATAACTCCGCCATCTTGCGAAACCGAAGTTTTAATCGCCCTAAGCGAAGTGTCCGGCTTGGGAAATTCGTTTTTTATTTTCCAATTAATATCGGTAGTGGAGGCCATAATATTAAAAATTGAATCATAAGGGATATCGGCTAATTTAACGATATGGTCTATTCCACCAGCGTAAATAAAAGCGTTGTCAGTAATACGCTGGAATTTAAAGCCGTTTTTATCATAAAGGTCCAAATAATAATAAAAGAAATCCGCGCCGTAATTCAAATTAAGATTTTTCAATTCAAAATAGAAAACGGTTGTTTTCTTTTCCGGGTCGGCGGGAAAATGTTTAATTTGATTTTGGTCAACTTTTAAATTTAAAAGTTCTTTTATTTCGCAAGCAGGACAAGGACCGTTGCAATCTATGCCCGTTTCATTTTGATTTTGGATTCCGTCTAAGCATGTCGGCGTCGGCCTTAAAAAAGAATTATAAAAAGATAAGCCGATTAAAAATAAAAAAACCGCGAAAACAGTGCCATAAATAAGTTGTTTAATCAATCTTTTCCCGCTCATTAAATAAATAATATCACAAAAAAAATGTAAAAAAAAGCCGGCAAACCCTATCCCACACTACGCGAGCGAGTATGGGACTTCACTTCGTTTCGCTTTCCCGCCCCTGTCCCTATAGTAGAGCGAAGCTCACTACGGGGCAAGTCGGAATGTTGTATATTTGTTTAAAAATTTAAGTGAAGAGCGAAAAATTTTTAAATACAAATCAAAATCCCGCGCTAAATTTTCTGTATTGAATTCCAGGCGAACCTTACTTTCCCACCCCGCGAACAGGGTAGTATCATCAGGGCTTGTCGCTTTTACTTGCGTGTTCGGAATGGAAACGAGTAGGACACGACAAGCTAAATCACCCAGAAATCAATAAAGGAAATTTTAGTGCGGGAGGAAGGGGATAGTTATTATAAAATATGAAGCATTAATGGGCTAGAGACGGTCGACTTATTAGTACTTCTTGGCTAGTCATTCAATTTCAAACTTCAAACTTTCAATCTTCGACCGAAGCCGTCAATCGTCCATCATCAATCTTTAACTAAATGATATTCACGCATTGCTGCGTTTACACCTGAAGCCTATCAACGTGGTAATCTTCCACGAGTCTGCGACGCCTAATCTTGGGAGGGGCTTCGTGCTTAGATGCTTTCAGCGCTTATCCCTTCCGAACATAGCTACCCGGCGTTTCACCTGGTGGCAAAGCCGGTAGACCAGAGGTTCGTTCAACCTGATCCTCTCGTACAAGGGTCAACTTCCCTCAAGCGTCATCGCCTGCAACAGATAGAGACCAACCTGTTTCACACATGTTTTCACTTATTACTAAGTGCATTGGACTATATCTTCATCCCGCTTAGCGGGAGGCTAACGTATAGTCTCTACGGGTCCAAGCGTTCGCTTCGCTCGCTGGGTTCCCTCGGTATTGTCCTACGGGGATTATTCATAGGATTCCACCGATATTAGTTAGCGTGGAACATAGAAATTACTTTCTATGGCCGCTGTGATGATGTCTTTTTTTGTCTTCTTTTTCCTCGGGCTCAAACCGTCCAGACCACAAAACTTTCGTCTTATGAGCTCGACGGTCTGAACCCAGCTCGCGTGCCCTTTTAAATGGCGAACAGCCATACGCTTGGGACCTTCTCCAGCCCCGCGCTAGGGCGAGCCGACATCGAGGTGCCGAGCGTGGTCGTCGATATGGACTCTCGGACCACACCAGCCTGTTATCCCTAGGGTAACTTTTATCCGTTATCTTCGGCCTTTCTATAAAGTGCCGTCGGGTCACTAAGTTCTACTTTCGTACCGGCGCGGCTTGTGAGCCTTGCCGTTAAGCTGGCTTGTGCCTTTACACGACATACGCGATTTCCATCCGCGCTTAGCCAACCTTGATAAACCCCTCCGTTACTTTTTAGGAGGGTTCCGCCCCAGAAAAACTGCCCGCCAGACACTGTCCCTGAACGTTTTTGCCGTTCAGGTTAGATTTTAAAATTTTAAAGATGGGTGTTTCATTGTTGCCTCCACTTCAACCGAAATCAAAGCTTCGAAGGCTACCCACTACACTACGCATTAAAATCTTAAAATCAATATCAAGCTACAGTAAAGCTCCTAGGGTCTTTTCGTCCCGTTGCAGGTATCCCGCGTCTTCACGGGAATCGCATTTTCACCGAGCTTCTCGTTGAGACAGTCCCCCAGTCGTTACGCCTTTCGTGCGCTTCAGAACTTCTTTGTTGTTTTCTTATCTTGCGATAAGTATCAGACTATATCTTCATCTTTATCTAAGAGAATTAATAATTTCCTTAGCCGGTCTTCTGCGTTTTCCCGAGCCGTTCATTTGATACGCGAGATTTACGATTTTTATAAAGCTATCTTTTTGAAGATGAGCTTTTCTATCGATTATTCCGCATATTTTCTTAAACAACTCAAAATCGCGTTTTTTTCCGGAAAGAAAAGGAAATTTTTCAAAGTGAGGAATTATTTTTACCATTAAATCGTTGTGGTTTCGGACTTCGTATTTTACGGTTTTGTCCGCGTAATCGCGACGAATATATCCGCAATCGAAATATTTTTGGATGATGTCCAAAACTTGGCGTTTATCTTCGTTTTGGCTTACAGAGAAGCTTGGTTTTGCTTCCCAGCCAAGATTAGCTTTCAGTTTTCGATTGAAGGTTACGGTAAAACATCCTTCACCGTCCGCGTAACCGGTTATGTATTCCGGTACGTTTCTTAATAAAGAGGTCGGCGTGTAATGGCTTGTTAAAACAAGGCCATTTTGGTTTTTAACCTCAGTCGTTACGGGGTCACTCCGACGCGATGTCGGAGGACTTCCCACGGTATTGTCCATATGCTAATTATAGCACAAGGATTTCACCGTTATAAGCCGACTTTTGCAATTCGCCTTGCGGCGAAAAGAGGCAAGTTCACTTACCTGAAAAGGAAATGCGCTCAAATATGTTATTCTGCCCAAATTCCATGATTGGACAATTCTTTATGTCGCCATAAAGTTCGGACTATATCTTCTCCGACCGTGGTCGGAGTCTAGCGTGTAGTCTCTACGGACTTTCCGCTTTCGCGGGTTGCCTCGGTATTGTCTCACTAAATTAAATATGAGATGTTCACCGATATAGCTAGATTTTACTAAGGCAGGATTTCCACCTTAGAACAGTTCTTAATGTTATTCTCTCCGACCGTAGCCGGAGAATTCTTTGCATCGCTGCAAAGTTCGGACTATATCTTCTCCGACCGTGGTCGGAGTTCGGCGTATAGTCTCTGAGGATAATTATTTTGATTTTAGAACGTCGTTTATGTTATATTTTCTTTTTCGACCGCGTCCTTGATTTAATTGCTCTCGCAATTTTAAGATTTCTTCGAATCCTTCTTTTTGCAGATGTTTTCCTTCAGACATAATTTCCATAATCTTTTTAAATATCCGGAAATTTGTTTTCTTTGAAAAAGAATAAAATTTGAATTTTTCAAAGAAAGGAATAACTCTTTCCGCCAAACTTTTTATATTCATTACTTCGTAGTAAACTACGCCATCCCGTCTTTTTCTTAACGTTCCGCATCCGAGCCATCTTTTGTATAAAAATAAAATGGTAATATCTCGCTGTGAAACATTAAATGACGGGCAAATCTGCCACCCTACGCTGTAATCTTTTGCGCGCAGGGACACATTGAAGCTTCCTTCTCCGTCGGCGAAACCGCTTAGGTACCAACCGACATTTAAAGGAACATTCTTTAACCATGCTTCGTTCATAATTTTAATGAATAAACCAAAATAATTCTTTCCTGCGGATTGTCTGCGTTATGGAATTTTTACTTCTATTTTGACGTTAAAATAGCGAGTATCCATAATTCTTGCCAGATTTTCCCGCATATAGCCGAATTTTACAACTACAACTGTTATCTTATAGTTACTGCTGACATTGACGAGGGCTTCGGGCGGTGAGCGTGTACAGCACGCAACCAACAAATTTAGTGTTTTGGTTTGTTAGTTATGTGCTGCACGCACCCCCACCTTTAACCTTCTCGCATCGGTCAGGCGTCACCCCCTATACATCCTCTTACGAGTTCGCAGGGAGCTGTGTTTTTGTTAAACAGTCGCCAGGGTACTTTTGCTGCGCCCAGCTCTTTTGACTTGCGTCATAAGGGCTGGGAGATCTTATCGCTAACTTACGATCGCTTTTTTGCCGAGTTCCTTAACGAGAAATCACTCGTTCCCCTTGGGCTACTCGCCCTATCCACCTGTGTCGGTTTCCGGTACGAATCCATTATTTTTATCCTTAGAGGCATTTCTTGGAAATTGGCTCAATGGAATTTCCCGCCAAAGCGGAATTTTCTCTTTTTTGGGATTCGCCATTAAAGGCAGTCTGCCGGATTTGCCTAACAGACATCTTCTTTCAAGAACGCCAAACCATTAAGGCGCTTCATCTACTCAATTTCGTTCTCCCATCGGAAAATAATGGAGGGCTGGAATATTAACCAGCTGTCCATCGGCTGCGGCTTTCGCCATTGCCTTAGGATCGCCTAACCCTCCGTTGATTTTCATTGCGGAGGAAACCTAGGATTTTCGGGGTGCCGCTTTCTCAGCGGCATTCGTGGTTACTCATTCCAACATTTTCTCTTCCGGCCGCTCCAGTCGCCCTCGCGGGTCGACCTTCAGCGCTGGCCGAAATGCTCTCCTACCCCCCGCCCTTTTGGACAATAACAACGCTGAATTATGGCAAGTTAATTCTAAATGAAATCAATCTCACCAAACTCAAACGCAATCATTGTCCAAAAGAGCGGGGCCGTGTCTTCGGTAATTTGCTTAGCCCCGGTAAATTTTCGGCGCAATCCGCCGGTCGAATAGTGAGTTGTTACACACTCTTTAAAGGATGGCTACCTCTAAGCCAACCTTCTATCTGTCTTTGGCGGACCACTGCCTTTAACACTTAGCAAATATTTAGGGACCTTAGACGTCGGTCAGGGCTTTTTCCCTTTCGAACATGGAGCTTAGCCCCCACGTTCTGACTACTTCTTAATAAACCCTCACACCTATTCTGCTAACGATATCATTTTTAAGAAGATAGTTTATGCAGAATAAATTGTTTTTACTTAATATTATCATCACAAGCAGAATAGGTGTGGGGGTAAACCGGTATTCGGAGTTTGATTGAATGATCGAACTTTCGTCCTTTACCACTCATCCAGTGCTCTACCCCCGGTCTATATTACAGAAGCGCTAGTCCTAAAACTATTTCGGAGAGAACCAGCTATTACCAAACTCGATTAGCTTTTCACTCCTTACCTCAGCTCATCCAAAGATTTTGTACAATCAACTGGTTCGGACCTCCATTTCGCTTTCGCGAAACTTCATCCTGGCCAAGGCAAGCTCGTCTGGCTTCGGGTCTATTTTGCGCTGCTTAAAAACGCGCTATTAACACTCGCTTTCGCTACGCCTCCGCTCCGTAGAGCTTAGACTCGTCCCCACACCTATTTCACTAAATTTTTTCTTTATAAATCAGGATTATTTCTGAATAAATTATTTTTATCAATCGACATCATTAGTAAATTAGTAAAATAGGTGTGGGGACAAGCAACGCAAAATAACTCGTTGGATCATTCTTCAATAGGCACACGGTCGCCCCGCGCAAACATTGCTGTTTACACTTAGGGCTTCCGTTCCTTGTAAACGCATGGTTTCAGGTTCTATTTC
>Ga0100403_1004282_pt1 | contig 10183 bp, 11 predicted proteins | sample CryGeymet201501t_FD_83663 | JGI IMG/M metagenome (GOLD analysis project Ga0100403, IMG submission 83663) | Groundwater microbial communities from Crystal Geyser aquifers in Utah, USA - Crystal Geyser metaG 2015-01t | ecosystem: Environmental > Aquatic > Deep subsurface > Groundwater | place...
AATCGGCAATTTGCCTCAATATTCCCTCGGTTATATTTACTTGCCGGCATTAATCGGGATCACTTGTGCCAGCTCAATTTTTGCACGAATAGGCGCAAAACTTTCTCATCGATTTCCCCAAGACAAGATGAGAAAAGGATTTGCTCTGCTCCTTCTTGCTATTGCAATCAAGGGTTTAGCCAGTCTCTGATGCGCCACAAAGCAGTTTGTTCTTTTGTCGTCTTAAAAGAGCTCAGGTACAATTTTACCTATGCAAATCATCAACTCCTTTTTTGAACTCGTATCAAACATGAGCCCTGCCTTATTGCTTGGTCTTTTCCTCAGTGGAATTCTTCATGAGTTCTTAGATCAAAAAAAAGTTGAAAGATGGATAAAGGGACCTGGCTTTTGGCCAGTTTTAAAATCGGCCCTGATCGGAATACCTTTACCTCTTTGCTCATGCTCCGTTCTGCCCACAGCAGTTGAACTTAAGAAAAAAGGGGCGAGCAATGCTTCGACTTCCGCCTTTCTTATTTCGACTCCAGAGACAGGTGTTGACTCCCTATTTGTGACCTATACTCTGCTTGATCTGCCAATGACTCTGATTCGTCCTATTGCAGCTTTAGTTATTTCATTAATTGCTGGAGTTGGACAACTCATTTGGAATTCCCAAGAACAAAGTGAAGTCATCGAAGTTAAAAAATCCTGTTGCGATCACGATCATGAAGAGACTGGCGAGAAATCTTTTTCTAGCAAACTCATTAAAGGAATCAAGTATGCTTATCATGATATCGTTGATGATTTAGCACTATGGCTTTTTATTGGAATTTTTCTTAGTAGTTTGGCCACCGTACTCATTCCACAAGACTGGAATGATGTTTTACAATCTAACTATTCTCGTTATTTGATTCTCTTCATCGGAATTCCTGTTTATATATGTGCATCGGCCAGTACGCCTATTGCAGCAACTTTAATGATGAAAGGACTCTCTCCGGGTTCAGCATTGGTGCTCTTAATTACAGGTCCGGCCACCAATTTAGCGAATCTGGCAGTTATGCAAAAAACCATTGGGAAAAAGGGCATCGTAATCAACCTTGTGGTCATCGCAGTCGTCGCCATCGGGCTTTCATATGCGGTTGACTACTTATACCAAGTTTTAGATTTGCCGATTATGTTTAAAATTTCATCGGAGCATAATCATCAAAGTCAATTTGAAAAAATATCTGGCTTAATCCTCCTTCTCTTGATGGGAAAAGGAATATATCAAAGCCATTTAAAAAAAATGTTTAATCCAAAAAAGAAAGGACAGTGTTGCACATGAATATTTTTATTACGGGTGGAACGACAGGAATTGGCGCAGAGTTGGCCAAACAATACGCAAAGCTTGGTCATCGCATAGGGGTTTGCGGTAGGGATCTGTCGAAATGTGAAAAAGAGCTTACAGATAACCCCAACATTCATCTCTATAAAGCCTCTGTTACGAATATTCAGGAACTGCATCAAGCGATCGCTTCATTCGTCGGGGTGGGAACTCTCGATATGATGATTGCTAATGCTGGCCGAAGTCACGGTTCAAAATCGAAAACTCCAAATTTTCAAACATCACGAGATATCATGGATACAAATGTTATGGGTGTTCTAAACGCCTTTGAAAAAGCAGTTGAATACATGTTGAAGCAAAAGAGCGGTCATCTTGTCGCTATTGCCTCTGTCGCAGGGCTCGTTGGACTACCAGGAGCATCTGCTTACAGTGCTTCAAAAGCGGCAGTATTAAAGCTGTGTGAATCTTACGCTCTCGATTTTCCGAAGCTGGGAATTAATGTCTCGGCCATCGCCCCTGGATTTATTGATACTCCGCTGACTCGAAAAAATGACCATCCGATGCCTTTTTTAATGCCAGTTGAAAAAGCAGGTCAATTGATTATGAGGGCGATTGAAAAAAAGAAAGTCTATTATATTTTCCCTTGGCAAATGAAATGTGTCATTCTTATCATTGAAAAAATGCCGCGCTTTTTGTATCGAAAAATAATGAATATAAAGTTAATCAATTACAGCAGAGGTTAAGCATGAAATTAGTTTTTATTTCATTGTTTCTTTTATTTCAAGTAGCAAGCTGTAAAGAAGAGAAGAAGTCAAACGTTGCAACTCCAGTTTCTGGTACTCAAGCATCATCGGAAGATTTTTCAGATTTGAAGCCTAAAGATGAATATTGTGACTCAGAAGAAGAATTGAAAAAGAAGCTTGAGGAAGAGCTGAAGAAGAACACGGCTCAACCATCTTTAAGTGGATTTAAAGACGCTGATTGCGAAGTGAAATAGGTCTTCTAGTATCTCTTTTCGAGATGATCCTTTGAGCGAATCAATTGAGAGCCGATTTTATTTAAAAGATCACTTATTCTTTTTGAAAAACTTTTACCACCAATATGGGCTTGGAAGTTCTCAATATCCATTTCTGCTACTTTTTGAGGATCAGACCAATCGATCATGAACTGTTTCTCATATTCTGAAATCTCTCTTTTGCTGAAAATTTGTGCACCAAATTCTCTAAAACTTCCTTGAAGCGTGTCGGGATTTATATTGCTTGATCCACCTAAAAGAATCTTCCCATCGACACTGGTGATTTTTCGGTGATTTTCCTGGTGATAGGTTCTCGTGCTTCCATCAGGCAATGTCACTTGAGCTCCTAAGGTTTGTCTTGTTCTCACTTCAATATGATGAGATTTTAATTCTCTAATAAAGAGAGTGTTTGGGAGTCCATTCATGCCAAAGTTCCCATTATGATCAATGATGATCTTTATTTTGAGCGATGGCCTTTCAATTTTTCTTTTAATCAGGGCATCGATGATATATTTGTCATAGAGAAATAATTGTTCCATGAAAATATGCTCTTTAGCATTGGCGATCATATCGATGAGCATATTACGAACATTTTTAATCTTCCCATCAACATTGGCTTCGGCGATTCTAAGCGTATCTTGCCCAACGGCTTCAAACAGTGTTCTTTTAACTTTGAATTCATTTAAAATTTGAGCCTTAATTTTAAGATAACGAGAGTTATCAAATCCTTGGTCTTTGAGATAAAACAGTTTGCTTTCAGCTAAATCTTCAGTGAGAGCTGCCTCTATATCATCATAGTAAGAATGTTGAACCAAGGCAGCAGCAGGGCCTTCTACCCAAATGGTGTTGTCGTAATAATAGCCTCCGCTGTGATCGGTCCAGTTCTTAGATCCAAAGTAAGCTTGAGGCTTGGGAGAATTAGCATCAATCACAATCACTTTAGAGTGATCAATTTTTGATTCAAAATAAGTACTCTTTTTTTCCATCTCGACCATCACTTCATCCGTTTTTGGAATCAAACTCGTGATACCAAAGGGGACTCCAGGTGGGTGTCGATGAATATTGGCCTGAAGAAGGTAAGCAGATCGACTTAGTATTTTATCTGATTCGATTCTCTCTTTAATGTACTTAAAAACAGGCATCATTTCTTCAGACATATTATAGTGAGTCGAAAAGTCGTGTAGTATGAGTAGCTTAAAGTCTTTATTCGCTTGAATTTTTATCTTCGTTTGATCGAGTAAGTACTCAGATAAAGTTGCGCCAAGGGTTCCACCCAAGAGGAAAATATCTATAAAGATAGATTCTTTAGATTCATCGATCATAGCTTTGATTTTTTTGAAAATGGGGTCTTTCTTGAATGAAATATGCCCACTCGAGTGTTCTGTTAGGGGCATTTGAATATCTTTGTGATTCAGGTCAAGCAGAGTCCCTCCAAAGATGATTCTTTCATTAAACCATTGAATGCGCTCTAGGCTTTGATCATTCTCACTAATGATTTCGACATTGTTTCCAGGAATTATGCCTCTAGGATCCAAAGAGTACTTGGTATAATCATGAATACCTTCATAGAGACTTTTTGAAAAATACTCAGTTTGTTCTAAGCTACTAGAGAAGGAGCTAACATCATCGATCTCTGATAGGATTTTTGATTTGAGTTCGATGTCTTTAAATGTGGTTTCAATAATATTTTCATGAGTCAAACTTGTCAGTCTTAAAATCTTTCGTAAATTATTGAGAAGGGTAATTTTGTTTTTGCTAAAAGGATGGTCTAAATAATCTCTCGCAATCATCATCTGATAGACCATAGCATAAATCAGAACTTGTCTTAGTTCACTTTTTCGTGGCTTAATATACTTCCAGTAAATAATCGCCTTAATCAAATGTGGATTTAATTTTCCATCCAAATCTTTTGCTAATTCTAAAACCTCGTCTTGAACATCTTTATCAAGTTTTTTTACTTTTGTTTTAAATTCTGCATCTCTACTCATTTCTTGTATTGAAAAGACGGCGTCATAAGATTTCATGAAAATATCATATGATTTCAGTCTATCTGAAATACTAATTTCGTCAGCGCAAACGCTGGTGAGCATGCTTGAAATGAAAATGATAATAAGTTTTTTCATTTCTTCACCTCTTCAAAGAGATGAGCGTAAAACTCTTTTAATTCCAAAGCATTGGTTAAATCGAGAGCAGAGGATCTTAATAGTCTATCTTTTACTTCATTCTTGAGAATACCTGAATCCTCTAGATCGAGTTGATTTCCGGCAAGGGAAACAACTATTTTAGATTCTTCGGTAAATTCTTGAGTCTTAAAGTCATAAACGAGCTTTTTGATTTTAATGTTCGAGTTAAGGCTTTGATTGCCATTCAGCTCACTGAGATACTTGCCAGAGAGGACCATCTCGCCGGTATCAATGGCCGGCAAATCTTTTGCTAGAAGATCTTCTAAGATTGAATCATGAATGATGTTTGAAGGTAGTAGCTTTCCAAAATGAATTTCCATTTTGTCGAGCTGAGGAATTGGGTTTTCTAGATCGAATTGTTTGTAAATATCAACAGTCAAAAATCTTTTTTCATTGTTCTCGTCTTTTTTGTAAATAATATGATTGATTTCAAAGTTTGTATTTTTGATTTCATGAATCTTATTGTTTTGAGGATTTACTTTAAAATAGCGTCTGTAGCGAACGAATCCTTTCAAGGCGTTCTTTTTTGGATTAGGAAAGGGATGACTAGGGTGCCAAACGAGGTCAAGCGACTTTATCCAAAGAGTGAGATTCCCACCTACGTATTGGTAATATTCTCCAGAGTCTGGCCATGGCAATTGGTAGATATTTTCTGTAATTTCTTTTTTTTCATTCGTTAAAACATCATAAATCGATTTTTTATCATCAAGACGAATGAGTTGATTGCTCGAAAGTTCTCGGTCATAATTGATTCCAGTTTCGATGTAAGGGGTGAATTCAAAATCAAATTGGAATTGCCCGTTGATTATTTTTCCGACTCCAATTGTCTTGATGAAATTTTCGATAAAGCCTTTGTAAATATTTTGTTTCAGAATGAAAGAAGCCTTTTTATCTAACTTTTCTTCTTCAGTTTGCTTAAACGTTTTGGCAAAAGCTTCTTGAATAGTTTTTAACGATTTTGTTTTTAAATAGTCGTCGTCTTTGTTTGTCCAAAATTTGCTTTTAATATCGTAACCGATAAATTTGTTGTAAGTAGGGTATTCGAAATAATCTGAAATGAGCTCTAGATCCAAGTGATCTAAACTGGTTGAAGCAGGAGTTCTTTGTTGTTCTAAAGGTTGATTTTTCCAAAGTGAGGGAAGTGGACGTTGAGTATCTTTGAGCAGCAATGTTGCCACTGCAAAGCTCCCGATTACCGAGATGACGATGTGTTTTTTGTTTGAAATCATAGTCCCCTAACACAGGCAATTTTTGCCATAAAAGACTATCGGAAGCGGTTTTTGTTTACTTAAGAAAAGACGTCGTCTTTAAGCCATTAGAATGACGAACGGCCCTAATTGAGGTCTGCAATATCAATGACATAGACAATATTTTCTTTGATTTTCCAAGCGATATTCCAGCGATAAAAACTAGAAAAGTAAATCCTCTCAGATTCTCTCTGATAAGCCGGTCTTGGATCTTCCAAAAAGACCACATCCAAAAGATTCAGAAGGAGGTCTAATTCATGCTTAATAAATCCATCCAATTTGCTCAGGAATAGAGGCTCATATTCTATCGCCGAAGGTTTTGTGAATTCATTTTCTTGAACCCATTGAGGAGATTGGGATTTACCAAAGTCACTGTAGGAGAGATAGGGTTTTATATCGAGGATCGGTGTTCGGTTAACCAGATCAAGCCCTGTTGTTAAAATACGACATTTTTTCTTATCAAATTCAATCCCTTTAATTCTCACCAGTGAAAGTCCAAGTGGATTAGGACGAGAAGGAGAGCGAGTGGCGAAGACGCCGACCTTTTTATTTCCACCTGATCGAGGGGCTTTGACTTTAGAACTATGACTTTTTGAGAGGTGAAAATAGGAAATGACCCATAAAAGATCACCTGCTCTCAGCCCATCGAGACTATCCAGTGAATGAACTTCTGATTTTAATAAAATTGAAGAATCAATATTTTCGAGCAGTGAGGCCTGTCTTGGAATGCCAAACTTTTCGACAAAAGGAGTTTCTGCATGACCAATAGGATTTAAATTATACATCTTCTTCAAGTTGCTCGTTTTCAGAGTGAAACTGAACGAATTCTTCAATAAAACTTAGCTTTGTTTTGTCTGTGACTCTATCGATGTAAAGAATTCCAAAGAGATGATCGAGTTCATGTTGGAAGACTGTCGCCAAAAAACCTTCGAGCTCAATTTTCTGTGAATTTGCTTCTTGATCAAGATATTCAATGTAAATTTTTCGAGGTCGCTCAACATATCCGCGAAGACCGGGAACCGAGAGGCAACCTTCCCAATAACCCTGAGTTGTAGCATCAAGAACTGTAATTTTAGGATTGAAAATGACAAAAGTGTCCGACTCTTCTACATCTGGGTATCTTGGGTTTTCTTTTGGAAGTTCTATAATGGCAACTTGCAGACTAATTCCAATTTGGGGAGCGGCAATGCCAATGCCCTTCTCTTCAGCCATCGTATCAAAAAGGTCTTGTATGAGATCTTGAGAGCTGAGAATCTCCTCTTTTGTGAGAGGTTGGGCCAGTTCTCTTAGAAGTGGATGTCCCATTCTAATTACATTTCGGCGCGCCATTGGATTACCTCTTTTTTTAACCTACAATTGGTCTTATTAATCTTAATGATAAATCAATAATGATGAAACAAAAGCATAAAGTTCTTTTTGTCTGTCTGGGAAACATATGTCGAAGTCCTACTGCTCATGGAGTTTTTGAAGCTTATGTGAGTCGTCATCATTTGCAGGATGAAATTGAAATCGATTCTGCTGGTACTTCAGGCCTCCATGAAGGGCAATTACCTGATGAGAGATCAAGAAAGCATGCTTCCAAACGAGGTTATCTGCTTGAATCAAAATCACGTCAAATTAATTATAGTGATTTAGAATCCTTTGATGAAATTTTTGTTATGGATGATGAAAATTTAAAGAACGTTAAAGCTATAGATAAAGAAAAAAAGTTTTTTTACAAAATTAAAAAACTCACCGATCTCATTCCTAAAAAAGACATCGATAGAGTTCCTGACCCTTATTATAGTAGTGAACAGGGATTTGAAGATGTTCTTGATATCATTGAAGAAGCCGCAGAGATCTATTTTTCTCAATGGAATAAGAATTGATGAAGAAATATTTTACACCTTTGGGTTTTAAGCGTTATCAAGATGAGGCTGAATGGTTAATTAAATGTGAAAGACCGGCTGTGACAAAGGTTGTTTCATGGGCGGCATCACTCGGGGATCGATCAGAAAATGCAGATTATCTTTACGGCAAGAAACGATTGAGAGAGATCGATAGAAGAATAAATTTTTTAAATGATCGAATGGACAGAGCAGAGGTTATCGATCCTGAAAAGACCAAGTCTTTAAAAATTCTTTTTGGTGCGACAGTCACATTGCAAGATGAGGATGAGAATATTAAGAAGATAAGCATTGTTGGGATTGATGAAGTTGATACAAAAAAAAATTATCTTTCTTGGAAATCTCCCATCGGAAATAGTTTATTAGGTAAAGAGCTCAATGATAATGTCATTATTCAAACTCCCAATGGAAAGAGAGAGTTTGAAATAATAAAAATAGAATATAAGAAAATAGAAATAGAGGAGTTTAAGGGTGAGAGTTCAGTGTCAGGTTTCACTAGGTGAATTGGTAGATAAAATAACTATCCTCATGATTAAAAAAGATAAAATCACAGATAAGGGGAAACTTAAACTTATCAATGGAGAATTAAGTGTTCTCTCACAAACTTTAGACTTACTCTTACTTAAAGATATTAAAATTTATTTGGACGATCTCAAGAGAATTAATTCTGAATTATGGATTATTGAAGACCTGATTAGAGAGAAAGAAAGAGAAAAATTGTTTGATGATGAGTTTATCGATTTAGCAAGAAAAGTATATATGACAAATGATAAAAGGTTCGAAATCAAGAACAAAATCAACGACAAATATGGCTCTACGGTAAAAGAAGTAAAATCCTATAAACCCTATTAGAGATTTTGAGATGGCCTTCTTTTTGTGATAGGGTTGTTAACTACAATAATGAGTTTCAAAGGATAAGCAATGTCACGCGGAAGCAGCGATTTACCAGTTGATTTAAAATATGACCTTTATGAGAAATCTGTTCAAAATCCTGAAAACGACATGTTGTTTCTTAACCAAGAATTTGAAAGACTGAGAAAACGCCGTGCCTTAACCTTAAGAGAAGATTTTGGAGGAACTGGCATGCTGGCTTGTGTTTGGGGATCGCAAAGTGCTGATCACCATGCTTGGGCGGTGGATTTAGACCAAGAGCCAATTGATTTAGGCAAGAAGCGTCATTGGTCCAAGCTTCACGATTTAGAAAAGGAACGAGTTACCTATCTCCATGGCAACGTCCTAGAAAACAGAGACTTCAAGTCAGACATCGTCGTGGCCTTTAATTTTTCTTATTTTATTTTTAAGGATCGCCCCCTAATGCTTTCCTATTTTAAGAAAGTACTCGAAGGTCTTGAAAAAGATGGCATGTTTGCTGTCGACATTTTTGGTGGAACAGAATGCCATCAGGAGCTTGAAGAAGAAACCGAACACGAGGGACATAGCTATTTTTGGGATTGCGATAGCTACAACGCTTTAAACAACCACTGTACTTACTATATTCATTTTCAGACCCATCATGACAAAAAGAAGTACCTTAAAGCTTTCCATTACGATTGGAGGCATTGGTCAATGGCCGAAATTGTTGACTTGATGCAGGAGGCTGGCTTTTCTAAAGTTTTAACTTACTGGGAAGGGACAGACGAAGATGGTGAAGGCGATGGAATCTTCTACGAATCAAAAACCGAAGAAAACTGTGAGTCTTGGGTTACTTATATAGTTGGACTTAAATAAACCACCAAAAACCTCTTAAAGTTGTTTATAATCTAAATTATATTTAGAGGAGTTTTATTGTTTAAGGTATTAGTTGTTGATGATGAACCACAAATTAGAGAAGTGTTCGAACTGATTCTCGAGGCCAATGATAGCATCGAAGTCTTCTTTGCAGCATCTGGAAACTTGGCGATTAAATTACTTCAAGAACACAATGATATCGGACTGATCTTTTGCGATTACCGAATGGAAGATGGAAATGGGGCCGATGTTTTTAAATGGGTCTCAAAGAATCTCCCCAAGACTTGCTTCACCCTCGTTTCAACTTATGAACCAGATAAGCTTGAAGGATTTGAAACCTTTTCCTCTCATCCACAACTTTATCAGTATATTTCGAAGCCCTTTAATGCTGAAACTATTCTTAAAATTGCCAGCGAAAAATCAGAAAATTCACAAAAATTTTCAGAATACGCACGTATAAGACTTAAAACAATTTTATCTTTCAAAGGCAAAATTAAGGCAGACGTCTTCGTAAAAATACATGAAGAGAAAATGGTAAAAATCATTGATGTTCAGGATGAATTGGATCAGGACATTTTGCAGCGTTTTATAGAGAAAAAAATGATTTGGGGTTTTGTGTTTCATGATACGTCTCAAGCTATAATGGATTATAAATTGAAAGAAACGGAAACGATCCTAGAAAAAATAAAGACGACAATCAGTTTTGAAGATAAAGGAAACTTAGTTTTGGATTCTCTCGATAATGTGAGGGAAATCATTCAGACATTAGGAATAAAGGAATCTGTAATAAAAGTTGCAGACAAAAGTGTTATTGGAACTCTTGA
>Ga0100403_1004285_pt1 | contig 10177 bp, 9 predicted proteins | sample CryGeymet201501t_FD_83663 | JGI IMG/M metagenome (GOLD analysis project Ga0100403, IMG submission 83663) | Groundwater microbial communities from Crystal Geyser aquifers in Utah, USA - Crystal Geyser metaG 2015-01t | ecosystem: Environmental > Aquatic > Deep subsurface > Groundwater | place: USA...
GCTTCCATCTCCACAGGCTTATAATCCGGCAAACCGTTCCTCATTCCGTAGACATTTGAGATTAGTTGTCAAGATAATTTTGAGCTGTTGTGAACCCCAAGCTTCTTTGCTATCGAGCGCATGGTGCCGCCTTTTTGATACAGCGCAAAGATACGCTGACACAGTTTTGGGTCGGCGCCGCGATGAAGTCGCATGTGCTCACCGTGAGATACAACCTGAAGATTAGCCAATCGGTTGTCTGCCCTGTTGCCATTCTTGTGGTGGACATGGTCACCCTTTTTTAGGTATCGTCCGAGCTGGCGTTCCGCTATGAGAACATGTTCGTACACATGCCCGTTCGTTGCTCTGGGGTGTTCGGGGCAACTCACCTGCCGGTACTGCCCAATAATCTTGAAGTTCTTCTTTAGCATTTGTGGCATAAGTCCCAGAATCCGCACCACTTTTTGCTGCACCACCACCCACGCGACCCGGGCGGAAAACTCCCCCGGGCAATGGATTCGGCAACGCGCTCAATCACGAACTGCGCCCAGCGCCAGTCGTGCGCCCCACGGGGTGCACTGATCATCTTGACTGCCGGCGTCTTCGTTTTCGTCAGACAGTTGAAAGCGACCTGGGTGACCTTGGTAACGAGCGAGTAGATCGTCAGCTGCATGTCGTTCTGGGCGTCGTCGGCGGACTTGGCGCGAGAGACGACCTTGTGGTCCACGATGACCGGACCGACCAACGTCGACTTCGGCGCATGGTCCTCGGCGAGCAGGTCGATGTAGCCCAGCATCGGAACGCGCATCTCGCCAATGGTCACCCAGAAGCGCCGCTCGATGAACGGTCCGATTGGGTCGACGACCGCCTTCAATACGGGCAAGTGGTCGCGCTGGTACAATGACAACAGTGCCCGGCCGCGGCTGAGCACCTGGTCTTCGTTGGCGTCATCCTCGTTCTCGGCGTTCCAGTCGATATCGGAACGCACGTTCTTCCACGCATCGGCGTGTGCATCCAGCATCATGTCTAACGGAACGTTGTCCGTTTTGAGTGCTTCTCGGTGTCCGACTTCCAGGCCGCGGTGAATGGCTTTGCCCTCGGCCATGGCGATCGAAGGCGGCATGATGATGCCCTTGACCACCCGGAACTCGAACTGTCGGGGGCATTTCAGGTACTGCGAAATCTGACTGGCAGAGAGGTAGCCCTTCGGGAGCTCCAAGGAGCATTCCTCGATGGAGGACTCCTCCAGCATCTTCTGATACTCCTTGTCGGCGTCGGTGTTTTCGACGCCTTCAAGGAACACAACACGGTTCTCAGTCGTCGTTGTCGGGTCGCTCACGGCTTTCTCCTTGCATGAAGCGGCGCTGAACGGGCTTTCCGTCCTTTTCGTCCTTTGTCGCCTGTTCGAGGGCGCGAAGGGCCTTCATGTCGGTTCCCGGGGGGAACATGGTTGGGTCGAGCGGCGTGTCGTCTTCCTCCTCCTGTGGGGCGTTTGAGACGTTGGGTTTTTCGCTGCTGAGCCGCCCCGTTGTCACCCCCGTCACCGAAAAAGGGGAAGGCACCGCCTCCTCCTTGGGCTCCAAGACGGCGTTCGGATCCGGCTCGGCCTTTACTGTGACCCTCAAGTTGGGCTTGTAGACCCACTTGAACTTGGGCTTGGGCTTTCCAAGCTCGTCGAGGGCTTCGACAGTTCGGAAGCCGCTCGCCGCCAGCTCTTCGAGGAGTTTCCTCTCGAGGTCTTCCTGGTTCCACTGAATCTCGATCTGCATGTGTCCTCCTTAGAGAGTTCATCGGCCCGCGGTCCGTCGCCCTCTTCCCGAGAGTGCCAGATGACCTTGGCCTTCAGTTGCGTGAGCCGGCGACAGGCCGTGAAGTGCAGCTTTCGGAGAGCCTCTTCCCGGACTCGGTAGGCTCCGTTCAGTTGCCGAACGAGAAGCTGACTGTCGGTGAAGATAGTTACGGCACCGACTTCGATGTCTATCGTTTCGAGCGCCCAGTTGCAGGCTACCAGCAGGGCCTGGTACTCCGCCATGTTGCTGGTCTTAGCGGGCAGGTTCTCCGAGATTTCCTTCACGAGTTCGTTCGTATCGGAGTTCCTGATTACGACGCCGGCGCGACACCGGCCAAACTGACAAGATCCGTCTACAGTGATTTTCAGGTTCATGTAAAGAGGCCTCCGGGTTCTTTTACCACAGAAATCACAGAGGTTCTGGATGCGTGACAACGCACTTGGCACAATTAGCTCGCATCTTGTGCTGTTGCATATATCGCAAAAGTTTTTGAGCGAGTTTCGGATCTTCGTTCAGGTAGCCCAGGGCTAAGTTACATTTGTGGCAAAGAAGCGCACGGATTCGCCCTGTATGGTGATCGTGATCAACCGCCAGGCGCCAGCCGCTACGATTGGTATTCCCACAAATGGCACACACATTGTGCTGGCGCCGCAAAAAGGCGTTGTATTGCTGCAGAGAAAGTCCGTAATGCCGCTTCAGGCTTTCTGCATGAAGTAGAACTTTTCTACGTGCCCGGGTTGCTTTTGCGTACGCGTGAACACGTTCGATATTTCGTTCCCGCCACTTTTGCCGAACAGCCCGAATTCGTTCGCGCTCTTCGGGACAGGCATAGCGCAATCGCTGCTGTTCGCGTATCCGCTCACGATTCGCCCAGTAATACTCCCGCTTTTTTTGGCGCTGAGTGTTCTTTTCGTCCTCGGTGCGCGCCGCGTTTTTTTGCCGTTTTGCCTTATTTAGATTTTCCTTGTGAGCGTGATACCATTTTCGGTTCTGCTCGCGCACCTTTTCTAGATTCTTATTGCGATAGGTTTGATGCCAGCGTCTTACCTTCTCGGGGTTCTTTTGGCAATACTCCTTTAGGTAGTGCAATTTTCGCTGTTTGGATACAGAGTTCAGCACATTTCCTCCTGGCTAATCGCAGTTCGCCTAAAGTGGATCTGGTCGAGTTACAACTCGCTGAACGGAACTTTGGTAAACACAACCAGCCCCAAAAGCCTTGTTATCGTGCTCCAAGCACTTTTGAGTTCCTCTGTGCGAGCAGAAAACACAGTCGATTCGACTTGTAAGCGTATTTGCAATATCCACCTTCTGTTCTAGGCAGCGCGCCACGTATTCTAGCACCGAGCCCGCGCACAGCAAGCGATAAACGAATACTTTATTCGTTTGCCCCAAACGATAATTCCGATCCATGGATTGCAAATACTGGTCAAGGGCGTAGTTGAGTCCGTAGTAAATCATGTAGCTGGCGCTGTTGATCGTAATCGTAATTCCAGTTGCAATCTGCCCCAGGTAGACCCGAATGTCCGGATTAGTGTTGAACCGGGTAGCGATGTCCTGCGCCTGGGAGCTGTTTGAGCCATCGATTCGAACGTAGGGGATCTTCTGCGCGTTCAGAAGCTCCTCGACCATGTCCAACTCGGCCCTGAAGTGTGCCCAGATGATGACCTTGTTGCGGACTTCGGCAAGAAGCTCGTCGAGCAGCTCGGCCAGCTCATCCAGTTTCGGATTTTCTTTTAGCCTCTTCACGGCCTGCGGCGGAGGCGTTGTGACTTTCATGCACCGCTTGGTGTAGGGGCGGATCTTCTCTTCGACGCAGCTGTGCACATACATGCAACCGTCGCAAATCTCGGGCAGCGGCTCGATGAACATTCCGCTCAGGACTTGCAGGAGTTTCTGAAGAACGGCCGCGGCGTGGGGCGCCTCGTAGAGTTGGCCCTTTTCCAGCTGGGCACAGGCTTCAATGACCAGCTGGTTGTACATGTCGCGTTGGCTGCCGGTGACCTGGAAGTAGCGGTCGATGATGGTCCGTTCGGGCAGCTCCAGACACTCCTCTTTGGTCTTGCGGATGCAAACGCGCTGAACTTTGTCATTGAGGTGGTCCAAGTTTTTGAACCCCACAATGAACTTCTTGTTGTACTTCGACTGAATCGTATAGATGCTCCGGAACGTCCAGAAGCTGATTGCGGGAATGTACGGCGCCAGGAAGTGCAGTTGTCCGTACAGGTGCAGTGGATTCCCCAGCGATGGAGTTCCGCTCATGATGATTCGACGCGCTGCTCGGCTGGCCAGGTAGCACGCGGCCTTGGTGCGCTCGCTGCTCTTCTCGCGTAAGTTGTGGCTTTCGTCAGCAATGATGCAGGTATACGGAAACGCCTTGATGATGTCTTCGGCGTAACGCTTGGCCGTGTCGTAGCCCACGATGACCACATCGTAGTCGCCGGCTTCATCGATTTTCGCCTTCTTCTTGACCTTTCCGGTTCCTACGAGCGGCAGAACTTTGAGTTCATCCGGTTTGGCATGGATACCGATTTCGCGCAGCCACATCTTGATGCCGATAACTGGCGTCAGGATAAGCGTCTTCTCCCGCTCATGCCGCATCAGGTCGATGGCGATTTTCGTTTTCCCAAGTCCCATGTCGTACAGGATGCCGCAGCGAAGATTCCGAAGCGCGTACTTCAGCGCTTCGACCTGGTGCGCGTAGGGCTTGGTGACAAACTCGAACCCCTCCCTGAGAGCAAAGGGGTAGGGTTGCTGCTTCATGTCCTCAGCTATCTGTTTGCACTCTGCGATGTGGGCAAGGGCTTCCGGGGTGAACTGCAAGCTGTCCCCGAAGACGATTTTCAGGTCCCGAACGACATTTGACGTGTAGGGGTAGAACGCAGGGAACAGCCAGAGGCACTGTTCGTCCATGAACGTCGCCCCAAAAACACGCTTGACTTCCTGGTGCGGCAGGCCGGGTGGGGCCACAAAAACCGGTGTCCCATGCAGCCTGCTGAAACCGCACTGCACGATTTGCTCGGTCATGGTCAACCTCCATTTACTGAGTAAACGTCACGGGACGCAAGTTATTTCTTGCACCCAGTGCTAGGGAATCCTATTATTTTCGAAGCAGTCGAAAACGTAGTGAGGAGTGCCCATGTCCCAATTCCCCGATGACTCGTTTGATTTGATTGGGCAGAGTGTTCAGCACCCCAATCCACTATTCGACTTCCTGACAACGTTCGCACCCAGGAAGCTGAAGACCCTCTTCCAGTACTGCGAGTACCTCTACTACAACTGCCCGCAGATCTTCGCGGCTCTGAACAAGTTTGCGGTCTACCCTGTCACGGACCTCAAGCTGGAGACCGACAACCCGACCCTACGAGTGAAGTACAAGCGGCTTTTGGAAGACACTATTCACCTAAAGAACATCCTCATCAAAACCAGCATTGACCGCTATGTGTACGGCAATTCGTTCATTTCAATTTATTTTCCCTTCAGGCGCTTTTTGGTCTGCCCGACGTGCGGCGAGAGCCACAACATCAAGTTCCTCAACTACAAGTTCCGCGCCAACCACAAGCGGGCTGAGTTCAAGTTCCACTGTTCTCGGTGTGCCAAGAGTGTCGTTGCCCTTGTTGAAGACAAGAAGATCAAAATGCCCGCGGGCATCAACATCATCCGGTGGGACCCCAAGCACATCGAGATCGAGCACAACCAGCTCACTAACGAGAGCGTGTATTACCACTCGATTCTCCCCGAGCTCCAAGACCGGATTCGGAAGGGCGACCGGCACATCCTGAACACCACACCGTTGTCGTTTATCTACACCGTTGCACAGAAAAAGATGTTCAAGTTTCTGCCGGGACACCTGTACCACATGAAGGCGGATGCTCCTGCCGGCATCGACCCGCGCTGGGGTCTGCCGCCCATCACGGCCACCATCAAGCAGTTCTACTACGTTGCGGTACTCCGTAAAGCGAATGAGGCAATCGCGCTGGAGCACACCATCCCCTTCCGCGTGCTACACCCCGAGCAACCGACCAATTCGTCTGACCCGACCATCACGATTTCCATCGCGAACTGGATCAACGAGACCAAGCTAAATTTGAAGGCTTGGCGTAAAGACCCGCTGCACCTCATGTTCAGCCCGATTCCCGTGGGCGTCACCCAAGTAGGCGGGCAGGGCCGGGCTCTCATGGTCACTGGCGAAATCACCGAAGCCGAAAACAACATCATCGCTTCGCTGGGTATCCCCCGCGAATTCATCTACGGCGGACTCTCGGCAACTGGTGGCGGCGTGACGCTACGCATGCTTGAAAACCAGTTGCTGAACGACACCACGCACCTCATCGACGAAGCCCAGTGGATCGCCAACCAGTGCGGGAAGTTCATGGGTTGGGCGCTCATCAACCTAGACCTGGAACCCTTCAAGCTGGTCGACGATGTGCAGCAGAAGATGATACTGCTTCAGGCCAACCAAGTGGCAGGCGGCACCCTCTTCTCCAACACGGCCTTGGCCAGCATGTTCGGCCGCGACATCAAGCAAGAACGCGACCAGCGGATGCAGGAACAACTCGACGAGCAGAGCTTCCAATCGGAACTAAACCGAAAACTGCAAGAAAAGCAGCAGAACCTTGCCGACCAGGCGCGCAACGCCACGGCAGCTGGACAACCACAGCAATACGACCAGCAGCAAATCATGGGGCAGGCCAGCCAGATTGCTCAGCAGCTGCTGTCAATGGACCCCGGCAGTAAGCGTAGTCAGCTCCATGAACTCCAGATGGAAGACGCCGTCATGTACGCTTGCGTTGTCCAGGCGCTTGAGCAGATTCAGACCAGCCAAGAAGCCCAAGCCAGGGCTATGACGATGCAGCAAGGTGGCGCACCTGTTGCACCCGGCAGCAACGGCGGCGCTCCAGGAGGGATGTAATGCCCAACGAAAAGAACTACGCTGACGATTTCGCCAATGCCCTCCATGGCCAAACGCCCACGGCACGTCGCGGCTTGCCGCCCCTACATCCGCGTGAGGGCGACCGCTGGGTAAACTTGGCGGCAGACGACGGAGCCTTGCCACCCGGGGAAGAGGCCAACACCGCTAGCCCGAATCTTTTGGAGCTGCCCAAGACCAAGCAGATGGTTGTACGCTACCGGCAGTTCTCCTTGAACGACCCCACCCAAGTTGGCGAACTCGAAGAAATCATGAACAACTGCGTCTCCAAACGCGGTTGGATTCTGGCCCGTGAGGAATGGGACATCGACGCCAAGGGCAACAAGGTCGTAACGCTCAAGTACATCGAGGTCCTCGACAAGGGCAAAAAGGCCAAAGAAGCTAAAGAAAAAGCCGGCGCAGGGTTGCCCCCCACGCCGGCTTCGACCTAATCGTCTTCTTCTTCGTCTTCTTCTTCTTCTTCTTCTTCTTCTTCTTCTTCGTCTTCGTCTTCTTCCAGCTCGGGGTCGTTCTCGTCCTTGTCGTCATCAACGACTGGACTGCACTTGGTGATCCAGGTCATGGCGCCACCCCCTTCTCCTTCTTAGGGGTTGCCAAGCACAGCGATACCCATGCCCGCTCAGAAGCAATCCGGGCATTAAGTTCTTGCTGCGAGGCCCGAAGTTCCTTCACTTCGGTAACCAAAGCGTCGAGCTTCTTCTCCGCTGCCCCGAGTTGGGACTTCAGACGAAGCTGCTCGCGCTCCATTGGCGTTACGATCTGGTGGTTGTCCGGGTTGACAACCCGCACCGCCTCTTGCCCCCGCTTGTCGCGCGTGCGCACACGCAACTGGAACCCTGTCGTGTCAAAGTCCACAAGGATTCCTTCGCACCAGGGGAGCTTTTCGAGCTTCCCCTTCGTCCAGCGAGGCTTGCTGCGGAAGAAGACCTTGAAGTCTTGGTGGAGTGTCGCGCACTCGGTACGCCGGCGGTCCATCCAGTCCATCAGGTCTGCCCTTCGAGCGGCCTGCTTGTCGGTCAGGTCGGCACCCTTCGGATCCGCCAGCAGGACCGCTACTTGGTCCTGCGCGTTCCGCCGCCTGATCTCGTCGAGAGGTTGCTCGAAGGGACGTACAGCGAAGACGGGCTCCAACATCTTTTCCGCTATCTGTTCGTACTGGTGATCCATCGTTCCTCCTTTTGTGGTTAGGGGGTCTCAGGACTTGAAAAACGAAAATGAATTTGATAAACGGCTTCCTAGTTCTTATACCAGATTTGTCCTATACTTTCGGGCATGGCGACCATGAACCAAGACACGCCGCAGAACATATTTTCCAGTGCCTCATCCTGGCGGGAGAACATCCGGGATAAGGCTGTTGAAAGCCTCAAAACAGCCTTCCCGTTCACGGGGAAGAAGTACACCGTTCTGGTGGAAAACGTTCGAGTGAAGCCCGAGGAGTATGGCCCGGCCGATTTCAAGAAAGCGATGATGACGGCGCGAACCCTTTCGGAGCCCATCAAGGGAACGCTGGTCCTGAAGGACGTTGCGGGGAAGACCCTGCAGAAGATGCCCGACTTTACGCTGGCACAGCTGCCCTACTACACACCGCACCATACGTTTCTCATCGAGGGGACACCCCACGCGGTAAACAGCCAGCTCCGAATGAAACCCGGAGTGTACACCCGCAAGAAGCGCAACGGGGAGCTCGAGGCCCAGTTCAATACTATCGGCAATCCGTTTCGGATGACGATGGACCCGGAGAGCGGGCACTTTCACCTGGAGTACCAAACCTCGAAAATTCCGCTGTACCCTGTCCTGAACAAGCTTGGCGTTTCTGACAAAGATATCGCTGACCACTGGAACTCGAAGCTCGTCGCAGCCAACCGAAACAAGTTCGCAAAGATCGACCAGCACTTCGACAAGCTGTATTCAAAAATCGTCCGGCCCAGTGAAGAGTCACCTGACAAGGTCGAAGCCGTAAAGAAGGCCTTCGCGCGCACGCAGCTAGACCCTGACGTCACGAAAGAACTCTTGGGCAAGTCGTTTACGCACGTTACTCCCCAGGCGTTGCTCTCCGCGTCTCAAAAACTGCTGCACGCCTACAACGACAAGCAGGACTTCGACGAGCGCGACAACCTGGCCTACAAGCGCATCATGGGTGTCGACGACTTCATCGCCGAGCGTATCAAGCTCGACGCCCGCAACCTGAAGCGGAAGGTCATGCTGAAGTTGGACTACGGCCAGCCTGACTTGGAGAAGGCTATCCCAACCTCGCCATTCACCCGGGGCATCCGGAAGTTCCTGTCGACGTCAGCGTTGTCGGGAAGCCCGACGCAGATCAACCCGTTGGAATTGATGGACGCTGCTACGAAAGTCACGTCGATGGGCGAGGGCGGAATATCGAGCGACCGCGCGGTTCCGACCGAAGCTCGGCACCTGCACGGCTCGCACCTGGGTGTCTTGGACCCTGTCCGCACTCCGGAGTCCTATCGCGCTGGCATCGAGCTGCGCACGGCATTGTTCACCTCGCGCGACAAGCAGGGCAACATCTACACAGCGCTGACTGACCGAGCAGGCAAAACCAAATACGTCTCGGTGAGCGAGGCCACCAAAAAGACCATCGCCTTCCCGAACCAGAACCTGAAGGGCAAAGACAAGATCGACGTTATGCAGGCCGGCAAACTGCGCTCGGTCCATGCCGCACAAGTCGACTACTCTGTTCCTAACGTCCACGGCATGTACACCGTCTCGACCAACCTGATTCCGTTCCTGAACAGCATCGACGGAAACCGAGCCGAGATGGGCTCGAAGATGGTAACCCAGGCGTTGCCGCTCAAAGACTCCGAGCCACCGCTGGTTCAAGTCGCGTCGTACCGGCCCGGTCTCTCGATGGAACAGGAGATCGCCCGCAAGGTAGTCCCAACGGCAAAGACACATGGCGTCGTCGACAAGATCAAAGACGGGTTCATCTACATCAAGAGCAAGGGCGCAAAGACGGCTGCAGTAGAGCGAGTGCCGTTCTTCGAGAACTATCCCCTCGCTGCGAAAACGTACTTGCATGACACCCTAACGGTGAAACCAGGGGATACAGTCAAGCCCGGCCAAGCGCTCGCCGATTCCATCTTCGTACGCGACGGTCAACTGGCCCTGGGCAAGAACTTGCGTGTCGCCTACGCACCCTTTCGAGGGATGAACACTAACGACGCCATTGTGGTTTCTGACAGCGCGGCGAAGAAGCTGACCTCGCTGCACATGTACCGCGAGGGCCTTGACGTCGAACGCGACATGCGAACTGGCCGCGACGTCCACAAGTCATATTTTGGGAACAAATTCAGCAAAGCACACTACGACGCTCTGGATGCCGATGGGCTCATCAAACCCGGCACGAAAGTGACGCCAGGTGACCCGCTGATAGTTGCTGTTCGGAAGTCCCCGCTCTCGGCCGACGCCAAGATGCTGGGCAAGTTGCACAAGAGCCTAGTGAACCCATACCGCGACGCCA
>Ga0100403_1004290_pt1 | contig 10172 bp, 18 predicted proteins | sample CryGeymet201501t_FD_83663 | JGI IMG/M metagenome (GOLD analysis project Ga0100403, IMG submission 83663) | Groundwater microbial communities from Crystal Geyser aquifers in Utah, USA - Crystal Geyser metaG 2015-01t | ecosystem: Environmental > Aquatic > Deep subsurface > Groundwater | place...
GGCTCCTTGATGCCCATCAGGTTGCCGCCCAGCCACTGATGCAAACCCGGCTCCGGGTTGCGCCCAAGAAAAATGGCGCATTGGCCCTGGCGGTCTGCATCCACAACCAGCGTACGTAGCCCTTGTTTCGTCAGGGCATGGCCCAAATTTACTGCGGAGGTACTCTTCCCAGTCCCCCCGCCCAGCAGTGTAAAAGCAATGTGGTACATGGCTTGTCCCTTTCTTTCTGAATGTTGAGAATTAGCGGTCCTGCTCATTGCCGGGGGTGGGACTCGAACCCACAACCTGGTGGCGACCCCGCTCTATCCTTTGAGCTCTACCCCGGCTTGTTCGGTCAAACATATTTCAGCATGTCGATCCAACTGATCCCATCGGGGATCACAATCCCGTCCGATCTGCGCAGGCGCTTGCCGGGCAGAATATCTTGAAGCCGGTGCAGGCGGGTCTCGTTCTCCGTACGATACAAAACGATGTAGAATGCCTTCGCCCGTCCCCCGCTTGTCCGCCGAATGGCGTCCAGCCAGTAAAGCTGATGCAGAGACTTCTCCGGCAGAGTGTAGCCGCTGGTCGCCGATGTGCTCTTGGCCTCGAAGCCCACGAAACGCCCATCGGCCAGTACGCCCACATAATCCGCTGGCCCAGGGCCGGTCACCACAGGCCCCACCTGGCCCCGCAGTTTAGTGAAGGTCACCTGGGGACCAGTCTTATGCACCACGGCCAACCCCTGGGCAGCCAAGTAGCTATGATAGTTCCCCAAGGCATCTTCCCACGCCTGGCCGGCCAGACGGGCCGTTGTTCCGCTAACATGCCGGGTCATGCGCCCACCCCCAACACTGCAATCAACTGCACGATCCCGGTGTGCATCATCACCGACCCCGCCAGGAGCATTGCCGCGCCTAAAAACGCAAATGCCCACTTGTTTTGAATCTTTGTCACGCCCCCACCTCCTGAAACTGAACCGTGAAACTGATTTTATAAATCCCGCCCAAAGTGCGCCGGATGGTCGCATAGAGTCGCGTGCTCAACCACTCCACTCCGTATTTGTTCGGATAGGAGATCACCGCCCGTCCGCCTGTCTTCTCGTCAACTTCCAGGGACACCAGCCGGGTATCGGCTACCCATGTCTGAAACGTGCCTTCAGTCATCTGTAATTTCAGTTCCCCCTTGACCTTCTCCCAAGCCACGACCAGGGGATCGTTGGGGGCAATCGGCTCGACCTCTGTCACCAGAGCATGATTCTCATCTTTCGGATTCATGGGGCCATCGTTTCCCAAGGCCATCCACGGGTTTTCTGGGAGGGCTTCCGGCTCCGGGTCCACTTCCGGCATGGGCGGGACCGGCTCGGCGTCTCGGATGGCAGCAACCAGCCAACTCGTCACGTCCTGAACCTGTACCGTGCGCTTGCCATCCCAAACACCGATCTTGGTGTCCAGATAGGCGCACCAATCCAAAATGGCTTGCCAGTCCCGGTCATCCAGCTTTCGCCCCAGCTTCTCCGCTCGTTTCTTAAACGTCCCCGTGAAGTGGGTCATCCCCAGCCCTTGGGCCGCAACGATGGCCCGAGCTCGCAGGGTTGGTTCTTCCGTTAAGGCGGGGTAGCGTTTGCTTTTATCTGCCAAGCCCTTGGGCGGATTAAAAGGAAGAAGATCATCTTCTCTTTCTTCTTCCCCTTTCCCCTTTATTTCCCTTTCTTTTGTATCCCTGTCGGACAGGATAGGGGTGTCCTGTGGGACAGGATAGGCCTCCCCTGTGGGACAGGATAGGTCACCTCCCCTGTCGGACAGGATAGGGTCGTTTTTGCTACCTGCCCTGTCGGACAGGATAGGTAGCTCTGCACCCGGTTGCACCTGTGTCTTTCGGGCCGCCTTCGTGCGCTTGCGGTTGGCTGTTTTCTTGGTCTGATTTCTGGCCTCCAGACCGGCCCAATCCACGCGCTCGCTGTCCAATTGCAATGCCCATTCCGTGGCCAGGTTCTTAGCCTTCACAGCCGGGGCGGTTTCAAGCACAATCCCAAATGTCACCAGTTCAACCAGGATCTTCATGATCGTGTTGGGGTTCAGCCCCGTTCCCGCGTCAAGCCGCTCTCCGGTTTTGCGGTTCTTGATCCCCCGGGCGATCTGGCTCAGGCTGATCCGGTCCTGGCGCTTGTGGAAGCCAAACAGCCGTCGAGCCATATAGCTGACCACCTTCCACTCGTCTCCACTCAGCAGGGCGAGCAGCCTGTCCAAATAAAGGTTGGGCATCTGGGTGCTGTTGGGGATGAAGTCACTCATGAGATCCTCGTATGCTATATAAATCGGACAAAGCGTCCGCCTGCTTTCGGATTTCTATGGCCGTCCCATTCAGAAAAACCATGGCCCGGGGTGTGGGCCGGGCGTTCAACAACAGTAGGCTTATCTGCCCAAGTAGCCGGTTCACTCGCTGAGGCTCGGCAGCGCCCAGAGCCGGGTCGTACAACATACGTTGAAACCAATCAAACTGATGATTCAACAACAGCATGGCCGCCGCTATCAACTGGCGACTTCTTGGGGTCGGATGCTCGTCTAATTGCAAGGTCATCATTCTATGAATCTCGCTATTGACTTTTATGCACTTGCGTACCAGCCCCAGGTCTCTGTACCCGCCTGGCTTATGCTCGTAAACGGCCATCGCCGGCGATCTCTTCCATGAGACGGGCGATATCGGACTCGTCCCGCAGGTGGCGGAGGACATCGCCTGCGATCATGGGCGAACCGCTGGCCACAAACGCCAAGAGAAGCCGCAAGCCGTTGCGCAAGCCAATCTGGGGTAAGACCCCAATGATTGTGAAGCCCACACCGATCACAACCAGCCAGGCCGTGTAGCCGTGGTCCCCATACTTGCGCCCCAGTTGTTGCACCAAACGATTAAACAACACACCGAATAGAAACAGAGTCAGATAATTTTTGGTGGATTTGCGGTCGATTTGCATGAACCCTCCTTATACTGGTGAAGACGAACGTTTATTCCACTTACGAGGCCCGTAATGTTTGAGCATAAAGTCGATTCTGGTAAAACTGTTTCCTTGGCTTCTGCCCCAACCCCAGCCACCGACAAGGAGACAGATGTGCTATCTATTAACTGGGAGGGAACCTCCCCACCCATTGATGCCAGACTGTTGGGCGATCTGGCATCGGTGTACCTTGCCCATGTCCGCTCTACCAAAGCTGAACAGACTGCCATAAACTATGGCCACCACTTGGCCCCGTTTCTGGTCTGGTGGTCAGAGTACGGACCACCTCACGAACACACCCTCACCGACAAAGCCTTGGAAGACTGCTACACCTGGTTGATGAACGACTATCGCACCACCAAGGGCAAGCCACCCGCCCTGGCCACCCTGCACAGTGTGGCGACACGCATTCGTATGTTCTTGCACTGGCTTTACACCACCAAGCGCTTGCCCATCGATATCTCCGGTTGGATGCAGATCCCCCCGGAGCCAGGGCCCAAAGACCGCTATCTGGATCTGGCTCAGTGTCAGGCCCTCTTTGACGCCTGCAAGGGTACGTTGCGGGTAAGAGACCATGCCATCCTCGCCATGCTGTTGGGGGTGGGCTGCCGGCAATTTGAAGCGGCCGAAGCGCTCAAAGAGGACATCGTGTTCGCCAAGGACATGAGCGGGCACCTGCGGTTGCGGAAGGTCAAGTACGATGCCGAGGGGCGCAAGAAAGGCCGCCTGGTGGTTTTTGGCCCGACAACCGGCTTTCTGCTGCGCCTGCACATGATCTCCAATGCCGACCCGGATGACCCCCGACTGTTGCAAGTGACCGATACCACCATCAAAAACAGGTTGCGAGAACTGAGCAAGCGTGCGGGCTTTGTCGCCTCGGCTCACGACTTTCGGCGCACCTTTTCCGATTACTGGGTAGATCACAGTTCCTCCGACAACGGGCTGGCCCTGCTTATGCTCAGGCTGCAACTTGGCCATGCCATCCCAGCGGACGACACGACCGCCAAGCATTATCTGGACAATCGCAATCCGGCCAAACTGCTAGATCGACTTGCCCGGCACTATGCGTCACCGGTAGAGTTGATCTGTTTTCCTGAGTGGTAGAGTCTGATCGGTAAAAAAAGTGAAGATTGGTCGGGACGAGAAGTGGTTCTGCGTAGAATTGAACCGTGGATACTTTCAATGGGGTTGAAGAGGTCGCAAGTTCGAATCTTGCCGTCCCGACCAAAAAGAATTGAACCCCGGTTCGATTCTACTGTCTGACATCCCCCTGGGGCGCAAGCCCTGGGGGGAACTCCTCTCTCTCCTGTTAATCCCCGCTTGGGGACTGAAATACATTGGTGTAGGCGAACTCACCATAGTGAGTCACCGCCGCCTGATCGTAAGCCCTGGCCGCATCCACCTCAACATCAAAATAGCCAAGGTGGATATATCTGCCATCTGCTTGGATTTCGGCCCGATAGCGGCCCTTGTCTTTACAGTAGCGAACACCCTTGAATTTTGACGTTCCCCCAGTTGGCCCCCGATTTGCAGAGTTCTGGCTCCGGGTTGCGACTCGAAGATTAGATCGTCGATTATTCAATTTGTTTCCATCGATGTGATCCACATCAAAGCCAGGGTCAGGCGACATTATAGCCCGGTGCATCAACACCTTCTTCCGTCGCTTTGGCCCTGCCCTCTCCTGGCGAACTGCGTAACCATTTCGGTCATAAGACCAGTTGTAGCGGGATAGCGATTCATAGTCAGCGTCGCTTACCTCGGTTGTGAAACCTCGGGAGAGGGGAATCGTTTTTGACATGGGCTTGTCCCTAGATGGCGGAAAGAGGTTCCGACTCGGCAACAGCGTCAACCCAAGATGGATTGTCGCTATCGTTTTCGCTAAAGATTTCTTGCGCCAGTTCGTGGCCGAACTTTTCGGCAAACCGCCACTTGAATGTAGACGTGATCGGTCGCTGCCCTTCGGCAATGAGATAGACGAATGAACGGTGAAAGCCAAGATGTTCGGCCAGGTCGGGATTGCTAAAACCCTGCTCCTTCATCCACGCGTCAAGCCGTTCAATTGGGGTGCTGATTTCCTGCACTATCGTTGCGTTCATTGGTTGTCTCCTTGAGTGATGTTGACATACAAAAACATAATATCACGGTTGTTTACGATTGTCAACAGGAAAGGAAAAAGAGATTTTGTTAAAAATCGCACGAAGGAAAAATGGCGGGAATCAGGGCGAGCCGACCTTTCAATGGGAACGCCTTGCCGAAAAGATCGATTCAAAGGGCTGGTCTCTTGGCTATCTTGAGACCCAGAGTGGGGTATCAAAATCACAAATCAGCCTAATGTCCAGAAACGAGCGCCCCAACGTTTCGGCGGCAATTTTGGCAAAGCTGGCCATAGCCTTGGGCTGCACAGTAGACTATCTACTGGGCCTGACAGACGATCCTCGCCCCCCGGCTGAATCCACCGAAAAACAAATGATTCTGGCCGCCCTCAGCGATGAGGAGGTTGATTCTGTGCGGATCTACGCTTCTCTTCCTGTTGGGGATCGGGAGATAGTGGATAGCGTGATCAAGCGGTTGGATAGTCGCGCCCGCGGGGAATTGCAATAGGGGTGGTGAATCTGGAGTTAGAGAGATAGGGAGGAAGCCATGCGACGAATGCTTGTGCCGGCATTGTGCCTCATGTTGATTGTGGCGAGCTGTGGCGGCGCCACCCCCATCAGCTCGGGGAAAAGCAAAGACGCAGCCTGCCGGGCGTCCAGGGACTTGGTACGCCAAAGGCTGTCATTGCCCAACGGCGTCATGTTTAGCACATCTTGCATCACCCTGACGGCCTCGGAAGCCAAAGAACAAATGGGATACAGCGGCCTGTCTTCCAGCGAACTATCTGTTACGTCCTACTACGAAAGCGCGGGAAAGCGCACCACCTATTCCGCAATTGTGCGATACGAGGGCGGTGACAGGTGGAGCCTGACCGATTTGGTGTCTAGGTAGTTCTTTCGAGAAGGCTTCGGTCACCCACTTCGGCCTGATCCCCTTCCACCCAACTCAATCCCATCCCCATCCCTGGCCGCGATGCCCAGGGATTTTCTTTGCCATTTCATTGTATTTGGGTGTTGACAATTGGAAACAATTCAACTATAATGTTTACATTAGTAAACGATTTTGACCCAACCGCAACAAAAAGCCCCGGCGATGCTACCAACATCGCCGGGGCCGGACGAATCGCCTTCTACCAGAAAGGACTCAACACGATGATAGCACAGTTGGTTTCCCGTTTCAAGACCCAATATCAAGTCAATCCCGACCGGTTCACCATCGGCCCAGTCAACCAGACGCCGGACGGCCATCCCCGCCCCGGCACCCGCTGGGAATGGCGGCGCCGCACAACCGGCGCCGTCTTCAGCAGCCAGGAGACATTTACCAGTCCCCTGGAAGCCGCCCAAGCCGCCGCCGCCATTGCCCACCATAGCCAGGCCATCGTCACCCTGCCTAGCGACCTCAAAGACACCCTGGTCGCCATTTGGCAGCAAGAGGGCATCGCCCTTTACCGGGCACACATGCCCGCCGCCGCCTGCATCAACGCCTACCAGTCCCAGGGCTACGAAGCCGCCCGCATGGACGCCCAAGGCATTGCCGCTTTTGGTTGGCCGTCCCTAGACATGGCGGAGGTGGCGTGATGGGCAACCAGGAAGAGCGCATCGCCCAGATGATCGCAGACGCCCGGGCCGCCATCCCCGGCCTGGGCACACGGGCGGACAAGGCCGCCGGCCTGCTGTCCACGGTCTTTTTCCTGGGCAAACAGTCCGGGGTAGATTGGTGGCAGGTTGACACTGGCCACCGGGCCAGCTATGCGGGGAAGACCTGTACCTGTACCGACTCCAAAGAGGCCGCACCCCGCCACGACAAAAACGGGAAGTATATCGGCCCGGTTTGCAAGCACCGGCTGGCCGTCATGCTTGAAATGAAGATCCGCAAGCAGAACGCCGACACCCTGGCCGCCCTTCTCTCCCAGGTCAAAGACGCCGGGGGCGTTGCCAGGCTGTACGTGTCCGTTGCCTACACCGGCATAGGGCGGCCCGATGAATGGGCCGTCAAGGGCTATTTCATCCCTGGCTCTAACTCTAACCGGGTAATGTTCGGAGATTTCCCCAGCGATTGGCTGGCCATTGGTGCCGACGAACTGGTGCAAGCCCTGGTCGTGGCCGGCCTGCGGGTGATAAAAAAGCAAAAGAGTGTGGGGCGCGACTATATTTGGTACCTCGCCCTCGCCGTCCCCGAAGACGCCAACCCCGCCATTCGCATTGGGGTTCTGAACAGCATGGACCAGGAATACGTCGAGCATCAACAGGCCGAAGCCTATTTCAACAATTTGCTCAAAGCGCAGATTTTACAGGAGGCAAGATGAAATTTTCAGTGACCATCCCCAATCTACCCGGACAGGTATCTGTCACCCTGGAAGCCGAATCCCAGCTAGAGGTCTTTCAGCAAGCCCACTTCTGGCAATCTCTCCCTACGGTCTGCCCCGTGGATGATTCGCCCACCCGCTTTTCGTACAAGGAGCCTCAAGACGGCATCAGGTATCCTGGCCTTGCTAACACTGGCCCCGGCCCCACGCTGGAATACAAATGCGGGACGCACAAGACCGGGGGCACCCTGTTCGCCAAAGAAGAGTGGGCCTACTACAACGCAGACGAGCGGGCCGAGGTGGTCCTGTGGTCCAATGGCCGGCTGACGCAGGCGGGGGAAGCCTGGGGCAAGCAAAAGGCCAAACCCCAAAACGTACCACAGCCCATCCAGAAAAATGGCTCACAAATGGCTCAACCTTCCACGAATGGCTCTGCTCCCCAGGGCACTGCCCAGGCCAAACCAAAACTGATCAGCCCGGGCGAGGCTGTCATCATCCACACCGCAGGGGTGAAATTTTACGGTGTGAATGAATGGACGCAGAAGATTCAGGACGGGGCAGAATGGGCCAGTAATGGGAGGGTCAAGACCATCGAAGCCTTGACCATTAGCGAAGGCAAAGCCCTACTTGCCAGCATCGAGAAGGCCATCGCCAAGCGGGAACTTGAATCCCAAGTTGCCTAGACCCATCAGCCGGGGGCGGGGGACCGTCCCCGGCATAGCCAACCAAAACAGGAGAATTGACCCATGGCCATCACCATCCAACAAGCCGCCGAGAAGGTGGCAGACGCCCGAATCAATCATCAGGAACTTGCCGACATCTATGCCGGTCACAAGCGGGAATTTGAGGAGCAATGGGCAGAACTAGCCGGCTACGTGGCCGACGCCAAAGCCGACCTCGAAGCCGCCGAAGCCGAACTGCGCACGGCTGGCCTTGCCCATTACGAAGCCAACCCCGACAGCAAGAAGCTGCCCTGCGGCCTGGGCGTCCGTGTCACCTCCGCCCTGAAGTATGACGCAGACAAGGCGATGGGCTGGGCCATGTCCCATAAGATGTGCCTGTCCCTGGACAAGAAGGCATTCGAGATGGTCGCCAAAGCCGCGCCGATTGACTTTGTGGAGACGGTGGAAAGCGCAACCGTCACCCTCCCCAGCGATACGGGCAAACTGTTGGCGGGATAGCCCCGCCGCCCAACCCACAACCAACCCGCTACGTTGCCCCGGCTGCGGTAACGATGCCCGGGGACGAAGGCGGGGCACCTGTCCCGCCTTCGTCCGCCCCCGAGCCGAACAATCATGCCGAAAGGATCAACCCCATGTGGATCGTAAACATCGAGGACCATTACAAGGCGGGGGACGCCTACCTCGGCACTGCGAAAGTGCAACCGTGCCCCATCTGTGGCAAGCTGGGTGTGCCGTGCGCCGGTCGTTATCTGCACAGTTTTTCGATGGTTGAGCGCCAGCCCCAACGCACGCCTGTTGAGTATTGCGGCTCAGCCATGACCGCCCAGCCCGTCAACATGCAACCGGTCGGGGAGGCCGTCTATGCCTGACTCTTTCGCCCTGGTCGTGGGCCATCACGACGGCTCGTTCTCCGTTCTGGCCGTACGCCCCCAGCGCCAGGCCCGTCCGGTCAGCTATCGCCACCACGCCCGCCTCAGCCGACCCTCCATGCGCCGTCTGTGTCGGGTAGCCATCAACCAGCGTGCCTGCATGGATCTCGTCACCGGCACGCTGGTTGTCCAAATCAACCTCCCGCAATGAAAGGACCGACCATGACCGCTTCCACCCACCAAGCAATCGAACGATTCAACTTCACGCCCTGGCACTCCACCATCCCGGCTTTTTGCCGCCTGGACATCTACCCGGCAACCGACGCCCCCACGCTAGTGATCTGCACGGAGCATCCAGAAAACACGGGCATGAGCGTCACCAACGCCGCCGAAGCCCTGGCCACCAAAGTGGTGGCCGATTACGAGCTTGAACCGGGGCGCACCCTGTTCGTCGAACATTATCTGCCCATTCCCGTCGATCCAGACTATCCCCAGGGGCCGGAAGCAGACAGCGAAAGCTACGCCATGGTCATCCTGGATTGGTCGCCCAATGGCGTGGCCAGCAACCCCCGCTGGTCCTATCTGAGCCATGAACAGGTGGAGACACTGATCGGCAGAGAGCCCAGCCCATGACCATCCGCTTGCCCATCACGACAATTATCTATCATCGCCCGGATCCCCTTTACGGTCTGCCGACCCGGATCACCTTCATCCGACAACGGGGGAGCGACTTCTCGGTCAAGACCTTCCGGGTGCATGGGGATTCCAGCCTGCGCCGGGTGGCGTGGTTGCGGGCGCTGCACCTGGTGATGGCCCGCTGGGCGTTCCATGACCAGGAGATCCCCAACCTGCGTCTGAACGCCCTGGAACGGCGTCACGGGCGAGATGAAGCCACCCGGATGCGCCGCAGGATGGAGCAGGCCGGGGAGTTGGTGAAGGCGTAGGCTTAATGAAAATTCAAATACGACACAATGTCGCATTTGCCGACCGTAGCTAGATCCAGCAGCCACATAATCGAACGGGAGGGGGCATCCTCCCTTGGGTTAGCGGACGTAAGACTTGCCTCGGCGAGCGGTCCGTGCTTGACCCCAGAATTTCACCGACTGTAAGCGGTGGGAGTATGTCAAATTGATTTTGTTTAGGTGTTCGGGTGTTCCCCTGTTCTGTATGGATCTGAAAGGTCAGATTTAAGTCTTTCTGGACAGAACAGGGGAGCGAACAGCGAACAGCCGAACAGCGAACAGCCAAAC
>Ga0100403_1004291_pt1 | contig 10172 bp, 8 predicted proteins | sample CryGeymet201501t_FD_83663 | JGI IMG/M metagenome (GOLD analysis project Ga0100403, IMG submission 83663) | Groundwater microbial communities from Crystal Geyser aquifers in Utah, USA - Crystal Geyser metaG 2015-01t | ecosystem: Environmental > Aquatic > Deep subsurface > Groundwater | place: USA...
TCCTACCACAACACCAGAATTGCCGTGCCCTTACTTATCACCTTTTTTGCCATCTACTATCAAAAATCTATAAAAAATAAACATCATTTTTTCTCACTTGTAATATTTCTCTTTTTTGCCATCCCAAATATGCTCAACCTTTTTTCCCCTGAATCCCAAGCCAGAAATCGCTGGGTCGGTATTATTAATCCAAATTCTATCAACCTCATCAATGAACAGCGCCGGGTTTACACCGGTCCACCGGCTTTAAACAGGCTTGTAAATAATAAAGCAACTTACTATGCAAAAAAAATATTTACAAATTATGTTGAGCTTTTTAACCCAATTCCCTTATTTTTTCAAGGTTCCCAGAATTATCAGTTCAACCCCCCGGCCACTGGCTTATTTTTCATAATATTAATCCCTTTTTTTTATGTTGGTCTTTTTCGTCTTCGGCAATTTTTCATTCCTCTACTAATCTCTCTTCTTCCTGCCGCCATGACCGTTGGTGATTTTCCCTCAATTAGAGCCACAATTGCCCTTCCCTTCTATTTTCTAGCCATAACCTATGGTCTCTCTTATATCAAAAAAAGACCTATGGCTTTTTATCTCGTCCTTGTTGTCTTTTTTGTCGAGTTTTTCCTCTATTGGGGCAAATACACCAACTACAATCGCGATTACTCTCATAACTGGCAATATGGTTACCAAGAAATGGTCACCAAACTGAAAAGCTATTACCCAGATTATGATCATATTTACGTCACAAAAAAATATGGTGAAGCTCATGAGTTCATTCTTTTCTTTTGGCCCTGGGATCCACATTCATACCAAAATGACAAAAGCCTAAACTGGGATTTTCATGCTGACTGGAATTGGGTCAACTCATTTGATAAGTTTATTTTTCTCAATGACTGGGAAATTATCGACACAGCACTTCTCCCAAATTCTCTCCTCATTACCTCACCACAAAATTATTTAAAGACCAATTCTAATTTAATCAACAACGTCTACTTTTTAAACGGCCAAGAAGCCTTTGATTTTGTAAGCTATGAATAAAGAAAAATTACTATTATTTTTAATTATATTTTTTGCCTTTGCTATTCGAATTTATCACTACAACTATCCTCCCTTACTGTGGGATGAGGCCGCACTGGGATACAACGCCTATTCAATTTTAAACACTGGTCGTGACGAGTATGGCAAATTTTTACCCTTAGTCTTTAAGTCCTTTGGAGATTATAAACCGGGTCTTTATGTCTACCTAACTCTTCCATTTGTAGCTATCTTTGGGTTAAATTCACTTTCTGTCAGATTACCTTCCATCATATTAGGGTCACTATTACCCTTACTTGCCTATCTACTAACAAAGAAGCACAGTCAGTCAAAAACACTTCCCCTCTTGTTTGCCGCCATTATTGCCTTCAACCCCTACAATATTCACTATTCACGCGGCGCCTGGGAAACCAATGTTCTCACCTTTGAACTTTTATTTGCCTCACATTTATTTCTAAATAAAAAATATTTTTGGTCATCGATCATTTTCGGATTAACTCTATTTACATACCAATCCGGGAAAATGGCCTCTCTATTTATTATTGCTATTTTACTTCTCACAAGTTATTCCAAAAAATATTTAAAAAAAGAATTTATTCTAAAATTCATTTTTCCTCTAGCAATATTTTCTCTTCCAATACTTAATGGATTATTATTTCAACAGCAGGGGAACCGTCTCCAGGTTGTTAGCCTTTTTTCATACCCACGTAGCAACGAGGAACAAAATTTAATTATTTCCGAATCAAATAAACTAGACTTAGTTCTTTTTCACAATCAAATAATATTTTTCACCAGAAATTTTCTTACCCGCTATTTTAATCACTTTTCACCCCAATTCTTACTTACCCAAGGAGATTGGCAAAACCCACGTCACGGAGCGCCATATACTGGTGTTTTGTTGTTTCCCTCATTTATATTTCTAATTATTGGCATTTTTCACTTCCTATCTACCAATCAATCAAACTATTTATCTAAATTCTTCTTCCTTTGGCTCCTTCTTTCTCCTCTTCCCGCCTCTCTGACTCGCGATTCTATTCAGGCAACTCGAATTATGAGTTTTTCCCTACCTCTCTGCTATTTTTCCGCCCTTGGCCTAAACTTCATTATCACCAAATACAAGAACGTTTTTTTAAATATCATCATCTTTCTTCTTTATCTTGCCACCTTTATTTACTACGGTGACCTTTACTTAAACCATATGGTCAAAAAATCACCTCAAGATTGGCTCTATGGATATCAACAGGCCATAGAATATTTAATTAGCAACGAGACTGGTCGAAAAAATTATTTTTCTGATTTCTATGGTCAACCATATATCTATTATCTTTTTTATAAAAAATATTCACCTTCTACATATCAATCAACCAACAAAATGACCACTACCTCCCTCGACACTGGCAAGGTTTATCAGATCGATAACATTATTTTTGAAAATCCAAATTTTAACCACATTACAATCCAAACTTCACCTATTCTTGGCGTATTTTCTATTGATGATACTGTTATTCAAGGTGTCGACATTACAAAGCTACAACCACTTTCGCCGATTAATAATATTTCAACTTTTTATGGCTATAAAAATTAAACCAATTCTACTAATCCTACTACTTGCCTCAGTTCTACGTTTTTGGCAAATTAGTAAAATTCCTTCACTAAATCCCGATGAAGCCGCTCTGGGATACAATGCTTACTCTCTAATCCAAACAGGAAAAGATGAACATGGGGCCGCTTGGCCACTTCATTTCAAATCATTCGGCGACTACAAACCCGGTGCCTATGTCTATCTGGCCATGCCCTTTGTCAAAGTTCTTGGCTTAAATCCTCTTGCTGTCCGTCTCCCCAATTTAATCTTTTCTATCTTAACGATATATTTTCTTCATAAACTTGTCTTCCTTTTAACTAAAGACAGAAAACTATCAAATATAGCTGCTCTTGTACTGGCTATCAATCCTTGGCACCTTCAATTTTCTCGCGGTGCATGGGAAAGCAGTACGGCATTATTTTTTCTACTTATAGGCTTTTATTGGTTATATTTATACTTAATTAATAATCGAGAAAAATACCTTTATCTATTTCCTCTTCCACTTGTCGTTGCTCTTGCCACCTATCACTCTGCCAGAATTATTGCTCCCGTGCTCCTTTTAACAATTTTAATATTTAATTTTAATAAGGTATTTAAAGCAAAATTTCTAATCGCCGTTTTTATTGGTCTACTTTTGGTATCTCCAGTTTTATATTCATTTTTAAAAAATGGTGGTATGGCCCGTTTTGGTGGTGTTGGTATCACTGCTGATATGGGTCCACTTTCTCGCTCCGAGGAACTACTCAACCAGCACTCAAGTCTAAACATTATTACCCGTGTCATCCACAATCGAAGGCTTCTTTACACCATATCTTGGGCCGAAAAATATACCTCACACTTCAATCTAAATTTTTTGTTTATTTCCGGCGACGAAGTTCCCCGATCAAAAAATCCCGATATGGGTCAACTATATTTAATCGAATTACCCTTTTTACTTCTAGGCATCACTGAGTTAATTAGATCAAAAAATAAGCATCTTCGTGATTTTACATTTTCATTCTTATTTATTGCTCCATTAGCTTCTTCTCTAACCTTTCAAGCACCATCAGCTCTCCGGGCACTACCAATGGTCATCCCTTTATCAATTTTTACCGCTCTTGGACTATCAAAAATTAAAAACAAAATCTTTGTTATTAGCATTTCAGTATTATTTTTTCTTTCATTTTTATATTATCTAGATTCTTATTATATTCACGCCCCAAAAAGATATTCTTTTGCCTGGAATAGGGGATTTTCAGATATAGTTCCCTATATTGAATCGCAGAAAGATAACTATCAACATATCTATCTAACCAATAAGTATGACCAGCCCTACATTCTGTATTTATTTTATTCAAAATACGACCCCAAAAAAATTCAGTCGCAAATAAAGTTAACCCCTCCTGACCAATTTGGTTTTTCAACTGTCGAGACTATCGACAATATTACCTTCAATATTCCCTCTGAAATACCTGACCATTCATTAATTATTGATTCCTCCGATTTTGAATCTACCGGACAAAGCTTTAGAATATATACTAAATAAATGAAACATAAATTTTCAGTGGCCATAGCCACCTACAATGAAGAGGAAAATATTAAACGTTGTCTAGACGCCGTTGCCAATTGGGTTGACGAAATTGTAATTGTTGACGGGCAATCAACAGATGATACTGTAGAAATTGCCAAAAAGTTTAAAAATGTAAAGATAATTTCAACTAGTAACAAGCCCATGTTTCACCTCAACAAACAGATGGCCATTGACGCTTGCACTGGTGAATGGATTCTCCAGCTTGACGCTGATGAGGTGGTTAGTCCCGAGCTTAAGTCTGAAATTTTAAAAACAATTTCAGATACGAAATATAATGCTTTTTGGATTAAAAGAAAAAACTTTTTTTTAGGAAGATTTTTAAAAAAAGGTGGTGTCTATCCCGACCCTACCATCAGACTATATCGAAATGGTTTTGCCAAGTTACCTTGTAAAGATGTTCATGAACAAGCAGAAGTTCGAGGCCCCATATCAACTCTAAATTCTGATCTTCTTCATTACGCCGACCCAAACTTTAATCGCTATCTGATGAGAAATAGCCGATACACCACTTTGTTAGCTCAAGAGTTAAAAGACAAAAAAATAAAAATCAACTGCCTAAACTTCCTAAAATATTTTTTAATAATGCCAATTTATTGGTTTTTGCTTACCTACTTTAGGCACCGTGGCTATGTCGACGCCTTTCCTGGTTTTGTCTTCTCCTGGTATTCATCTTTACGTTTTCCTATAGCCTACGTTAAACTTTTCGAACTTTATCATGAAAAAATTTAAGGTTGCTATTGATGTCAGTCCCCTAAGTGATGGCAATTCAAAGCGTGGTGTTGGTTTTTATACTCGAAATCTGGTGACAGCCCTCCATAAGGAAATTAAAATTAATCCTGATTTTAAGCATTATCAAATTGAACTCGTAACTGATAACTCTAAACCCCTAACTGGTTTTAATTTAGTTCACTATCCATACTTCGATCCCTTTAAGCTAAGTCTTCCAAAAGAAAGAAGAAAATATATTGTCACCTGTCACGATTTAATTCCGCGAGCCTTTAAAAAACACTTTCCTGTTGGAATTAAAGGAGAACTTAAGTGGTTGATCCAGAGATCGCGGCTTCAAAATTCGCAATACATCATCTGTCCATCACATTCCGCCAAATATCAAATTATCGATCAGATAAATTATCCAATAGACCAAATTTTTACTACCTATGAAGCCGCTGCTCCATATTTTAAAAAAATTACTGATAAGAAAACACTAATAAATATTAAGAACAAATACAACTTACCAAGTAAATTTGTCCTCTATGTCGGTGATATTAATTGGAACAAAAATATCCCCACTCTCGTCAAGGCCTGTCTTAATCTTTCCTACCCACTTGTTATCGTTGGTTCTTCTGCCACAAAAGATACTCCTGTACATCCGTGGACAAAAGACATTCACTGGCTTCAAAACACACATAAATCGTTACCCAAAGAAAAAAAACATCTAATAAACCTTACCGGTTTTGTTCCCGATGAAGATTTACCGATAATATACAATTTAGCGACTCTCTACTGCCAACCCTCCTTCTCTGAAGGTTTTGGGCTACCGTTAGTCGAAGCCATGCAATCGGGTACGCCAGTTTGCTACTCCCAAGAAAGTTGTCTTCCCGAAATTATGGATTTTAACGGTGAATATTTTGATCCATATTCCCAGTCAAGTCTAGAGTCAGCACTAAAAAAATTATGGATAAATACAAAATTGAGACAAAAATATTCAAAGGCAGGTATAAAGAGAGCGCAATTTTTTTCCTGGCAATCCACCGCCCTGCAAACACTTGGAGTTTACCGTTTAGTCGAACTTGATGAGCAAAAATAGTAATCATTTTTTGTCTGTAATTGTTCCCGCATATAAACAAGAAAATACAATCAGGCAAGACATATACTCAATCTATGACACTCTTGAACAAATTCGTTATCCATACGAACTTATTTTGGTCGTAGATGGAACAAAAACAGATAAAACATTTCAAGAAGCACGAAAATGTCATTTAAAAAAACTATCTGTAATCGGATATCCCCACAATCGAGGCAAAGGATATGCTCTTCGCTATGCCATGGCTAGGTCAAAAGGGGACTATGTTGCCTTTATTGATTCGGGCATGGAGATCGACCCAAACGGCATCTCTATGCTCCTAGAACACATGGAATGGTACCAAGCGGATATAATTGTCGGTTCCAAGCAACATCCTGCATCTCAGGTAATCTACCCTATAGATAGGAAAATTATTAGTTTTGGTGCTCACCTAATTTCAAAATACCTACTTGGAATAAATATTCATGACACCCAGGCAGGACTTAAAATATTTAAAAGAAAAGTTCTCGAAAAAGTCTTGCCAAGGTTGCTTGTAAAAAGTTATGCCTTTGATCTAGAAATCTTGTCAGTATCAAGTTTCCTGGGTTTTAATAAAATCTACGAAGCTCCCATAAAACTCAACTACGCCTTTGAAAGTCTTACTCACGCAACCGGCCTGGCAACAATTTTCAATTGCCTAAAAGACGCCCTGGCAGTATTTTATCGACTAAAAATTCTTCACTACTATGATGATAAAAATAAAAGAAAATGGATTTACGACCCTGAATTAGAAATGAGAATTAATACAGGCCAATGAAAAAAGTACTTTTCTCAATAATTATTCCTGTCCGCTCAAAAACAAAATATCTTGCCCAAACACTCTCAAAACTAAAGTCTCAAAGTTTTAAAAGCTTTGAGATTATCGTTGTTACTGACAAAATATCTGGACCTGTTAGTCCAGCTATCAAGAGAAATTTAGGTGCTAAAAAAGCCAAAGGTGAATACCTTGCGTTTCTAGACGACGACTCTTTTCCCCAAAAAAATTGGTTAAAAAATGCTTCAAAATTATTTACCCCCGAAATATCTGCGCTATGTGGCCCCTGCCTAACTCCCAAAGACGACGACACCTTTCAAAAGGCGTCTGGTCTCGTATGGTCTTCTACTCTTGGAAGTGGTGGAGCTGGGACATATCGCAATTCAGTTAAATCGAAAAGGTTTGTTGACGATTTCCCTTCAGTTAATCTCATCGTCAGAAAAAGTGACTTTCAGAAAATCGGTGGTTTTAATACCCACCATTGGCCTGGTGAAGACACCATTCTCTGTTCTGATTTAGTCTATAAGCTTCACAAAAAAATCCTATATCATCCTTCAATTGTGGTTTACCATCACCGACGACGGGTTATCGTTCCTCACCTTCAACAAATTACTCGATATGCTCTTCACCGAGGTAATTTTGCTCGTATATACCCAAAAACTAGCCGAAAGATAGGTTATTTGTTACCATCCCTCTTTTTTATATATCTTCTAACTCTGCCTTTTCACCATTTTTTTCTTCCCCTATTTCTATATATCTTATTATTATTCATAACTTTTACTACTTATCTATTAAACTTTTCCTCTATTAAGCTTTCTTTTTTAGCTACCATTACCATTCCGATAACACATCTATATTACGGTATACTATTTATCATCGGTTTCTTTTCAAAGCGTCTAGCTTTTACACCACATAAAACAAATGAAAAAGGTTACATCGGCGGCTAAAAATTTTTCCATCTCTGTCTCTTACCCCCCTCTCGAATCTGAAAAAGGTATTCCTTTTTTAGCTCAAAATCGCCAATTTCAGTGGACTAATACCGGTAATGTTATCCTTCCTGTTATTCCCGCCTATGGCGCCACTGCCCTAAAGAACAAGGGTTACCAAGTATTTTGGGATGATGCCATTGCCGAAAAAATATCTTATCAACATTGGTTAAAAAGGCTTATTAAACGTCGCCCCAATATAATTTTTATCGAATCCAAAACCCCTGTCATTAAAAAACACTGGCAAATTATCAACCAGATAAAGAAAGAACTACCCAAGACTTTAGTTGTCCTAATGGGGGATCACGTCACCGCCCTTCCTCTTGAGTCCTTCGAAAAATCAAAAGTCGACTACATAATCACTGGTGGTGATTATGATTTTATGATGTTAAATCTTGTCGAACACCTGTTTGGCAAAACCAAGCTTGAGCCCGGTTTTTATTATCGTCAAAAATTACCAAAAAGTAATCCAAAAATCATATCCACAGGTAAATTTGCCCTCAAACACCACAATCTAGACACAATGCCCATTATCGACAGAAAGCTAACCAATTGGAAGCTTTACGGACAAAATAACACCAATTTTAAATATAAACCCGGTGCCTATATTATGTCAGGCCGAGACTGCTGGTGGGGCAAATGCACCTTCTGCTCTTGGACTACCACTCACCCCGCTGGCACCTTTCGCACATTTTCAGTTGCCCATACAATCAAGGAAATTGAATATTTAGTTTCCCTGGGAATAAAAGAAATCTTTGACGATTCGGGAACATTGCCAGTCGGCCCCTGGCTAAACGATCTATGCCACCAATTAATAGAAACAGGCCTAAATAAGAAGGTGATTATCGGCTGTAATATGCGTTTTGCCGCTCTAAATCAAGCACAATATAATCTTATGGCCAAGGCAGGATTCAGATTTGTCCTCTATGGTCTAGAATCAAGTAACCAAAAGACTCTCGATCGCCTCGACAAAAACACCAAAACAAAAGATGCCAAAAATACCCTAATTATGGCCAAAAAGGCTGGACTTGAACCCCATATCACCATTATGATTGGCTATCCTTGGGAAAGTTATGCCGACACTCAAAATACACTTCGGGAAGCTCGACAACTATTTAAAGACTCGCTTGTCGATTCTATGCAAGCCACAATTGTCATTCCCTATCCAGGGACTCCACTTTTTGCAGAATGCAACAGAAAAAAACTTTTGTTGTCAAAAAACTGGGACGATTACGATATGCGCCAACCAATTATGAAGTCACCGTTATCAACGGAAACACAAAAAAGGCTTGTTCGGGAACTCTTCTACGGTATTCTGACTCCCAAATTTATCTGGCGCAAACTAATATCCATTAGAAAACCCGCTGACATAAAATTTTTAGCAACCTATGCCATCAAGTATCTCCAAAAACTTAAAGACTTCCAAAATAACTAGCTTTATCATTCCCACTCTAAACTCAGCCAAAGTTCTTGATAACTGTCTTTCTTCAATCGTAAAACAGTCTAAACAGTCCTTTGAAATATTGATCATTGACGCAAACTCATCCGACAATACTTTAAAAATTGCTAAAAAATATAATTGTAAAATCTTTAATAACCCATTAGTAACCGCCGAGTCTGCCAAAGCCATTGGCCTAAATAAAGCACGCGGATATTACATTGCCTTCGTTGATTCGGACAATGTCTTGCCTTCAAAATACTGGCTAAGTAAAATGCTAACCCCTTTTCATGACCCTCAAATCATTGCCTCTGAGCCGATAAAATTTACCTATCGAAAAAACTCTGGTTATATCGAAAGATATTCAGCTCTTATTGGTGCCAACGATCCATATGCTTTTTTTTGCGGAAACTATGATCGTCAAAGCATCCTAACCGGTACCTGGACTTCCCTAAAGCTTAAAACACAGAAACATAAAGAATATCTTAAAATTAAAATATACAATAATCGATATATCCCAACCATAGGGGCAAATGGCACAATTTTTCGAAAAGACTTTTTAATGAAACATTTTCAAGGTCAATATTTATATGACATCGATCTTCTAGTAAGTGCCCCAAAACCCCTATATGTCTCAAAGGTTTACACAGGAATTATCCATACTTTTTGTGAATCTTCAATTTCAAAGTTTATTCGAAAACAGAACCGGAGAGTCGTCGATTATTATTATTTTCAAAGTCAACGTCAATATCAATGGCAGGCCAACAACAAAAGCAATGCTATTCCCTTTACCTTATATTCACTACTAATTTTTCCGACTCTTATTGATGCAATTCGAGGCTACCTCAAAAAGCCAGATATAGCATGGTTTTTTCACCCTCTTGCCTGTTATTTAACTTGGTGGATATATGCCACTGTCACCCTCAAGAAATTTTTTAAAATTCAAAAATAAAAGTTAAAAAAAAAA
>Ga0100403_1004293_pt1 | contig 10168 bp, 18 predicted proteins | sample CryGeymet201501t_FD_83663 | JGI IMG/M metagenome (GOLD analysis project Ga0100403, IMG submission 83663) | Groundwater microbial communities from Crystal Geyser aquifers in Utah, USA - Crystal Geyser metaG 2015-01t | ecosystem: Environmental > Aquatic > Deep subsurface > Groundwater | place...
AAAGTCTACAAAAACAATTGTTACCGGAATTGAGATGTTCCGAAAACAACTAGATGAAGGTCAAGCAGGAGATAATGCTGGACTTTTGCTTCGAGGTGTTGAGAAAGACGATGTAGAGCGCGGACAGGTTATCGCAAAGCCTGGAAGTATTACTCCGCACACTGATTTTGAAGCTGAAGTTTATATTCTTACCAAAGAAGAGGGTGGAAGACACACTCCTTTCTTCTCAGGATATAGACCACAGTTCTATGTCAGAACAACAGATGTAACTGGAGAAATAAAACTTCAAGAGGGTGTTGAAATGGTTATGCCAGGAGACAATGCAAAAATGAATGTTTCTTTAATTGTGCCTGTTGCTATGGAAGAGGGGATGAGATTTGCTATTCGTGAAGGTGGAAGAACAGTTGGAGCTGGGGTTGTTACTAAAATTACTAAATAAGTAAATTTTAGTATTGCACATTTTACAATTTGATTAGAACTTTAGGTTAGGAACCCCGCAAAGCGGGGTTTTTTTGTTAAAATAGAAAAAATATGGCAAAAGGAAGAATAAGAGTAAAATTAAAAAGCTATGATCCCAGAATCATAGACAGTACGTGTCAGCAGATTATAGACACGGCACTTCGTACTGGTGCAAAAGTAATTGGTCCGGTTCCACTTCCCAGCAAAAGAACTTTATTTGTAGTAAATAAAGCTGCATTTATAGATAAAGATGCTAGAGAGCATTTTGAGCTAAAAACCCACAAACGGCTTATTGACATCATGAGCCCAACAGACAGTACTATCGAAAATCTCATTCATCTAGACTTGCCATCAGGCGTCAACGTTGAGATTAAGATGTAAAACTTTTGTTTAAGGGTAATATTTCTCCTATACTGATTTTGTGATTGTTAAATTGATTTCTTTTTTCTTATTACTATTAGGTGCCATCGGTATTATTTCGGGATTGATGACTATAATTTTTCCTAGCAAATATAGGAGTATATTAAAATCTATATATCCAAACTGGTCGTCCTCGTTTCTAATACGCATAACGACAGGATTAGATATGTCCGATTTCGTATTTAGAATGAGGGGATTACGAATACTGTCATTGTCGATTCTATTGCTGATTGTTTCCCTAATATTTTTATTTTCATAAAACAATCTCAACCCCAAAGCGGAATATAGATATAAAAAAGATGTAGAGCCGCCCTGCGGAATTCTCAATTTTCAAAAAACCACAAAGCCCTTTGCATTTAAAGTATAAAGTTGAAATATCTTGAAGTATTATGAAGTATCTTGCAATATTTTGCATTATGCTATAAAGTAATTTTGTGGTAAATGACTATTTTTATACGACAAATCCAAGGATTGTAGAGCTTATTGCTCGAATAAATACATACAAAACCCTTTTTGAAAAGTTTCCAAAATTACCTCAAATCCATGAAAACTTACTGAGAAGGTCTACGCTTAAAAGTTCGCTTTTTTCCGCAAAAATTGAAGGGAATACTCTCGAGTTATATGATATTGAGTTTGGTTCTACAAAAAGTAAGGAGAGAAGAGCAGTATTGCAGATCTTTTCAGCTCTAAAACTTCTTCGTAGTCACAAGACCTTAATCACAGAAGAGTTTATCTGTAAATTACACAGTATTATTATGGATGGGTTGACCTCCGATTTGGGTAGATACAGACATGAACCCTCAGCAATATTTAACAGCGAAGGGTTTGATGTTTATATACCCCCCCCGCCTCAAAAAGTGCCGAAATTAATGGATGAGTTAATAACCTATTTGAATATTTCAGACGCTGATCTTTCCCGAATTGCCATTGCCCATTTTGTTTTTGAAAAAATCCATCCTTTTTTGGATGGAAATGGCAGAATTGGAAGAATACTTATGAATTGGCAACTTGCACGACTTGGTTTTGGTTTTGCAGGTCTAATATCTTTTGAAGAATATTTGGAAAATAGTCGCGAACGATACTATGATGGGCTATCAATAAAAGGCCATGACATTACTCAATTTATTGAATTTATTCTTGAAGCAATTGCTGTAAGTAGTGAGAAAGTAATCCTTGAATTGCAGGAGAAAAAGGAAGAAAAGATTGAAGACACTCTTTTGCCAAGACGAAGTGAAATATTACTCATGATTCGTGAACACTCGATGATGAGTTTTGACCAGATTAAAAGAAGATTTTTGGCAGTAAATTCACGTACGCTTCATTATGATTTGGAACATCTTATCAAAAAGAGGTTAATTAGAAAGCTCGGGAGTACAAAAGGTACCGTTTATGTCCCCTTTCAATAACTTTTATTTTGACAGTAAAACTCTAAGGCTGTCTATCTTGCATTTGAAGCAGGAAATCGATATAATAGCACTTGGTGATTATGACCTATACTTTGGAGGTGAATATTGCTACATAAGTTAAGATAAAAGCGTAACTGCTTTTAGCTGAAACGACTGTGTAGCAGTCGTTTTTTTTGTTTTATAGGGGTAAAAAAATTATGAATCTATCAGCAATAATTGGAAAAAAAATTGAACAGACACAAGCCTTTTTAGAGGACGGAACTAGAGTTCCGTTAACTCGTGTGTTTGTAGGAGATAACTCTATTTCTCAAATAAAAACTTCGGAAAAAGACGGCTACATGGCAGTTCAAGTAGCATTTGGTAAAAGAAATAAAATTTCAAAACCACTAACAGGACATCTAAAAAAAGCGGGACTAAAAAATACACCCCGCTTTTTACGCGAAATAAGGGTCGATGATGTAGCAGGATTTGAAAGTGGAACAGTTGTTACTCCCGAAGAAGTACTTTCTGCCGGAGATAAGATAGACGTAGTAGGAGTTAGCAAGGGAAAAGGATTTGCGGGAGCAGTAAAGAGATGGGGATTTCATGGCGGACCTAAGACTCACGGTCAGTCTGACCGACACAGAGCGCCCGGATCTATCGGTCAGGGAACGACTCCAGGCAGAGTTTATAAGGGTAAAAAAATGGCAGGACGCATGGGAAGCGATAGGGTAACGATTAAAAACCTCGAAATAGCAGACGTAAAAGACGGAGAAATTTTAATAAAAGGACTTATTCCCGGACCTAAAAATGGTCTAGTTATGATTACAAAAATTGGAGAAAATAAGAAATTTAAACCACTATTTTCAATAGCTTCAGAAGAAATTGTAGAGGAGATTGCTGAACCCTCTGACTCTGAAGTTATAGAGGGCAAGGAAAAGGCCGACAAGGTTGTTGATGCTGAAGTTGAGATTGAAGAAAAATTAGAAGCTAATGAAACAACGGAAGTTTCAGAAGAGTCTACAGCAGAAGAAGCAAAAGCTGAAGAAGTTTATGATGAAAAACCTTCCGAAGAGACAGATGAAGTTGCTGAACCCTCTGACTCTGAAGCTATGGAGGGCAAGGAAAAATCAGAGGATTCTAAATAAAATATGGCAGACAAAGAAATAAAAAAACAAAAATCAACCCCGATTAAATCGGAATCAAAAATAAAAACTACAGATAAAAAATCAAAAACTGTGGGTTTGAAATCAAAGCAAAACAAGAAAGCTGAAGTAAAGGTTGTTAAAAGGGTAGCAGTAAAGGTAAGAGCAAAGACTACTGAGAAGAAGAGCGAAGTAAAATCTACGGCTCCTGTATTTGATTTGATTGGGAAAAAGACGGGGACAATAACGTTACCCAAAGAACTTTTTGCAGGAAAGGTAAATGAGCAGTTAATGGCACAGGCTGTGAGAGTTTATTTAACAAATCAGAGACAGGGAACTTCAAGCACAAAGACTAGAAGTGAAGTAACTGGTTCTAGAAGAAAAGTTTGGCGCCAAAAAGGAACTGGAAGAGCTAGGCACGGCTCAATTACGGGTCCTATTTTTGTAGGTGGAGGAATCGTGCACGGACCAAAGCCAAGGGATTTTGAGCTAAAAATGCCCAAGAAAATGAAGATTCAAGCACTTGTAAGCGCGTTAACAGAAAAGAATAATGATAGCAAGATTTTTGTTTTTGATGGAAAACTTACTGGAAAAACAAAACAGTTTGCTCTTATGGTTAAAAATATAATTGGAGCTGAAAAAAAGAAAAACCCATCAGTACTATTTATTCGAAGTAAGGCTGACAAGCAGGCATATCTTGCTTCAAAAAATGTTAAAAAAATTGCAACTGTTGAGGGATCTGGAGTTAATACCTACGAAGTTATTAAAAATACAGCAGTTTTAATTTCAAAAGACGCAATTGACGAAATGAAGCAAGTATTTGTAAAAGCATAAATATGAAACAAGCATTTGAAATAATTTTAAAACCGATTATATCCGAGCAATCGCTTAGAGAGGCAGAGGTAGGTCGTTACAGCTTTATAGTTGATAAAAAAAGCTCCAAGGTCGCGATTAGAAAAGCTATTGAAGATATGTTCAACGTTTCTGTTACAAGGGTTATGACAAATATTGTAAAAGGCAACAGGTCAAAATTGACTAAAAAGAGAAAGGTTGTATCCGATGCTTCTTATAAAAAAGCAAGAGTAAGCCTTAAAAAAGGAGAGAAATTAGCTATTTTTGATGAACATTTAGAAAGCGCTAAATAAATATAAATATGGGACAACTAAGAACAATACTTAAAAAAAATTCCGGACGTGATACGACCGGACAGGTTAGTGTTCGACATCAAGGAGGAAGGCACAAGAGATTTTATCGCAGTATAGATTTTCGTCGTGATAAGCATGGAGTTGAAGGAAAAGTTGTAGGAATAGAATACGATCCAAATCGTTCTGCAGAAATTGTTTTAGTGCAGTATTCTGACGGTGATAAAAGATATGTTCTTCGTCCCTTGGGATTAAATATCGGCGATAAAATTGTGTCCGGTGAAAAGTCAGATATCAAAACGGGGAATGCGCTTCCGTTGATGTCTATTCCTGTAGGTTCACCAATTCACAATGTTGAACTTACTTCCGGAAAAGGCGGACAAATAGTAAGATCTGCAGGAAATCAGGCATTCGTTGTCGCGAAGGAAGAAAAATATGTACATATAAAAATGCCATCAGGTGAAATAAGACGGATTTTGGGGGTAAATTATGCTACAATTGGTCAACTTTCTCTCATTGAGTGGAAAGATAGAGTTTTGGGTAAAGCGGGAGCGGCAAGGCATATTGGCAGACGTCCTACAGTAAGAGGAGTAGCCCAGGATCCAGGTTCTCATCCTCATGGAGGAGGAGAGGGAAGAACAGGAATAGGGCTTAAGTACCCAAAAACATATAAGGGCAAAAGAGCGGTTGGTAATACAAGAGTGAAGAAAAAATATTCCAATAAATACATTATTAAAAGGAGAAAATAAATGAAAGGGATCCCCAAATTATAATTTGGGGTAATAACTATGAGTAGAAGTGCAAAAAAAGGACCATATATTGACGAAAAGCTAATGAAAAAAGTCATGGCTCAGAAAGAAACAGGTGCAGTTGACCAGATAAAAACATGGGCACGAGCATGCCAGATTCCGCCTGAGTTTGTGGGTCATACTTTTGGAGTACATAATGGCAAGAACTTTATAACTGTAAAAGTTAATGAGTCAATGGTGGGACACCGTCTTGGAGAATTTAGCCCAACAAGATACTTTAAAGGACACGGAAGAATTGTATCTAGAGAGATAAGTAAAACATAGTTCAAAATTTAAAATGCAAAATTCAAAATTACTATTTAAAATTAAAAAATTAACAAAGTTTAACTTTAAACTTTTAACTTTAAACTTTTAACTAAATATATGGAATATAGAGCAGTTGCAAAATTTATAAAAATGAGTCCCCGAAAGGTGAGGCTTGTTGCCGACGCAGTTAGAAGTTTGCCCATAGAAGACGCAAAAACTTCTTTGGAGAGCCTAAGTAACCGTGGGGCAGGACCGCTTTTAAAAGCATTGAATAGTGCAGTAGCAAATGCGGTAAATAATGGAAGCGCAAATAAAGGAGATTTAAGCATAAAGGAAATAAATATTACAGAAGGTGTTAGATACAAAAGATATCACTATGCAGGACGTGGAAGAGTAAGACCGTATGTAAGACGTACAAGTCATATTTATGTGACTGTAGCAGATAAAAATCACGAAGGTAAAGAATTGGCACCAATTAAAGTGGATACAAATATGAAAGCTAAACAAGATAAAAAAATTGAAACAGAAAGAAAGGAGGCATCTAAGTAAATTACTAATTGACCTAATTACTAAAAAAAACATTAGAGCAATTAGAAATTAGAACTTAGAAATTTTCAGAATATGGGACAAAAAGTTAATCCAATAGCATTACGCTTAGGAATACATCATGAATTTAAGAGTGTAGGATTTTATCCTAGAAAATCCTATGCGAAAAATGTGTTAAAAGACATTCAGATTCGTGACGCTCTTTTAAACAAATTAAAACATGCCGGAATTGGAGATATTATTATTGAAAGATCTCAAAACCACATAAAGCTTACCATTTATGTAACCAAACCGGGGATTGTTATTGGACGTGGAGGAGCAGGACTGGAAATTTTGAAAAAAGACATAGTTAATCTTTTGAAAGATAAAGTCATTGATAAAGATAAGTCAGGAGAATTCAAGATTGAGTTAAAAGTTGAGCCTATTAAGGAGCCTAACTTAAATGCTAGAATTGTTGCTTCAAATATAGCAGACCAGCTTATTCGTAGAATGCCTCACAGACGGGTTATGAAACAAACTATTGAAAAAGTAATGAGCAGTGGTGCAAAAGGAGTTAGAGTTGTTCTTTCCGGAAGAATTGCAGGAGCAGAAATTGCAAGAGTTGAGAGAAACCAAGCAGGTAAACTTTCTCTTTCGACAATTCGAGAAGATATAGACTTTGCGTCCTACCCGGCTTTAACAAAAAGCGGATATATCGGAGTAAAAGTTTGGATTAATAGATAAGGTTAATTAAAAGTTTAAAGTTAAAAATTAAAAGTTATGAAAATATATATAAATAAAAACAAAAATTTTGCATTTTGCACTTTGAATTTTTAATTAATTTACTATGTTACAACCTAAAAAACAAAAATATAGAAAACAATTTAAGCCAAGAAAGCTTCCTCACATGTCGCACCGTGGCAATGAAGTTTCTTTTGGTGAGTATGGCCTTCAGGTAACTGAACCGGGTCACATATCGAGTCGTCAAATTGAGGCAGCAAGAAGGGCTATTGTTCATTATATAAAAAGGGGAGGAAGAGTATGGATAAGAATTTTTCCTGATCTTCCAATTACTAAAAAACCGCCAGAAACCAGAATGGGTGGAGGAAAAGGAGATATTGACCAATACGTTGCGGTAACCAAGTCAGGCCAAGTTGTATTTGAAATGAGCGGGGTAGCTGAAGACATTGCAAAGGAGGCATTACGACGTGCAGGTCATAAGTTACCGATTAAAAACGTATTTATAAAAAGATAAGAACTATGAAAAAAACAGTTAAAGAAGAGCTAAAAACAAAAACTAAAGAAGAACTTTTAAAAAGTCTTAAAGACTTAAGGAAGGAAATATCAAAGCTATCTTTGGATATTTCCTTGCAGAAAGAAAAAAATACGGCACTTTTAAAAACTAAAAAGAAAACAGTAACTAGAATATTAACTTTTTTAAATAAACCTCAAATTATTGAGGATAAAAAATAAATTATGGTAAAAATATTAACAGGTACAGTAGTATCTAACAAAATGAAAAACACAGCAGTTGTTGCTGTAAATAGAGTTGTTGCTCATCCTTTATATGGGAAAAAACTTAGAAGAACGACTAGATTTAGTGTGGATACGGGTAATATTCTTGTTAAGGTTGGAGATGCTGTAAAAATTGAGGAGACTAGAAAACTAAGCAAAACAAAGCATTTTAAAGTTATAGAAAAGGAGGACTCTAAGTAATTACTAATTAAACTAATTGACCTAATTACTAAAAAACATTAGAGCAATTAGAAATTAGAGCTTAGAAATTTTCAGGATATGGTACAGCACAGGACAATGCTATCAAGCGCTGACAACAGCGGAGCAAAAATACTTCAGGTTATTCAAGTTTATGGAGGAACCGGAAGAAGATATGGATATATAGGAGATATATTGGGTTGTGTTGTGAAAAAAGCTATGCCCCATACTCAGTTTAAGAAGGGAGATAAAGTAAAAGTAGTTTTGGTGAGAAGCAAAAAAGAATACAAAAGAGCGGACGGAACATACATCCGTTTTTCAGAGAACGCGGGCGTAATAATAGAAAATGAAAAAACAAAAACACCTATGGGAACCAGAATTTTTGGTCCTGTAGCACGCGAGGTTAAAGATGCGGGATTTGCAAAAATAGCCTCTTTGGCAAAAAATGTAGTGTAACTTCCCCATTGAGGCAAGCTCAACGGGGCACCCCGAAAAGGGGAACAAAAAAAATATGAAAATAAGACGAGACGATACAGTACAGGTAATGATGGGTAAAGATAAAGGTAAAACCGGAAAGGTTTTAAAAGTTTTACCATCTAAAAATATGGTTTTAGTTGAGGGCGTAAATCAATTTAAGCGCCACATGAAAGGACGGGTGCAGGGACAAAAATCTGAGATTGTAACCATTACAAAACCAATGCATGCTTCAAAGGTATCTTTAATTGATCCCAAGAAGAAAAAACCAACAAGAGTTGGATATAAGTTTGAAAAAGGTAAAAAAATAAGAATTGCGAAAAAATCGCAGGCAGAAATCTAAAAATGAAAGTAAAAGCGTCGGTAAAAAAAAGATGTTTAAAATGCAAGATTATCCGCAGAAACGGAAGAGTTCTTGTAATTTGTGAAAATCCTCGTCACAAGCAGAGGCAGGGATAGTATTAATTAAAAATTTGAAATTAAATCGATATGAGTAACTTTAAGAAAGAATTTGAAACAAAAATAAGGGAAGACTTTAAGAAGAAATTTGGTTATAAGTCAGTTATGGCAGTGCCTAAAGTGGAAAAAATTACAGTAAATACGAGTATGAGGTCATTTTTACAAGATAAAAAAAGTTTGGAGAGAGCTATGGAGGAATTAACTATTATAACCGGACAAAAACCTAGAATAGCTGAAGCAAGGACATCAATTGCTACATTTAAGCTTCGTGAAGGTGATAAAATAGGTTTGTCTGTTACACTCCGCGGTAAAAGAATGTATGACTTCTTGGAAAAACTTATTTCAGTAGTTTTTCCAAGAGTAAAAGATTTTTCAGGAATAGACTTGAAAGCTTTCGATGGACGAGGTAATATAAGCGTCGGGTTTTCTGAACAGATAGTTTTTCCGGAGATTGATCCAGGTCAGACAGAAGCAGTGAGGAGTTTGCAGGTGACAATTGTAACCAGTGCAAAGAATAACGAAGAAGGAAAAGCTCTACTTGAAGCATTTGGAATGCCATTTAAGAAATTAAAAATTGAAAATTAAAAATTGAAAATTTTAAAGTATGTCTAAAAAATCAACAGTAGTAAAATTAGGTAATAAGCAAAAATATAGCACAAGAGAAGTTAATTTGTGTTCACTTTGCGGAAGGTCTAGAGCGTATATAAGACTTTTTGGTATGTGTAGGATTTGCTTTAGAGAAAGAGCATTAAAAGGTGAATTTCCAGGAGTAAAAAAATCTAGCTGGTAAGAGTTAGTTAAAAGTTTAAAGTTAAAAATTAAAAGTTATGAAAATATATATAAATAAAAACAAAAATTTTGAATTTTGCATTTTAAATTTTTAATTTGAGCAAAGCGATTATGAATTATCCAATAGCATCATTTTTAACACAAATAAAAAACGCATATATGGCCCGTAAAAAGGTTATAGTCTTTCCTCACTCAAAAATAGTTGAGGCAATAGGAAATATTTTGGTTAAAGAGGGATATGTAAAAAGCATAAAAGTCACAAAAGATGGGGTTAAAAGCAATATTGAAGTAACACTTTTATATCATAGTCATGAACCATCTATGACTATGGTAAAGATTATTTCAAAACCGTCAATCCATAGATATGCGAAGAAAGAAGAAGTTAAAAAAGGTGTAAACAGATTTAAAACAAATATTTTATCAACAAATCAGGGAATTATGACTGCAAAAGAAGCGTCAAAGAAAAATATAGGCGGAGAGCTACTCTGCCAAATTAGTTAAAAATATTAATTAAGTTATATGTCACATATAGGAAAACAACCAATAAATATAGAAAACGGAGCAGAACTCTTAATTGACGAAAGGGAAATTTCTGTTAAAGG
>Ga0100403_1004294_pt1 | contig 10167 bp, 8 predicted proteins | sample CryGeymet201501t_FD_83663 | JGI IMG/M metagenome (GOLD analysis project Ga0100403, IMG submission 83663) | Groundwater microbial communities from Crystal Geyser aquifers in Utah, USA - Crystal Geyser metaG 2015-01t | ecosystem: Environmental > Aquatic > Deep subsurface > Groundwater | place: USA...
CAATACTCTCCTTGGTCTTTGATTTTGGCAACCGAACTCTATGTTAAGGTTTTGACTTCGTCCAGTAGATCCGAGCACTTATTCAAATTATTAAAATTAAGGTTGATTGCCTTGTATACAAATGGAATTCCAGCCGTCTGTGTGATGAGTAGAACGGTCGCCAGAGCCGGATGTGCCCAGTAAGGGATTGCACCAACTTGTAGTGCACCTCCCATCACAAAGGTTAAAATTCCAAAAAAAATAGCAAAAGTCGCAAAAGGGAAGGCTCTTCCTTTGAGCTTGTTGCTGTTTTCATAAATTTCCCAAATTTTGACGGCTTCGGTCTTGTTGTCTTTTACAATGCTTTTGGCCTGGTCTTTCATCCATAAGCCCGTGCCGATGAAGTAGAAGAGAATGCTCAAATTAGCGAAGAAGCTCAGTAAAACCGATGAGCCCGCGCTTGCTAAGTGAAAAACAAAGGCAGAGGTCCAGTCAAAATGCGCAGTCAATTCGTGTTGAAACCACGCAGATATGTAGGAGGCCCATAAGAGAATCGTTGAAATTACTAGCAGTATTCTAACGGGCCATTCCACAGGTCATCAATTACAAGGCCTTTTCGAAAACTTCAACCTTTTCCATGACGTCGCCTTGTTTAATTGTGTTGAGAAGATCAAGGCCTTTGGTGATCTGTCCAAATACAGTGTGAACACCATCTAAGTGTGGTTGAGGCGCGAAGACGAGGAAGAATTGTGAGCCATTGGTGTTGGGGTCGCTAGCGTGTGCCATGGAAATGCTCCCCGTCTGGTGTTTAAGGTCGTTTGATTCAAAATCAAAAATCCAACCAGGTCCACCAGTGCCGTTGCCTACAGGGTCACCTCCTTGAGCAACAAAGTCAGGGATTACTCGGTGAAATTTAAGTCCGTTGTAAAATTTATTACGTGCTAGGTGTAAAAAATTACTCACTGTGTAGGGAGCTTTTTCTGAGTTGAAGGTGATTTCAATTAGCCCTTTGCCGGCGACGTTTATCTCGGCGGTGTAAAGGTGGTTGGGTTTTACGATAGCACTTGGTAGTTTTTTCAGTTCAGAGGGGGAGGATACGGTTGCTTCCATTTTCTTTTTCTCCTTGCTCGCTTCGGGCGAGGTTGTTTCGGGTTTTGCTTCTTTTAATATATATGGCTCAGGTTTCAAGGGAACAATTGCTTCTATGTCCATTAAAACGCTGGAAGGCGAAGGATTGAACTGACTTTGCACGATGATCTCGGAATCAGAAAGCTTTTTCCCGACTTGAATCTTCTCGAGGAGCTTGTCTCCCTGGAAAAATTCGAGGGTTCGTGAGGGAGCGGCTAGTCCCGTGGCCCATCCGCTGGCACCGTCGTGATACTTTGTGGAGTCTAAATTTGAAAACGCATTTAGAATTCTTTGGAGGGTATCCTCGTTGCCTCTTCCCAATTCAAAACCTTTAAAGTCCGATTCCGCAGACCAGTGGTCTGCGAGTTTTTTGAAGTCCATTGTCTTGGTTCTGCCAGAGATTCTTATTCGATCGACTTTGACTGTGTCTAAAATAGTTACGGCCTTTTCCCGAATTTGAAAGAGGCTTAATTTTAAGCTGTCTCGAAAGCTTGTTTTCATCAGATAAGTTGTGTCGAGATCTTCGGCTGACCAGTAATACTCGGAAGTTTTGTTTTTGCCTTGGACAACTTCTTTGGAGGCCAAAGTCCACGATTGTTTTTCACCATTCGTATTGGTGAGGCTTAAGGTCAGAAGAGGTTGCTTGAATCCTAGTTTCGCCTTTTCAGCCTTTGAGTCGGCAACAAAACCTTGAGCTTTGGAATTCTCAATGGGGGTATACCATTTTTCAAGCTCTGCATCGCTGATCAGAGCGTTGCTCTTGTCGTTCACCCTCCAGCCTCCATCGGAAACTTTGATCGTAAATGACTCTTTGTCGAGCCCCCCTCGGCCAAGGCTGCGGTATTCAATTTCTTTAAGGTCTTCTAGGTGCCACTTTAAAGGCATCTTGTTGCGGAGGTCCTTGGCGTCTTTATCAATCCCAAAACGAAGTGATCGCGTCGTAAGGAAAATGTCCTCAGAGTCACTCCATTTCGCATAAACGAAATAGTTAACAGGTGTGTCGTTCCCTATGAGAAGTTCACGCTGGGATTCTTTGGACTCTTTTGTCTCAACCTTCACTCTATATTTCGGAGAATCTAATCCTATTTGATCGAGGGAAGGAGCTTTTAGGTTTTCTTCTGTTTTGGCTGCAATCATTGTGGAGACAAGTCCCGTGACCGCATCACGATCGGCCTCGAAGCTTTCGTCTGCGGTATTTAGAATCCAAAGGTCTTTTCCTTGCGAGTCTTTTTTGAGGTTAAAGCTTCCATTGGGATTGCTAAAACTGAGCGACAAGATGTCGTCTCTCTTTAATCCGCCCCACAGCAATGATGCATTCGCTTCTTTCTCTTTGCTCTCTTCTTGTTTGGGCGCCAAGACGAAAATTGTTAACAAAAGAATCACTGCGGAAATCCCTAGAAAAATTAGGGAGCCTTTAATTGGGTTTGATCGTGCCATGGACTGTATGGAAATTCTTAATTAGCAAAAAGTCAATCTGTAGATTAGACTTAAGTCTCATGAAAACAAACATTTCAATAGTGAACGGCTGTGTGCTCTGTTTGAGCACTTTGTGCTTCGCATTAAACCTCGCAGCGAAAACTTTGGAATACACCGGTGATGCTGTTCCAGGGGCTCACCCACTTCCAGAAGAGTGTGAAAACCCGTTTGTTGAATCAAGACCCTTTTTTGAATTTTACGAAGCGACCATTGCTTCGATGGCAGTAGAGCGTGGTGCTGAGTCAAAGGGGGTTGCAGAATTGTTTGCGGTTTCCGAGTTGGCTGAAGACCTCGTCGATTTAGTTCCTAATAACGCAGAAGAGAGTCCCATTGATCGTTTGGTGAGAAGCCAGATTTGTCATTATCAAGAGGTCTTCGAGAAGAAGCGTGACCCGAGAGTTAAAACAAAAGTCGCTGCGACCAGCAATGACTCTGAACTTCACGATCACTTATCGAAGATTGCTCCTCAGCTTTTTAAAGACTCCATAAAAATTGTGGAGTCAGTTCTAATGAAGCAGGCAAAAGATGACAAGGTTCGTGAGGACTTTCGACGAAAGATGGCAAATGTTAAGAAGGCTCGGCGTTTAGGCCGCGCCAAAATTGACGACAGCCTTTAGGAATAGGCGCTTTTTGTTGCCTGTGTTAAAAGGTCGGAATGTTACCTTCTTCCTACGATCTCGAATATTTTTTAGCTGTAGCTGAAACGGGTAATATGTCGCGAGCTTCGGAGCGTTTGGGGATTAGCCAACCTTCTTTGAGCCTGTCAATAAAGCGATTAGAGGAAAATTCCGGGGCGCAACTTTTTATAAGAAGTCGATCGGGGGTTGAGTTAACGCGTGCTGGAAAACGTTTAGTGAGTGGGGCACGTAAGATGCTCGAAGACTGGGACTCTCTTAAAAAAGGGGTTCACAAACAAGATTCAGAGATAAGTGGGATCTTTACGATTGGTTGTAGTTCCAGTGTGGCAACCTTTGCAGCTCCAAAAATGTTTAAAAAATTATTAAAGAACAATCCAGCTCTAGAGTTTCGTTTTGCCCATGGACTCTCCAGACACATTTGCGAAGATATCATCTCTTTTAAAGTTGATATTGGCATTGTTGTGAATCCAGTTTCTCACCCCGATTTGGTTATTCGAGAGCTTTATAAAGATAAAATTATGTTTTTAAAAGCGGACTCATGCGATGAAAGCACTTTGATTATTCATCCTGAGTTACATCAAACTCAGGACCTCTTGCGGCGAATTCGACGCGGAAGCTTGAAGTTTAGCCGGACCATCACTTCCACTAGCATGGAGGCAATCGCGAGTATGGTTGAAGCTGGAATTGGAATCGGAATCTTGCCTTTTCGTGTGGCCAAGCAGTGCTCCTCAAAACTAAAAGTAGTGTCTGAGAAATTACCATTCTTCGAGGACCGACATTGTTTGGTTTATAGGGCGGATGCTCAAAAGAGTGCGGCAGCTTCGGCCATTGTCGCAGCTGTTAAAAGCGCCAAAATTTAGACGTTCTTTTGGTTTTCTGTTTTCTTTCGATCGTTGGACATATTTTTGGAGGCTTTTATTCTTGCCTAGAGTGTAGACTAACTAAGTCATGGGTTGGAAGTTATTAAAAAAACGTCGATGGGAAGGTCCTTATTCGTCTGAAGAATTGAGGCGAATGCTTCAAGAAAAGAAGATTGTAGGCTCAGATTTTGTTCTTGATGAATTTAATAATGAAAAGTTTCCAAGTAATTATAAAACTGTTTCCGAGCTTTTAGGCGTCGAAATCAAACCTACAAAAGCAAAGGCGAAGAGCCAGGCATCAGAGGTGATTAGCGAGGACAAGGAGCACTCCTTTTCCGAGTTTGATCGCGAAGAAGTGACAAAGCTTTTTGACGAGCAAGTTGAACCAGCCGACCTACTTCAATCTAAAAAATCAGATTCTTTCTCGAGCTCCGCTTCATTGGGATCTGAGGATGACTTTGAAAACTCCTCAAATGAAGGAGAAGGGGGCGAGCCTCAAGGCTACTTTTACAGAATGAAATCTCTCCCCTTGAATCGTGTAGCAAGCACTTTGGTTATTGTGCTTCTTCTTGGTTTTGTTGTTTATGGCGCCAATGAGATTTTTGATTTTGGGTCCATGGTGGCTCAAAAGAGCGAAGGTGAAAAGGCTCGTGTGCCGGCCTCGACTACAACTCGAACACCAAGGGTGCAACCAAAACCAAGGCCTTCTTCTAGGCCAAGTCGTGTGCGAGAAAGAATTAAGCTTCCTTCGAGCAGGCCGAGGCCAGCTCCAGGCAGTCAACGGGCTCCTTCAAATTATGAAGATGATTACAGGGATGATGATTACGTTGAACAGTCCCAGCGTCCAAAGGCAAGGCGCGGAAAGCGTGGAAGACGAGACACTCGAGATCGGCTTTATGAAGATGATCTCGATGATGGATATGAAGATGATCGTGAGAGAGAGCCTTATGGCGACTCGGATGACCGATATACCGATGAAGTTCTAGATGATCGTCGAGGCGGTGATTATTATCGTGATGAACGCCCAAATGAAGGCTATGGCGATGAAGAAGACATTGAAGAATACCGTGATGAAGAGGTAGAAAATAATTATGATTATTGAAAAGACTAGGCCTGATACCAATTTATTGGGGCAAGACGCGCTTTTTCAGAGGTTTTTAGACTTTAGTCGTTCCGAAAAGCTTTTCTCGCCAGGAGATCGGGTTTTATTGGCTGTCTCTGGCGGTTTGGATTCAAGTGTTCTTGCCCGCTTGATGGCCAAGATGCAGCGACTTGAGGGCATCGAAGTCTTTGTGGGGCATGTCGATCATCAAAAACGCGGAGTGGCTTCTGAAAAAGAAGGGATTTGGGTAAAGGTCCTGGCGTCTCAATTGAACCTAAGTTTTCACGCCCTTCGAACTCCAGCGAATACAGCCGATAATCAAAATGCTATGCGAGACGCGCGCCGGATGGTTTTAGAGAATCTTGCCGATCAATTGAATTGTAATAAGATCGCTACCGCCCATCATGCTGATGATAATGCGGAAACTGTTTTTATGAGGGCTATCTCTGGAACAGGTATTCATGGTCTTCGAGGAATGAGGGTCAGGAATGATCGGTGGATCAAGCCACTTTTGGCAACCCATCGCTCTGATATGCTTGACTATGCTCGGGCTAGCAAACTGGCTTGGGTTGAAGACCCTAGCAATGATCGAGGGGCTTACCTTAGAAATCGAATTCGTAACGAAGTTTTTCCTCTTGTTGAGGACATTCGAAAGGCCTCTGTTAAAAATCTTGCGCGTTTAGGCCACCGCCTTGATCAAGAAGAACAAGAATTGGAAGATTGGTTAAAAGCTCAGCTTCCAACAGAGAATAAATACATGTTGTCGATGTCTTACCTGGAAAAGTATCCAAAGGCACTCGGACGACGTCTCCTGAGAGTTTGGTTAGATTCCCTGGATCTGGAGTCTTCGCCTGCTCTGATTGAGGCCTTGTTGATGGGCAAAGAGTTGGTTCATCCGAAGGGTAGTTTTTTGATTCGGAGCGACCAGTGGCTCTTTAACCCAGAAACCGAGTTTGGAGTGCTCTGGGAAACCTCTCAGGTCGTTGACTTTAATAAGGTTTTTTATATGGGGAATTCCATGGCTTGGTCTTTCTTGAAAACAGCTCCTGTTAAGGGCTCCCCGTTAAAGTTCAGTTTTTTGATTAACTTCAAAGATCCGAAACGCCTACCGAAAGGACAGCTCTGCTTAGAGTGGGATCGGCTTCCGTCTGAAGTCATCCTCCGTCGCGCTGAACGCTTTGATATGGAGAAGATTGAGCCAATCTTAAAAAGGGCCGGTATTCCCAAGCCTTTTCACAAAAGTTGGCCTCTTTTGATCGACGCTAAGAATCCCTCTAGCATTGTTATGGTGGTTGGTGTTCAGGTGCTTCCGGAGTTCGCCTATCAGGGTGTGGGACGCTGTGTTGCCTTTGAGTCTTTGTTTGAGCAGAATTTGAGCGCTAGAAGACGCTCGTGATAGGTTGGTGAGCTGATGAGGTCGAATTACCGTTTTAGTTTAATTGTTTGGCTATTTGCTATCGTTGCTATCCTTTGGGTGGTTGGCAAAAGTCAAAACTTGAAACCCGAAACTGCCAAGCTGAGCTTCAGCGAGTTCATTAAAGAAGTTAAAGAGGACAAGGTCGCGGAAATTACTTTTCGCGGAAATAATAAAATCGTTGGCGAGTATAAAGAGGGATACAAAAGCGTAGAGGGCAAAGCAGGACGCTTCGAAACTAACGGGAATACCCGCTCTGAGTATTATATAAAAGTCATTGAAGAGGCCGGTATTACTCCAAACTATGAAGAGGAAGATTCTTTTTGGAAAACAGCTCTTCTTGGCTGGCTTCCAGTTTTAGCAGTCGTGTTCATTTTCTTTTTGTTTATGCGGCAATTGCAGTCGGGTTCAAACAAGGCCATGTCATTCGGGCAAAGTCGAGCTAAGTTATTTAATGAAAATCAGACTAAACTTCGTTTCAAAGATGTTTCTGGTTGTGACGAAGCCAAAGACGATTTGGTAGAGATCGTCGACTTTTTAAAACACCCGAAAAAGTTCACGCGACTTGGCGGTAAAATCCCTAAGGGCGTGTTGCTGATTGGCCCTCCAGGAACAGGCAAGACTTTGTTGGCAAAAGCTGTTGCGGGTGAAGCATCGGTACCTTTTTTCTCTATTTCCGGATCAGACTTCGTGGAGATGTTTGTGGGGGTTGGCGCTAGTCGAGTTCGTTCACTTTTTGAAAATGCAAAAAAAGCCGCTCCCTGTTTAGTTTTTATTGATGAAATTGATGCTGTTGGACGGCACCGAGGCGCAGGCCTTGGCGGTGGTCACGACGAACGTGAGCAAACCCTTAATCAGCTTCTTGTGGAGATGGATGGTTTTGAGGGAACAGAAGGCATTATTGTTATTGCGGCGACGAACCGAGCCGACGTTTTGGACCCCGCTCTTTTGAGACCGGGTCGATTTGATCGACGCATTATGGTTCCTAAGCCTGACTTGAATGGTCGTATTGGTATCTTAAATGTGCACGTTGCCAAGGTTCCATTATCTAAGGCGGTTGATATCGAAGTGGTTGCTCGTGGCACTCCAGGGTTTTCAGGAGCCGATCTTGCAAACTTGGTGAATGAAGCGGCCTTGAATGCTGCTCGCCGTGACTCTGAGACGGTTGACCCAGAGGATTTTGAAGAAGCAAAAGATAAAGTTGCTATGGGCTCTGCTCGAAAGAGTATGGTTGTTAGTGACCAAGAAAAAAGACACACGGCCTATCACGAAGCCGGTCATGCTCTCGTTGCACGACTGATTGAAGGAAACGACCCTGTTCACAAAGTCACGATCATTCCTCGCGGTCCAGCCATGGGGGTGACCATGACTCTACCTAAGGAAGACACCTATTCGTTAACTCGAGCGCGTGCCGAGGCAATGATCGTTTATATGATGGGCGGACGCAGTGCCGAGGAGTTGGTTTTTAATCATTTCACTACAGGCGCTAGTAACGATATCGAGAGAGCCACTGACCTTGCCCGAAAAATGGTTACTGAGTGGGGAATGAGCGAACGCTTGGGGCCGCTTAATTATGCAAGTGGCTCCGATAATCCGTTTCTTGGACGTGAGATTTCTTCAGGGGCTCATTTTAGTGAAGAGACCAATCAATTGATTGATCAAGAGATTCGCGAGATTGTTGAGCGAAATTACAATAGAGCCAAGAAAGTTCTAACAGAGAATGTGGAGAAACTTCACGCTATGTCTGAAGCCTTGTTGAAATATGAAACAATTGATGGGGCAGATGTTGAGTTGGTCATGCAGGGCAAAGAAATTGTTAAACAGATTGTCGCGGCGAAGAACTCTTCTAGTGTTGAAGAAAAGAAAGACTCTAAAACTTCGGATGCTGAAGAAGTCAAATCCGGCGTTGTCGATTTGAGTAAACCAGTAAAGGCATAGTGTGAAGTGGAGATATTCAGTTACCTAATTAAGTTCCTGTCGCAACTGAGGTGGCAAGATCTACTGGATATTGTTTTAGTTTTCCTCGTAATTTATAGATTACTTTTATTGATTCGAGGAACTCGTGCGGTTCAAATTTTAACGGGTCTTGGAATTCTTTCTTTGGCCTTTATCTTCAGTGACCGGCTTCGACTCTTTGTTCTTAATTATTTGCTCAAGCAATTTTTCGAATATCTTTTCCTTATTGTCGTAATCTTGTTTCAAGATGAAATTCGTCGTGCCTTGGCCAATATCGGACGTAACCCTTTCTTGACTGGATCAACAGCTAAGAGTCGTGCGGTTCATGTGATCGAAGAGATTTGTCGCTCAGCTCAAAGTCTAGCGGCCAATCGTGTGGGAGCGCTTATCGCGTTAGAGAGGCAGCACGGGCTAAAGAACTATGCTGAAGGGGCAACAAAGCTCAATGCAGATGTTTCTGCAGAGCTTCTTTATTCTATTTTTCAATCCAATTCTCCCATTCATGATGGTGCTGTGATCATCGAAGATGATAAAATTTTATCGGCAGGTTGTTTTGTTCCGGTTTCATTAGAGTCTGGCTTAGATCGCAAATTAGGGACAAGGCATAGAGCCGCCATGGGGCTTTCTCAAGAAACGGACGCGGTTGTTGTAGTTGTGAGTGAAGAGCGTGGTGAAATTTCTTTGGTCGAGCATGGAGAGATTAAAAAGAAGCTCTCTGTGAATGAGCTGAATCGGGAATTACTGAAGGCGTTTGATCTGTTGCCAGAAGAGTCGGAAGAGGAAAAGGATAATGCTGAGCAAGAAGTTTGAGTATGGCCGTCGTGACGTCTGGCTACTTAGAACCATTGCAATTGTGTTTTCGATTTTCTTGTGGATGGCGGTCATTGGTGGAAAGAAGACTGAGGCAAACAAGTCTGTCAAATTAGAGTTTCGCTTGCCTGAAGGCTTGGTGATTGCCAATCAACTCCCAGAAGAGATTGTCTTTAAGGTGAAGGGCCCCAATGTTTTTTTGAGAGAGCTTGAAACTCGCTCGTTATCTATTCCAATCGATATGCAAAGCTCTGGAGTTGGAGAGCACGAGGTCGTCGTGAGTGAAGATCGTTTAGACGTTCCATTAGGTCTTGAAGTAGTTTCTGTGACCCCCAAGAAGTTTAAGGTGAAATTGGACCGATTGGCTAAAAAGCACGTAACGGTCCGTCCAATTTTGACGAAGCAGCTTCCCGAAGGTTTCAAGGTGACACAGGTTCTTGCGAATCCAAGCACGGTTGTTATCTCTGGGCCACAAAGGAATCTGCGCTACATTGATTCTATCCCGACCGAGGAATTAAAAATCGCGACTTCACCTTTGAAACAGGAGTTTGAAGCCAAGCTTAATTTCGCAGACTTCCCTGGAGTGCAGGTCGCTGATGGAATTGAGTCTGTGTATGTTGCCGCTGATTTGACCGGGCCTTCGGCTCGTAAGCGTATGGGTAACATAAACGTTGCTCTCAAGGTGGGCTCAGGGAAGAGTGCGAGGGTGGTGACGATAGGTCGAAGTCGAGTAAAGATATCGCCTCAAAAAGTGAGTTTGCTACTAGAGGGTTCAGAAAGCTCTCTGGAAGAATTATCGAATAG
>Ga0100403_1004297_pt1 | contig 10164 bp, 2 predicted proteins | sample CryGeymet201501t_FD_83663 | JGI IMG/M metagenome (GOLD analysis project Ga0100403, IMG submission 83663) | Groundwater microbial communities from Crystal Geyser aquifers in Utah, USA - Crystal Geyser metaG 2015-01t | ecosystem: Environmental > Aquatic > Deep subsurface > Groundwater | place: USA...
CAACTTACCAACTTCTACAACCAAGCCATCAAAGAAGTTCCTTCCGAAGTAAAAAAACGAGAGGAAGTGCCTATAAAAGAAGCAGTCAAGCCAATACCAAAAGAACTTGAACCATTAGCCAAAGAGGCAAGGAAGTATAAAAGTGCAGAGGAATTTTATGAAAATATTTTGTTTCACGGAACGACCGAAGAAAGAGCAGAAAAAATTTTAGGTAGACAAGGACTTCTTGGGAACAAAGGAAGGATTGAAGCAACGAAAGGAAAGGGTATTAGATATATTTCTACTACCCCCGATGTAAATGCGGCACTCGGATATGCAAGTGGAAGGGGGAAAACGGCAGTAATAATTGGAGTTCCCCAACCTTCAAGAATGGTTAATTTAGGAGATATTCGTAGTAGCAAACAACTTACTACCGAAGGACAAGAATTTGTTAGGAAATTTGGAAGACAAGAATTGAATTGGGGTGGAAAGGAAATAGAGAATTATCTGAAAAATAAAAATTATGACGCTATCCGATTTATGGCTCCAGATGGACATATTGAAGTTAGAATTTTTGGTAATGTTAAAAACCCATTAAAACTCCCGAGTGGCTTTGTTAAAATACAGGAAACAACATTTATGGGCGAACCGTCCCGAGCTTTTAGTATAGATAAATCCCAGCTTACCGACTTCTACAACCAAGCTATCAAAGAAGTTCCTTCCGAAGTAAAAAAACGAGAGGAAGTGCCTATAAAAGAAGCAGTCAAGCCAATACCGAAAGAACTTGAAGCATTGGCCAAAGAGGCAAGGAAGTATAAGAGTGCAGAGGAATTGTGGGCAAAAGCCGATAATAAAACAAAGGCCGATTTTATTAAAAGTTATTTTGAGGCAAATGGTCTAAAAGTTGACAAAGTTGTAAGAGCAAAATTGAATGATGGTTTTTATGTTTATCACGAAGCAGGAATGGAAAGAACAGCAGGATACAGAAAACTCATTAGTCAAAAAGGAAATGAACTTACTTATGAAGTTGGGAAAAAGAAATTATCAGGCGATTTTATCGCTGATGATTCTGTGGATATGTTAGAAATGTCAGTAATGGAAGGCAGAAATAGATTAGGTATTACTGAAAAAATACAACGATTCGCTGACTTCTACAACCAAGCTATCAAAGAAGCTAAGCCCACACCAGAAGCCAAGCCCCTGCTAAAGCCAGAGGAACGGATAGCCAGTCTTATGCCTGTATTGACCAAACATATTGTTAATGGAACATTGCCTACCAATCCAAAGGAATTACGAACATTAGCCCAGTCAATAGTTGGGGGCGACCCAAAAGCGTATTATGATGACATATATGATGCCCTTGAGGGTGCGGTTAATCTTGCAGCTCGTGAAACCAATCTCTATACTGGTGATTTAGCAAAACAAGTATCTCAAGCAAGGGAATTAGAGGAAAAATTACCACTCCGGGCAAGGTCCCTTGAGACCATAGAAAAACAGCAATTCTCTACTCCGTTACATTTAGCAACTATTCTTGCGTATTCAGCGGATGTAAAGCCAGGCGATGTTGTATTAGAGCCGACTGCAGGAACAGGCAATTTAATTGAGCCGTTCTTTGGAAAGGAAGGAGTTACGATACTTGTAAATGAAATGGATGAACGGAGAGCGGAAGTATTAAGGAATTTGGGATATGAAAATGTAACAACTCAAGACGCACTTTCAGTAGATTTCAGTCCCAATGCTACTAAAATCATAGCCAACCCGCCGTGGGGAAGTTTGACAACAGGTAAATATCCCCAATTTGGCGCCGATTTCAAGGCTACTAATATAGACCAGCGATTTTTTGTTAAATTTTTAAGTCTCGTTCCATTGGGGGGGCGTGTTTCTGCATTGATGTCTCCAACTACAATTGCCCCTAATGGTGGAAGTTTTAGAAAATGGTTATCAGAAAATCATACAATAAGGGCAATAATAAAGTCTCCAGAAGGAGCATATAAACATAGGGGTTCTCCAACAATGGAATCCGTGATATTAGTAGTTGATAGAGGTAAAATCAAAAATGCTCCACCACCTATAATTAAGGGAATAGAAGCAGAAAAAGTGCCTGAATTTAAGGTTAAGGATGAAGGAGCTACCTATGAAGCTGACCCCTGGACTGAATTGGTAGGTTTAGTTAAGCCCTTATCAAAGGGTGGTGAACATCAAGCAGCAGAAGTTCAACCAAAGGAGGTGCAATATGGCAGAGGACGAGAAGGTGTGGTTTCACGAGAACCCACACTTGAAGGAGGCGGGACTATACTCGCCTCTGAAAGAGGTGCACGAGCTTTACCGCCAAGCGATAGAGAGCTCAAGACCGATGTCACAGGAGCATACCGAGAACGAGGTAGAGTTGCTCATCCATCGGGATACAGGTCTGCCGATGTTCATAAGCGACCCGTATTGGGGCGAAGTATTCGACGAGATTATGGAGGAGGCACTACCATTAGAAAGTCTGAAGAGCAAGAAGTCCCAAGAGAACAAGTTATACAACGTAGCCGCAGTTTTGTGGAGTATTTTCCCCGACATAACTTGGCTCATAGAAGCCCACACCCAACCAGAGTTGTCGAGACAGGCTCGCTCGGATGCGTGCAAAGCCCAAGTATAGATGTTTCTTTGCTTACCAATACTTCTTTAGTATATAAGGCGTTCCAGCGGGGTGATATATCAGATATTCAGATTGACGCTACTCTACTGGCAATACAAGCACATAAGAAAGGAAAGGCATTCTTGTTATCTGATGATGTAGGGGTAGGGAAGACAAGAATATCTGCCTCTATTTTAACTCTATGGATTGAAACTGGAATGGCGAAGAAACCGCTCTATGTTACCGTATCTCCTGATGCGATAAATACACATCTTGCGGAGGATTTTTCTATGGTTTTAGGGGGGAAAGAAAATGCGGATTTTCCTTTTGAGGTCATAAACTTGGCAGCTGTTCGCAATCTGGGGAAGGTAGAACAATTGCCTATCTTAAAGGAGGAAGGGATTTACACAATTACCGCCGAGAGACTTCGGGATGCAATTATAGAAAGAGGAACTGATATGCTTTATGAGTTGGGAGTAGATGCAATTGTTTTTGACGAAGTCCATAAGTTTGGAACTAATGATTTAAAGAGCAAGTCTCGGATAGCGTGGGATATGATACACGACTATATGAAAGTTAGCCGACCGGGCGAAGAAAATGCTTATAGTCCTATGGTTTATGCTACTGCAACACCGGGCAAGTCTCTTGGAAGGTTAGGATATTTGTATGGACTTGGATTATGGGACAAAAAGACATTCCCCAACTTTTTATCTAAAATAACAGGAAGGCCTCCAGAGGTAGTGAGTAGATACGAGACAAGGTCTGTATTTTCTCCTGCTCATTCTATCCCACTATGTGAACAAATTATGCGTGAGCTAAAGATGAAGGGATTATACATTAGCAGGGATATTTCAAGGGAAGGTATAACATTTAAGAGAATGGTTCTCCCTTTTACCGAAGATGAGATTGTTGACTATAATAATTATATAAGCTTCTTAAAAAGAGTTTATCGGACCTGTATGAAATGGGACACCAAGCAAGCCAGGGGAGTGGCAAAGTCAACCAAAGGGCTAACGAAAAGCTTTCTTCGGGGAGCGATAAAGCGCACGCTTTCAGATATAAAACTACAAAAGGCTCTTTCGGAAATGCAAAAAGACCTTGCAGAAGGAAGGCGAGTTGCCATTTTTAGTGTAGGGCTCAATCCGTTAAAGGTTGAGGAACAAAGAGGGTTTTTGAGAGCGGCAATTGGGATGATAAATCAAGTTAATATCCAGAAAGTTAGAGGAGATATACTAACTGCTAACATTCCTGAAGCAATAATAGAAAAGCAAATGCTGTTAGATGAAGCAGAGCAACATCCACAGCCAATAGACATTGTTAAATGGGTAGGCGATAATGTTAAGGGAAATGTAGTCTATTATACAGGCAAATCGTCCGAAAAGCAACGAGCAGAGGCTCTAAAAAAATGGAAAGATGGAACTGCGAATGTCCTTTTGGGCACTAATGCTGCCAAGCATAGTATAAATGCTCACGACCTTGTGGGGAAACAGGTTGTAGTATATTATATTGACCTTGATGATAATATAGAGAATTTTAAGCAAGCGTTAGGAAGGGTTCAAAGGACAGGGGAAAAGACACATCCTCAAATAAATATTTTGGATTTAGGAACGGGTGGTGAGCAGAGATTCATTTCTAATGTAGCAAGAAGAATGAATATGTTGGGAGCCGTTAGTAAGGGACAAGCCGAAAATGAGACTACTAAATTTTTTGGCGGAGATGACCTTGAGGGGTCAATTGCCAGCGTAGCGGCTCGTCAGTTGTGGAGCAAATTGTCTAATGACGAACAAATGGAGTTTTTGAATGATAAATTATTCACAATGACAGCTGAAGGGCATATTATGCCTACATATTTAGCACCTACCGATTGGTATGTTGACCATTATCTATATGACTTAATGTTTATGCCTTACGACAGGTCAAATTACTTTTTAGAGAAGTATTTAAAAGAATATAAGGAGCAAGTATCAAAGTGGGAAGATATTTATCAGGCAAAAGCAGAAAAGATGACAGGGAAGATTGTCCGAGAGATTGAATTGTATCGTAACCCCCACGACATCAATGACTATGTAGTTCTTACTGAAACAGTCAATAAAGAAGGTAATCGGCTTGGCGTTCTTACTGGAATGCTTACTGACAAACAATGGATTTTCAGCAAGCATAACATTGACCGCTATATTAGTTTTGACGCTGGGAATAAACTTCTTGAGGGATTAAAGGTGTTGCCAAGCCATTTACCAGATGTGGCGAGGGAGTTTGGCAAACAAGTATTCGCAGGGATAACTATAGAGAATGCTTTTAGTTTAGTAATGGCAGGCGACCACATCCCATTAGTGCAGAACTTGGAGTTGTATAAGCGTCAGGATGGAAAGATTGGCATAAAGAACGCCAAGATGGCAATGAAAGATATATTGTTATCGGGTGGTGCTGGTTATTCACCAGTGGGGAATGCGTGGTTACTTGAGCCAACAGAAAAAGCGGTTAAGAAATTTATCATCGCCTTCCCAATACAACAATTTGTTGAGTATGTGGAGAAAGAAGTAATTGCATCGCCAAAGATAATGGATAAAAGGATAGACTACGAGGGTAAGCCCTATTACAAGAGCAAGGAGACTGCCGTTTCTTTAGAGTTAAGGGAAAAGGGTTATTTGTATGCCAGAGACCATACCGCTTCTAATCCTGATGTAGTAGCAGATTTAATGAGATTCCTGAAAAGGTCAGCTGTAGAAAAATTCTATGTAATTGCAACAGACAAAAATGACAAGATTTTGGTGGTTGAAAATACTGCTATCGGGTCTCTTACGGAAGCCCATATCCATCCACGGGAAGTATTAAAGCCATTACTTCTTTCAAAAGCCAAAAAGGTATGGCTTGCCCATAATCATCTCTCGGGCGACCCTACAGCTTCAGAAGCAGACTTTATCATTACTGAACGATTGAGAAAAGTTGTTTCCCAAGTAGGAATAGAGTTGATGGGACATATAATAATAAACCACGAAACTTATGGATATATATCTCCTGGTGGTTCATTCAAGGAACTACCTATGCCCAAAGAAGTGCAAAACAGGGCAAAATTAAATCTGGTAGAAGTAGAACAGCAAATAAAGGAGTTGCCAGAAAAATTAGAGATGAAGGTTAACGAGCCTCAAAAAGTGGTAGACCTTGCCTCTTTGGTGTTCCCCCAAAATATGCCTACCATTATAGCAATTTCTCATAATGCAAAACTTAAGATAAATGGAGTTAATGTTGTAGGATTTAGTCTCAAGGATATAAACAAAATAAGCAAAACAATTATTGAAAACGCCACCCTTAATAATGCGGCGGGTATCATTTTAACTACTAATTTAGACTTAACTCTTCCTCAAAACCAAACTGCTATTAGCCAAATTGAGACTAACATAGCAGTTGCTGGCTTTGATTTGACCGATGCAGTTGGGACATTTCCTCGTATGAGTTTCAAGGAGAGGGGATTGTTAAAAGCAAAAGAAGGCAAACAACTAAAGGTTAGGGAGAAACTTGCGGAATATGGAGGGCTTACCCCTGAACAATATGCTGGTTTTACTCCGTCGGAAAAAGAAGTATGGGATATACTAATACAATCAGGTGGAGTATCAAGGAATATATCTACTCGTTTAATCCCTGCGATAGAGAGTTTAGAGAAAAAGGGACTGGTAGACACTAAAGACATTACAGAAAAATTGCCAGAAGAAGTGCCTTCTCCAGAAGCAAAAGCGATAGAAGAAGAAACAAAACCTGCTGACCTCCCCAACAGAATAGAAGAACTTGACGAAAAGTTAAACGAGATAGGGGCTACTCCCTTAAAGAAATTACTTGAGGGAAAAAGGATATTAGATTTAATTATGAAGGGACAAGATATGGCAGCCAGACAAGCTTTTGCTGAAGGGAAAGAGAAGGGCATATTTTCTGCAAAAGAATACTATCAGGACATGATAAAGGGAGCAAAGGAGAGGGGCTGGGTGCAAGCAGAAGTTAGGAAGATGATAAACTATTTAAAAGATATCCCGAAAAGGTTAAACAAAATATCTCCCGCCGAAGCAGACCCCGTTAGAGAAGTTTTAGAAGACTTGGATTTGATACAATCGGGAAAGGTAAAAGGGATACGATTAACCAAAATAAGAGATTGGTTTGAAAGGAATAAAAAACATACTGAATTACCAGATTATATTATGGATGATTTGGCTCGGCTTGATAAACGGGCTATTAGAGACTTAAAGGTGAACGAGTTGAGAAGCATTCATATGAGTGTTATGCACTATGTTACCCTAAATGAAACAAAGAATAAGATAGAAGTTGGAAGAGAATTGAAAGAAGAAATGCGGGTTTTAAGAGATTGTATTGCTGAAATGAAATCACCAAAGCAGATAAAATCGGATATTGTCTCGTCTCAAAGAGACCCATTAGCCAAAATAAAAAGCACAGGACAGCTCATATTAGACACTTTAGGGATACGGCACGACCATTTTGATTTAATTATAGAAACTCTTGCAGGGTTAAATAGCAATATGTATAAAGCATTGTATCAAAAAGTGAAGGACGGAATTACTGGAGGAGAATTGCGATATAGACAAGAGGCGTTTGAGAATTTCCAATCGGATGTGAATATAGACAAATTTAAGGAAAAATATAAAATTAGGGACATAGGAGACTGGGCAAGCAATACAATTAAGGTTGGAAAGTTTGATTTAAGTAGAGGGATGAGAATGTCTTTGTATAGGCATTCCCTCAATCCGGCTAACTTAAAACATCTCTTGCAAGGTGGTTTTTGTCTCCCCCTTTCCAAAACTCCTTTTCTTGCTCATAAAATAACAAAAACAGAGTTAAGTGATATTTTAGACAGCTTGAGTTCTGCGGAGTTGGAATATGCGGGGATTGGCGTTACCAACCTCTTTGAGAAGCAATGGAAAGAACTTAACAGGGTATTTTATAAGAAGAATGGCTACTTTTTACCGAAAGAGTTTAGATATTTCCCGATTGATGTGACAGAACTTTCAATTCCTCACGATGTAGAGGCAAAAAGTGCTTTGGAAGAATTTAAGAATGAGTGGATAAGAATAGGAATAAAGAAGGGAATGTTGGAAAAAAGAAAAATGTCCTCATTGCCAATAAACTTACACGATATAAACTATGTCATAAACAAAAGCGTGATGAATTCAGCTGCCTATATTGGATTAGAAATCCCCTTAAGCAATGCGTCAAAACTCTTATACAACAAAACCTTTAAGGCGGAAATGTTTAATCGTTATGGGCCACAAACTTGGATAGAAATAGAAAAAGGATTAAAAGATATAGCTGGTAACTGGCAAAGCTATACAACTGTTCAGAAACTTTTTATAAAATTAAAAAATAGGCTTACTACTGCTATCTTATCTATATCTTTCGCTATTCCGAAACAGGTTTTGTCTTTCGCATTGTATAATGTTTATGTTAAGCCCCAGTATTTACTTCAAGGGTATGCAGAGTATATAATGCACCCCCAAGAGGTGATAAAGAGAATTAAAATGTATTCTCCAGAGTTTAAGGAAAGAATAGAAGGCGGTTTTGAACGAGATATAGCGGATATTTTTAAGTCCAATATAGGAAGGAGAGTATATAGAGGGGTAAAAACTATTTCTGAAAAACTTATGGGGGGAATAAAATTCTTTGACTTAAACGCAGTTGCTCCCGGTATGTATGGTGCTATGTTGCAGACAATAGACGAGTTTAAGAATAAAAAATTGTCTTCCGAAGTTAAAAAGGCATTGGATATGACAGAAAAGGATATTGATAAGTTAACACCTATAGACAAGATAAGGCTGGGATATAAATTTGCGGACTGGGTTACGGAAAGAACACAGCCTATGTTTTCTGCGGAACACAGGGATTCTTTATCCAGAGGTGCAGCATTAGAAATTATATGCACCAATTTTAGGGGCTTTACCAGTCAGGCATTAAATTTGATACGAAGAACTACAAGGGAGGCAATAAGAACAGGAGACCCTCTTGCGTATGCCAAAGTAGCCAAAGTATATTACCTTTTATTTGTCATAAATACTGGTGGTGTAATGTTTATAAATGCGTTAGCGGATAGAATATACAAAAGAAAAAGGGACAAAAGTCCGTTGTGGAAAAGATATTTAGAGGGAGTGCTTGACAGCGTGGCTTCTTATTTTGTCTTACTGCGAGATATATATTGGTCGGTTAAAATGAAAGCTAAAATGGGAACTTGGATGGGCCCCGATATAAGCATTCCTGTTACGGAATTTGGCAATAAACTTGCAGAGGCTTTCGTAGAAGGAATAGAAGTATTTACTAAAAAAGGCAAAAAAAGAGTTGATGCCGCACAAAGATTTCTTGATGATGCTCTTTATGTCATTACAGCAACACAAGGACTGCCCTATCAAACTCCTAAACGAATAATAACAGGGCTTATGAAGGAAACGCCTGTTTCTTCAGAAGAATTAAATAAATGGATAGATAAAGAAATTTGGGGGGCAATCTACTCTCATTTACAACGCTGCGAACTTTATCCCGATGAAATTAGTCAAAAAGACTTGAGGTCTATTATTAAAAAGTCATCCATCCCTAACCCCAGTGCTCAACAAGTTAAAACATTGGCAGAAACAATACTAACGAGGAAAACTAAAGGCAAGTATAAGCCTCCCCAGCCAAAGGGGTTTGGCAAAGGGTTCGGGGAAGGATTCGGAAAGGGGTTTGGCAAAGGGTTCGGGGAAGGATTTTAATGTTCTTTTCCTAATCTCTGTATCAACTTCCACTTCGCTATATAGTTTTCTGCTTTCTTGTCAAAAAGTTTCTGTTTTATTTCAGTAAGTTCTTCCCTTATTAAATGTATGTCCTGTTTCATTTCCACCCACCTTAACCATCCTTCGTGCTGTATTTGCTCACACCTTTTCTCCATCTTGATAATATCTTGCTCTATAGCAAGACGTTCCGACTCTTGTTCCGTCTGCTTACTCATTTTATTCTCCCTTTTCTAACTTTTCTATCAACTTTTATAGCTTTCTTGAGTAATCCCTCTGGCTGTCTTTTCATTGTTTATCTATCCTCAATGCCCAAATAAATAGTAGTCCTATAGCTGTGACTACCCCTCCGAGAATAAGTCAACTAATTATATTCATTCTTACTTACCTACTTCATCCCATTTTACCTCCTCAATGCTTAATATTTTAAGTCCCTTTTCCATATCCGAATTATTAAGCAATCTATCAAAAAGAAAAATCTTCATAACTTTCTTCTTTGCATCGTCCTCATTCTTAGCGCCTACCCAAATAAATCCCTTTAGTTGCCAAACAACTTTATATTGCTTTCTTACTCCCATTTTACTCACCTCCCTTTTCTAACCTTTCTATCAACTTTTCAAGTTCCTTAATTACGAAGTCTTTTGCGGTATAAATCTGTGTAGAGTGGAAGCACTGGAAGACTCCAGCAAGTAGTATCCCAACTATAGCTCCCATTGAGAATATGCCTGCGATTAAAAGTTTATCCATTATTTCCTCCTATGATTGAGACAGACGGCTTCCTTCTTCACATTAATTACTGGGTTTAGCAAA
>Ga0100403_1004298_pt1 | contig 10163 bp, 9 predicted proteins | sample CryGeymet201501t_FD_83663 | JGI IMG/M metagenome (GOLD analysis project Ga0100403, IMG submission 83663) | Groundwater microbial communities from Crystal Geyser aquifers in Utah, USA - Crystal Geyser metaG 2015-01t | ecosystem: Environmental > Aquatic > Deep subsurface > Groundwater | place: USA...
AAGCGTTTAGTAAAAATAATTTTATTGGTTGGTTTTGGTTTATTGCTGATTTTGGGGATTGCCGCCGCGATTTTGGAGCAAGTGGCTCCCCGGGGGGGTAAAAAAACCGCTGAAGAAGAGTTATTCAGCGCTAATCTTTGGCAGATTCAGGTCCGGCCCAATCAGATGATTCTGGGATTTTTTGAAGACAGCAATAAAAATAACCAATTTGATTACCGGGAAAAACCGTTTGCCAAAGTGTCCGTCGCTATCCGCCGTTCCGGCGAAACCGAACCGTTCCGCCGCGTTTCGGCCGGTATCGACGGTTTGGTTAAAATCGACGATCTGAATTTGGGCGATTATGAGATTAGTTTAGATAACTATGCCGAAGGACAGAGTGGAGATTGGCTGTTTTTTGAAGAGTACCAGCAGTCTGGGGAGTTTTTGCCCACGGCTTGGCGCCGGGTAACTTTAGCGGCACAAGGTTATCAGGAATTAATCGGTTTGTTTCCCTACCAGCCGCCGCTATTATTAACCCTAATGACTGACAGCGGGATCAGCTGGTATGATCCGGAGCGGGCGAGAGTCTACGGTCAGAGCAATACTGTTTTAGTTTCTCCGGCGGCCAGAGGCAGGAATATTTATTATTTGCAGGAAGGCAAGCTCAAAAAATTCGATTGGTCGTACCGGACAGTAAGCGAAGAAATGATTTGGCTGGAAGAAGCAGAATCCGGTTCTTGGTGGCTGTCAGACCAAGGCAAAACCGTGGCCTATTTATCCGGTAAAGAGTTTCGTTTCCGCAGCCAAATCGAAGATTGCAGCGAGGGCGGGTTTCTCTATGAAGGCGTCCGGCCGGAAGTTAAAACCGCCGCTTTTATTGACGAAACCAGCTGGCTGGTTATTGCCCGGATAGATAAAGACCAGCTCTGGCAGTTGTTTAAGGTTAACTGCAATGAAGGCTCGATTCTGGCGACCGTGGGTGAACCAATTAACGTTGGTTCCCTGGGCGGCGACTGGTTTTACTCAACGGCCGATGCCACTTATTTTTATGACCAGGATAAACAACAAGCGGTTAAATATACGGCTTTGGGTGGGGGCGAGGGGATAAGTGTCAGCGCGGACAAACGTTATTTATTGAAAAAAGTCGCCGCGGACCTGCCTGCGCAGGCAGGTAATTGGCTGGCGGTGGATTATCCGGAGGTCAAAACTTCCTGGGTAGAGAAGCACTATCTATTGACCGGGATTACCGGCGAGCCGACCGTCATCGGCGACACGGTTTATTTTGTCCGGGCCAAACCGTGCGAGGCCGACGGCGACTGCGGCGAAGTGGTCAAAATTAAACTCGAGGGCAGCAGTGTTTGGTCGATCGCTTCGGTTTGGGATCTCAAAAATGTCGCCGCCGCCAAAGTTTTAGGGGTGGTGGAGTAGGTATCAGCGGTAAACCTGATTGTGGGCGCCGATGTCGATAAAGAGAGCAGTCTGATTATTGTCAATGAAAGTAAAAACTATTCGTAAATTTGGCGCAAGACTAAAAGTATATTTGTCTTTTAACTTACCGGTCAGTTTATGGGTTTTTAGTCGTCGATGAAAAGGATCTCCGGAAAAAATTACCATCAATGCCGGAAGTTTTTTTCTGATTTGAGGGTTTAATTTTTTCAGGTGTCGGCTAAAGGCGGAGCTAAACTCAATTTTAACCGTTTTACCGGTCATAAATTTTTGAAAAAGGCCCGAATTTGGTCAGGGTTATTTAAAACAATATTTCTGTTTCTAGTAGTCAGGGTTCGTTTTTCCTCCGCCAGAATTTGTTTCTCCGCGCGGGGAGAAAAGGGCGGTCCGTAGGGGATAGTTACCGGTGAAAATAATAAATGCCTGACGGCATTTCTGATGAACTCGGAAAAGGAGGTGTACAAACCGTTTTTAACTTGGCTATCTACCGCCAGCTTCATCTGTTTGGGTAAAGTGATATTGATAGTTATTGTATCCATATCATACATTTTATGTATAATAGGTTTGATTGTCAAGCATTAGTTTATCATCAGCCAGTCGAGGGTGGTATCGGAGTTGACCGGGTAATTGGTAAAGATTGTAAATTGGTTTAGCTCCGGTTCTTTTTTAACCCAGTATTTAGTGGCCGGTTTGGAGTCAGAAGTAAAAGTGACCACAATTTGAGATTTATCCGAGAATTTTTCGGCAGTGATAATGGCGGCATTGGTCCCGGCGGCAATCGTCGCCGTGCCGGAGTTGGCTAGGTCTAGGCGGTTCAAACTCGTTGCCTCGGCGGAAAACGTGGCCACAGGAACAGTATCGGCGTAGATCGAGACGGCTGAGCCGCCGGCAATGTTGATGGAAAGCTTCTGGTCGGGTAAAGGATTAATTTCTTTGGCGGTAATGGCTCCGGCCACCAGCAAATCGCCGCTGATCTCGATTCTTTGGGCCAGAATCAGGCCGGCGGTAAGATTGCCGTTGACGGTCAAATCGGTCAGCGTGGTTTGGCCCAAAACTGCCAGAAAGTCTTTGAAAAAAGCAATATCGGCTTCGAGGGAAGCGAGGGATATATTCACCTCCGAGGTGGGAATTTCTTTCACCTCGGAGGTGAGTTGGGCTGATGCTGTAGTCACCTCGGAGGTGAGTTGGGCTGGGACTGTGGCCACCTCGGAGGTGAGGTTTTTTGCCAGCTCGCTGATTTTTTCCCGTAACCGGTCAATGGTTGATGACTTGATTTCTTGAGCAAAAAGCGTCCCGGAAACCGAGGCATTGCCGCTGATCGTGATTTGCCCGTCGGTTAAAGGGGAGATCATGCTGGTGGTTAAGATTTCGGTTTCGACCGTGGGCGAAATAATCCGGTTGGATTTGTCATAAAGATCGAGGATATAGAGCGTGTTTTCCTCGGTTTTTTCCAAAATGGCCAAGAGTAATTGTTTTATACTTAAGCCGTTTTGTTGGATTTCGGCGGCTGACGGTACTCCGGGCAAGTGTTTTTGAGTGGTAATAAATTCCCGCAGCTGCAGCGGGGATAATAGGGAATAGTCCGGTTCGAAAACATAGTCCGGCAGACCGAGATGGCCGGCGGCGCGAATGTCGCCGGATACATAAACATCGCCGCTGATTTTGAGCCGGTAACTGCTGTTAGGATCGGTACCCATACCGGTATTGCCGGTGACGGTTAGGTCGTTTTCAATGTGGGCCGCCCGGGCATTGAGCTTTTGGTCGGTACTGAAACCATAGCTGGTAACACCGCCGATGCCGATGCCTCCGGAAAAAATCAGGTAATCATCAACCGAGTTGGTCAGGTACTCGCCGTACTGGGAAAATTTTAAAGTGGAGCTGATGGTGGCGTCGCCGGCGACGGCTAAGCTGACCGTGGTGCTGGACGGGTCCAAGAAGTAGCCGGTTTGGTCCTGGTCAATGAACTGCGGGGCCAGCAAATTGCCCAAAATCTGCGTCGGCTGGCTGATAATTACCGGGTATAAAGCGTCGTCATTTAAGGTGAGCAGGTCCTGCCCGGCGCCGCCTAAAACTTTGAATATGGATTGGTCGCCGGCCAGAGTGATCCTTAACGATTCGGCCTGCCCGTCCGGCAGGCGGGCTGAAGCCGAGGCGTTCAAATCGCCTAAGGTAATGTCATAGGGAAATTGATTGTTTATGGCAGATTGTGAGGCATTCTGATTTAGATTGACCCAGTCTAAACCGTCAAAATATTTTAGATTGCCCGAGCCTTGATCCACATATAATTGGCCGATTTGGCTTTCCTGGGGCGGTTGGCCGGGCAATAGCTGCAGCAGGCGGGTAAAGACGCCTTGATCAATTAAGGCCGAGTTTTTGGCGTAAATATTGCCGAGAGAATCGGCGTAAAATAGATCGCCGGTGGCCAGGCCCAGGGTGATCCGGCCGTCAAAAAACTGGGCCGTGCGGGGCAGGGCAATGTCGACTGTTGGAGATTGCGTCTCCAGAATTGCCGGAGAGGCGATTGGTTTGGGCTTGATCCAGAGGTAGGCGATGACGATAAGAGTTAAAGCCAAGGCGGCAAGGCCGGAATATATACCTACGTTAGGGACTCTCCTCGAAGGTAAACCTTCAAGGAGAGTCCCTGAAGGTTTCACCTCCGAGGTGGAATTAGACTGCAGGTCGGCGGCATAGTAGCCGGGCTGGAGCTGATCGCTGACCCGGATTTTTAATTTACCCTCTTTGGTCCAGCGCTGGACCGTGGCGGGGCTGACGTGCAGTTTGGCCGCCGTCTGTTCCAGGGTCAAAATTTTTGGCGCCGCCGGAGGAATCGGCTCGCCGGCTTTGACTTTGGCGAGCAAATTTAGGTCTTTATCACTAAAGCGCCTTTGGTTGCCCAAAGTCCGCGATGGGATAAATTTGCCTTTTTCTTCCCAGCGGCGGAGCGTTTTCGGATGGATCCCAAGCGCCTGGGCAGCATCTTTAATGGTATGCATTTTACTCAAGAAATGTCCAAGTTTGTATTAAACATAAACCGTTTTCACGATCAGTATGACCAAAATTCAGGCTTCTGTCAATTGTTAAACAGATGCACAAATGCTAGATTAAACCATGGCAAATCTGGTGAGAAAAATCGGGATTGATTTAGGCACGGCCAATACCGTGGTTTATGTTGCCGGGCAGGGAATTGCGCTGCAGGAGCCGACGGTGGTGGCGGTGGCCATCGATGACAACCGGGTGGTGGCGGTGGGAGCGGAAGCCAAAGAGATGCTGGGCCGGACACCGGAATCGATCGTGGCTTCCCGGCCGATGCGCGACGGGGTGATTGCCGATTACGTCATTACCGAAGCGATGCTGCGTTACTTTATCCAAAAAGTCGGCGGTAAGGGCTGGTTTTTTAAGCCGGAAGTGATGATTTGCGTTCCGGCCGGCTGTACCCAAGTCGAAAAGCGGGCGGTCGAGGCGGCGACGACTTCGGCCGGGGCCAAAGCGGTGTTTATCATTGCCGAGCCGTTTGCGGCGGCTCTGGGCACCGGGATTCCGGTCGGGGAGGCATCAGGCAACATGATCGTGGATATGGGCGGCGGCTCGGCCGAGGCGGCCGTGATTTCTTTGGGCGGCGTGGTTGTGTCTAAAAGCGTTCGCGCCTCGGGGAATAGTTTAGACGACGCCATTGCTTTGTATTTGAAGAAAAAATACAGCCTGATCATTGGCGACCAGACGGCCGAGTATCTCAAAATTAACTTTGGCCGGGCGATGACTTTTGACGGCGATGAGCCGGGAAAAAGTGTCACGGTCAAGGGCCGGGACTCGATTCAGGGGTTGCCCAAGGCGATTGAGATTAAACCCGGAGAAATTGAAGAAGCGATGCGGCCAAGGCTGCAGCAGATCGTCAATATGGTGAAGAGTGTTTTGGAAGAAGTGCCGCCGGAACTGGCCTCGGATATTATTGACAAAGGCATTGTTTTGTCCGGCGGGACGGCTCTGCTTAAAAACATTGACCGACTGTTGACTGAAAGCACCGGCGTGCCCTGCCATGTGGCCGAAGAGCCGCTGTTGGCCGTGGCCAAAGGCACCGGGATTGCCCTGGAAAATCTGGAATTGTACAAGCGCGCTTTAGTCAAATGATTATTGGTGTCGATGCCTCGCGGGCGGGAATAGAGGAGAAAACCGGGACGGAAAACTACTCGAGTGAGCTAATCCGGGAGTTGTTGAAGTTGCCCGAGGCTAAACGATTTAAGTGGCGCCTATATGATAAGAAAAATATCCCCTGGCGTCGGTTCTGGACTCAAGGCGGTTTGGCCCTGGAGATTTTAAAACACCCGCCGGAGGTTTTATTTATCCCGGCCCATACTTTACCGGTAATCCGATCCCCAAAAATTAAAACCGTGGTCACCATTCACGGTTTGGAGTATGAGTATCTGCCTGAATATTATAAATTTCCTCAAAAACTTTATTTGAATAAATCGACCGGTTATGCCGTCAAACATGCCGACCGGTTGATTGCCGTATCCAACTGGACTAAAACCCAGTTGGTTGACCGGCTCGCCGCCGATCCTGAAAAAATTACGGTTATCCACGAGGGAATCGGCCGCCGGATAATTAAAGCCAAAGATCAGCAATTTAAATCAGATTACCGGAGGCAGATCAGATACAAATATAATTTGCCCAAAGACTATATTTTATTCGTCGGCACCGTCCAGCCGCGCAAAAACCTGGCGCGATTGATCGAGGCTTTTGCAAAAATATTCCACCCCGGGGTGGAATATCCAGACACCCCGGGGTGTGAGTTGGTTATTGCCGGTAAACTTGGCTGGCTTTATGAAGATATTTTGGCGGCGGCGAAAAAAAATCCCCGGGTTAAATTCATCGGCCGGGTAGCCGAGGCCGATTTAGCCGCCGTCTATAAAATGGCCCGGCTTTTTGTCTACCCGAGTTTAATGGAGGGATTTGGTTTGTCTATTCTTGAGGCGATGACCTTGGGGATTCCGGTAATTTGCAGCAATCGGGGTGCCCTGCCAGAGGTGGCCGGAGACGCGGCTTTGCTTATCGATCCGGAAAAAACAGAGGATTTAGCCAAGGCAATAAAATTAGCTCTGGAAAATGAAGATTTACGTCAGGCTTTAGTCGAAAAAGGCTTCCGCCAGGCCTCTGAATTTTCCTGGGAGAAGGCGGCAAAAAAGACCCTGGCAGTGCTGACCGAAAAGTGGTAAAATACCCTGATGCCGGAATTAAGATCAATTAACCCCACTGATGCCAGCGTCCTGGGCTCGGTTAAAATCTCCACCAAAATAGAGATTGAAGCGGCGGTTAGCGCCGCCAAAAAAGCTTTCCCCGGATGGCGGGCGTTGGGACTGACTAAGCGCGCCCAAGTTTTAGTCAGATTAGCCGGTTTACTCAAGCAAAGTCGTCAAGCCTTAGCCGAGTTAATTACCCGGGAAATGGGTAAACCGATTGTTCAATCTTTGGACGAAGTCGATACGACCGTTTCAGACATTCTGTATAACGCCCAAGCCGGTCAAAAACTGTTAGCCGATGAAGTTTTAGCCAAAAATAAAGGGTTAACCAGTATTTTGCGTTATGACCCGGTGGGTGTGGTTGCCTGTATTAAACCCTGGAATTATCCGATTAATACCCCGATGCTGTCCATGGCCGCGGCCTTGGCAGCCGGAAACTGCGTAATTTTTAAACCGGCAGGAGATACGGTTTTGTGCGGCCAAAAACTGGCTGAATTGATCTGGTCGTCAGGAGTACCAAAAGACGTTTTTCAGGCAGTTTACGGCGGCGCGAAAATCGGGGAAATGCTGATTGACCAGCCGATTGACATGGTCAGTTTTACCGGTTCCAGCGCGGTCGGTAAGGCAATTGCTGATAAATGCGCGGCCAGATTGATCAAGTTTTCCCTGGAAATGGGCGGCAGTACGCCGGCGATTGTTTGCCGGGATGCCGATTTGGAACTGGCGGCCAATGCCATTGTTTGGAGCCGGTTTAATAATTGCGGCCAAGTCTGCAACGCGGTTAAGCGGGTATTTGTGGAGCGGGGAGTGGCGGCCAAGTTAACCAAGCTGATCGTGGCCAAAGTCGCTAAATTAAAAGTCGGTAATCCCTTGGATAAAACGACGGATATGGGGCCATTGGTATCGGAAAAACAACTGCACGCTTTTGAAGCTCAAGTGACTAAAAGCGTGGTCCAGAGCGGCCGGATTATTTTAGGCGGTAGGCGCTTGAGGACAGACGACTACCTCAAGGGATATTTCCATCAGCCGACGGTAATGATCCACGTTCACACCAAAATGGCGGTAATGCAGGAAGAGGTTTTCGGGCCGCTCCTGCCGATTTGCGAGGTGGAAAGTCTGGGCCAGGCGATTAGACATGCCAATCAGAGCGACTATGGCTTAACCGCGGTCGGCTTTACCGCCTCGCGGCAAAATGCCGAACGGATAACCAATGAAGTTATTGCCGGCGGGACGTATATTAATGAAGAAGTGGCCTTTTATCCGGGTTCGCCGTGGACCGGGTTAAAAAACAGCGGTTTCGGCACCATCGGCGGCAAGCACGGTCTATACGAATTTACCCACAAACGCCACGTTCATTTAGACTTTACCGGCCGTAAAACGCGCAGTTATTGGTTTAATGCCTAAAATTTTCGGCGTCGCCGTTGATCAAATCACTTTAACCCAAGCGGTGGGACTGGTAGAGAGCTGGCTGAAACAATCCAAAAAACGCTATATTGTTACTCCTAATCCGGAAATGATTATGCTGGCGCAGACAGACGAAGCTTTCCGAAAAATTTTAAACCAGGCGGATATGGCCATTCCTGATGGCGCGGGCTTGCGTTTGGCCGTACCCGGCCTAAACCGCGTTTCCGGGACGGATTTAATGCTGGAGCTGATCAAACGCGGGCATAAAACGGTTCTTGCCGGCGCCGCGCCGGGGGTAGCCGAGCGGGCCGTAGCCATATTAAGGTCCGTCCTCGTAGGTAAACCTACAAGGACGGACCTTATAGGAATCTCGGAGCCCGATATAAAACAAATTAACCGGCTTCACCCCGACCTGCTGTTTCTTGCCTTCGGCCACGGCCAGCAGGAGCGCTGGATTGCCAAAAACCTAGCGAAGTTAAACGTCAAACTGGCCATGGGAGTCGGCGGGGCGTTGGACCAGATCGCCAAACCCTGGCTGCGGGCGCCAAAATTTTTAAGAGCTTTAGGCCTCGAATGGCTTTATCGCCTGATTCTCCAGCCGTGGCGGATTCGGCGCCAGTGGCAATTAGTCCGGTTTCTGGTTAAAATATATTTATGATTCCGAAACACCTGCATAAATACTTTTGGGATTTAAATCCGGCTAAGCTGGATGCAGCTAAATATCCGGAATATGTCATTGAAAGATTATTAAACTTAGGTGATCTTGAAGCGGTTAGGTGGACATGGGATACTTTTGGCCGGCAAAAAATTACTGATGTGGTTAAAACCGGCAGGCAGATTACTCCGAAAACCGCCACTTTTTTTACCAAGCTGTTAAATTTAAATCCCAAGGAGGTTTTCTGTTTGAAAAGGGCATTTCCAGTCAAACCAAACGCAATTTGGCCGTATTAGCCAAATTGAAGTTTGTCCGGCGCTATTTTTTAGCCGGCGGCACCGCTTGCGCTTTGCACCTGGGCCACCGTTTGTCTTTTGACCTGGATTGGTTTAGTGATAAACCGGTGGAACCCCGGGTGATTGTGGCCAATTTAAAAGATTTAAGTTTTTTTATTTATCCTTATCCTCTTTTATTTCCACGACATGATTATGCCGGGATAAAACTGGCGGATATTAAAGATATTGCCTGCATGAAGCTGGATGCCATCAGCCGCCGGGGGACCAAACGGGATTTTATCGACCTGTATTTTATCTGTAAAAATTATCGCTTGGATTATTTGCTGGAGCTATACGAGCAAAAATTTGCCAAATATAACGTGCCGGTGTGGCAGGCGGTTAAGAGTTTGGGTTATTTTGCTCGAGCTGATGAAAATGACCTGCCGGAAATGCTGCAGCCGGTTGATTGGAATCATGTGAAGCATTTTTTCGAGACTGAAGCCTTTCGTTTAGCCAAATCTTGGGGGATAGGGTAAAATACACTTATGTCTCCTGAATCGTTAACCATCGGTCAAACCAACGGTCAAACAATAAGAAAATATCTTAAGGAGGTTTTGGCTGATCAGGCCGGTACCGAGCCGGGTGATTTTGACGTTTGGAAAGCAGGTCAATTTTCGGAATCCGGAGCCGAGAAACCTCCAGTCCAGGAAACAAAAAATTGGAATGAACCGCCGAGCGAGTGGTTGGTTGCTCTTAAAACTACAGTTACCCCTCGCGGATGGAACGATCTTTTTTCTTTAGCCGCTTTAGGCGCAACAGAAATTGGCGGTATTTGGGGAAATACTGCCAGCGGTTTGTTAATGATTATGAATTCCATTTCGCTTTTGGTAAGAGAGGGCAGAACGATGAAACAAATTAAAACTTCGGTCAGAGAAAAAATTGAGGCGGCAAAAAATATTGACGGTAATCAGATAGATAGAAATTCGCTCATTCAAGAAATATTTACCGGCACCGGTTTAACGGAAAAAGAAGTTGCTAAGGGATTAAAATTAACTGGGAAAAGAGAACTGAAATATTTCGCCAAAAAAGTTTACAGGAAACAGACAGCTTTTGGTAAGTTATTTTCAGAACAAGAGTCAGTCCAGCACTTAAGCAGTAAAGAAAAATTAT
>Ga0100403_1004302_pt1 | contig 10156 bp, 9 predicted proteins | sample CryGeymet201501t_FD_83663 | JGI IMG/M metagenome (GOLD analysis project Ga0100403, IMG submission 83663) | Groundwater microbial communities from Crystal Geyser aquifers in Utah, USA - Crystal Geyser metaG 2015-01t | ecosystem: Environmental > Aquatic > Deep subsurface > Groundwater | place: USA...
CTTATTGGCGTTTATCATCGAATAAACACTCATGGCGTCTTGTGCCATGGCTTTTTTGCGCTCGTCGTCAAGCTGTTTTCTGTCTTCCCTTTGCATGGCGTTAAATTCAGCGCCAAACCCAGCCAAGCCCGCACCAAATCCGCGAAAAGCATTTCTGGCCTTTTGGCCGAAAGTCCTTTTTTCTTCGGGTTGTTCAAACATCCCGCCTAATTGATTCATATTTAACCCCATTGCGTAATGGCGGTGCCGATAGCTTCGCCAGCTCTACCAATAAGCCCTTCCTGCTCCTGAACACCAGGAATACCCGGCAAGCCTGCAAACTGGCCAGAACCTGTCTGAGCAGCTTGCGCCTGTGACTGAGCAATGATTCTTTGAATGTCAGCCTGAGACATACCAGCTTGAGAAAGGATGTTAGCAAGGTTGCCAGACTGCTGACCGATGACCTGTGAGATATCCTGACCAGTACCTTGGGCAGATCCAGCCAAAGCGCCAGTGGTGCCTTGAATGTTACCGGCGAGCATATTGCCAACGTTCATTCTGTTCTGTGCAAGATTCTGACCGGTCTGGAATCCGTAATTACCAGCCAATTGACCAGCGTTCTGACCCATTGACGCAAGCGTCTGACCTTGTGAGTACAGGTTCTGTGCGCCCTGAGTGCCAAGATTAGAGGCAAGGTTTACAAGGTTTGATCCTGCTTGACCGTACATTCCTGCACCCTGAGACCCCAAGCCTTGAGCCATGCCAGCTAACTGAGCGCCGGTTCCTGAGTACAGATTCCCTAAGTTAGAACCCTGCTGCCCGTATATACCTGCCAATCCCTGACCGGTTCCAGCAAGCATGTTTCCGATGTTCTGGCCGGTTGACATGGAAATATTGCCAAGATTAGCGCCTGTCTGAGCCTGCTGCTGTGCGGCAAGATTAGATTGACCAGCCAAGGCATTACCACCTGACTGCTGTGCCTGTGCTTGCGCCATAGCCTGCTGTGCGGCAAGGTTTGCAGCACTGCCAGAGCTTTGCAATCCCATTCCTGATAGTGACTGCAAATTACCAATCTGTTGCTGTATGCTCTGACCGGCCAGACCCTGACCGAATCGGGTTAATTCTTTCATGACGTTTCCGCCACCCAGACCACCAGTTGCTGCGGCGTTACGCGTGACAGCCCTATCGCCCTGCTCCTGAAGGAATCGGACGTAAGGCGAATCAACATACGCTTGATCAAATGCCTGTTGTCCTTGTGCGCCAGATAGGGCTGATTGCACACCTAACGCCTGTTCACCAGCCTGCATGTAAGGCTGGAAATATCCTTGCGCCTGACCGAAGCCCTGATTTAATGAGCCAACAGCACTATCTGTGCCTGATTGGATATCTTGACGCCCCTGAGCAAGTGCAGCAAGCGCGGACTGGTTTCCTCGCGTCAAGTCCTGACGTGCGCCCTGAGCGCCCTGAGACAAAGCCCCGATACCGCCAGCAGCGCCTTGCGCTAACGCTTGTGCCGATTGCCCCGTACCCTGCTGAATGGCTTGTGCGGCAGCATCACGCCCGCCGCGCAGCTCGCGCTCACCAAGATCGTAAGTTTCACGTAGCAGCGCATCAGCCTCGCCCAGCTTGGCAAGCTGATTGTATGATCCCTCCCCGTAGGCTTCACGAAGCAGCGCCTCGGAATCTTGAGTCCCCTGCCCTAACGCCTGAGCGCCTTGCTGGAATCCCGCTTGTGTTCCGGAAAGTGCATTCTGCAAACCCTGCTGCATGGCTTGTTCTGATCCGGCTAAACCCGTCTGCGGAAGCTGGGATTGATACTGCTGCCTGCCAGCTTGATAACGCTGCTGTGCAACCTCTAATGGGTTTCCTGTTGCCCTTGCTATCTGCTCAGGGGCAATGCCGTACTGATCCATAAGTTGTGCAATTTCTGCATCACTTAAGTCTGGAAACTCAGCTAGAAAGCCTTGAATTTCTTCGTCTGTAAATTCCATTATCTGACCATCCCGCCAAGTGGGTTAAAGCCCTGCATAAAGTTTTGCTGGTTGGGGTTGTAGACCTGCTGCTGGAATGTTGATGGATCAAGCTGAAACTGTGGTGCGCTCTGGAACTGGCCATAGTTGATCGGTGTACCCATCAAAGCTGACTGAAACGCTGGCATACCACCCAATAGATACTGCTGGGCTGCTTGTGAGCCTTGCTGTAATGCGCCAATCTGCTGGGGTACTGCGCCGCCTAATACATTGGCAGCGCCTTGGAATCCTTGCGCTGTAGCCTCCTGCATCCCCGGCATGGCGTTGGATAAATACCCTTGCGCCTTGGATTCTTGGGACTTGATATATTCTTGAGATAATCGGTTCTGCGCCTCAGTCTTTCGCTGGCCGCTTCTATCCGTCCCGCCGAAAACTGACTTAACTGCTTTGCTCATGATAGCGCCTCGATTTCTGTTCGGGTTATTCCTAACATAACCTGATGGTGTATTTTACCAATTTTTAGGAAACTTCGCCTATTTTTACCCTCTTTGACCATTCCGCAATGAATAGCAAAGCGGATGACATTCGGATAGATATCGGGTATCTCGCAGTTCACCTTGTCAAACGTGGTATTTTCTACCACCCAACGCAGTGCTGAATGTGCCGCCCGGTATGCCCCTTTCCCTCTGTGTTCAGGCAGAATCATGGGGTGTATCTTCAGCGCAACGGACGTGATCGCGTGAAGGTTAAACAGTCCGATCAATTCGCTGTCAACATAAGCGCCAAGCCATACTTCAGTTAAATCAGGCTCCCATGTCTCAAAATCCACATCATCTTCGCTGGTCTCATCCCATACCTGTTCGGCAATGGCTTTAATCACCACCGGATCAAGCAAAGGCTTTACACAGCAATCCATCCCTGAGTCCTATCACCGCCAACATCGGGGTTTACTTTCACATACAACAAAGACCCTGTTGTTCCGCTCTCGTTGATGTACAACTGGAACTGTCTGGCCTCTACAACACCCTCAGGGCTTCCGTCACCGATAATGGGCGTACCAAGCTGTGTAGTAGCCATCCACTTGCGAAACGCATCAGAGGAGCCGCCAGAGGCGTTTACAATGGGTAATGAATGATTGTAGTTAGGCTGGTTCACTTTCTGCCCCCGACTATATTGGCCGTGAGCTGAAGCGCAACAAACTTGAACGGATCGCTGAACGTAAAGCGGAACACATCAAACCTTGCGGCGCGTCCGTTCTTGCGCCAGATCGCTCTGCGGATATAATCACCCACCTTGCCAATTCCTCTAGGTCTTGGGGTTCCCCATGTTTTCCCGTCATGGCTTATATCCAGAACGATCTGCGGGTCAACGGTTGACCCTGTGCCAGACTCCACCGTCAGCTCTAAAGATGGGAAAAAAGCTGATTTCATGTCGTTCTGAAATGGCATCGTGGAGAATCTTCGGATAATCGTTTCACCGTATTCGGTGTAAACATCATCATCCAAAATGCCGATCTTATTAGTATATCGGTCTGTGCATATCAGCTTGTTATAGGCTGTCACCACCCCATTGACTCGGTACGCTCTTTGCTCTTCATTGTAGGTGGATTTCCTTTCATGCCATCGCTGGGAAGAAAGATCGTAAACAATAGTGGAATCAGGCAGCGCAAATCCAACAAAGAAACTGCCCTTGCTCGCGTATGACCATGAATATATAAGTCCAAGCTGGGCTTTGTTGATCTGTTTTAACAATAGGTCGATAGGAGGCGTCGACACTTTGGCAACATCAGATCCATTGCATAACCATATAGAGGGAGACTCATTCACCCCGCCGCCAACGAACATAAAGCCTGTATCAGTGTTGATAATGCTAAAAGGGGAAAATACGCCTTTTTGTATAAACACACCTGTTCTTTGGAATGGAAAATCAGCGCCGCCGATGTTCTGGAATCCCTCCATCGTCAGACCACCGCCGATGAATAGCTGATTCTTGTACACTACCGGAGCCACCAATTCATCAGGGTTTGATTCTGCCGTGCCAAAGTCCAGCGCGTTATAAGACAGGCCGTTGTTAATGTCAGAGACGATGAACTTATTATCATCAGTGGTGAACACAAAAAAACCATCAACATAAGCCACATACTGCGGATTTCCGTTAGCCGTGAAATCAGTGTCAGTGATCTGTACAAGCACATCGGTGGAGCGGTTATAGATATACCCATCACCACCAGGCACCAAAATACAAAGCTGAGTACCGTTATCAGCCATTGAAACACGCCCAGTGCCCGATATAGCCCCAATTACAGTCGACGAATAAACAGGATTGCCATTAATGAACGTTTCGTTGATCTTGTACAAAAACCCATCAGTAACAACGTAGGGAATTCCCTGCATGACATGTACGCCACGGTTTAACGAAGTTCCGGCAGTGGTTGCGGAGGATATGCCGGGAGTTCCCACAATGTACTCTTTAGCTAGTGCGGGGGCTTGATTGATTGCTACATAGACGTTCGTACACTCCTGATGCGACATCGGCAACGATTCGCTGACGTAGTAACCATGCGTGAATGGCAGCTGAACCGTAGGCATCAATTCATCCTTAATACTGCGTTGGATACCAGAATATCTATACCATCAGTGCTATTGCCTACAAACGCCTCTATATAGTCGTTTTCGGCCATACTTAATGACCAGACAGTCGTCATACTCACCCGACCTGAAGATGTAACCTGTGAGGCGATAAGAGTTCCCGCAATCAAAGTACCGTTTTTAGCCAACTGAACATACAGCTCTTTGTTGCCAGTCACCGGAAACAGGTCGGCCACCAGATCCACAGACATCACACGGGTTTCAGTGCCGGTGTAAGTCAATCTTCCCGCCGCACTGACGGTAAAGTCATTCGTAGGGCCGGATAACCAAGTCCCTGCAATCAAAACGGGCGTGGCAGCAGCGGCAATCACTGTATTTGTGGCGTTGTCCTGCATATACGCAATACCACGGGCAATCGTTGATCCTCCATCTATACCCAACGCTGTCTTTAACTGTGACTTGGTTATCTTGTAATTAGTAGATCCTGAGACAAACGTAAAAACATCGGAATCAGCCACAGTTGCATTAGCTAGAAAATCACTTATCTTGCGCCCATCTGCTCTATCGACCATTATGTACCGCTCTCCACGCCTATAGCGCCAGTGGTTTCTGCCAGAATATCTTCCTCAACATCCGGATAGTACTGGGTGTCTCTCCACCGCTCGCCATTGCCCGTACCGATAGGAAGGGTAGACGGAAGCTTTGTTGAACCCATTCTCTGGCCCAACAAACGCATTGCATTAAGACCGTTCTTGGCAGCGATGACAAGCCCGTCAGATATCTCACCACCGTATTCAGGAGCCACACGAATAGCCATGTTAGCCACAATTCCGCTAATCGCCCCGTTAGGCACTGTCACGGTGTCCTGAACGGTATCAACCAGCGTATAACCCAATGAAATACCCCGAGCATCCAGCTCCGTCATGTAGTCGTTCAGCTCGTCAATGAAATCAGCGAACTCGCTGGCCTCAAAGGGGGCTTCGGACTCCAGCACCAGAATCTTTTGCAATGACCGCTTTGCTATGTCGGCAACAGTGGCCATGGTTATTCCTTAGCTTTGGGTGGTCGTCCGACTCGCTTGGGTTGTTCCTGCTTTGGATCTTGCTTTACTTTCCAGCCCATTGATTCAGCCAGAGCGTATGAATTTTGGTTGACTTCAACTTCAGCGCCAGAAGGCTTAACGTATGTTTTCATGCTATCACCTTAAAAGATGGGGGCCGAAGCCCCCGTCAGTTTATGCTACACCGAACCCATGACCGCTGAAGAACGGGTTAAATGTTGCGTAAGCAGGCAGAAGGTCGAAACGAATCTTCTGCGTGTTAGCGTCACCGTCTGCGTACTTGCTGATACGAATGCTGAACCCGTCTTGGGTTGTAGCGATCGTATCAGTGTCGTACAGCTTTGGCAGCTTGACTGTGCCGATACCAAAGGCTTGCTTGGCGTAGAACAGGTTAGGCTGGTACAGAGTTGCAGAGGCGCTGATGATGGTCACAACCGCGCCATTGGCCGGGGCCGCTGTTACAGTGTTGTACTGACCACCAGACTCGTAGATAGCAGGGCCAGCAACAACCAGGTTGCCCTCCCCGAATGCGCCCAGCGTAACATCAGCAACAACCACGCCAGTCCACGGAATTCCAGCACCTGCTGCATCGAGCATGGGTTGCTTGGTTGACAGGTTCAGACGATTAACGCCAGCGATTGTCACCATGTCACCAGCCTTGACAACCATGTTAGCCTGCAAAGCTGTTACAGCAAGTGTTTGCTGCATGGTGTCCTTTGCAGTGACATACGTTGGGTCTGGCGCGGCAGTCAGCGTACCAGCACGATCAGCGCCGGTAGATGATGTGAAGCTGCCCAGAGCGTTAGAAGTCAACGCCATAACTCCGCCGAAGTTAGAGCTGATCTGCGCCTTTTCCCATGCTGTACGAACCAGCTTGGAGTCAGCGTTCAGAGCGTTCTGCTTGTCAGCCAAGGATGTGGTGGTGAATGGGTTCATCAGGTAACACTTCTCTGAACTCATCGGAACACCAGCGGCATCCATGAAAGCGCCCGCACCAGCCACATCAGACCATTTTGTTACAGCAGTGCCGTGTGAGCCGTACTTCATTGAGCTGTTTTTCAGAATGTAGTTGGCAAAATCCACCTCCAGATCGGTGACGATTCGCGCAGCCATTGGCTTTAGAATAGTATCCAGTTGATCCAGCTCTAAAGCTTCCTCCACATTGCCCCATTCGGTCGCGGCGGTGAAGTAGTCTTGAACCGTTCCGGTTGCCTTGCCCGCGATGATGTCAGACTTGGTTGACCCGGAGATGTCACCCCCGGCAGTGCGCAGTGTGTTGTAATCATGCGGACGTTTGAAATCAACGGTAGAACCGCTGGATGGGTTGAACTTCCCACTCAAAAGCTGAGTGTCAACGGTTTTTGTAACTACGCGGCTGGACTCAAAAGCATCCAGAAATACGCGAGCCACCTTGCGGGTGACGTTACTGTTAAGATTGTTAGCCATGTGCTAAGCCTCATTCAAATGTGGCTCCTACCGGGCCTCGCGTTTTCTGACCAGTGCCAGAGGATCGCGGAGACTCTACCGGATCGGGCGCCGTGTTTACCTTCGGTTTAAGGGCAACGGCTTTCTGCTTAACGAGTGTAGCTATCCTGACCGCCGCCTGTGTCGCTGGCATGTTTACCAGCTGCTCAAGCTCCAACGGATTCTTTGCAAGATACTTTGTGATCAATGGGCCTTGTTCGTCAGCCAAAATGAACTGAGTCAACGGATCATTACCACCCAAGCCAAACGCACCACAAATCTGCGATGCCTCCTGCAATTCCTCGGACTTAATGCCCAGCTTTGTCGCTCTCTGGGTATAAGTGCCAACCACTTCCCGCAACTGCTCCTGCCGTGCTTGTTCCTGTTGCGCCTTGACGCGCTGCTCCTGCTCTTGCAGTTGCGATTGTCGCGCATCATAGGCTGCTGCTTGCCTTAGTGCATCGTCACGTTTGGCCTGCTGCTGCCGATACTGTTCGTCGGTCAGTGCGTAGGGGTCTGGTAACTCTGGCACCTCTGGCCGTTTCTGCGCCGGAACCTGCTTACGTAGCTCGTCAAGCTCCTTGGCTAGTCGGTCTCTTTCGCGCTCGGCTTCCCGTTGCTTAAAGACTTTCTTGCCAATCGCCTCGTTGAGTACGCGCTGTTGTTCCTCGCTAAACTCGACCGCCCGCTCTTTAGCGGTATCATCGGTTGCTGAATCCGAACCAGTTTCCTGATCTTCAGATACTTCTTCGACATCTGTCTCTTCGTGATCCTGTACTACTTCCTCAGTCTCACTGGAATCAATGTCGTAGTCGTTTTCTGGTTGCAGCTCACTCATAAAATGCCCCTTGAAGGTAAACGCCGTGAATAAGGTCACGTGCCTTGTGGTGGATTATACCACTTTTTAGCGTAAATCAATAAGTTTTAGTTAAATCACCCCTCTTGATGCAATTTCTCCCACTTTCTTGGCGTTATCAAGCTGGATCCCTTCAGCCTGTACAGCGTCCTTGCTGATCTTCGCCCCGGCTTCCTGGGCCTTAATCTCTGCCTGCATCCTGCGGGTCTGTGCGTCGAAGCCGTCCACCTGCAATTCAGCCTGATCAACTTGCATACCTGACTGCAATTCCATTTGTTTAAGTTGAATCTTCGCCATCTCAAGCTCAAGTTTCTGCTGATTGATCTGGGCGTTAAGCATCTCGGCTTGCGCCTTAGCTTGTTCGGCCTGAGCCAATACCATCGCGGGATCTTGAGTCTGTTGAGATGCTTGTGCTTTGGCCTGCATCTTGGCTATCTCATCCTCGGTCATTTGCTCTTGAGGAATCATGCCCTGCTCCAGCATCTGGGCGCGTTTACGCTCTGCCAGTTGTTTAGAGGCTGGAGAGTTGATGTTGTTCAGGAATATATCACCACCAAGCTGAAGCAGCGTAGGATCAGCCTGAGCGACATCAAGCAGCATCTGCAAAGTCTCCTGCTGACGATTCTGGAAAGCAGGGCCAGATGAACACACCACGTCATACTTGCCGACAGACAGATCATTAACCTTCGTCACTTTGCCCGTGGCCTGATCAATCACGGTCTGATTCAGATCGGCCATGTCATAGGTGCCATCTTCGTACAGGATTCTGACAGCCCGCTCGTTCTCGTAGACTTTGGGCAAAGCATCGACCAGTAATTGACCCGTGCGTTGAATAGCAATCTCCATTGCCCGGAAATAGTCAACAGTGCCGTTATCGCCCTTGTGTTGCAGCTTGTCGATCGCAACGCCTGACTGAAGGCCGGGGTTATCTCCCATGTTCGCGGCAAACATACCAGCCGTCTGCCCGATGATCTGTCTCATGGATTCAGAGATAGTTCTCAGCCCCGGATTGATCTGAGCGCCACCAGATTGCTGCGGAGCGCCGGGAGCCTCTGCGTCTGGATTGTAGAACTGTACCGGGTCTGAATTCGTGTTCAGGGTTGCCAGCGTATCCTCATGCCCAGCCGCCTGAGACATGGTCATCCACCATTTCGCCCGTGGAGCCAGCGCGCCTTCCTCAATCTCGCGTGACAGGGAGTAGTTCATCACGCGCTGGGGGTCGTATAGTTTTTCCACCGCCCCGTAATAAATGGCTTTGTTCTCAAGCACCGTGTAATTGCCGTACACCGGAACCACGGGAATGGAGTTAAACACAGTCTTTTTGGCATCCTCAAGCCAATCCGAGGCATCGAAGAACCGACTGCAAACAGTCTTGATAGGACGCTTCCTGCGCCTGACCTCAACCACACCGATTTGCATCAGGTCATCAACTACCGCATCGAACTCTTCATTAACTTCGTGTGTTTGCCCGTTGGACATCATCACCAGTTCGCGCTGCTCGGTCTCCAGATACAACAATTCTCCAACAACTACGGTCTCAGCCTTGTCGTAATAGGCTTCGCCCTCCCTGTCATCCGAAACGGACATAGCACTACCATCCGGCCAGCGGTAGTCGTACTCCTCCCGTGACATAGGGTGAAGCACAACGCACCAGCGGGCATCAGATTTGTCCTGCCTCTCAGCTGCCGGGTCATGCCACACCCGATCAACGTAATTGTGGATCTTCTCGATCAGTAAATCCTGATCGAAAGAGTTGTCATCACAGAACGCCTGCTTAACCCGCCATCCGTCCAGCCCACCGATCACCATCCCTTTGGCTGATTGATTGTAGACCGTCTTGGCTTGGCTGATGTTCTCTATGTTCCTGATCAGACCGTCATACGTCAATGCCGTGTCTTTAGTTGCGTCTCCGCCAGCCGGGCTTACACGGATATCAAAATCTGATTGGCTTAACTCGCCTGTGATCTGTTTGATAATAGGAGTCGTAGCATCGAATGTATACCTCGGCTTTCCGGCGTTGTTATTCCACCAGTACGGCTCCCACTGGCCATCGCGTTTAATCACGAACAGATTGGCCTCTCTGACACCCTCGCGCATATCGTGTTCAGCGCCCTGAGCCTTGGCGAGCATATCCAGCACGCTTTGGTGATCAGAATAGGGCTTCTCGTAGTCCTTATCCCTCTTCAGCTTCTCTCGCCTTGTGTTGGATTTCTTGCCGTCTATTTCGTAATCGTAGTCC
>Ga0100403_1004303_pt1 | contig 10156 bp, 12 predicted proteins | sample CryGeymet201501t_FD_83663 | JGI IMG/M metagenome (GOLD analysis project Ga0100403, IMG submission 83663) | Groundwater microbial communities from Crystal Geyser aquifers in Utah, USA - Crystal Geyser metaG 2015-01t | ecosystem: Environmental > Aquatic > Deep subsurface > Groundwater | place...
AAGTGGAAGAACGGGTTGGCGTCCCTGTCAGCCCAGAAGAGGACCCTCTCATCTGGCTTCTGGTAGAGGGTGGTCACCGGCTCCTTGGCGACCAGAACATCGCCGACGCGTGACTCGCGGCGGATACCTTCAAGATGCAGGTGGAACATGCCCTTCGGCAGAGCCTCCTGGACGTTGCGAACTTCGATCACTTTCATTTCAGTTTCTCCACGACGTCCTTGTGGATCGTGTTCGCTGGATGCTCGACTTCTTTCAGCTTGCGCCGAATCTCCTGCGGAGTGAGGCCGATGATCTTTCCAGCGACGACCGCTGCCGTCAACAGGTTTACGAATGTCATCCTGGGATCGACTGACTTCGCATTGGCGTGAGCCAGCGACTCCAGGACGGTTTGAACGGGATTCTGCATAGCCGACCCCTTAGCGCGAGGCCGACTGACGCGCCTTCTTCCAGAAGACCGTGACCTCGGTCCGCTCGCGAAGTTCGACAGGGCCGGTCTTGTTGACCTTGTGGCGAATGTTGACGAAGCCCGGATGGAGCTCGGCCAGCTTGTGAGCCGACGCCGCTTGCGTCGTCAGGGTGCGATAGTCCGAAGATCCACCCGGCGCGTTCGTTCCGCCCTGATTGTAGCAGAACTCGGCGATCAGATGGTTGTCGTAGCCGAGACGCAGAAGCTGGAGGTTGACGTCGAAGTCGTTCATCGGGTTCATGCGATCGTGCTGGATGCGATCGTCCAGGAACAGGGCGCGACGGTAGATGATGCAGCCGTTGAGACGAGTGTTCTCGTTGCCGTTCCATTCCAGCCGGTTGTTGCCCTGACGCATGGAAATGCCGACGCCATAGAGGTTCTCGTTCTTGGCGAACAGATCCTTGATGGCGAGCATCATGTCGTCCCAGTCGTCTTCTTCCATCTTCCGGAGCTGAGGCTCGAACGGATCGATGCGACGGAAGAACACGAAGTCGTCGTCGCAGAGCATGACGAGCTCGTCGTCGGCGTCGCGGGCCATGAGCTCCAGCTTCTTGCCGAGCAGGTCGTTCATCGTGCTGACCGACTTGATCGTCAGGCCGGGGTTCGCCTGTTGATATTCGGCCTTCTGCTCGACGGCGACATAGACCGTTGTGTCTCCGCGATACTTCTCGGGGATTTGGAACGGGGTGCTCATCGTCTTGGGACGAGAGCGTGACGGTATCAGGATCTTCATGGTCACAGACCTCCAATTGATTGGTTTCAGTATAACGCTTTACCGTTCAGATGACAAGCGGAGAGTTTCCACTTCCCATGCGTCGCGGCACATCTGCTCCAGCGAGCGGCGGGGTTTCCAGCCAGTCGCCTGTTCGATCCCCACCGAGCTAGACACGCTGAACTCGATGTCGCCGACACGCTTGAGATCACAGTCGGTCTTGGTGATCTCGCGATTGGAGATCTTCTCCATCAGGGTCACGACGTCCTTGATCTTGTATCCCTTGCCGGTGCCGACATTGAACACATGATGGCCGGACAGGTGGCCGAGACGAAGATGCAGGTCAGCGAGGTCCAGGACATGGATGAAGTCGCGAACGTTCTCGCCGTTGTTGAACAGGACGATCCCACGGTTGCGACCAGAAGCCGCCCCGGTCAGCGTCGACATGAACGTGTTCGAGCGATACTGCGGGATGAGAGGATGAGCCGCCACGGGATTGAAGTAGCGGAGAGTGATCGCGTTCCTTCCTCTCTGGGCGAAGTCCGCGACCAGATCTTCAGCCATCATCTTGCTCTTGCCATAAGCAGAGGACGGCTTGACAGAGGCACTCTCGGTGAGCAGATACTTAGAATCACCGTAGACTGCTGCCGACGATGAGAAGACCAGTCGGTCGAGGCCAGCATCTTCCATCGCCTGGAGGACCGTCAGCGTCCCGTCGACATTCGTCTTGTAGTATTGGAACGGGATCGCCTCCGACTCAGCAGCATCCTTCAGGCCAGCGGCATGGATGACCACGTCCGGCCGGAAGCGTTTCATGGTGTCGGTCAGCAGAGCACGATCAAGGACATCGCCTTGGACAACGGTCGCCCCACGAGAGCCCAGGAAGGAGAGGTTTGCCTTCCCGGTGTTGGACAGGTTGTCGTAGATCAGGACTTGGTGTCCCTCGACGAGTGCTTGGAGCGCGATATGAGAACCGACATAGCCCGCTCCTCCAGTGATGAATAGCTTCATAATCACCTCGGGCGATACTTGGAGCGAGGACGACCCTGACCGAGACGGACTCGTTCATACTTGTCGAATTCGCAGAGTTGGAATTGGATGTCCGTCGGGTAGAGCTTGCCGTATTCCTCCGGCCAGTGTTCCCCTTGGACATCGGTGAGCGTGAGGATCGTCTCGAGCGCCTTGGCTGGCCGGATGGTGTTATGCTCCGGATAGTCGTAGCCGAGCAGCCGAGCAGCCCCTCTGAGGCCTCCAGGGCCGATCGGAGTCCACTCGCTGTAGTCGCCCGGGAACACCAGCCGGTATCCGTCGAGATATGTCGCCGGACCATCCCAGAAGTCCGTCATCATCGTGTCCAGGAGGATCTCCTTGGACATGAAGCCGGTGCCTCCGAACCCGCCGATCTTGGACATCGCCTCGGCGACTTTCTGCCAGCTTCTTGTCATTTGCACGATTTTAAGAAGCTCAGGAGTTGCCTTGTGAAGATCCCTCATGAAGTAGTCAACGACCACTTCCTGCTTGGGAGCACTGATGCCCTGATTGGTGATCACGTAAGCGCCGGTGAAGACCCTCTGCCCAGAGGCGAGGCGACGTTCCGCGGTATCGATGATCTCCTCGAAATCGAAGGAGTCATACTCCTGCCAGCCAACGGCCTCCATGAACTCGAAGGTGCCGAAGTAGCGAGCGAGAGCGCAGTTCATCAGGATCGACCGGCGATCATCGGCACGGTGTTCCTGGTAGAAGTTCTCCCGGAGTTTGGTCGTCGTCCAATCAAAGTGGCGACGAACGTTTGTGAACTTGAACTCTTGGAGGATCGAATCCTCAGTCCAAGGACGAGGCAAGCCCGCCTCCTTACGGAGACGGACCTGCTCGCGCTCTCGCATGAAAGCGAAGAACGCGCCGGTGCGAACCGGCGCGTCCATCAGGCGGACTTCTTCGCGTCGGCAGCAGCCTTGTCGGCAGCAGCCTTGTCGGCCTTGGCCTTCGCAGCAGCTTCCTTCTCGGCAGCCTTGGCGGCGTCCTTCTCGGCCTTGGCCTTCGCCTTGGCCTCGGCTTCGGCGGCCTTGGCAGCTTCGCGGTCGGCCTTGGCCTTGGCGCGCTCTTCCTCGCGCTTCTTCTTGGCGGCGTTGGGATTCTCGATCCCGTTCCGCTCATACCACGCCGCGACGCCCGCCTGGAATTCTTCCTCGGTGGGGTCGATGAGCTTGACGAAGCCCTGCTCGGCATACCAGTAGATGTCGAGCGGCGTCATGTTCGCACCCTCGATCGTCTCGAGCACGGTCATGCCGTCCTTGTAGTTGTTCCAGCGTTCCTTGACGCGATCCGGCTCCTTGATCTTCTGGATCTTCCGGAACATGCCGCGAGTCGGCCGCTTGACCGTCGCCGGCTCCGCGCCCTTGACGTGACGGGGTTCCTTGGGAGCCGCCGGTTCCTTGGTCTTACCCTTGGTCTCGTTCGAGGCGAGGCCCTCGTCGGGCGTCTCGGCGAACTTGACCAGCGCCTTCCAGGTGGCGTCGCGGGCCTGATCGATGTCCTTGAAGCCCTTGATCTTGGCGACGCCAAGGTTCTCGGCGACGAGATTGCGGAGCGAGAGCAGGTCGGCCTCGGTCTGCTTGGACAGGGAGTCGACCGTGTAGGTCTTGCCCTGGAATTCCACTTTGTCAGTCATCTTCAGTTCTCCTTTGATGAAACAGATAGCAGGGGTGTTGCCCTCACTAGCTCAGTGATCTTGGCACATCGCCGCGCAAAGAGCAACACCTATTATTCGCTTGCCGACGATCTAGTCCGCGCAGTCTCCCGTGCGGGCTCCTGTCACAGGGTCGAACGAGCAAGCCTCGCCCTCCTTGAAGTCCTGCTTCTCGACCTTCGTCGCGGCGACTTCCTTGTCCGCAGACTTCACGACTTCATCGTAGTTCCCGTTCGGGCGATAGGTCGTGCAGCCCTTGGCTCCGCCCTCGTAAGCGCGGATATAGAGCTCCTTGAAGTCCTTGTAGGGGAAGTTCGTCGGCACGTTGCAGGTCTTGCTGACGGCCGAGTCGACGTGACGCTGAGCAGCGCACAGAACCGCGACGTGCTCATCGGCTGTCACATCTTGGGCTCGCTTTCCCTTGGTGTTCAGCTTGCTGACGCCGTAGTCCGGAACCTCGACGACGATCGGCCCTTCCGGCATGATGATCCGGCGCTGCTGGCTGTAGCCGAAGACCGGTTCAATACCGGACGACACGTTGTCAGCGCAGAACGAGATCGTGCCAGTCGGAGCGATCGAAGTCAGATGCGAGTTGCGGATGCCATACTTCTTGATCTGCTCCTGGACATCGTCATCCAGCGTCTGGATGAACTTGCCGTCGCCATAGAGCTCGGCGTCGAACAGAGGAAACGGCCCCTTGATCTTGGCGAGATTGACGCTGGCGAGGTAGCAGTGACGAGTGATGAACCCGAGGATATGGTTCTCCATTTCCAGGAATTCCTTGGAGCCATACAGATGGCCCATCGCCTCGATGCAGTTCGCCAGACCGGTCACACCAAGACCCATCCGTCGCTTCGCTTGGGCTTCGATCCGCTGCTGAGGAAGCGGATACCGCGCACGATCGACGACATTGTCCATCGCACGGACCACCTGAGGAATGTCAGCTTCGAGCTGATGCCAGTCGAACTCCCATTCGTTCGAGAGGCCCTTCGGGCGGAGATACTGCGGAAGGTTGAACGAGCCCAAGAGGCAGGCTCCATAAGGAGGCAGAGGCTGCTCGCCGCAGGGATTGGTGGCCGCGATCGTTTCGCAGTAGTAGAGATTGTTCATGCGATTGATCGTGTCGATGAACAGCACTCCAGGTTCTGCCCAATCGTAAGTTCCCCGCATGATCATCTCCCACATTGCGACCGGGTCGACCTCGCGGTAGACTTCCCCGCCGAATGTGAGCGGGAACGACTTCCCACTGGCGAGGCATTCCATGAGCTTGTCCGTGACGGCGACGCTCATGTTGAACCCGCGCAAGGGACGGAACTCGTAGGGGACTTCCTGAGCCGCTTGCTTGGCGCGGATGAAGATCTCGATGTCCGGGTGGTCGCAGCGCATGACCATCATCTGCGCCCCACGACGATTGCCAGCCGACGAGGTCGCTCGGCAATAGGCGTCGAAGATAGGAGCGAAGGCCAGAGGACCGTCGGTCGTAGACTGGACACCACGGATGAGATCACCACGCGGCCGGAGGGTGCTGAAGTCGTAGCCGACCCCGCCGCCCTGACGCATCGTCACCGCCGCCAGCTTGCCCATATCGGCGATGCTCACCGGCGGATGCTCACCGGGCTTGAGCAGGGCGAGCTCCTCCTCCGTCGGACCATCCGTGAACGAGTCGTGGAAGGTCGGCATGACGAAGCAGTTGTAGGGAGTCACGTTCTTGAGACTGCCCATAGCCGACTGGACACGTCCAGGAGGCATGAACCGCATGTTCAGGAGAATGTTCCTGAACGACATGTAATGATCGTGATCGTCTTGGAGGGAAGCAGCGATGCGATTCATCGCCTCACGAAAGTTCTCCCCTTTGCCGCGATACTTCTCAGCGTGAGTTGCATCGCACTCAGGAACGCTTGGTCCAATCATCGAGTTCTCCTAACTTCTCCTGGGCCTTAGCCAGATGATATTGAGCTTCTTCCACATACGATCTCCAGAGCTGCCTCTTCACGATCATTGTCACGACGAGGAACCCTGCTCGGCAGATGTGGACGTGTGCCGAGTCGAGTATCTTAGCTATCCCAGGACGAGGAGGCGGTGGCCGCTCGTCAGTTCTGTTCCCCATATCGGTTCTCCTTGCAGCAGGGGAACCTCATTCACCTCCGGAGCGATGATGACGACCCACTCAGCTTCTGTGAGTTTGTCAGCCGGAATGATGCCCAAGAAGGGCTCCGGTATCTTGCCCCGAGGCCAGCCGGTCATCCCCGGCAAGCCCTGTCCCGACGTGATCCCGGCAACGATTGCCACGACCGCCGCCGCCATCTGCTTCGCCATCTGATCGCCAGCCTTGGAGTATGCCTCCTGAAGCTGCTCGGTCATCATAGCGACAGGATTCACATCTTTACCACGGTCAGCTTTTCCGCTGCCCTCGTTATCCCCGTGTAGAGCCATCTCCAACGATCCTTTCTGAAAACACCTGATTCATCAATCAGGAGAACGCTATCCCACTGACTGCCCTGAGCCTTGTGGACTGTGAGAGCATAGCCGTAGTCGAACTCCTGTGCATCCTTCCTCTCGAACCAAGGAAGGTCGTCACCCTTCCCGAGGAAGTAATGTTCGTGAGCCATCACGCTTTGAGCGAATGGACCTCCTTCGGGAACGATGTCGAGGATCACCTTGTGGTCCATGACACCGCCGACGCTGTTGACGTTGAACAGGGCTCCGTTGAGGAGGCCAGCGTCGTGGTCGTTGCGAAGGCAGACCAGACGGTCGCCGATGACTGGATAGGGATCGTCAATCCCCTTCAGAGTCCGCACCCGCTTGTTCGTGGCGAACCGTGTCTTGTTCTTGCCGACCAGTATCTGATCGAACGACAGCGCCAGTTCAGGAGCGATCCTCTCGCCAGCCAGCACTCGGCAGTCATTGCCGAAGTCACCGAGAGCGAGCGGCTGCTCCTTCCTCACTTGGGTTGCCATACGGATGATTGGGGATTCCTCAGCCTGACGGTGGATCTCTTCCAGCATGACGTCAGGCTTAACGTTCTCGGTGAAGTAACCGGCTCCACCGACTGGAGGCAGCTGAGCAGGGTCGCCCAAGACGAGGACCTTGACTCCAAACGAGAGTAGGTCAGCACCCATCCTCGCGTCCACCATAGAACACTCGTCGATGATGACGAGCTTTGCTTGCCGAACTTCGCTCTCCATATTGAGGACGAAGAACGGCTGTTTGACCGAGTCACGTTCCTGCTCGATCATCTTCTTCAGGTCTTTGACCCGAGCATGTTTCTCGATCGCCTCGGGCGTCATACCTTCGGCTGTAAGTTCGTCGAGGAGAGTCTGGAGCTGCCTCTCCATTTCCACGAGTTGGTACTTGCCCTTGTCGCGTGAGTGATAGATCAACGAGTGAATGGTGGTCGCTCCAGCGCAACCTTTCGACTGAAGGACGTAGGCCGCTTTCCCCGTGAAGGCGGCGAACAGAACTTTTCCGTTGACACCCTCAGCAAGATGCTTGGCGAGAGTCGTCTTGCCGGTTCCGGCATAACCGAACAGATGGAACACCTGCTCGTCGCTGTTGTGCAGCCAGTCCCGGACGGCCGACAACGCCTGATCTTGCTGAGGGGACCATCTCATACTCGGCGGGTCCTCCAACCCTTGGTCGCGTGAAGATAGTGTTCACGACCATCCTTCACGAACCGGCGGATGACGTGGCGATCCGGAGTGCCCTTCTTGGACTTCCGGCCACGAGCCATCTGCTTGAGACTGCCGAACTGACCGAGTTCCATCAAACTCGACATCAGCCCCTGTGATGTATCTTTTTCCATGTGCGACTCCAGCCCAACGAGGAAAGGAAGCGGCCAGAGGGGAGCGGGCGAGTTCACCCTCTGGCCGTAGGCTCACGTTCCGGGAGGAGGTTAGAACGGAGCCTTTTCCCCTTCACCGCCAGCGCCGTCGCCGCCAGTGGCAGCGTTCTGCTGATGGTTGAAGTCAGCGCGAGCGACACCGTTCAGCACCATATCGCGGAAGGAGATCGCCTCGTCGAGGAGAGCCTTCTCGGCCGCCGGATCGATGAGCGACTTCGCCCACGTTTCCTTGAGCGGGCCGATCGCGAAGTTGGCGTAGGTGCCGGACTCGTTCTTCTGCTTGACCGACTTCAGCCGAGCACGGTTCGCGAACATCGGCGGCTTGCCCTTGATGAGATACATCGAGGTCAGCCAGTCGCGATACGGCTTGATCTTGGTCGAGCTGAACGAGATGACCGCGAAGGACTCGACCTCCGTGCCTTCGTCATTCAGCAGCAGCCCGTAGACGTAGTAGGTCTCGATGACCTCGTTGTCGCCGCGCTTGAACGAGATGCGCTTGCCATCCGATCCCTTCGGCGGAATGCGGGAGCCGCCGTTCGCCTTGATCAGATCCAGGACCAGTTCGCCATTGGGATCGTGCATCCCGACGAAGCCGCCGCCCTTGGTCCGCGGAACCCACTCGACCCACGCTTCTTCCTTGTGGACCGGGAGGAACACGAACCCGTGATCGCCCTTGATGAGCTCACCCGTGACCGTGTTGAGCATGTCGCCGGTCTTGGCACCGGGAACCAGCTCTTCCTCGACTTCCGGCGAGTTGGACTGGAGCAGGTTGATGAAGGGGATCGAAAGGTCGGAACCCTTCGTGCCTTCGAACCCGACGCCAGCGTGTTCGCCGTAATTGTAGGCCGCGACAGCGCCGCCCGTTTCCTGTTTCGCTACTTCTTTGCCAGCCATGACTGGACTCCTTCATCAGTTAGTTGTTGATGCCTCTGGATAAGACAGCAGGACCGAGGCTCCGCCCTACCGAATTCTTAGTTCGCCCCCTTGATCTTGGCGAACCGCTGACGGAACACGCCGAAGAGCTCCAGCGGGAGTTCCTCGCCGTTCTCCAGCTGCTGACGCACGAAGGCGTCCAGCGTCTGCCAGTGAACGTTCTGTTCCTGCTTGACGTTGAGCGGCTCTTTGCTCTTCGCGAGCTGAGCCTCGAACTTCTTCGCCCATTCCGCCTGATCACGGCCGAACTCGATGATGAACCGGCGCTTGATGAGGCCACCGTGATCATTGTCGTCGAGCCACTTGAAGGCCAGCGGCTTCTTGTCCGTGGTGATGCTCGACCGGATCTTTTCGGAAATGGTGACGACGCGCCCGTCCGGCAGATTGAGCTTGCCGTCGATGCCGTCCATCAGCTTGGGGATTTCGTGCTCGCTGATGCGCTGGAGGTTCTTCTTGGCCTCGTCCAGGAGCGCCTCAAGTCGCTCAACTTCTGCCTGTGCCGCTTCCTGCTGATCAGCGAGGCTTACGAGGGCCGTCATCAGGTTTCCACCCACCTGATCGGGTTCCTGCTTGAACGCAGAATAGTCGTGGATCTCTTCGGTCATATGTCCTGGCCTCCGTTACCGAGGGCCGACACCACGCCGCCCCTCAGAATAATGTGTAGCACTTGCCGATTCATCTGACAACTCAAAACATTCGCACAGATATTTCAGCGTAGTCTCCCTGCCGCCCGCTCCATTGCAGCAGCTTCAAAACTCCGCCGTTGTAGTGACCAGCGACAGCCGCCGCCATGCCGATCAGAGCAGGGTTGCCGATCAGGAGCAGATAGTCCTTTTCGGTGTATCCCTTCAGCTTATCGTGCAGATCGCCGATGATGTGCTCGGGGTTGAACGGGTGAGCGCTCGGGCTCAGGAGATACTCGAGCGCACCGAACCGTTCAGCTTTCTCCAGGGTTCGGAACCGAGGAACAAGCTCCCCGGTCGCTTCGTCGAACCGCATCTGTTTCTGCACCACAAATACAGTCATATCCACTCCTTCAGCTCGTCGCCGAGGATCGTGCTGGCGATGTCGCGCTTGTTGCGAAGGTTGTCCACGATACGCTCGTCCACCGTTCCGGGGCAGACAATGTCGATGTAGAGAACCGGGTTGTCATCCATGCCAGCACGGTGAGCACGATCTTCCGATTGGAGCCGATCGATCAGCCGGAAGCTGTTCGAGTAGTAGACCATTGTCTTGGCCTGATGGAGAGTCAGACCAGGACCTCCCTTTTGGGCTGTGCCGACGAACCACTGGACGTCTCCAGCTTGGAACGCCAGCTTGTTCCGTTCAGCCTGATCGTCGTCCACCATACCATCATAGCGAACGGCCTTGTCGCCCAAGAGGTCCATGATCTGGTCCACGTCATGACGGAACCTCGCCCATACGATGCCGGGATGAAACGTCTCATCACGGATCTCTTCCATGGCCTCCAGACGAGGGTTCTGATTGCCCAAGATGCGGACAGGCTCATCGTCGCCA
>Ga0100403_1004304_pt1 | contig 10156 bp, 8 predicted proteins | sample CryGeymet201501t_FD_83663 | JGI IMG/M metagenome (GOLD analysis project Ga0100403, IMG submission 83663) | Groundwater microbial communities from Crystal Geyser aquifers in Utah, USA - Crystal Geyser metaG 2015-01t | ecosystem: Environmental > Aquatic > Deep subsurface > Groundwater | place: USA...
AGCCGCTCTTGTTTTGGCAGCCTTCATGACGTCTGCCTGCTCAGCTAATGCTTTATTTTTAATTTCAGCAAAAAGAGCATCCGCATCCTTGTTAACGTGGGCTTTTTTGTCAGCAAGTTCAATGCTGAGATTTTTAAGCTCTTCGTTGAACTGATCAACATTTTCACTTCTTCCTTGAGTTCTGTTATCTCGCTCAACCAAAAAAGCTGTTAGCTTTTTCAAAAAGACGACGTAACAAACCCAGTAAGAAACAACAAAAATGCCAATGATTACAAATATCGTGGAGTTAATTCCGAGGTTTTCAATGAGCTGCAAGAGCATGTCCATAGTGGGCCCTAATCAACACTTTAAGGCAAGAATGGTCAACCTCATTTATGGTATTTAGCGGTTAATTTTATAGCGATATATGCCTCATTTTAGGGGGGTTTTTGGAGCTTTTTCACCCATTTTAGGACGAATTTTACCAGCCAAAACTGCCCTAGCTTACGCCTCTTGGTCGGGGAGCATCTTCGTTTTGCCTTCGAAGAGTCCGCCTTCCTCGATTTTCAGAACGGGAGAACTAACTTCTCCTCGAAGCACGCCTTCAGGCTGGATTTCAACTCGGCTCATGGCACGAATCTCACCTTCGAAATTTCCAGCAACAATAACAGTGTCAGCATCAATTTGAGCTCGAACTTCTGCATCTGGCCCAATAATCAAAGTATCTCTAGTGAAAATATCTCCCGTGAAAGTTCCATCAATTCTCACTGTTCCCTCAAATAGGAGTCTTCCATTGAAGGAAGTTCCCCTCCCAAGAAAGGCCGATACTTCGCTGCGCGTCAATCCATCACTCATAGCTGCTCCTTTAAGACCATAGGCCTAACATGTGAGGCCAGTGGCCCCATATCTATAACTTATCCGGCAGATCGCAAAAGGTGAAGGAGTCGGTTCAAAGAATCACTTCCCGCATAAAAGAGCTCGATCATTCCGCGGGTTCCATTTCCCTTGATTTGAACCTTAGTTCCGAAAAGTTTTCTTAGCTCTTCTTCTAGGGCCAAGATCTCTGGATCTTTTCTTCCCGATTCTTTGGCTTCTTTTTCAGTCGCTGCCATCAACATGGATTCTTCAGATAGATCTCCAAGCTGAGCTTTAATTGTTTGAGTTGGAGGGTTGAGGATGTCGCGAATCTTGGATTCAACTGCGCGAACAGAAAGTGCCTCTTCAATTGTTTCTTGAGCGAGCCTCAACATAAGGTCTTCGTTTGGCAGAGAAAGAAGCGCTCTGGCGTGGCCTTCTTTAATTTTCCCCTCCACAACAAGTGGGCGAATCAGCTCAGGCAATTTTAAAAGTCTCAAAGTGTTCGCGATGGCTACCCTGGATACTCCGAGCTTTTTGCTCAACGACTCTTGTGTCAGCGTTTTCTTCTCCAAAAGTCTCTCATAAGCTTCGGCGAGCTCTATCGGATTCAATTCTTCGCGTTGAATGTTTTCGACCAAGCTGGCTAGATCATTCTCTGTCTCAGTATGAGAATCATCACGAACGAAGACGGGAATCTCAGTTAGGCCAGCAAGTTTAGAAGCACGATAGCGCCTTTCACCCGCAACAATCAAAAATTGGTCGTCTTTATACTTCCGAACAACTATCGGCTGAATAAGCCCCTGTTCTCGGATACTTTCGGAGAGTTCTTTAAGTTTAGATTCGTCGAAATGTTTCCTCGGTTGGTCCGGATTTGCGATGATTTTCGCCAATTCCATCTTTGCACTGCCTGTTTCAGGGCGCTTATGCCGGGAAACTGCCTGGGACTCGTTCTTCGGGAAAGGATTGCCCGCAGCTTGAGTGTCATTAAATAGCGCTGCCAAACCTCGGCCGAGTGCCTTTTTTTCGATTGGTTTTTTTGGTTGGTTTGAGATATTTGCTTCAGTCATAGTTCTCTCCTTGGTCAGAATACTTTTTTCAGTTAACAGTGCTCAAGTTGTTCAAACTTGCGCTTCTGGGGCAGGGCCCTTACCTAATTTGCCAAAACGGTCAACTGGGTCAGGAGGAACAAACTTAGGTGCTGTGTTTTCGAATCTCTCGCCGCGCGAACGAGCGTCAAGTTCGCTCGCCACATTTTGATAACTTTTTGACGCCAAACAGTTCGGATCATAAACGACGCCCGGCATTCCATGAGAGGTACTTTCTGCCAATCGTACTCTTCTTGGAATGACATTGGCGAACAACCTGTCGCCTGCGAACGATTGGAGTTCTGCATAAACTTGTTTAGAAAGATTCGAACGCGAATCAAACATAGTGACAAGAATTCCTTCTTCTTCCAGGGCTGGATTGAAGGCGTTTTTTACCAAACTTGCCGTTCTTAGAATATTAGTCAGTCCTTGCATGGCAAAAAATTCACTCTGAAGTGGAACAAGGTAGGAAGTGCTTCCACAAAGCGCATTTAACGTCAATAGACCTAGAGAAGGAGGGCAATCGATAAGCACATAGTCGAAATCTAATATTTCTTGGCTCAAACTGTCTCTCAAGCGAAACTCTCGACGCTCCACGTCAACAAGCTCTACCTCCGCTCCAGCCAGGTCTGAGTTAGAGGGTACGCAGTACAAATTTTCTACAGAAGTGGGTAGGGCACAATCAATTAAGCGTCGATCACCAACCAAGGCATAATATACGTTGTTTTCAGTTACCTGCTCTAGTTCGATGCCCAGGCCTGAGCTCATGTTCCCCTGTGGGTCTAAGTCTACAAGTAGTACTTTTTTTCCCGTAAGCGCGAGCGATGCGCCCACGTTGATCACGGTGGTAGTTTTGCCCACTCCGCCCTTTTGATTGATTACAGCGATGATTTTAGTCTTCACAGGATCCCCCCTTTAGAATGATACTTTTCTTAGCATAAATTTCTGTGGAGTCGACTTTTCGTCCACAAAAAAGTCATAAACCCTGTTTGTGGGTAGTCCCGACTGGTCAAAAGCTTCTTTTAGTGTTTTTGCCCCACTAAAGGCCCTAACCACAAAGTCCACATTGTCCAAAGTGCCTTGAGCAAAAGACTCAAGTGTTTCACGTGAAACATTCTCCAGGAACAGGGGGAGCACTTTTACTTTTGAAGCTAAGGGGAAGTCATACTGATGTAGCTGCGAACGAAAATACTCCAAAAAGGCTGCTTTTTTGGGCTGCGGCTCAATAAGTACTAACTTTTCGCACATGCCCTCTAGAAGGGCAGGTATTCCAAGTATTCCACTTCCAGCACCCACATCTACTATAGTTTTGCTAAGCTCAATGGAGCGCAGTGACTCCAGGCTCTCGGCATATAGCTGATCTGGCATTGTTTTCCCGAGAATGCGGTGTTTAGAGTCCCAGAGGGAGAGTAGCGCGCAATAGTCTCTACGATTGAATTGTTTCACGTGAAACACTGCTTAGTCGACGACCAGCAATCTTTGCAATGGTTAATAGGGCAGAAGGAGTCACTCCACTAATCCTTGATAGTTCAAAGATAGTTTTAGGTCTAAGATTCTCAACCTTTTCTACCACCTCAAGACTAAGCCCAGGGGTTCCCCGAAGATCAACGCTGAGATCCAGCTCCATCTCTTTGGCCTCACGAAGGCGCTTCAACTCCAAATCCTGCTTAGCAAGATAGCCTTCATACTTGGCCTTCACCTCTATACGCTCAAGCACACGATCATCTACCTCATCTGTCCAATCAGCTGCAAGATCCTCCCACCGAACCTCAGGCCTACGTAGATACTCAAATAAAGAAATAACCCTGTCTTTGTCGATTCGAACTCTCTCTTGCCCCAAACGAGACACCGATGAATCAAACAAAGTGCGCTGCGCGTCATAATGGGCTTTCTGCTCATCCCCCAACAGTCCCAGGGAATCAGCAAAATCATACATGCGCTCTTGAGCATTATCTTCCCTAAGATGAAGGCGATATTCCGAGCGAGAGGTAAACATCCGGTAAGGTTCCTGCGTTCCCACCGTAGTAAGATCATCAACCAATGTTTCCATGTAACTTCTAGAGCGGTCAGGAAAAATAAAATCTTTTTCTTCCAGCCACTGTCCAGCTTGAATCCCAGCCCACAATCCCTGGGCCGCAGCTTCTTCATAACCAGAGGTTCGGTTCACCTGACCTGCGGTAAATAGTCCATCTATATATATAGACATAAATCCATAATCTAATTCTTTAGGGTCAAAGGAATCATATTCAACGGCGTACCCCGGCTTCAGCAACTCCACTTTTTCGAGCCCAACAATACTTCTTAAGAATTCAAGCTGAACATCTTCCGGTAACGAGGTGCTCATCCCATTCGGATAAACAAAATTTGTACTGAGACCTTCCGGTTCTAAGAAAATTTGATGCCGTATTCTATCGGGAAAACGCTTAACTTTATCCTCTACACTTGGACAATAGCGAGGACCCACCCCCTGAATATCCCCAGAGAACAAGGCCGATCTTTTAAAGTTCGCACGAATAATATCGTGTGTTCGCTCGTTCGTATAAGTCAGGTAACAACAGAGTTGAGGAAGGCGATAGTCCAGGTTTCTCCAGGAGAATTGTCTCTTCTCTGGGTCACCCCACTGTCTATCTAATTTTGAAAAATCAATCGTTCTCGCATCAAGACGAGCGGGTGTTCCGGTCTTCAATCGAGTTAGCGAATGTCCTGTTTTCTCAATCGACTCGCTGATGCTATCTGCAGCTTGGTCTCCCACTCGTCCGCCCTTAGTGCGACTATCACCACAGAACATCAGGCCCCGCATGAAAGTTCCTGCCGTTAAAACTACAGCTCGAGTCTTTAAGATGCTTCCATCCTTCAAGCGAACTTGATTGATCTTGCGCGAACCACCGAGCTCGTCCCAATCAAAACCAGCTACTTCAGCCTCTAAGAGATGTAAATTTTCAACATTAGCCATCAAGGATGACATCAAAAGGGTGTAATGGTCCTTATCGCACTGCGAACGAGTCGAGCGAACAGCAGGACCTTTTTTCAGGTTCAAACGACGAGATTGAATCGCAGACACATCTGCCACTCTTCCCATCATTCCACCCATCGCATCAACTTCGTAAACAAGGTGACTTTTCGCAACTCCGCCAATCGCTGGATTGCAGGACATCGCCCCAACTTTATTTTTATTGAAAGTAATAAGTGCCGTTTGGAAACCTCTGGCCGCGAGCGCCCGAGCGGCTTCGACCCCGGCATGGCCGGCACCGATAACTACAGCATCATAATTTGTGAGAGTCGCCATCTGAAAAGCTATCACTACTTGCCGAGGCAAAATTGTGAAAAAATCTCCCCGATATAATCTTCGCCAAGTTCCTGTCCTAAAACCTGTCGGAGTTTGAACTCCGAATCACGAAGGTGATCCCCAACGAGCTCTAGCGGACGAAATCCATCCAAGCATTCTTGGGAGTGAAGCAAATCTGTTTTGACCTCATCAATGAGCTTCTTTTGTCTTTGTGAAATCAAATTTTCTTGGCTCAATAAATCCAAATTTTTCTCGCGCTCAGACTGAAGCCTGTCGACCTCATCGAGCACTGCATCATTAAGGGCAGAGGTATCTTTTGTGAAGGAAAAGACTTTGGCCCGACTTAGCACCGAATTCACCTCCGTATCGCTAGAGTTCAACAAATCAGCATGGCTAAAAAAGCTTACAATTTTTAGGGTTGGAAACTGATCGCGAATCTTCTTCAGCGCAACGTCTTCTTCGGGGTCCCTGGCGTCTTGAACCCAAAACAAAATTTGAGCTTTTTCTATAAGTTCTAAGCCTTTTTGAATGCCTTTAGATTCGAGATTTTCATGGTCCGCACGGGTGTCTCCGGGAGTCTGAAAGTCTGAAGAATTCTGAACTACCAATTCTCTGATCCCAGCTGTATCAACCAACTTAAAGCTACGACCTTTCGGTGTTTTAAGGGCTACTTCAACATAGTCCCTCGTTGTTCCTGCAATATTAGAAACGATCGACCGTTCTGAACCACACAATAGGTTCAACAAAGTACTTTTCCCCGCATTCGGTGGGCCCGCCAAAATCACCTGCGGGACCGACGCATTCTGAACAAACGTTTCATAGGTATTGAGTAGCGCCGTTAATGTATTTTGAACGGCCGAAATTCTTTCGGAGGCACTAGCAATGTCCTCTGCCTGCTCTTCTTCGGCTTCAGCAAAATCAATCGCCGCCTCGACTCTCCCGCGCGCTTTGAGAATTTTGTCTAAACATTCGGACAAAGCATTTTGAATATTTTCGTCGTGGCTCTTAGAAAAAGACAAAAGCTTTGAAGCAGAGCTCGAACCCAGTCCCTCATTAGCAAAAAGCATTTGCAAACGAGATGCTTCTTCCAGACTCATTTTATCATTCCAAACCGCACGAAAACTAAATTCTCCGGGGAGTGCGGGCTCACAGCCAAGTCGTTGCAATTCCTTTAATATACTTTCAACAAGTGCAGGAACGCCGTGGCCTTGAATCTCTAAGACATTTTCACCAGTAAAGGAATTGGGGGCTTGGAAGTTTAGAAGCAGAACTTCATCTAAAATCGTTTCGTTTTCTAAAGCAAAGGAACGCAGCTTTCTTAAGCCGTGTTCTCCTGCTTTAGGAAAAGAACCAAAGGTTTTTTCCAAAAATGAAAGGTCTTCACCCGATACTCGGATAATAGCAACAGGCCCCCCAAGGCCGCTAGCTAAAGCGGCGATGGGGGTTCCCAAGCGTTTTATATAATTCAACGACGCTGAATTAATTTCTGTCATTGTCGACATCGAAAGAGAAGATTGGTTCTTCGCCCGGCTTGAGCTTGTTACCAATGTTTTCATCGACCTCATCATACTCATTCTCAGGGGCTAAAACGTTTCCATTCACTTCCTGATTTGGACGGTCGCTATTTCCATTGTGACGGTTCCCACCACCACTGCCGCCATTGCGACCACGACCAGGACCGGAACCACCTTTGCCGCCACGGCGACTGTTGCGGTTTCCGCCACCATTGCCACCTCGGCCACCACGGCGACCTTCGTTATCGCTATGTTTGCGAGTATCGTCTTTCATGCGGATGCGGATCCGCTTGAAGTAACCGCTTCCGATACTCTCGGAAACAACGTCTTGAGTCTCAGTGATGTACGTGTGAATGATCTTACGCTCTGAAGGTCCAAGAGCGTTAATGTATGCCGGCTTGCCTTCATTATCGATAACTTTTTTACGTTTGCTTTCAGCAAGGTCGTGAAGACGTTGATTCTTTTCTTTTCTAAAATCACCGCTATCAAAAGTCACTCTAAGGTTGCGTGTTTCTCCGTCGTCTGCAGCAGCAACAGTTCTTCTTTGGAAGCGCATTGCAAGGTGAGCCAAAGACTCAAGCATTTCCGTATTGTTGCCCAAAAACTCTTCTGCATCTTCGCCAGAGATTTCAAACTTTGTGCCTTCTTCTTCAGACGGCTCACCGTCCATTGAAAATTCCACGTTAAACCCTGCTAAGTTTGCAACTTCTTCTAGGAATTCCTGAAGAGACATGTCTAGTGCGGGCGCACCGTCTCCTTTTTTAATTCCAAATAAGTTCATTGCTGATTTCATAAATCCTGCCATTTTAAGCTCCTTCTTTTACGACTAAATTACTTTTTATTCCGCGCTGAATGAAATACTGCTGAATGAGTCCCACGCAATTACTCACTACCAGATAAAGGACGAGGCCCGATGGCCAGTCCTTCGACAAGAACCCGAAAAACAAATTCATACCAATAAACATCCACTTCATGTTCGGCATTCCGGGCTGACTTGTGTTCATAGCTTGCGGGTTAATCTTCATGTAACCAAGCAAACTAAGAGTCCAAATGATAGGCAAAACATAATACGCATCAGGAAGTGATAGGTCCTGAATCCATAGCATGAATGGTGCCTGATAAAGTTCGATGGAGTTGTTAAGTCCACCGTACAAGCCAATAAGAATTGGCATTTGAAGTAATAAAGGCAGACATCCACCAAGTGGATTCACGCCCTTTGTTTTGTACAAAGCAAAAATTTCACGATTCATCTGCTCTGCCTGGGTACGATCTTTTGAGTCGTATTTCTTACGAATCTTATCCATTTCAGGCTGAAGTTCTTTCATTTGAGCCTGACTTTTGTAAGCTTTTTTGTTGAGCGGCCAGAAAATTGCACGAACAATTAAGGTTAAGGCGATGATCGAAATGCCATAGTTTTTGAATAATTCATTAAGCGCAGCGAGCGCCCACAACATCAGCCTTGCGACAGATGCGAAAAAGCCAAGCTCCACTGTCTCTAAAAGTTCTGGGTCAATATCATTGAGAACAACGGTGCTTCGAGCTCCGAAGTAGAAATTCATTTCATAATTGAAGTTTGACTTCCCTCGCTCTGGCATCAGAGGATAACGAAGAGCATATGGAGACTTTGCTGTCTCGGGATCAATTTCGCCCACATTCGGCCCCACACCGTAAATAAGATCTGGGTTATAAGACCCTTTAGGTTGAAAAATTAAAGAGAAATAGCGATCTCCCCAGGTCATCCACGAAAGTTTTCCGCGAACAGATTGTTTCTCAAAAATATCATCCCCACGGATATTTTCAGTACTGTCTTCTAACTTGTAAGAAAGGAAACCTTGATCGAGCTGATTTTTGCTTCCAAGAACCATCTGACCACGAAGCTCCAAGACATCTTGAGCGCTTGAATCAAAACCGTCTACGTTTAAAGAGATTCTGAACAAGCCATCGTGCATTCCATCTGGGGACAAGGTCAAAGAACAAGTTCCTCCGTCAACAGAAGACCTAAACGAGAGCTCATTTGGATTGCCCTCAACTAAAGTATTTCGGTTGAAGTTGTTGATACATTTTTGAACGCTGGGGTTGGACGCGAACCAATATAAACCTCTTTTATTGATGTGAATGGGCTTTTTATCCCCCATTTTTGCAGCTTCTCGATCAAAAAAGTCTGAAAGTCTTGCGGCGCCCAGGGTTCCGCCCTCAAAGACCTCAATACTTCGTGTTCCGCCTACATTAAAATCTACTACCTTTGCTGGATTCTTAAGGGGCATTGCCGCATCTTGTTTGGAAGACTTAGAACTTACAGCAGTTCGATCATCTCTCGCCAAAGGTTCGGAAGTAGTTTCCGCAGACAAAGGGTCACTTGCACGGCTTAAGTCTAAGTCCGCTCCCGCAATTGGTTGTGATTGTTTTTGAGCTAGTTCGTAGGCCCTTTTTTGCTCATTATATGGACCTAATACTAGAAATTGATACGCAATGATAAAACCAATGGTGCCGATAACGAGAAGTGCGTTCTTAGATTTCATGAATTTGCCTTTCACTTGATGTGTACGAATTTGTGTTCGAATGATTGGTGGAGGAAAAGTCGATGCTCATAAGCCGAAAGCTCGGCTGCATCCAGGGGTTGCAAGATAAAATGCGCAATAAAGATAGGGCGGAACCCAGAATAACGCCTTTTTGCATAATGGCGTCTTTTGAGTAGGAAGAACAGTTTTGGGGGTAACGGCAGGCTCCGTTTTGAGCTGCACCGAAAATATGCAATATGGGAGATAAAACGTAGCGATAACCTACAAAAATTGTAGCCACAAAGAGCGATCTAAAAGATGTAAAAAAAGAAGACAGAGATACGGGACTTGGAACAGCAGAGGCGGTTAAGCCGTTAGCTCGTCGTAAATCTTCTTGAACTGGAAATCCCAGTCTCTGCTTTGCATCTTTCGATCGAAGCGGAAACGTCTGTTTACACGTATCCATAATGCTTTTTCGGGGAGTTTCCAGCCATCACGCTTTGATAGCTTTAAAAAATATCCCCGACCTATCCTCCGAAAGCGATTTCTTTGCACGGCATTTCCACATGTACGGGGAACACTCACGATCAAGGCACTTTGAAACTCTGTTTCGGGGCTCAACTGAACCCAAGAAGCTGCTAAGGGGCCTGATCTAACAACGGGGCTTAACTGTTTAAAACTTTGTTTCACTTGAATCTGATCTACATTTCATTAATTAAAATCTGATCTTAAAAGCTACTTCAGCTCGAACAATTTTTGCAGAAATATGCAACCGCGCTATCGCTTAATTAATTCAAAAAATCTAGTCGATCAGTTACGCAGCTCTACGAGTTTTACTTGCAACGCTGACAGTTAATTTCTTGCGGCCTTTACGGCGACGAGCATTAATAACTTTTCGGCCGCCGGGAGTAGACATGCGCTCTAAAAAGCCATGTA
>Ga0100403_1004306_pt1 | contig 10146 bp, 12 predicted proteins | sample CryGeymet201501t_FD_83663 | JGI IMG/M metagenome (GOLD analysis project Ga0100403, IMG submission 83663) | Groundwater microbial communities from Crystal Geyser aquifers in Utah, USA - Crystal Geyser metaG 2015-01t | ecosystem: Environmental > Aquatic > Deep subsurface > Groundwater | place...
AATTCACTAGTATTTTGAAAACTTGAGCCAATCAAACTTAAATTATCCCCAGTTCCTTGTTTTATAGTTATGCCTGTAACCACTAATTCACTATTTACTCCAGCAATTACAGTAGTTGAAGTAACGCCATTCACATAGGCAGTTCCAGACGAAACATATAAATTACCTGTTGTAATTGTAGTTCTAAAAACTCCACTGCCATCATCATTACTTCCTCTACAATCAAGTAAATTGTTAGTTGCAGTAAAGTTTGTAGGATTACATCTTACCCTCACACTATAAGTTCCATTCAATCCAAGGTTATAATTAATCTTACTCGTACTCCCATTAAAACTTCCTTTACCCTCACCAAAAGTAACATCAGTAGGAGTTCCACCATTACGACGAACAGTAGCTTCGTCGTTGAAGGTTTCTCTGAATATTAATTTATTGTATGGACTTTGTAATGCTTCTTTCATTTATTAGTTTTTATTAGTATGTTCGTACCATTCAGCACACCACGCTATATCATTAGAGTTTGCGACACTCGTAATGCGAACAAGATAGATTGTATTCTGTTTTAGTACGTATTCTCTATCGCGATTAATAAACCCAGCGTTTCTTCCCGCACCAGCCAAAAATCCAGCAGCCCTTGTTCCATCACTCGTAATAGCGGAAGGGTCTTTTACAAGTGTTACTCCAGAAGTGTTTGCAGAATTCCTATTATTATTTCTCGGTGTGATTGATGTTCCATCAGTAATACCACTCGCCCCCTCATACAGCTCAATCTCACAACCCTGCGAACTGTATGTCTCAAGTGAAAGATGTATCCATTTAGTAGTGTTTGGAGTTGTCATAACAAACTCAATCGTGTCATTGAGGGCATTTGCCAGTTGATAATCACAATAATTGTAATGGTCTCCAGCATGAATTTCTGAGTGTTCGTATTCTATTGTTTTAATTGCGTGTGTACTGTCATCAATCTGTATTGGTCTAACAGCATCATCTGTAATCCTTCCATACATCGCAGAGGCAGTCACCTTCCCGCTCAACCCATTAAGGTTGTCGCTTTGGCTTCTGATAGTCACATTTCCAGAGAATCCTGCCATTAGTAGAGTGCTTTAAAATCCGCCCACAGACCGTTTTGTTCAATATCATTTAATACGTCTTCAACGCTCAATAGGTCTGACTCCACCTGTGCAATTAAATCCTTTTTTGTGGTGAGTTCGTATCTTACCTCACCAGAGATGAGTGTTAATGCCCCAGTTTCTTCTTCGAGTTCATACACAGCTGGTTCGAGGATCTTCCCGCTTGCGTACTCTCTGAGTTCTTTAGCAATCCTATCCCATTCTTTTTCTACTGCGGTGAAATGCTCTGGTTCGTGTTCTGAGTTTGCTTGAGACTTATAGGCTATATCCGCAGTCCCATACTCACGAATGAGTTCATGTATTTCCTGAGCGATTTCTGCCGTCAGTTCAGGGGTTGACGTTGTTGCCGTTGGTGTAAAATCCATGTTGTTTAATTGTTAATATGTCCAGTCGTCAGCAACAAGGTATCCATAGATAACACCCGTTGCCCCACCAGCTGTAAAATTTATTTGTTTTCCTGCTGGTATTACGATAGGATTATTTAAAAACCTTCCAGCTATACCATACTCTCCAGAAAGCATGTAATCACTTGTAGAATAAAGAATTGATGTACTTCCTTTATAAACATGCGTCAAAACAAATATTTTATTTGCTGGCACAGTATATGTAGAACTTCCTTGCACTATACTTTCTTGAACTGGTGTAAGTGTACCAAGATCAGCTGTATCAACAAGTATTCCAAACACAGTGCTTTTGTCACTATCACTTGTTAGTGTTTTTGTTCCATTTCCAACAAGAAATATATTATTTGTCATTCCCCCAAAGGCAACAGTAGAGCTTACTTGATTTGTGTACGAACCAGCAATATCAAGACCATTAAATTTAACCTCTTCGGAGGTACCGTCTACATAGATACTTGTTACAATAAGCGTTTTCCCGTTTGCAATCGTGTATGCAGTTGTAGACAATCCATCAACCTGTAGTATTGTTGGTGTTGATGTCGTAAACGCCGAGAAGGGTATAGGCTCTTGTAGTGATTGAATTCTTGTCGAGCCACTACTAGCATCTTGAAATGTTGGTGCAGCACCAGCCCCATTTGATGTAAGAACCTGTCCCGATGTTCCAGCTGCAACAGTTGTCGCAGCACCATCAGCTCCCCATGTAATGAGTTCGCCATCTGTTCCGTCTTTCAAAGAGGAAACGGCTATGTCTTGTAGAGTATTATCATCTCCATCAATAGTCTTATTTGTCAGAGTGGTAGTACTATCTGCCGAAATCGATTCTTTTTTAAATCCTGCCATTTTAGTATTTCTTAGTTATGTAGATAGTTAAATCTCCAGCCGTTCCACCAACAGTTCCAGCGATAGCTTGTAATTGAATAAATGGAATTGCATCAACTTCAAACTCATAATATGTCTTTGCGTCAGAAGCTCCAGTTGTCCAAAGTTCGTATGAACCATTGCTTTCAAGTTCAAACTCGTCTGTTCCACCAGAAGTTGTCTTTGCAAGTGCTTTGAGTGTTACATTCTCAGAGTCGTTGACATCTGAAACAACAAATACTCCGAGCGTGTTATATCCCCTAACATCTATTTCTGCACCAAAATCGGCATAAGCCGCCGTAAGATCTTGTGCCGTTACAAGTGTTTCTGAATCGGTATATTGGTTCCAAACATTGTTGAGCGAAGAAACCATCGTTGAGTTTGTACTTGCGTCAAACGCCTTCTCTTGTCCATTGATTCCAACTTCGTACGCATCACCAGAGGCAAACGGAGTTCCTGCGCCGTCAACAGTGATAACATTTGAACTGATAGTAATAGTAACTCCCTTTTGTCCATTTACGAGTATTTCTGCGCCATTTCCACCAGAAGGAATGTATTTTATGTATGCCACATGAGCGCTTTCTACAGTAAAAGGAGTTCCAGATAAAGTAATAGTAACGTTGCTTGTATAGGTAGCAGTAAAGTCGTCTGGAGATTTAAAGTTTGCATAAGGAATTGCTCCTCCTGCATTCTCTCCAATGTATCTTAGTTGTGCATGAATGTTTCCGTCTACGTCTGATGCGGAACCAACAGCACCAAATTGCGTATCATCTGTTGCTAATGTTACTGGCATAGATGCTGCCATAACCCCAGTTCCCAATGAGTAAGTCGTTCCTCCTACTTTAATAAGGTCAATTTTGTCTGTAATAACAGATCCTCCTCCAGTTGTTTGTGTTGAAACTTTGTATGCCACTGTATCAGAAGCTCCTGTAGTAGCTTTAATTCCATAAATAATACCATTTCTGTGATCAACACAATACTGTCCGCTAGTAAACCCACTGGTGACAGCTGTTGCAACTTGCTCAAGTGTTGCCTTGTCTGGAGCTTCTGCTAAATCGGCCCGAAACGGCTTTATTGTTGTAAGAACCGTTCCAGTTGTAAATGTAAGCGATGTGTCTGCATTATTCCCTATCATTGCCCCAAGGGAGTCTAACACACCAGTAAATGCAAGTTTTCCAATAACAAGTGTTCCTGCTGCTTGCCCAGCATCAACAGTAAGAACATTACTATTCCAGTAGTAAAGCTGAAGCGTTTCTCCAGTAATTGAATTCAAATAAGCTGTGTCTGCAACAACGTCTACCGGAACTGGAAACCGATTTGTAACGTGTTTTTGACCCGTTTTGTCGGCGAATAAATCTGCCATGTTATAAAAGTTAGTAATTGACTTTCGTCACCCCATTACTGTCGATGCCGTTTTGTCAGAGATATTATAACAGAAAAAAAAATAAATACAAAAAAAGGTGGAAACATGTTCCACCTTGATTTGTAGCCAATTTTTTATTATGTGGCTTGTAATGCAGATCCACCTGCTGCTGCAAGTGTAGGTAATGCACTCCAAATTCCAGTTTGCGTGGCAAGCGCAGTACACCCAACTTCTGCCGTAGAACCAGTTAATACGATTCTTCCAACAGTAAGTGCTGATGCACCACCGACTGCTACAGCAGCCGTTGCCGTAGAGGTAACATCTGCGTAGAAAAGACAATCTCTAAACTCCATTTGTCTTTCTACATCAGTTGCCGTAGTAGCCCATACAAACGCATTTGCTGAATTTGTTACTTTCCTCCAGAATCGGCATTTTTCAAATGTAACATCTCTCGCAACCTTTCCAGAGACTAATTCTCTTGTAAGAATAACACATGGACGAATAATTGCCCCAACAAGTGTGATAACATTTGAACCAAATGTACAATTCTTATATGTTCCGGAATCTCCATTTGCAACAAATTCTGCTGCACTAGTAACGGTTAGTTGTGAAGAAAGATAAAATTCACAATCCTCAATGTAGGTGTATTCTCCTGCATCTACAAATGTATACTTTCCTTGTGAAAGAGTATTTGAACTTGAAAATTTGATTCCTCGAAATGAACATCGTGTTCCGGTAACTTCTACTGCAGCAATATCTGCAGTATCTGTTGTAACACCGATAGATACCTTTGAGCTTTGTCCATAAGAACGATGAATACCAAGAAGGTAATCAAGTCCGATAAAATGAACCCGGTTATTAGAAACCGTCAACATACCCGAAAGAGAGTGCGTGCTATTTCCATCAAGAATAATAACATCGTTATTATTACTCTCTGTAGCAGCGTATGCAGAAGCCAAAGATGTATAAAATTTTACTCTTCCGTCTGGATCTGCAGGGAAGAGCTCTTGTAAATGTTGGTAATTCCCTTCATCAGAATCTGATGAATTCATTACAACAAATACGTTTCCAAATGTTCCGCCAATGGCGGAATGGATTGCAGACAACATTGCCTGCCCGTAGCCTGAGTTTTGATTCCAACTCATTTTTTATTGTATTAAGAAATAGTTTTACCTCCTTCCATCCGTACTTTTCTTTATAAAGCCCTGTACTCGGCTTCTGATAACCTATAACCGCTCCCTATTGCTGTTTTAAATGTTACAAATCCGCGACTCGCAACAACAGAACTTCTGATAATCCGACTTCCGTCAACCTCTTTATCCAAAAGCTTTGAGGGAGAGTCTTTATCATTATTTTTGGGAGCGGCAACCGGAGCAGCCTTAGCCACTCCCTTTGAAACCTTATTAGGTTTCGCCGTTGCCGTCGTTTTTTTTACCATGTGTATAAAGTTACTGTGCCTAGATTATCGTTTTTTTAAAGAACTTTATCAAGTAGAACCTCTGCCGATGGTGGGTTCTTGAGTCTATATCTAAGCTGTCCCATCTCCCTTTGAAACCTGGAATCCTCGACCTGATACGATACAGATTGAGTATGATCCACGACCTCTCCATGTAACAGTATCTGTCTCAACATCTTCCGCATTGTCAGATGTCAATTCTTTACCATTAACTTTTGGTCGAATCATTGTTGGTTCTTGCTCGATACTTAGGTATGCACTTGCTACAGAAGGTGCAACGATACCCCAGTATTTTGCTTTTGTTGAATCAGCCGCTCCATTTGCGTCAGTTGCAACACGAGGAAGAATAACATGTTTGTATTTTTGCTGATTAACATTCACAACTCCTTCGTTTGGTGCACCAAGGGTTGCGGTAGATCGCAAAATTTTCTTTGCAGTATTGACGCTGTTTGGATCATCAGTTGTCCACAAAATCGTGTATTTGTTAGATTTCTTTGTTCCAAAATTGTCAATAGTGTTTTCTACTGCTTGTTTTTCGATTGATTCCAAAGATCCTTCAGAAAGTTGAGGATTGTTTGCAAGAATGTTTCGGTAAGTAGTAGAAGATCCGGTTACAGTGTGTGCAGAGTAACCAAGTGCAAATCCGTCTCCCATAGACGTATCAATTGTTTTTCCGTCCATATCTGTAAAAGAAGTGGCCGTCATAAACGTGAAACGGTGAGAAAGGTCGAGGTCAAGACGACCAGCAATCTTCTCCGGAAGGGCTGTGATTTGTTGCATAGCTTCATCGTATTTATTACGATTGCGCATTTCCCAAGTCACTCCGACGTTTTCTGCACGTCGTACCAAACCAGCATGTTTATTGTAACCGATTTGGATTTCAGATTGAGAAGCTTTTGACCCCTCGTCTTTGTTTTTAGCGTATTGGTTGGTGTCGAACTCTTTATAGTTTCTGTCGTCACCAGTTCCAGCAGGCCAAGGGGATACTCGGAATATCCCTGAGTTTCTCGCTGACATATCAACCTCACCTAGTTCTTTGATCCAGATGACGTCTGCTAATTCAACGAAATCCCCAAATGTTGATGTATTAAATACAGGTGTTGTACTCATTTTATTTTAAAGATTAAGAATTAAGCAGTTTCGGTAGTAGGAAGTGAGAACGTGCAAATACCTTCAGTAGAACTGATGTGTTGTACGATGCGTGCTCCTTTACCAGCCGTGTCAACGTCGAGACCATCACTAGAAGCTCCAATCTGTACAGTTTTGTACACATCGGCTGCTGTAAATGTTCCAGCGCTAACTTTGAATTTCGCTTTTGCAAGCGGGGTCGTAGGAACCCAAACATTTTTTAGTTTGCCAGCAGTTGCATAATCTGTGTCTGTGGCTGCAATTGGTTCGGCCATGATACCGAAAAAATCGGCACCTGATGCGTTTTCTACCCCCATAAGGGTGAGGTATCCAGTAACATTGTTTCCTGAAATCTCAATTCCAACTGCATATCCATCCTTGATTGCCGTAGAAGCTGCAAATGGGTGTTGTTCAAGCACCCAACTCCCATCAACAGGAAGGAAGTTTGCTGTATTATTTGCTGTTGCCATAATAAGAATTATTAAGAAATATTTATTTCTTCAATAATTCATCTTTTAATTGCTGAACGTTCCAGTTACCTTCTGTAATTCCACGAAGTTTCCGGTCTTTTATCTGTTCTGCTACTTGGATAGAATAAAGTACATTTTCAAATATGTATTTTATGTCATCTATCTTTACACAATTATTCATAAGAACGATTAGTATCTCAGAAATTGTTTTGTATGCAGAATCAGTACGAAGTTGAGTTGCATCATTGTTTGGTTTATCCGTACGAATGTAATCCAAAACAGATTTCTCAAATTCAACCACTTCTGTTTCTCCAATACCAGGATATTCCTCCTGATTTGTTTCCAGTGTAACTTTAACGATGTTGCCGATTTGTTCTTCTTGAAGAATTTTCTGGGTTCCAACCCAAGATTTTTTTACTTTTGTCATTTTGGTTTAGTTAACGAAGTCAATAGAAAGTTCGGTCTCTTCTCCATTCCAGTCGAAGATGAAATAATGTTTTCCATTTATTTCTTTTGTCCCTTTTACGGTTACTTCTACCTTTTGTATCCTATTTCCCAACTCTTTTACAGCGAAGTTGTAATAAGACATTTCAACGCTTTTTGGAAGTTCGAGTTTTCTTAACTCTTCCTCTTTTTCTGCAATTTTATCAAAATCAGGATTTTCTGCATTTTTTAGTTTTCCGATTTGTGCCTTTGTTGCATTTATACGCTTGTAATCGTCTTTGTCTGTCGAGAAAAAGAGTTCTATTCGTTGGTCCTCTATAATAGCTCCGTTCATAGGGTTGAAGCTCACATCGTTTGATTTCAGTTCAGTGCGAACAATCAGTCGAGGGTCTTCTGTAATAGATGGACGATATGTCCAAACCCTAATGGTCTTTCCGTGTTTTTTTGGATCCTTTCCCAGTCGGGCCAATTGGTCTTGTGGGAGCGCTTTCATAAGGAGATCAATAGTCTCCTGTTGCTTTTTCATTTGTTCCTGCATTGATTGCAGTTGTGCTGGTGATATTTCAGTCATTATTATAATGGGTTAAAAACTAATCTATTTTTATGCCGAGCCTCTCTGCCAAAGCTCGAGCACCTGGACTAACCCCTTTTGTAGGTTTAGCCTCTTGTTTTATGTTTGTGCCACCACCGAGAGAAACCTTTTTTGATTTCTCAAGCGGCTCTTTTTTAATATTTGCTTGGTGAATGGCCATAGACAGCGCCTCATTAACTGATAACTGTTTACCACCCCTTTGGAGTCCAGAAAACTCTTCAAGAAGTTTGGCAACCTTAACGCTTTTAAGAATATCTTCTTTTTTTACGTCATTGTTGTCAGCTACATAAGCATTGATTGCTGCATCTACATCGCTTTTTGCGTATCCAAATACTCCAGTGTTGTTGGTTTGAATCGTCGACACCTCGTTTTTTGATATTTTCACATCAAATGGTGGTGTCGCTTCTTCACTCCAAACAAACTCCGGAAAATCTGTGCGCAAAATATTTGCACGCTCTTTTTCAGACGATGCGTTAACATAGTCTTCAATTGCGGCTTTCATGTAATGCGAACTTCTCCATCCACAGGCTTTTGCAATTCTTTCGGCTCCTTCCGGGTCGTTTTTTATGATACTAAAGAACAACTTTGGATTTGGAGCATCCACATTGCCACTTACATTGAACATTTTATCAATGTCATTGTAAGTATGTTGAGAACGTACTTCGTATTTTTCACCGTTGTTGACAAGGTCTTCTTCGGTAGTTTTTGGATGCTTTATCTTTTTATAAGTTACAGCTTCCCCTTCACTCATACGCTCTTCTAGCGTTTTCCCTTCTTCGGTTGGTTTTTCCTCTGAAGGCGCTTCTGTTACCTTTGGTTGGCCTTCACTAGGCCTCGCCTCTGGTGCCGGTTCTGACTCGGGCTTCTTTTCAGTCCCGCCGTCAGGTGGTGGCTGATGAGATCCCAAGCTTGAAGAATCCGTAACACTACTCATATCAAGAGATGGTGTTTCATTCTTCTGCTCACTCTTTGGAGTGACATCATTTTTATCCATGTTATGTATGGTTAGATGAATTAAAGAACAATGTAATCATCAATAAAGAAGATTACGAAATCTATTATACCTTATTCAAAATTTAAATACAATTTTTTTTTATTCTTCACTCCCTTTATTTTCTGGGTCGAGCTTATCTTTACAGTATGAAACAATTTTATTGTCGAGCGACATTACCTTATCAAGCATGTAATTCAAAGACCTTGGGTCCAGGTGTTTCATTTCTTCCTCTGTAAAGATGGCATCTTTCATTTCTTGCCAAAAATTTGCCCTAATTAACTCTGTTTCGTTCAGAAACACCTCTCCAGCGTCTTTTATTTTTTTAGCTTGTGCAGATGTCATTTTATTCAAAAAATAGTCTCCAGCATCATTTAAAAGCTTTTCTTTCTCTTCAACTGGAAGTTTTGATGTTTTACTAAGGAGTCGGTGAAGCAGGAGCTTGTACATCTGTTTTTGGGTTAGATTTACTAAATTGACTTATCCCTCCTTGTGGACTCATTTGCTGTACTTGCTTTGTGCTTATTTCAGGAAGGTCCATTCCGCCAATACTTGCTAATTTTTTGGCGATGTGCATAAACCATTCTGGTGTTGATTGTGGATCGATTACTCTAAGTAATCCAAGCCATTGTTCCGTTTCTGCAAATCGAGATCGTTTAATAAGTGAGGAATTATCAATATCGACACTGAATTCATAATCTTTTATTCTTTCTGCTGCAGCCGGAAGTGATATTGTTGCATTGTCATCCCCCTCTGGAGTTTTATCATCAAACAGAGTGAACTTAATTTTTACATCATTAAGTCCGAACCCCTTGTGAGCTATAATAAACACTAAGAACACTCTGAGTTCGTTTTCATAATTTGGAACATTATCTTCTGCGATTGCTTCAATTGCTGCAATGGCTTTTTCTTCAATAATTTGTGTTTGTGTAACTGCGGTATTCTTTTGAACCTCTTGTTGCTGTGGATCGACTCCAGAGATGTCTCTGGAAAGATTGAATAAGTCTTCTGTGAGGGCCTTTCCCTCTTGTGCTGTCAAACCATCAAATTTAATGACACCAGGCTCTGGTGTAGACTTTCCAATCCCTTGTGGAATGTTCCATACAGCGTGTCTGTTTGTTTTCTTTTCCTGTCTGTATTGCTTTAATGTTTTGTCTGTCCTAACACTTCCACCGATAAGATAAGGTGTTTGTTCAAGTGTTTTAATAGTGTTGTCAATTTTTAAGTTTTCTGTTATTTCATGCATAACTTGCACGATAGCTTGTTCGTCTGCTAAGCCCCAATCTCGAGGGTTTCCATTATTAAAATAAGTAAAC
>Ga0100403_1004313_pt1 | contig 10140 bp, 8 predicted proteins | sample CryGeymet201501t_FD_83663 | JGI IMG/M metagenome (GOLD analysis project Ga0100403, IMG submission 83663) | Groundwater microbial communities from Crystal Geyser aquifers in Utah, USA - Crystal Geyser metaG 2015-01t | ecosystem: Environmental > Aquatic > Deep subsurface > Groundwater | place: USA...
CGCGAATGCATCGGCGCTCTCTGAAGACTTTTTTAAACTCTTGGGGCAAAGCTTTTTTGTAACGTTTTTTCACGCAGCGATCGCGAGCCTCAGCGTTGCTCTAATAGCGTCGACTCTTTGTTTGGCTATTGTCACAACGTCCGCACGCAAGTTGTTTTTGCACGCCTATCATTTTTTTGGTGTTTTGCTTTTTTCTTTACCAGGTGTTGTTCTCGCGGCAACTTATATTGTGCTGGCCGAGCGAAACCCTGTTCTTCCAGGGCAGGGCCTTTTGGCAATTATTTTATGCCACGTGGCGATGAATGTGATGTTTGTTGCAACGGCTTTAGTCTTTAGACTAAAGCGTTGGCTTCCGGAAGAGGGAAGTCGGCAATTAGAGCTTTGCCAGTCCTTTGGGGTGAGTTCATTTGGTAGATTTCGTTTCGTGGTTTTTCCTGTGATTGGTCGAGAATTGCGAGTTTGGATTCCTTTAGTTTTTGTTTGGTGCTTTTTTTCTTTTGCAACAGTTTTGATGCTATCTGGTAGACCTGTTTTAAGTTCTCCAGAAGTTCTTCTATTCTATTCTCTTTCTCAGTCGAGTGCTTCAGCGCGAGTGTTGTGCCTTATGGGGGTTTATTTGTTTGTGGCTGCGCTTGTCTATCGAGTAGTGCCGGCCACAAGTTTTAATGAGGCTCGAGTGAGTGGAGTAGAGGTCCCTGTTCTGTTGGGTGACTCTTTTCCATTTCTTGATTTTTTCCGGATGAGTAGAGTCTTCTTTGATCTGGTTTTTGTTTTTATTTTTTTCTATGTAGTCAGAGCCATGGTCATTTCGCAGTCAGACTTTCAGTGGTCTTCTGTTTTTGTTTACGGCGCAGCGATGACTAACTCTTTGAAGCTTTGTGCTTTGAGCGCCATTACTATTTCTCTTGTGTTTTTGTTTGTTTCGCTGGTTAGTTCAAGGGTGAGGTCGAGACTCTTCTTCTTGAGTCTTTTGGGAGGCAGTTTGCTTTTGGCGTTTTGGGTTAAGTCAGATATTTCGTATCTTTCTTTTTTAAATGGATATTTATTGGTTGCACTCGCCGTCAGTTTCTCGCTACTTCCTTTGATCTCAAGATGGGTTGATAGGCGATGTTCGTCTATTCCTCTGGAATTGATAGAAGGCCTTCGCTCACTAGGGCTTGGAGAAATTGCGATTTGGCGTTATGCCCGATGGCCAGTTTTAAAGGACGTGTATTTTAGAGTTTTATCTCTGTCTTTGTTGTGGACTGTTGGAGAAATTGCTTTTTCTGAGCTTCTGTTGGGCGAAGAGACTCTCGCGTTGGTTGCCAGAAGAATGGCTTCTAGGTATGAGTTTAGTGGCTTGACCTGGGTTCTCTTTTTTATCGTTCTTCTTTGTGGCGTTGTCTTTATCTTTGAGAGGCTATTCCTACGAAAGAGGTTGAAAGGTTTTCAATGTTTAAAATAGATGTGAAGCTGAGCGTCTTTAACCAAGGTGTTATTCATGTTGTTGGTGAAATGAAGTCTCAAGAACGTTTGGCCATATTGGGTCCTTCTGGATGTGGAAAAACTACGTTGTTGCGTGCCATGGCCGGATTTTACGATTGGGATTGTGAGCGATTCAGTTTGGATGATTGTGATTTGAATGCATTAAGTCCGGAGTCCAGGCGTTTTGGAATTTGTTATCAAGAGGCAAATCTGTTGAACCAATTGACGATCACAGAAAACCTTGAACTCCCTTTGCGTTATAACTCTCCGTTTGCCGCGTGGGGAAAATTAAAAAGGGAAAAGCGTGTTGCAGAATATCTTGAAAACTTATCTCTAAGTTATTTGAAGGATAAGTTTCCTCAACAATTGAGTGGCGGAGAGGCTAGAAGAGTTGCCGTTTTAAGATCTTTGATTTTTGAGCCAAGATTGCTATTGTTAGATGAGCCAAGCGTTGGGTTGGATGATTCTTCTAAGGACGGGTTAATGGCTTGGTTAAGGGATAAGATCACAAGCTTAGCAATTCCAGTGCTTATCGTGACTCATGATGACGAGGTTGCTGCCGCTCTTGCAAGCCGTGTGGCAACGTGGGATGTTTCTCAAAAATGTTTAAGATTTTAGCTCCCCTTTTTTTCTTGTTGGCCTGTTCTCAGGGGGCTGAAAAAGCCCAACAACTTCCGGTGGGCTCACAGTCGTTAAAGTCGGTGTATGTGTTTATGCAAAAAGATACATGCATTAGTAAGTTTGTCCCGTCTTCCATGGCTCGTCATCGCTTTGATGATTGGCAGGTGGATGTGGTCAAACCTTCAGGTGATCTTAAAGAGGACAAGGCCTCCTTTCTTTCCTTTCATGCTAGAAATCCTAAGTTGATGCTTGTGGATCTTCCATTCTACTCAAGTGTTGTTCAGGGATTGCGATTGCCGGTGTCTGGAGAGACACGTGTGGTCTTAATGTCGGAAAAGTTTGACCCTAAGCTTAAGGTGGATCAGGCTGTCGTTGACCTTGCAGAGGTAAAATTGCTTAGTTCAAGCTTATGTGGATCTGAAAATTCCTTAAAGGAAAGCTGTGTTGAGTTTAAACGAGAGGATTGCACTGAAGGCTTTGAAAGCATTTCTTTGGGAGGAGCTCAAGCTTTGGTGGCAAATGTAACAATCAATTGGCCTGCCTTCTTTGAATCGACTGAAAATTTTATAAGTCCTCTTCAGCTTTCTTTTTCCAGTGCAATGTTAAAAGTGAGTTTGTCACCTCGCTTGAATGCGACTCAGCGCAAGGGGGCCGAGGAGGCTTTGCGTTCTTTTATGCTGAAGCAACTGGGGAATTAGGAAGAGTCTTTTGGAAATTGTCTTTATTCATGGTTTTTTAGGGTCCGATTTAAATTGGAGCCGTGTGGTCTCTAGTCTTCGTAAGATAATTGGGAAGGACGTGCCGATTAGATGTGTGAATATGCTGTGGCATTCCAGAGGTCAAAATTTTGACGTTCACGAGGGAGATGATCTAGAGCGACTTTTGTTTGAAGATCTAAATAGACAATTGCCGACTGCTTCCTTTCTTCCCGTGGCCCATTCATTTGGTATTAGGCCCTTGTTGGATTTTCTGGAAGTAGAACCCATGAGGTGTCCCGAGATTATTGTAGAAGATTCCTTGCCGGAGTTGAGTTTATCCGGCTTTGAGTTTTTAAGCGGAGTTTTGAAGGAAACCCCCTCTCAGTTCGAGGATAGGGCCAGTGCTAGAGACTTCTTTGATCTTAAATATGGCTCGGGAGTTTTAAGTCGATTTTTGTTGAGCAACGTCGGCCCTGATAAAGAGTCTGGAAAAATGGGCTGGAGGTTTAATAGCTCTGCCCTTTTTGCTCTTTTGCAACAAGCTAGAACACGCCCGCTGTGGGGGACTTGGGAAAAGTATCCTGGAAAAATTAATCTATTTGTTGGAGATAAATCGGATGTTTTGACTTCTGAGTTGTTAGAGAATGCAGTAAAGCGTCGAGCTTCTCTTCTTCTAGAGCTAAGTCGTTTTGATCAAAGTGCTCATTGGATTCATTTTGACCAGCTTGAGATGTTCGTTCATCGAGTGGCCAAGGTGTTCAAAGGGTTGGATTAGCCTTTAGTTTTTGCAGATCTACGTCTAACGATTATTAGGAGTAGGGAAAGAATCACTAGTCCAAGGCCGACGTAGAGCAATTTCTTTTGTTTAAGTAGACCTTCGCCAGATCTTCCAGCAAGTCCGTCCTCGATGTTGGCCAGACCCTTTTCTTCGTTTGTGAGTGCAGATTCCTTGTCTAAAGTTTCAGCCTCTGGCGGGGGGGCATTTGCCATTTGTTCATTTGTTTCAAACTCTTCAGCCTGGTCAAGTCTGCCATTTTGAATAGCTTGAACATTTGCAGCTTCATCCAAGGTTTCTTGTGGAATGCTCACAGCTTGCTCAACTTCTTGCTTAAGCTGTTTTTGACTAGGCACCGATTCTGAATTGTTTCGGGCTGCCGGTTGAGAAGCCATTCTCTTGCTTTCAGTGTCGATGTCTAGCTTAGGTGTTCTAATAATCATCCCTGGGCTAAGAGCGTCGGGGCTAGAGAGTTCAGGATTGTAGGCGGCTAGGTTCTTCCAGGTGTCCGCATCATTATATAGTGATTTTGCAATCGATCCCAGCGAATCGCCCTTTTGAACGGTATAGGAGTTCCACTGAAAGCCGTAATCCTCGTAGAAGGGAAGCATTCTCTGAGAGTCTTGGTATCTGAAGTGTGAGTTATAATATATGAGAGTGCCAGCTTTGACAGGAGTCGATCCATTCCAGCTAGCGATCATTCTTGCTCTCTCGGGGCGCCCGTAGAACAGCTGTGACAAGGTTGAATAAGATTCTTGATCACTTTGCACAAAGTAAAATGCATTCATCAAAAAGCCATCTTTCTCAAATGGCTGATTGGCTACTTTGGGCATGGCTGCTGGACGAGAAGGTTTAGTGGATGCTTCAGAGTATTCAACTGAAGGGTTGGAGTTTGCAATCTCAGCCTTAATAGAAGCCGAGTCTAAACTACTGCTTGTTTCAGACATAAATAGAGATTCTTCAGCAGGAAGATCTCCTTCTAGGTCTTGCAAGGTTAATCCGTCAGAAGAGACCAGACTATCGTCGACTAGTATTTCTGTATCACTTTGTTTTTTGTGAGAAGAACAAGCAGACACACCTACGGCTAGCAGTAACATAGCTATCTTAGATGTATTTACCCAGTTGTTAGACACTGCTCTCCCCTATGAACAAGTTTACCTATGGGTATCGGAATAACCAAACAAAACATTAAGACAGTCGCGCCAAAAAAATGATACAAATAAAATAATGAAACTCGGAATAGATGTTTTAAGCGAAGATAAAAAAATACAAAGCTTGTTAAAGAAGAAGCGAATTGCCCTCTTGGGACACGAGGCATCGGTTGATTCTGAACTAAACTTCACCTTAGATCTTTTGTGTAAACATCTAAAACTTAATGTCGTAAAAGTTTTTGGTCCGCAACATGGCTTTTGTTCTGACAAGCAGGACGACATGAAAGAAAGCGGAGACTTTTTACATCCAATTTACAAAATTCCGGTGCATAGTTTGTATGGTGAAGTTAGGAAGCCGCGCGACATAGATGTGCAAGACATTGACGCATTTGTCATCGATTTGCAGGATGTTGGTTGTCGAATCTACACGTATGTGACAACTTTGCTTTACGTTTTAGAGTCTGCTGCAAAAAATTCTAAGCAAGTTTTTGTTCTTGATCGCCCAAATCCCATCGGTCGAAATGTTGAAGGTTTCAATTTAGAGGATTCAATGGTGAGCTTTGTTGGCGCTCTCCCAGGTCTAAGTTTCAGGCATGGTTTGACTTTGGGTGAGTTGGCTAAGTATTTCGTGGCCACTGCAAAGTTAGATGTTGATCTCGAAGTGATAAAAATGGAGGGTTGGAATCCATCTGATCCATCTAAAGCTTGGAGCGACGGAAGTCTGGCTTGGGTTAACCCTAGTCCGAATCTTCCTCGTCTTAGTTCGGTCCAAGCATTCTGTGGGACCGTTTTGTTAGAGGGAACATTGCTTTCGGAAGGACGTGGAACGACAAGGCCGCTGGAACTCTGGGGCCACCCACAGGCTAAGCCTACTGTAACTGTCAAAAAAATGGCAGAGCTTTGTCCTGAATGGATGCTTGGAGTAAAGCTTCGCGAATGTCATTTCGAACCCACTTTTCAAAAACATGTTCATAACTTATGTAAAGGCTTTCAGCTGCATTGCGAGCACAAGAGCTTTGATGACCACCTATTTAAACCTTTTCGTTTTTTTGCCTTGTTGTTTAAGGCGCTCCGCCTTGAATGTCCATCTATATTAAAGTGGAAGCAGCCGCCCTACGAATACGAGCATGAGCGCTTGGCTATCGATCTTCTTTCGGGGTCATCTCTTCTAAGAGAGTGGGTTGATGATTCCACTTCAAAGGTTGAGGAACTTGAACAAGCATTGAAAAAAGACGAAAAGCAGTGGGAGCAAATCCGTCGCCCTTTTATGATCTATTAGTTGTCCAGGGATAACTAATAGATCATAAAAGTGAGGCCGTCACTTTTGTTCCTCGATAAGACTTTCAATGGCGGCTTTAAAGACAACTGGGTAGACTGCGCCTCTAAAATACTTCCCATTTATATAGACTGCGGGAGTTCCCTGAACTCCAATAGCTTGTGCTTCGTTCACATCTGCAAGGATGCTGTCCTGGGTCGAGACTTTAGAAACGCAGGAGTCGAGCTCTTCTTTAGTGAGTCCCATTGAAACAGCTGTTTCTTCTATAAAATTCCTGGAGAGCGAAGATTGGTTTTTAAAGAGGGTGTTCTTTATGGTGGCATAGGCATCGTTTCCTTTTAGTTCAAAAACACAGCGAGCCGTTTTTGCGGCTTGGCAGGCTAAAGGGTGGCCTGCGCTTGTTACGTGCGGGTTACAGGCTGCGTTTAGGGGGAAGTTTTTCATGACCAATTTAACCTCGCCCCAATAATCCTTTAGAAGCAATGGCAACGTTTGAGCCGACCTTGCGCAATAAGGGCACTGAAAGTCGCTGTATTCCGTGATTACAATCTTTGCATCTTTGTTTCCTAGATAAGGGGAGTTGGCTTGAGAAATTGTTTTAGTGCTTTGGCTTTTCATGTGAGCCACAAGTTGCGCAATGGCCTTTTCGTCAAGTTTTGCAGCATTTAAAGAGCTTTTAAAGACGGTGGGCATAAAGAGGCTTAGTGCAATTCCAGCGACTAAAACACTCCAAACCCAACCTGGAGCTTTTAAAGAAAGGTCAGAGAAAGAACTTTTTGAAGCTTTCATGGTTTTGAAGGCGAAGAACGCTAGTGCAAAGTTGATGGCATACAAGGCCACACACATTAAGCAAAGAGTTTTTAAGGTCGTTGCGCTTACCACTGCCAATGCGATTGTGGGAACTAGGTTTAAAAAGCTGAAGCTCGCAATCCAGGCACTCGCACTTTTAATGTGGTGAGATTCTTTTTCCTCGGAGCTGAAGCTTTTAAATAAAATAAGAGCCAAAAGGGTGGAGTAAAGAAGCAGTGCCCATGCCGCAGTCGGAAGTCCTGCAATTTCTGAGTGCTGAGAAAGAGCAACCTGGTCGCAATTCATTGCGGAGGATACATTGCAAAAGGAGTTTTCGATGACTCCTTGAGTGTTTAGCTTAACGTGATGCCAAAGTGTGTAACAGGCCATGGCCCAACCGGCTAAAGTTAATAAAAGAAGGTAAGTGTTGTTTTTTGCGTTTTTCAAAGTGAATCTGTTTCCTTCCGTAGAGTCTGTAACATAAAAGCGTTTTCTTGCGGGGAACTCCAGAGGCGATGTTAAAAATAAAAAAAAAATGACTATTGCACCGCATTTTATACATAAGCCAATAATTTTGATAGAATAAGAGAAATGGGGGATGTGTGGCAGTAAAAGATATTTGGGTTCTTTACGGAGGAAACTCTTCTGAGAGGGAAGTAAGCCTTAATTCTGGAAAGCAGATAGAAGCTTCGTTGAAAAGAAGTGGCTTTGTTACGCAATTGTTTGATGTGAGCCCCGGGGCTTCGTTGACCTCGCTGGATTGGTCTAACCCCCCTGATATGGTTTTTTTAGGATTACACGGGTCTTTTGGTGAAGACGGTAAGATACAGGGCTTTTTAGAAAGCTACGGAATTCCCTATGTAGGTAGTAATAGTTTCTCTTCGGCAATTTGCTTTGATAAAATTGCAACAAAGTTACTTTTGCATAGCACTGGAATTCCTTGCATTCCCTCGTTTCATCTTTTTTCACCGAATGACTTGGAAAGTTTTTTATCGAGCTCACAAGTTCAAAGCGAACTACAGACCAAGCGATATTTTGTTAAGGCTTCTAGACAAGGCTCGACTTTAGGGGCTTTTCGCTATGACCCGAAGGAGTTTAAGAATCCTTTAGATGGTTTTAGAGAAATTTGCTTAAAGGCCTTCGAGTTCGATTCACGAGTTTTAGTGGAAGAGTGGGTTGTTGGAAGAGAGTTAACTGTAGCTCTTTTTAAGGGGAAGGCTCTCCCCATTGTTGAGATCATTCCCGATTCACAGTTTTATGATTATGAACATAAATATACAAAGGGTAGAACTCAGTATATTTCTCCAGCAAAAATTGACGATGTTACGACAGAGAAAATTAAGCATTTTGCCGAGCGTGCGTATGTTATTTTAGAAAACAAAGACTATGCACGAATCGATTTTCTGCTGACAGATTCTGGTGATTTTTTTGTACTCGAAATGAATACCTTGCCTGGAATGACCGAAACTTCTCTTGTTCCCAAGGCCGCGCAAGCTTTTGGGATTAGTTATGATGAGTTTTTAAGAGACCTGGTTGATTATTCTGAAAAAAGGCAAAGGTCTGGATGAAGGTTTTCTTTCTTGCAGTATTAACGAGCCTTTTGTTGACTGCGGTTGGTTGGCTTTCTACGCGCTCGACGCTTTTTAAATTGAGTTCTTTTCAAATAATGACGGACTCTGACCATTTAACTCGAATCTTGCAGGCCAAGTTGGCCGGACGTTTAGGGGAGAGCATGTTTTCGGTTTCTGTTCGAGATTTTGAAGAAATGTTGGAAGTTAACCCAGAAGTCTTGGAGGTTAATGCGAAAAAGCGCTGGCCCAACACACTTCAAATTGTTGCCAAGCTTAGGCGGCCTTTCTTCCGCTTGGAAGGCGACTTGATCAATACGGCTAGAGATCAGCGAGCTATGAGTTTTGATTTGAGTAGAGAATTTCTCGATCTCCCGGTTTTAAAGGGCCGGCCTGATGCACAAGTGTTAAAGAAAGTTGCAGCGTTTCTCTCCGCTTACTTGTCTAAGGAAGACTTGAAGCGTCTTCGTCGTCTTGAATGGAATTCGGGCTTTGGTTTGCGATTGTTCTTCGAAGATGTGTCGCCGTGGGTTGATCTAGGTTTTGACCAGTTTGGTCAGGCTTGGGAAAAGGCAAAGTATTTTTTAGAAACAGCAAACGGTTCGTTAGCACTGAAAGATGTCAAGAGTTTGGATGCGGCGTATAATCAAAGAGTAATTGTGAGTTTTCACGATAAGTTGAAGATTTCTGAAAATAGTTTAAATTTAAGAGAGATAGTGCGCCGCAGAGCAAAGCAATAGAGCTGTTTGTGGCCACTATAAAACGGGGAGGTGCCAATAAAATGAAAGCCGATGAATTTGTCGTGGGGCTCGATCTTGGCACCACAAAAACATGTGCACTTGTTGGGCGGCCTGAATATAATGAAGAGACTTCAACCTCTCGTATAAATATACTGGGCTTTGGGCAGTCGCCTTCTTCAGGAATCAAAAAGGGCATCGTCGTAAACATCGAGGAAACGGTCGATAGCATTAAGAAGGCTGTAGCCGAGGCCGAGTTGCAGGCGGGTGTGAGAATTTCAAAAGTGACCGTTGGAATTGCGGGCTCTTCTGTGCAAGGGTTTAATTCTGTTGGGGTTGTTGGAATTAAGGGTAAAGAAATTGAACGCTCTGATGTGGAGCGAGTAATTGATGCTGCTCGAGCAGTGGCGATCCCTGCCGATCGCATCGCTCTTCACGTTTTACCCCAAGAATATAAAATTGATGGACAGTCGGGCATTAGTGACCCGATGGGGATGATGGGAACTAGGCTTGAGGCCAAAGTTCATATCGTTACGGCTGCGAGAACGGCTATTCAAAACATTGTTCGTTGTTGTGAAAGAACCGGCTTAACCGTTAGCTCTTTGGTGCTTCAACCCTTGGCTTCTGCCGAAGCCGTCCTTTCCAAAGATGAAAGAGAGCTTGGAGTTGCTTTGGTTGATATCGGCGGCGGAACCACTGATGTGGCAATTTTTCATAATGGTTGCATCGTTCACACTGGAGTTTTGCCGACGGGCGGAGTGCACATTACACAAGATCTTGCGATCGGTTTGAGAACTCCTCAAGTTGAAGCCGAAAAAATTAAAATTAACTTTGGAAGTGCGCTTAAAGATATCATCGATGACGCAGAAACCATTGAGGTTCCAAGTGTGGGTGGTCGACCTCCCAGAGTTGTGGGTCGTAAGTTGGCGGGTGAAATTATTGAACCTCGTTTGGAAGAAATTTTTCAAATGGTGAATCGTGAGATTATTTCAAGTGGTTGTGCTGATCTGCTTGGTGGAGGCGTCGTTTTAACGGGCGGAAGCACTCAAATGAGTGGAGTC
>Ga0100403_1004314_pt1 | contig 10139 bp, 6 predicted proteins | sample CryGeymet201501t_FD_83663 | JGI IMG/M metagenome (GOLD analysis project Ga0100403, IMG submission 83663) | Groundwater microbial communities from Crystal Geyser aquifers in Utah, USA - Crystal Geyser metaG 2015-01t | ecosystem: Environmental > Aquatic > Deep subsurface > Groundwater | place: USA...
CCGCCGTTCGACAAGCCGAACGAGATGGCGACGATGATGGCGCACGTGAGTGGCGGAACCGGCTCGCTCACGTGCGCCATCATCGTCGCCATCTCGTTCGGCTTGTCGAACGGCGGGCGGCCCGCGAGCATCGCGTAGAGCATCGCGCCGAGCGAGTAGATGTCGGTGCGGCTGTCGACTGCTTTGCCCTGGATTTGCTCCGGCGCCATGTAGCGCGGCGACCCCATCACCGCGCCCATCTGCGTGTGCTGATCGTTGGCTTCGGTCGGCGACGTCTCTTTCACGAGGCCGAAGTCGAGCACCTTCGCGAAGTCGCCTTCGTCCTCGTGCTTCACGAGGAAGACGTTGCCCGGCTTCATGTCGCGGTGGACGACGCCGAGGGCGTGCGCTTCGCGCAGCGCGCGGCACACCTGGCGCGCGATGCCGACCGCGCGCTCGTGCGGCAGGCGGCCGTGCTTCTTCATCTCGTCGGCGAGCGAGTTGCCGTCGAGGTACTCCATCGCGATGAAGCAGAGGCCTTCGTCGGTCTCGCCGTAGTCGAAAATCGTGACGACGTTCGGGTGCGTGAGCTTCGACGAGACGCTCGCCTCGAGGAGGAAGCGCTTGTTGAACTCCGCGACCTCCGCGCCGGCGATGTGCGGATCGAGGACCTTGATCGCGCACGGGCGGCCCATCGTGACTTGCTCGCCGTAATAGACCTTGCCCATGCCGCCGCGCGCGATCGGGCGGATGATCTTCACGCGGCCTTGGATGGTCTGGCCGATGAGCGGGTCTTCGACCTCGGGGCGATGCGGGAGCGCCGGGATGACGACGGGCGCCGAGGTTCGTGCAGGCGGCGGCGCCGACACCGATTGCGGCGGCGGCACCGACGAATTCGCGCCGGGGCGCGCGGACTGCGACGTCGAAGGGCGGCTCGACTGCGACACCGACGGACGGCTCGATGGCGCAGGCGGCGGGACGGCTGCGTCTCCCTTCGCGTCCGGGCGCGCCGGCGCGTTCTTGCTCCCCTCTTCGGACATCCTCGCTCAAGGTACATGGTTTCGATTCGGGAAGAAATGCGCGCACTCTTTCTTCTTCTTTCGCCACGCGAGGCGCGCTTCTTCGAGCGTCACCGCGCAGAAGCGCACGCGCTCGCCGGGGCGCTTTGCACCGATGTGGCCGAGGTCGGCGCGGATGACGACGGCGGCGACGGGGTAGCCGCCGGTCGTCGGGTGGTCGGGGCCGAGGACGATGAGCTCGCCCGACGCGGGGACTTGAATCGCGCCGCGCACCATCGGCGTGGACAGCGCGGCGTCGGCGTCTCTTCGCGCGAGGTCCGCGCCGCGGAGACGTGTGCCGACGCGATCGCGCGTCGTGACCGTGAGCTCGGCCGAGAGGAGCGTCGCGAGCGCGTCATCGAAGGCGGCGAGGTCGGGGCCGGGGACGACGCGGATGACGTCGCGCGCGGTGAAGGCGGGAGCGACGTCCGCGGCGCGCGGCTGGAGCTCGCCGCCCGCGTGAAGCGCGTCGCTCGCGCGAAGCTCGTCGCCCGCGCGGAGCCACGCGCCGATGCCGGCGGCGACGAGCGCGCCGCGTCCGCCGAGGTGCTCGGGAACATCGAAGCCGCCGGCGATCGCGACGTACCGCGCGCGCACCTCCGCGCGTTCGCCGGCGGCGAGCGCGCGCACTTCATCGTCACACGCGACGCGCGTCGCGGCGCGCGCCTCGACGACGATCGCGCCTTCGAGCTCGATCGCCGGCGCGTCCCAAGCGTTTCCGAGCGCGACGTTCGCGCGCGCGAGGAGCTCGGGCACGAGCGCGCCTCCGCGCGGAACGCCGTCGTGCATTCTGCCGCGCCGCCCGCCGTCTTGAATCGACGCGACGCCGCGAACCCGCGCGACGACGAGCGCGCTCACGTCGCCTCGAAGCGGACGCGATCGCCGATCGCGAAGAGCGCGCCACGATCCGGATCGAACGGCCGCGCCTCGGACGTCCCGAGCAAGTGCCATCCGCCGGGCGACGCGAACGGATAGATGCCGGTGCGCGCGCCCGCGATCGCGACCGACAGCGCGGGGACGCGCGTGCGCGGCGACGCGCGCCGCGGAAGGACGAGCTCCGGCGCGAGATCGCCCATGTACGCGAAGCCGGGCATGAAGCCGACGACGCGAACGACGTACTCGCGCGACGTGTGGAGCTCGACGACGCGCGCGACGGACGAGCGCGTGCGCTCGGCGATCTCCGCGAGATCGGCGCCGTCGTAGCGCACGCGCACGACGTGGAGGCGCGGCGCGTAGCTCGACGCGCGCGCGCGGGCGATCGCGTCGCGCGCGGCGTCGACGTCCGGTTCGTCGTCGAAGACGATGGCGGCGTGTCGCTCTGTGACGACGACGTCGACGACGTTCGGGATCGCGCGGAGCGCGTCGAAGATCGCGCGCGCGTCGGCGCCCTCGGGGAGCGCGAAGCGAAGCGCGCCATCGCCGAGCGGCTCGACGTTCATCCGCGCCCCGCGTCGAGCGCGGCGCGGACCGCGCGCGCGATCGCGACGGCGCCGAGCGTGTCGCCGTGAACGCAGATCGTGTCGACGCTCGACGCGAGCTCGCGCGCGCGCGCCGCGGCGGCCGCCGGATCGGTGACGAGCGCGCCCGGCTCGCCGCGCGGGACGAGCGTGCCGTCGGGGCGCGTGAGGCGATCGGCGAAGCCTTCGCGCGCGAACGCGAGGCCGGCGCTCGTCGCCGCGCGATGAAGCGCGCTCGACGCGCGCCCGACGATCGTGACCGGCCCGAGCGTGCGCGCGGCGGCGCCGACGACCGCGCGCGCCACGGCGTCGTTCGCGCACGCCTCGTGATAGAGCGCGCCGTGCGGCTTGACGTGCGCGAGCGTCGCGCCGAGCGCCGCGAGGCGCGCGCACTGCGCTGCTACTTCCTCTTCGATCGCGCCCGGCGACATCGCCGTCGCGCGCCGCCCGAAGCCTTCGCGATCCGGATACGACGGGTGCGCGCCGGCGCGCGTACCGTGGCGCGCGCACGCCGCGAGCGCGCGGCGCATCGACGCGTCGTCGCCCGCGTGGCCGCCGCACGCGATGCTCACGCCGTGCGCGATGGCGTAGAGCTCGTCGGGCTCGTCCGCGAGCTCGCCCATGTCGATGTTCAACCAAGCTTCTTCGTGTGGCATCGTGCGCTCGTGCGCTCATTCTACGCCGTGCTCGCGACGTCGCTGCTCGCAAGCTGCGCGCCCGCGCCCGAGGCGAAGCCGACTCCGCCGAAGATCGCGCCGTCCGATCCGAACGCGCCGGTCGCGGAGGGCGACGCGATGCCGCTCGCGATCGATCTGTCGGCCGAGACGCGCGCCGCGCTCGACGACGCGATGCACGACGCGGTGGCGGTCGTCGCGTACGACGGCCACTCGCTGCGCGTCTTGCGCGGATGCTCGCTCACGGGGAGCTACGGCTTCGTGCCCGCGCCGAGCGACGCGACCGAAGTGCGCCTCGAGAACGCGGACGAGGTGGCGGCGTCGCTGCCGGCGACGGGCGGCGCGCTCGCGAAGCGCTTCGGGTCGGAGCTCGCGCGCGGCGCGCAGATCGTCGCGACCGTGACGCGCGGTGGGTTTCGCCGCACGACGCGCACGCGCGCCGATCGCGCGGCGCTCGTGGGGACGTGCGACGGCGCGACGCACTTCGTCCGCGGCGTCGTCGAAGGCGCGGTGCGCGCCGAGCTGCGCGCCGCCGCGAAGACGCCGCTCTTCGCCGCCGGCGATCCGAGCGCGTGCAAGCGGCCTGCGGCGGACGCGTTCGACGCGCCGGTCGACTGCGACGCGCCGCTCTGGCTCGAGCTCGTCGCGCTCGGCGGGATCGCGACGATCGACGAGCTCGATCATCGCTGCCCCGCGCGCTTCGTGTGGAGCGAAGGAAAGTGCGCGCGCTTCTCGACGCTGCGCCCGCACTTCTGCGCCGCCAACGACGCCGACGCGTGCACGCAGCAGTGCGGCCGCGGCGACGCGCTCAGCTGCAGGATGCGCGGGGACCTCGAGATGGCCGACGCGTCCGGCGACGGCGCGAGCGCGCTCGCGCTCTACGAGAAGGCGTGCACCGGCGGCGCGGCATCGGCGTGCGGGCGCGCGGGTCGCATGCTCCTCGCGGGTAACGGCGTCGCCGCGAACGCCGCGCGCGCGGTGCCGCTCCTCACGCGCGGATGCGAGCTCGGGGGCGCGCGCGCGTGCGGCGCGCTCGGCGCGGCGCTTCGCACGGGCGTGGGCGTGCCCGCGGATCCCGCGCCCGCCGTGCAGATCCTCACGCGCGCGTGCAACGGCGGCGACCCCGCGTCGTGCGCGTCGGTCGGCGAGCTCTACGCGGCCGGCGACGGCGTCGCGCGCGATCTCATCGAAGCGGCCGACCGCTTTCGGCGCGCGTGCGACGGCGACGACGCGCGCGGGTGCGCGCGCCTCGGCGATGCCTACCGCCGCGGCGCGGGCGCGGCGCGCGACTTCGACGCGGCGTACCGGCTGTTCGCGCGCGCGTGCGATCTCGATCCGCAGCGCTGCGTCGCGCTCGGGCGCGCGTTCGAAGCAGGCGAGGGGGCCGCGGCGTCGGCCTCGCGCGCCGCGGAGCTCTACACGCGCGCGTGCGACGCGAAGAGCGCGGAGGGGTGCGCGGCGCTCGCGCGCGCTCTGAAGGGGGATCCGCGCGCGATCGATCTCTTCGTCAAGGCGTGCGAGGGCGGCGCTTGGGACGCGTGCGTCCCGGCGGGCGAGCGGTTCGCGTACGGCGCAGGCGTGGCAGCGGACGCCGCACGCGCCACGTCGCTGTGGACGATCGGCTGCGATCACTCCGTCGCCGACGCCTGCGCGCGGCTCGCGTCGCGCGCGCCGAAGCCCGCCGCGCTCCTCCAGAAGGCGTGCTCGCTCGGCAGCGCCGCGTCGTGCGTCGCGATCGCGGACGCCGCGGGCGAAAAGGACGCGTCGAGCGCGCGCGCGCTCCTCGAGCTCGCGTGCCGCGGCGGCGACGCCGACGGCTGCGCCGCGCTCGGCGCTTGGCTCGCGCGCGGGCGCGGCGTCACCGACGCGGAGCGCGCGGCGACGCTCCTCGTGCGCGCGTGCGACGACGGCAGCGGCCGCGCGTGCGCGGCGCTCGCGGATCTCTACGCGAACGGAAGCGGCGTCGCGAAGTGGCCCGCCGGTGCGACCGCCGCGGCCGCGCGCGCGTGCGAGTCCGGCGTCGCGAGCGCGTGCGCCAAGAAGCCGCTTCGCGCGGCCGACGCCTGCGACAAAGGCGACGCCGGCGCGTGCTTCGCCGCCGCCGACGCGGTCAAGCGCGGCGTCGGCGCGCCCGCGGATCCCGCGCACGCGCTCGAGCTCTTTCGGCGCGCGTGCGATCGCTCGAACGCGTCCGCGTGCTACGTCGCGGCCATCGCGATCGCGCGCGGCGACGGAGACGTCGCCGACGCGCCGCGCGCGGCCGGCCTCTTCGCGCGCGCGTGCGCGCTCGGCGACGCGCGCGGCTGCACGCGCGCCGGACGCACGCTCGGCGACGCGAGGCTGCTCCAGCGCGGCTGCGACGGCGGCGACGCCGAAGGCTGCACCGAGATCGCCGCGCGCACGCCGACCGCGGACGCGATCCAGCGCGCGTGCGACGCCGGAAGCGCGCGCGGCTGCGCGATGCTCGCGCGCGCGCTCGCACGCGGCGACGCGGTGGCCGCCGATCCCGATCGCTCCGCGCTCCTCCAGCGCCGCGCGTGCGACGGCGGCGAGCAAGACGCCTGCGCCGCGCTCGGCGACGACTACGAGCGCGGCTTCGGCGTCGTCCGCGATCCGACGCAGGCCGCCGCGATCTACCGCACCAAGTGCGACGCCGGCATGCCGCGCGCGTGCCTCCTCGCGGGCCAGAAGCTCTATCACGGCATCGGTGTCGCCAAGTCGCCCGCGCTCGCCGCGCATGCCTTCGAGCGCGGCTGCAACGCGGGCGAGCTCGAGTCGTGCAGCGCGCTCGCGTTCCTCTACAACCGCGGCGAAGGCGTCGTGAAGGACGTCGACCGCGCGCTCCTCCTCTTGCGCTTCGTCTGCGCCTCCGGCGTCGCGACCGGCTGCAACGATCTCGGTTACAACTATTACTTCGGCCGCGGCGTCCCGCGGAGCTTCGCGCGCGCGCGCGCCTTCTTCGGCCGCGCGTGCGATTTGGATCGCGCGAGCGGCGGCTGCGGGAGCCTCGCGAACCTCTACGCGACGGGGCAGGGCCTCGATCGCGACGACGCGAAGGCGATCGCGATCTACGCGGCGAGCTGCAACGCGGGGCAAGCCGCGTCGTGCCTCAGCCTCGGGTTCATGTACTACGCAGGCATCGGCGTCGGCCGCGACGAAGACCGAGCGGCCGAGCTCTTCCGCGCGAACGAGAAGGCCGGCGCGACGACGGTCGAGCAGACGTGCGAGGACGGCGCCGCGCGCGACTGCACCGTCGCGGGCGTCATGTATTTCAAGCTCGGCGACGGCGTGGCGTCGGCCAAATGGCTGAAGCGCGGCTGCGACGGCGCCGACGCGTTCGCGTGCGACGAGCTCCGGCGGCGTTTCCGCTGAACCGCGCGATCGCCCATCGCGCTCACGTCCGATGCGGTGGCTTCGCCCGGAGATGCCGACTTTCGCGCCAGCGCTGGCGTTCGTTCGCGCGCGACTTCGCACTACGCGCTGTCACGAAAGTAGCGCATCGCTCCGCCACCGCATCGGACGCGACCGCGACGGGCTTCGGCATGGGCGCATCTCACGGACGGGTCGAGCCCATCGCGGCGTCGCGATCGGTGGCGGCTGGAGCGATGCGCTACTTTCGTGACGGCGCGTCGCAGTCACCGCGATCGCCCTGCGCCAGCGCCGGCGCGAAAGTCGGCATCTCCGGGCGGAAGCCGCCACCGAGCGCGACGACGCGATGGGCGATCGCGGGTCGTGAAATGCGCTCTACATCGCGAACACGCTCTTGATCGATTGGTGCGCGCGGCGATCGACGTTCTCTTCGATGACGCGCGCGTAGTCGTCGAGCGGATGGCGGTGCGTGACGAGCGGCGCGAGCGGCGCGCGCGTCGACGCGAGCAATTCGAGCGTCGCGTCGAACGTCCGCGCGCGGCGACCGCGCCAGTCCTCCATCGCGTAGAACACCGTGCCCTCGATCTTGAGCTCCTTCGTCCAGACGAACATCCAATCGAGCGACGGCAAGACACCCGCGGCGCCGACGAGGACGATCGTTCCGCCGCCGTCGCAGACGCGGAGCGCGTCGTCGATGCTCCGGTGCGAGCCGACGCAGTCGTAGATGCGCGCGAAGCCGCCGGAGAGGAACGCGCGGCCGATGACCGGCTTCAAGACGCGCGCGTGCGTCGCCTTCGCGGCTTGCGTCATGAGCGCGCCGCCCGCCGGCGACCACGCGGCGTCCGCGCCGAGCGAGCGCGCGATCGGCAGCTGGTAATCTTCGACCGTGAAGAGCGTGACGTGCGCCTTCGGCGCGATCTCTTTGATCGCCCAGAGCACGGCGAACGCGATCATCCCGCCGCCGACGACGAGGACGTTCTCGCCATCGCGCGGCGGATGACGAAGCACCGCGTGCACCGCGATCGACAGCGGCTCCGCGAGCACCGCGACGTCGTCCGGCACGTCGCGCGGCACGCGGAAGATCTGCGACTTGTGCGCGACCATTCGCTCGCTGAAGCCGCCGGGGTACTTCGTGCACGCGCCGAGCATGATCCCTTTCGGCTTCGCGCTGCCGATGCGATGGCACGTCGCGTACTCGCCGATCGCGCAACGCTCGCAGCTCTCGACGCCGCGCGCTTCGCAGCCGAGCACCGGATCGACGACGACGCGATCGCCCTCCTTCGCGAAGCCGCGCGCGCCCGGCCCGACGTCGACGACCTCCGCGAGCACCTCGTGCCCGAACACCGCCTTGTCGCCCGCGCCGAGGCTGAGCGCGCTCATCGAAGGGCTCATCTTGAAGAAGATCGCGGAGAGATCGCTGCCGCAGAATCCGGTGAGGCGCGGCCGGAGGACGACCCAATCGTCGCCGGGGCGCTCCGGCGCCGGCACGTCGCGCAGCTCGAAGCAGGTGCCCGGCCCGTAGTACATCCGCTTGACGCGGGGTGCCGAAGGCGATCGGCCGATGGCCGCGTCCACGGCCTTGCATGCGAGGTATTTCCATGGGGAAAGGTCGTAGACGAGCGCGCGCATGACGCCGAGCATAGGCGCGGATAGAAGTTTGCGACGTGTCGTCCGTCTAAAGGTATGGTCGCTTTCCCGTGGTGTGGGGCCACGGCGGTTCGCGCCGGCGTATCGGCTGTGCGGCTGCGTTTGATGGAGGATTTCTCATGAAGATGGATAGGTCGCTTTTCCTTTTGATGACCGGCGCGATCGCGGGGACGAGCGCTGCGGCGTGCGTGCTCAAGGTGCAGGACGCGAACTCGCCGGCGACTGCGCCGAGCGCCTCGGCCGCGAACGCGACGCCCACGACGCCCACGGCGGCGCCCAGCGCCACGCCCGCGCCGACCGGCGATCCGAACGCGCGTCAAATCGGGCGCAACCTGAAGCAGGTGCGCGGCATCGGCGGGCTCGATCAACCGACGCAGGCCGCCGACGGTGGAGCGCCCACGCCGCCGCCCGCGCCTCCGGCGCCGACGACGCAGTGCCTCGACTCGGCCGCGACGACCGCAGCCGCATGCTCGCCGATGAAGGACACGAGCTGTAGCTGGGCGTCTAAGCGCTGCGACGCGTACAACAAGTACCTCCAGCCGAAGGTCGCGGCGCAAGCGGTCGCGTGCACGACGGCCGCTACGGACGCGTGCGGCGCGAAGTCCGCGGTCGCCTGCGGACAGAAGGCGATGGCCGCGAGCTGTTCCGACGCGACCGCCGCGACCGTGTGCGCGCAGCTCGCGCCGGCGTGCGGCGCGACCGCGGATCAGTGCACGTCGATCCTGTCGGCGTTGAACGCGGCGGGCCGGCAGCAAGCGCTGTCGTACTGCTCGGTCGAGGGCGGCGCGGCGTGCAAGAGCATCGGCCTCGCGGCGTGCGTCGATCAGGCGCTCTTCCCCGCGGCCGAAGGCGGCGCGACGGGCGGCGGCGTTCCGAAGAAGTGAGCGCACGCAACCTTCGCGAAGCGAAGGTTGGTGTGCGCTCATCCTGAGCGAGCAGAGCGAGTCGAAGGATCCCCCGCAGTCTCGCGCTATCCTCACCCCCATGACCGCGCAGCTCCCGACCGCACCCGCGTGGAGCAAAGAGCTCACCACGCTGGGCGTCACGGGGACCAACGGCAAGACATCGACGACGCGCTGGCTCGGAAACGTGCTGGCGCGTTTGTCTTCGCCCGTCGCGATGGCGACGACGCTCGGATCGTTTCTCGACGACGAGCCGCTCGAGGTCGAGAAGACGTGGGAGGGCTTCCTCGCGACCATGCGCGCCGGCTACGACCAGGGCGGGAAGTTCGCGTCGATCGAGCTGACGAGCGAGTCGCTCGCGCGCGGCTTCGCCAAAGCGTGGCCGTGCAAGATCGGCGTCTTCACGAACCTCACGCACGATCACCTCGACGCGCACGGCACGCCCGAGCATTACCTCGCGAGCAAAGCGCAGCTCTTCGTTCACCTGCCTGCGGACGGGACGGCGGTGCTGAACGGTTGCGATCCGTCGAGCGCTCTGCTCAGCGAGATCATCCCGCAGGGCGTACGCGTCTTTCGCTACGGCGTCGCGAGCCGCGGCGAGCCGACCGCGCCGCTCGATCTGCGCGCGACGCACGTCGAGCTCACGTGGAACGGGACGCGCATCGGCCTCGAGGCGAGCGAGGCGCTTCGCGCGCTCGGGGACGTGCCGCACGAGATGACCATCCGCGCGATCGGCGACGTGTACGCGGAGAACGCGATGGCCGCGCTCGTCGCGGGAATGGCGGCGGGCGTGCCGGCTAAAGACGCGGTCGCGGCGCTCGAAGCGGTCGCGCCGCCGCGCGGGCGGTTCGAGGTCGTCGGCGAGCGGCCGTACGTCGTCGTCGATTATGCGCACACGCCAGACGCGCTCGCGCGCACGCTGTCGATCGCGCGGAAGCTCTGCGAGGGCAAGCTCTGGGTCGTCTTCGGCGCGGGCGGCAACCGCGACAAGAACAAGCGCGAGCCGATGGGCGCCGCCGCGTCCGCCGCCGATTCGATCGTGCTGACGAGCGA
>Ga0100403_1004316_pt1 | contig 10133 bp, 10 predicted proteins | sample CryGeymet201501t_FD_83663 | JGI IMG/M metagenome (GOLD analysis project Ga0100403, IMG submission 83663) | Groundwater microbial communities from Crystal Geyser aquifers in Utah, USA - Crystal Geyser metaG 2015-01t | ecosystem: Environmental > Aquatic > Deep subsurface > Groundwater | place...
CTCGAGAGCCTTCGCGTTCACGTAGTCGCCGAGCCCGAAGCGCGCGGCCCAATCGTCGAACACGTCCTCCGGCGTGCGCCACGCGATCGCCGAGTTCATCACCGTGCTCCCGCCGACGCAGCGGCCTTGGATGAGCGGCATGAACGAGTGCCCTTCGAGCACCTGCGTGCCGGCGTCGCGGAACATCCGCTTGAACGCTTCGTAAACGACCTCTCCGAACTCGCGCGTCTTGACCCACGGGCCCTCTTCCATGATGCCGACGTGGAAGCCCGCCTTCGTGAGCGTGTACGCGGCGACCGCGCCGGCCGCGCCCGAGCCGATGACGACGAAATCGAACTCTTCGTCGACGTCCTTGCCGAGCGTCTCGCCGTCGACGACGGCGCCTACCGGAAGATCCTCGTCCGCGTATCGTTCGTTGCCGCTCATCGTGATGCTCCTTCGTGCTCCGAGAAGGTCAAGCCGCTTGTCCTTTGAGCCTGAGCGCGACGAGGCGCTCGCCGCCTGAAGCGACCGGCCCGTGCGCGCTGCTCGGCTTCGCGTACATCCGCGCGCGCACCGCCGCGTCCGCTCCGAAGAGGAGCGCGCCCATCGTCTTCAAGATCATGACGAGCGATCGAATCGCGTAGCTCTCGCTCGCGAGGAGCTTGTTGATCACCTTCACGCGGTCGGCGCCGTCGAGCGACCCGATCGTCGCGAGCCGTCCGATGACGAAGAGGGGCGCGAGCGCGGCGATCCAGATCGCGAGGCGCAGGCCGAGCGCAGCCTTGAGCGGCACGCGGCACAGCACCTCCGCGAGGAACCCGGCGAGATCCATGGCGCCGATCGACGGAACGCCCGCCTCGTCGCCCGGAAAGATCGTCCCGAATTCGACCGCGGCCCAACGCGCTTCGAACTTCATGAGCTTCATCGCTTCACCTTCTTCTTCGGCTTGCTCGTCTTCTCGGGCATCGGCGCGTCGCTCTGCGGCGCGTTTCGTTTTGCCCACGCGGCATCCATCTCTTCGAGCGCGCGGCGCACGAGCGTGCGCGCGCCGTCGACGTCGCCCCCGCGGATGATCTCGACGACGAACTCGTAGATCGCGACCGCGCTCGAGCAGTCGTCGTAGAGCGCGGCGACCACCGCCGGCTGCTCATCGGGGAATCGCGCGAACGTGTTGAGGAGCAGCTCGAGCCCGATGTTGCGCGCGGCGCGCACGACCGCGCGCATGAACGCGATGTCCGCGCGCGCGTACGACGCCGGATCGTCGACGTGCGCGACCAGATCGCGCTGGCAGGCGCTGATCGCGGCGATGTCCTCGTCGGTGTGGCGCGCGACGGCGAGCGCGATCGCCTCCGACGCGAGGATGCGACGAATCTCGAGGATCGACGACAGGAGCTCGAAGCGCGTCTTGTCGTTCGGGCCGAGCGAGCCGACCATCGTGCCGAGCATCTCGAGCCCCGCGCGCTCGCGCCACGACGTCACCACCGTGCCCGCGCCGTGCCGCGTCGCGATCAGCCCGAGCGCCTCGAGGCGGGCGAGCGACGCGCGGAGGGTGAGCCGGTTGACGCCGAGCGCCAGCGACAGCTCGCGCTCCGACGGGAGGCGCGCGCCCGGCTCGAGACGCCCGGCGAGGATCTCGTTTCGCAAACGATCGGCGACGGCGTCCACGACGCTCGAGCGCGCGATCGGCCCGATCGCGGCGAGGGTCGTCGCCGATTCGGTCCTCTTCTCGACTGCCTTCGGCTCGGTCATCGGTGCGCCTGTGCTCCGCTCATCGAGTGGTTGAACCACTTAGTAGCTCGACCTCGCCGCGTGCGCAACCCCGTTCGCTGCAAAATCGACTACGCACCACGGATTGATGGGAAAAAAAGCTAAGGTGGCGACCGTGATCGACCTACGCAGCGACACCGTGACGCGACCTTCGCCGGCGATGCGCGAGGCGATGGCGCGCGCGGAGGTCGGCGACGACGTCTTCGGCGAGGATCCGACGGTGAACCTCCTTCAAGAGGAGGTGGCGGCGATCGTCGGGAAAGAAGCGGCGCTCTTCGTCTCGAGCGGGACGATGGGCAATCAGCTCGCCATCGCGACGCAGACGCGGCCCGGTGACGAGGTGATCGCGAGCGAAGGCGCGCACCCGATTTGGTTCGAGGGCGGCGCCGGGCCGGCGCTGAGCGGCGTGCAGTTCCAGTCGATCGGGCGCGGAGGCGTGTTCACCGCCGACGACGTGGAGGCCGCGATTCAGCCGAGCGTGTACTGGTCGCCGCGGACGTCGCTCGTATGCGTGGAAAATACACATAACCGGGCCGGCGGCCGAATCTTCCCGCAGTCGGACGTCCTGGCGATCGCGGAGCGCGCGAAGGCGCGCGGGCTCGCGCTCCACTTGGACGGCGCGCGGATCTGGAACGCGAGCGTCGCGACGAAGAAGAGCGTGGCGGAGCTCGCGGCGCCGTTCGACACGGTGAGCGTCTGTTTTTCGAAGGGGCTCGGCGCGCCGATCGGGAGCGCATTCTGCGGGCCGCGAAAGCTCGTGGAGGCCGCGCGTCGATTTCGAAAGCAATGGGGCGGCGCGGTGCGGCAGTCGGGGATCCTCGCGGCGGCCGCGCGCTACGCGCTCGCGCACAACCGCGAGAGGCTCGCCGAGGATCACGCGAACGCGAAGCTCCTCGCGACGCTCCTTTCGAAAGCGCGCGGCGTCACGGTCGATCTCGATCGCGTGGAGACGAACATCGTGAACGTCGATCTCGACGCGCGCGCAGAGGACGTGGTCGCGCGCGCGCGCGCGAACGGCGTCGCGATCAACGCGACCGCGGCGAAGCGTCTTCGCGCGGTCACGCACCTCGACGTGTCGCGCGCGGACGTCGAGCGCGCGGCCGAGGTGCTCGCGCGCGCCGCCGGAGGCGCGTGAGGATCGCGGCGCTCGCAGCGATCGCGGCGCTCGCCATCGCGTGCGCGCCGAATCACGGCGCGACCTACCCCGCCGCGTTCGCGGCGGCGCAGCGCGCGGAGACCGCGGGACGGTACGCAGAGGCCGCCGCGAAATACGACGCCGCGGCGAAAGAAGCGGTGCGCGACCGCGATCGCGACTACGCGCGCTACCTCGCCGGTCGCATGATGATGCGCTCGGGCAACGTGCGCGACGCCGTCGCGCGCCTCGACGAGGTCGCCGCGGGCGCGAGCGAGAACGCCGCCGAAGCCGCGTACCAAGCAGCGTCCGCGCGCATCGAGGGCGGCGACGCCGACCGCGGCTGGCGCGACATGGAGCAAGTGGTCGTTCGCTACCCGAGCCACGGGATCGCGCACGCCGCGCTCCGGCGCGTCGTCGCGCACAAAGACGAAGCCAGCAAACGAGCCGGCCTCGATTGGCTGCGCGGCGTCGCCAAAGGTCCGCTCGGATCGAGCGAGGTCGGCGAGCTCATTTCGTACGAGATCGCGACGCACCTCGCGGCGCTCGACGATTTCGCCGGCGCACACGACCAATTCCTCGCGACCGCCGAGCGCTGGAAATATCCGTACGGCGCGCTCTGGGACGACTCGCTGTGGAACGCGATGGAGATGGACAAGAAGCTCGGCCGCCCCGCGCACGGCATCCCGCACCTCGAGGCGATGCTCGGTGAGCGCGAGACGACGTCACTCGTCGGCAGCTACCAGCGCCCGCGCATGAGCCCCGCGCTCTTTCGCATGGGTCTCATCTACGCGCGCGATCTGCACGATCGCGAGAAGGCGCGCGGCGCGTTTCACCGGCTCTACACCGATTTCACGACGTCGAAGCTCCGGCCCGACGCGCTCTGGTTCGAGGCGGCGCTCTGGGCCGAGGACGGCGACACGAAGACGCAGTGCGCGCGCCTCGAGACGCTCGCGAACGATTTTCCCGACTCGCGCTACGTGCCGTGCGCGATCGACAAGTGCCCGAGCATCAAGCGCAGCGAGAAGAGCAAAGCGCCGAAGACGTGCCACCCGTATTTGCTGCGCGAGGATCGGATTCCGAACTGAGGGCGCGCGGTTTGGCGCCGCCGTGCGCGGGCGCTTCGCCGCGGCGCGCGCTCAACGGTGGCGCTCGTCCTCTTCGTCTTCTTCCTCTTCGTCCTCGTCGCCGCCTTCGTCGTCGAGGTCGTCGTCGAACTCTTCCTCTTCTTCGTAGTCGCGCGCGTCTTCCTCTTCCTCTTCGTCCGCCTCGGCGGCGGCCGCGGCCGCGCGCTTCTCGAACTTGAGATCGACGCCGACGTCGCCGAGCTGCGTGTCGAGAAGCTCGAAGAGCTCGTCGGCGTCGTCGCCCGACCACTCGTCGAGAAGGTCCGTGAGAAACTCGAAGAAGTCGCCGTTGTCGAGGCGCCGTTCGATCTCTTCGACCTGCTCCTCGGTGAACGCTTCGAGGATGTCCTCGCGAAGCGTCTCGGTGTCCCCCTCTTCGATCGCGTCTTGAGCAGAGAGACGAATCTGCTTCACCGCTCGTTTGTCGAGAAGGATCTCCATCTGGGTACAGTGCGAATAGGCGAACGGCCCGAGCGCTGTCAATACGCTGGTACCGAGCGTAAGATTTGTGTGCGATGCGCGCGCGCAGCCGTCTTCATTTCGAGATGTTCGCGTGCGCATTCGCTGCGTGCGCGCTCGCCCCGCGCGCCGCAAGCGCCGAACCGCCGAGCGTGACGGTGGATCCGAACGCCGCCGCGCTCCCCTCGTCGGACTTCACGGGCGCGGTGCCGCCGCCGCCGCGCATCACGTACTTGCAGTACGGCGTCGCGTTCACCGCGGAGCTCGCCACGGGGCTCAGCGCGTTCTGCGACGATCCGCAGCTCGACTGCATTCTCGGATCGGGCGGCGGAATCGCGGGACGCGTCGGCTGGCGCAACGCGGGCAACTGGTACCTCGGCGGCGCGTACGAGCTCACGAAGCAAGATCCCACCAAGCTCATGCGCCTCGCGCTCCTCCAGCAGCTGCGCTTCGAGGCGCGGCGCTACGACATCTTCGACTTCATCTATCCGACGCGCGGCTACGCGACCCAGCCGGTGCTCGTGGTGTCGGGCGGGCTCGCGGGGTACGGAAACGAGTTCTCGATCACGACGTGGGGAGGCACGGCATACGCCGGGCTCGGCGTCGAATCGCAGGTGCAGAACGGGCCGATCATCGCCGTGACGATCGGTTGGCGATCGCTCTTTTTGCAGCGCTTCACCGACACGATCGGGCACGACCACGGGCCGGGGCTCGCGAACCTGATCGCGATCGAAGTGTCGCTCGAGGCGCGCGACGCGCTCTGAACGAGTGAGCGGCGGAGCCGCGCGCGCGCCGCCAGCGCGACCATCGCGCACAAAGCGTTGACGCGAGGCACGCCGCCGTTGTCCCATCTTGTCGCGTGATCTGCGGCACGTGCGGCTGCGACAACCCGAGCCACCTGACATTCTGCCAAGAGTGCGGGCAGCGCCTTGCTCCGCGCGTGGCGCCGCCGACGCCGCCGGTCGGCCTCGCGCCGCCGGTGTTCGCGGCGCAGCCGCCCGCTCCGGGAGCTCCGCCGGCCATGCCGCGCGCGCCTGCGCCGCCGCTTCCGCCCGCGCCCGCGCACGTCGCGGCGAGCCCGATGCCGCCGGCCGTCGCGCAGCCGCACGCGCCGCCCGCGCCGCTCCGTCCCGCCGCGCCCGACTTCAAGTTCGCGCCGCGATCGGCGGCGTCCGCGACGATCCCCGACGCGCTCCGCTGTCCGCAGTGCGGCGCGCAGAACCAACGGGGCCTGCGCTTCTGCGTCTCGTGCGGCTGTGGGCTCGAAGGAACCGCGCCGCCAGCGCCGGTCCCCGCGCCGGCCCGCCCTCCGACCGCGCCGATGCCGATGCAGCCTTCGCCTCCGAGCGCGTCGCCCGCCATCGCTCCCGCGCGCGTCGTCGATCTCGGCGGACCGCCCGCGCCGAAGGTGACGATGCGCGTGTGCGCACGCTGCCGCGGCACGTGCGACGGCGCCGCGCAGTTCTGCAAGTTCTGCGGCGCGCCGCTCGCGGAAGGCGCGCCGGCGCCCTCCGTCGCCGCGCCGCCGACCGCACCGACCGCGCCGATCGCGCGCGACGCGATCCCGGCGTCGGCCGCGCCCGACACGCCGGCGATCGACGCGCATGCGTACCGCCCGTTCCAAGCGATGAGCGCGCAGTCGTCCGCGCAAGGCGCACACCCGAGCGCGCGCGCGGCGCAGCCCTCGCAAGCGTCGCAGCCGACGCAGCGACCGCCCGCGCCCGATCCACGCGCCGCGACCGGGCTCATGAGCGCGGTCGAAGTCCCGGCGCCGCTCGCAAGCGCGCCCGCGCGCGCCGAGCCTCGCGGCCGCATCGTCATCATCGCGCGCGACGGCGGCGAAGGCCCGGCGTTCCCGCTCGGCGAAGGCGACGGAAGGACGACGGACATCGGCCGCACCGAAGGCGACGTCCTGCTCACCGAAGACCGCTACGTCTCTCCTCGCCACGCGCGCCTGCAAAGGCGCGGCGACGGCATCTATCTTCGCGACCTCGGCAGCGTGAACGGGATCTACCTCCGAATCCCCGTCGGCTCGGGCAGCGGCGGCGATGCATCGCAACACGGTTTGGCGTCACAAGGTTTGGGGCCGGGGCCCCAAACCACAAACCTGGGCGCGGCCACGGATCTGGTCGACCAAGATCTGTTCTTGGTCGGACAACAGGTGCTAAGGTTTGAGGTCGTGAACGACGCCGAGGAGGGGTACGGGACCGCATCCCAGCACGGCACACTCCTGTTTGGCACACCGGCAGCACCGAGATACGCTCGCTTGAGTCAGCGCACCGTGGAGGGCGTCACGCGCGACGTCTTCTACATCCGAAAGGTGGAGACAGTGCTCGGCCGCGAATCGGGAGACATCGTGTTCACGGAGGATCCGTTCCTCTCGCGTCGTCACGCGACGATTCGGTACGACCGCGACAAGAAGAAGTTTTCTCTCGCCGATCTCGGCTCGTCCAACGGCACTTTCCTTCAGATCCGCGAGGAGGTCAGGCTGAAGGACGGCGATCATTTCCGAATCGGTCAGCAGCTTTTCCGCGTCGACATCGAAGTTCCTCCGACCGGCGGTCCGAGGGGCTGAATGCCGATCCAGGGAGCATGCTCGTGACGCAGCCCACCCGCGAGACGCCCGTGCCCGAGCCAACGGCGCCGGAAAAGCCGAACGGCGAGGCCGGTCCGGCGAAAGCGGCGGGTGAGCTTCGCCTGAAGCTCTTCGCGCGTACCGACGTCGGACAGATTCGCGAGCACAACGAGGACAACTTCCTCGTCGCCGACCTGACGCGACGCTCGCGCGGCCTGCTCGAAGCGAACCGCGCGGCGACGCTCGGCCAGCACGGATCGCTCTTCGCCGTGTGCGACGGCATGGGCGGCGCCGCGGCCGGAGAGATCGCGAGCCAGCTCGCGGTCGACATCATCTACGAGCGGATGGTCGATCAGCTCGACGACTCCGCGCCCGTTCCGCGCGACGAGCTCGCGCGGCGCTTGGTGCGCGCCGTCGAATCGGCGGGCCTCAGGATCTTCCAAGAGGCGAAGCTCGATCGCACGCGGCGCGGCATGGGCACGACGGTGACGGCCGCGGCGCTCATCGACGACCACCTTTTCCTCGCGCAGGTCGGCGACTCGCGCGGCTACATCCTGCGCGAAGGCAACTTGGTGCAGGTGACGCGCGACCAATCGCTCGTCAATCAGCTCATCGAAGCCGGCCAGCTCACCGAAGAAGAGGCCGAGACGTTCGAGCACAACAACATCATCCTGCAAGCGCTCGGGACGAGCGACACGGTGCAGGTCGATCTCACGTTCGTCGAGCTTCGTCGCGGCGACGTGCTGCTGCTTTGCAGCGACGGCTTGTCCGGCATGGTCCGCTTCGACGAGATCAAAGAGACGCTCAAGACCGTCGGCGACCCGCTCGAGGCGTGTAAGACGCTGACGGAGCGCGCGAACCAAGCGGGCGGCCACGACAACATCACGGTCATCGTCGTGCAGTTCGACGGAGAGAAATTGAAACCGCCCGGCCCGGACGCCGAGCCGCTCAAGTACCGCAAATACATGCTCCCGGAGGAGCCGCCGGAGAACACCGAGCCGAACCGCCGCCTCCTCACGGGGAGCGATCCGGTGGCGCCGCCCGGGCCGCCGGGCAATCTCTATCCGTCCCCGGAGTCGAAGAAAGAGGAAGGAACGAGCAGCCGGCAGGGGCTCGCGAGCACGATGGTGTTCGGGCAGCTGGCGCCGCAGATTCCGTCGCCGCCTCCGCCGGCCCCGAACGAGGCATGGCCGGAGGGCGCGCAGGCCGGCGGGATGGACGCGGAGGAGCGCATCGAAATCCCGGGCACGCACGTGCCGGCGTGGGTGGTCGTGATGCTCGTCACGGGCGTCGTCGGGCTGCTCGCGGCGATGGCGTTTTGGCTCTTGCGCTGATCGCGCAGGCCCGATCGCGCGCGGCTGATGAACGCGCGCGACGCTCAGCGACGCATCTTGCGCGCGGCTTCCATCGCGTAGCGCGCGACCGCGTTCTCCTCGTCGAGCAAGAGCGCTTCGCGCGCGGCGGCGATCGCGCCCTCCGCGTTCCCCTGTCCGAGGCGCGCGACGCCGATCCACGCCCACGCCGCCGCCGCGAGCGCGCGATCGTCGTTGCGCGCGATCGGCGCGAGCGTTCCTTCGGCTTCGGCGTACGCCTCGCGGCGGAGCATCTGCCGCGCTTCGAGCAAGACGATCGCCGGATGGTCTCCGAAGCGCTGACGCGCGCGCGCGAGCGCGGCGTCCGCGTCTTCGAACCGCGAGAGCCGAACGAGCGACTCGACGAGCCCGGTCCATCCTTCGATCATCTGCGGCGCGACCTCGGTCAGCCGCAGGAACTGCTCGCGCGCCTCTTCGAGCGCGCCGCGTTCGTACAGGCGGCGTCCGAGGTTCGCGCGCGCCGCGCCGAAGCCGGGATCGACGTGGAGCGCCGCGCGGTAATGCCGCTCGGCTTCACCCATCCTCCCCTGCTTCTCGGCCAGGACGCCGAGCGCGTGGTGCGGCGCGGGCAGGTCCGGGTTGAGATCGCGCGCGTGGACGAGGTGCTTTCGCGCGACCGCGAAGTTCCCGCGGCGGAGCTCGATCAATCCGAGGTTCACCCACGCTTCGACGAAGCGCGGGCTGTACTCGAGCGCGATCGCGACGCGGGCCTCGGCCGTCGCGAGATCGCCCGCCGCGAGCGCCGCGGCGCCTTCTCGGTTGAGGACGATCGCTTGAGGCGGCAGAGGCGCGGCGTGGCTGCACGCGCAGAGGAGCACGGCCAGCACGGCGAAAACGGAGGAGCGCGTTCTCATGCTCTTCTCGTCGGAGCCGCCGCGGGCGAGTTGCGCGAAATCGACGCGCCGACTCCGCGGGCGCGAAAACGAGGGCGTCACGCCGCGATGGCGGCGGGCGCGACTTGCGCTATCTTCGCACCGTCATGGCTGCGCCGAAGTCATCCGATGCTTTCGTTTCGGCGACGCACGAGGTGCTCTTCGCGTCGGACGACGCGAACCGCTGCGACGTGTGCAACGAGGCGGTCGTCGACGACGACGCGAGCTGCGCCGTCGCTGGGCGCGGCCTTTACGTCTGGACGCGCGGAAGCGAGGTCCGCTTCGAAGAGCCGCCGCTCTGCGCGCGCTGCGCGTCCGCGATCGGCGTGACCGCGATTCAGCGCGCCGAGATCGAAGAAGACGAAGGCTGAGCGGCGCGCCGCACGACGGCCGCGATCGCTCTCTCCTCGGCGCGAGCTCCACGTCGAATCGCGTCGAGCAGCCCGCAACGGTACGCGTCGATCACCGCCGGGTGCACGTACGCTCTCCGGCACACGGCCGGCGTGTTCCCGAGCTGCGCGCTCACCTCTTTGATCGCGCCGACGACGTTCTTCTCGGCGCGCGTGCGCCCGTCGCACGGGTCGCACCGCCGGAGCGCACGCGCCGCGAGGATCGTTCCGGCCCAGGTGCGGAAGTCCTTCGCGGTGAACTCCGCGCCCGCGCACGCCTTGATGTACTCGTTTACGTCGCCCGATTCGACCGAGCGCACGTCGCCGTCGGCGTCGACGTACTCGAAGAGCGCCTGCCCGGGCAGATCCTCGCATTCGGCGACGATCGACGCGAGCGTGCGGTCGCGAACATCGAGATCGAACACTTTTCCGCTCTTGCCGCGGAAGTGAAAGTGCA
>Ga0100403_1004320_pt1 | contig 10130 bp, 16 predicted proteins | sample CryGeymet201501t_FD_83663 | JGI IMG/M metagenome (GOLD analysis project Ga0100403, IMG submission 83663) | Groundwater microbial communities from Crystal Geyser aquifers in Utah, USA - Crystal Geyser metaG 2015-01t | ecosystem: Environmental > Aquatic > Deep subsurface > Groundwater | place...
GCCCATTGTAAAAATACAGTATTTAAGTATTCCAATGGAAGCTCTAAACTACATCCAACTGAAAAAAATCACGACCTATTAAAGGAGTTGATTTTAGATAACTCAAACGAAAATGATATTGTATTTGACCCCTGTTGCGGAAGTGGTAGTCATTGCTTAGTAGCTAAGAAAAATAACCGAAATTATATTGGTGTTGAATTAGATAAAACATATTTTAATATAGCCAATAAAAGACTAAAAGATAATATATGAACATCAAACAATCCTTAACAATGATAACAATCCTTCTCGCCTTAATTGCCTTTTGGGTTGGAGCTTTATTCCTATTAAATTAGGAATAATATCAACCGCAAGTATATAAAATACCTTACTTGCAGTGGAAATTACAATAATCAATGTAAATAAATACAATGAAGAAAATAACCATTGAAGAATACCAAAAAATAAATTTTAATGCTGAGCCGTTATTAGGACAATTTGGTAGTAGAATAATGTCAGAGACGGTTAACGAAGAAACACAAATGGCTACTTTCAAAGATATGGTTTTACAAGGGAGTCAAGAAGAGGTTTTATCCGGGGTGTTAAAATTCTTAAATAGCCATGATTTATATATTAAAATAGGAGACAATGACTAAAAAAAAGCCGACAAAAAAAAGAGGTAAGCCGGGACCGAGTCCCATGTTAACACCAGAGTTATCTTTGAAGATAAAAGAATTGGTGTTGCAGGGTTTTAATTATACTCAGATTAGGGCAAAATTAAAGATTAAAGAGGATACTTGGAACGGCTGGAATTATAGAGATGTCAATGATTTTTCATCTAACTTAGATAAATGGAAGAGAATCAGAATGTTAAAAGCGAGTGAGCAAACACTTCATGAGATAGCTGAAATGGATCCGCACGTTATAGCCATGGGACCTTTTGGACCGATAATTGATAAGAAGACGAAGAAGCCTTATATAAAAATAAGCACTTCAATATTGAAGATTAAAAAAGACACCGCCGAATATCTAACCGAAACTCTAGCTAGTGATACTTATAATAAAAAAACAAAAGTGGAGCATGATATCTCGGACCCATTAACCCAACTATTTAGAAAAATATCAGATAAAAAATGAAAGTTGAAATAACAAAAGAAAAGCGGAGTTGTTTTGGCAATACCAACAAAACCTCAATAAGATTAAATAATTAAGATATAACATTATGAAATGTAATTATTGTGAAGAGCAATTAGAAAATATACAGTTTTCGCACTGTAGTAGCATTGTTGACTTATCAAAGAGTGATGCATACTTGTATGTATGTACCAGTCGTGATTGTAAAAATTGTGGGGTTGTTTTAGCTATACCAAGAACTCCACAAGAAGATTAAATAATTAAGATAAAATTATGGACACAAAACACACGCTGACAATGTTATTTATTATTCTCCTACTGATTTCTTTCTGGACTGGTGCTATAATTATACTATTCGGAGCTTTTACAGAAGCCGACGCTAAAATTATTATGAGTGCTTCGGTCCCGGAGACTGATATTAATCGTTGTGTAGAGGTATTAAGAGAAGCTGGTTACATTAACAATTAATATATTTTTATGTCGAAAATTCAAGAACTATTTAACAAAATTGAGGAGAATAAGAAAAAGTCTCAGGATATCAAGAAAATGTACAAGGACGCGCTCAACTCTAACCAAGAGCACGTTGAGCTAGAAGAAAAAATTAAAGCATTAAAAGACAAAAAGAGAATCGTCGAGAATAAAATCAAACAAGATTTTTCTACTGAGCTTGATAAACTGGAATCTATCCGGGTGGATATTGAATCAGATAAACAATTATTGTCAGACTTGGCCATAAATCAAATAGCTAAAGGGGAGATGATAGAAGTAACCGATAAATACGAAAACAAATATGAACCTATATTCAACGTAAAGCTTAAAAAGGTATAAAATAAAAGCAACCTAGATATGGGAACGTAGGCTCATATCTCCTATCGACTAAGGACCATAGGACTACCTACATGAGGCGCGGGGTGGAGAAGTGGTTATCTCGCCTGACTCATAATCAGGAGACCGAGGGTTCGAATCCCTCCCACCGCTACAAATATAATTATTAAATATAAAAACATGGCAGACCCTAAAAAAATATCAGACTCTTTTATTATTAATGGGATTAGAGTTACTAGAGATTTTGACAAATCCCTTATTCTTATAAGAAAGGACGGAAATGTTATAACCGATAATGTTTCTATTTCCTTAACAAAAAGTCTTTTCAATCAATTTGTAGAAGATATGATCGCCATTAAAGAATTTATCAACAATGACAAGGAGGTTTTGGGACCAATTCAGAAAGACTATATTAGGCCCGAGGAATTTATGGGAGACAATGCAGACAATACTCTTCCTAAGCCGATAAACTTAAAAAATAAAAAATAAGAACTCATGAAGCCGATAGTCCAAAAGCTCCCGGACGGTACCTATCAAATTATATCGGTGGCAGAACAGGAGGTCCAACTCAAAGAGAGTGAGAAAAGGGTTAAAGTGGTGCTACCGGAAAACGTCGAAAATCTCGCCGAATTGTTAGCCGACCCCAAATGGCGGATTAATAATCTTTATTGGATAGTGGATAGAGACGGCAACAGAATCAGGTTTGAACTTAACTCCGCCCAAGAAGAGCTAGATAACGACCCACACCCAAGGAAAGTTATTCCGAAATCAAGACAAAGAGGGGTAACAACTTATTATTGTATTAAAAAATTAGACAGTGCTCTCTTTACCGCCAATTATTCCGGGGATTTGATATTTGATACGGAAATGCTGGCTAAGAAAAATTTTAAGAATAAGATTATATACGCTTGGGATTCTCTCCCGGAGGAAATTAGGGGCTCCTATATAGTGCACGAACAAAACAAAACCACTCTCACTATCAGTCTAAAAGACGACCCGAAAGAAAAGAGATCAATAAACGTAGCCGTCTCGACCCGTGGAACAACCTCTCAGGACCTACACATCTCAGAGTTAGGAAAAATTGGCGATAAATTTCCAGACAGAGAAGAAGAAATCAGGTCCGGGGCCATTGAGTCCGTAGCCTTTAACTCTAAAATATCCGTAGAGTCGACAGCCATGGGTAAAAGGGGGTTATTTTGGAATCTAGTTCAACAAGGGATAGACAATCAACCGAAAGAATCCCTCTCTCCTCTCGACTGGAAACTGTTTTTCTTTCCATGGTGGGAAGAGAAACTCTATCAGGACCCTAATTTAATTGAGATTCCTAAACACTTATTAGATTATTTTATAGAAATAGAAGCCACATTTGGCGTCAGACTCTCTCAGGCGCAAAAAAACTGGTACGTAAGAAAGGAAAAGACCCTAGGCTGGACAATGAAGCGTGAATATCCAACTCACCTCCTGGAGGCATTTGAGGGGCAAACAGAGGGTAGTGTATATTTGAACGAGCTCGGGAAAATGGTTACTGATAAAAGATATTCAGATTTTCAGGTGAGTGATAACGTCCCTGTCTATGTTTTGTATGACTTTGGTTGGTCCGATTTGTTCTGCTTAACGTTTGTACAACCTGGAATCGGAGAATATGGCGGAGAATTTAGAATAATTGACTATTATGAGAACAACCGTCAGAAATACTCTCATTACGCAAAATATATTCAAGAAAAACCCTACCATTATGGTGGGCACATTCTCCCGCATGACGGCGGAAATCATAATTTAGTCAATGGATTAACAGTAAAAGATAATCTAGAGAAGCTCGGATTGCGTAATATTCACATAGTCGAGAGACCGCCGAGTCTATCTCTCAGTATTCAGGCCACAAGAAACATCTTTGAGTTGCTAAGAATACACCGCACAAACGCGGAATTGCTTTATGACAGACTAAATAACTATAGATTCGCGTGGGACGATAAGAATAACGAATATTCTAAAGACCCGATTCATGATATTAATTCCCACGGGGCCGATACTGTTAGATTGTTGGCTCATGCACTCCCATTAATTAAAACAACCTTTCCAGTACAACGGCCAAGGCGCCGAGACCCGGGAGGGATAAACTGGTAACATGGACGAAGCAATGAAAAAAGCTCTCAAAGCAGAGCGCCAAAGATTTATTATGGATATGCTCAGGGTATTAAAAGAAGCCGTAGACAATGATAAGCCTCTGGTGGTAACCCTTGCTATTGGGGGAGAGCCTGATACTGTTATGGGTTATTATGAACCCAATACCCCAGAGAAGCTCAAAAAATTAATGTTGTTTTCGGCTCAAGCTATGAACAGTAACGTTGAGACCTCAGAACAAATGGCAAAATTCATTAATCAGAAAGAAATTAAAACCTCAGAGGAAATAAAGAAAGACAAAACAGGCGGTTTTGTGGGCCTAGAGAAAAAGGACGACGGATCAATACAAATAAAATTTTCAAAATAAATATAGCAATCCCATGCTTGAAACATTATCAGAGAATGAAAAAGCCATTGTCAATTTATTGAGGACGGCCAAATCACATAGTAAAATATCTATCATGAAAAAGTCCTCGAAAGATTCGGTGGAGTACCGGGTAGAAATTCAGGAAAGTATTTTATTGACAAAATCGTCAAAAACTATTGACGGCCTTTTGTAAAAATGATATACTATTAGTAGTTAATGATATTTTAATCTTTTTATATAGCCAGCAGACATGCTGGAAGTCGAGGCTAACGGTAAAACCGAGGCTCAACACCCTATTTAACGGGGAGTTGAGCCTTTTTTATTAAAAAAATATGACATATATTCCAGGAACACAACCAAGCTCAGAGGAAAAACAAGAGGAAAATGCTCAAATAGTAGAACAAAGCGAGACCCAAAAGAAGATAAATTCTCTAAAGGTCCGTACTGACGCCTATTATTTGAACTCTTTTGACTTTCAAAAGCGCAGACATGATGATTGGGCGACCAATTATCGTCTTTACAGGGATAAAATAATTACCAATAGACTAACCCAAAGACAAACAACTAACGTCCCACTCATGAAAGAGACTGTTAAAACAGCCCTCTCTAATATTGACGACGCTCCGGACGTAATGTTTGAAGATAAAGGTAACGACGAAACTAAGGAAATCTACATTAACGAATATTGGGAGGACATGGCCAATAAACAACAACTAGAAATTAAAGATATTATTGACAAACGTCAAGTTTTATTGTACGGACGTAGTTTTAAGAAACTGAATATTAAAAATAAATCTTTTCAGGTGGAAATTTTAGACCCGATTGACGTTATTGTCGACCGATTTGTAGACCCAGCTGATATTGATACGGCAAATTATCTTTGTCATCAACATATTTATCGGGCCCTCGGAGACCTATATTCAAATTCAAACTATGATAGAGACGCGCTGAATAGGCTTCAAACATATTTTGCGACTGAAACTGGCAAGGTAGAGAGCACTAAAAACGCCGAAGATATGCAAGCCAAGAATCAAAAAATGAAAGACTTGGGCTTGATTGACACTGATTACAATCTTCCGGGAGAAACCATTGTCGAATTAAAAGAACATTTTATAAAAGACTGGGACAAAAACAACGGAACTTATACTATTTACGTTTTGGTAGAGGCTGGCAACGAATATATTATGTGCAAACCCTTAGAAGAAGTATTGGGAATAAATTTCTTCCCGTTTGAGGGCTGGGGAGATGAAGTGGAAAGGACTGATTATTGGAGCGACGGAATGGCTGACGTAGTAAGAGGAACAAATATCATAGCTAATAGTTGGGTAAGTCAACTCTCTGAGAATAGAACATTGATCAATTTCAACATGAATTATTATGACGCCACAGACGACGACTTTTTCCCGGAGACTTTTGAGCCAAAGCCATGGGGCTGGTATCCAATCAAGGGAGACCCGAATAAAAAGGTTAAGAGCGTCAAGGTTGAGGACTTGGCAGACAGTTTGAATGAATTGACTTTCTTGACTGATATGGTAGCTAGAGCGACAGCCGTAACCGGAACTATGAAAGGAGAGAGCCAAAAAGGAAGCATTACTTTAGGAGAAATTGAGCTGATTGATAAGAACGCCACCAAAAGAATAACCAGCATGAATAAGTTTTATAAACTTAACTGGCAGAAATTTGCTTATAAATGGTACATGCTTCTTGAAGCCAACGCTGATTCTATCGGCGCGGTGGAGCTAAGTAAAAAAGGTAAATCTGGTAAATATTACTCCCGTTATATTACCCCGGCCAACTTCAAAAGCGAAAAAGGATTTAAGATATTTGTTACCAGTAAATCAGAAGAGACTCAAAAAACCTTAGAATCTTTGCAGAAGTACCAAGTAGCTAAGGCGCAAATGCCAAACAACAAAACTTTAGATAAATTATATAAGAAGAAAATATTATCAATTTTAGATTTAAGCCCAGAGGACAAAGCTGACGTTATGGAGGAAGAGGAGAGGCTAGCTGAGGAAATGGCTCAAGGAGCTATGCCCGTAGGTGTTCCACCAGTACCTGCTATGACTCCGGCTAACCAATAATTTTATGACAGATAAACCAAAAGGAACAATATCAAAACTATTAGAAGAGGCAGGAATCAAGGGTTTTGAGGACATGACAGCCGAGGAAAAGAAAACCCTCGAGGAATATCAAAGAGTATTTTCGGCCCCGGATATCACAATTAAGGACCTAGAGGAGATTATTCCAGCGCAAATTAAGAAATTAACCCTACAACTGGAATCAATCGAGAATACACCACTACAGGAAATATTTATCAAGGCTAGGTTGAGGAATATGCGCATGCTTGAGTTATTTATGCTTGAGCCGAGACGCAACAGAGATAGATTAACAAGAGAATTAAAAACCAGATTTAATTTGGAATAATAAATAACAGCAAACCCCGGAAACGGGACGCTACAAAACTATGGGAATTACATTATCAAAAGAGCACTTAAGTGCTGAGGATCAAAAATTACTAAAATCAATTTTATTAAAAAACCCTTTATCTATTTCAAAAGAAGAAGAGGGAATTATTAGGGCAAGGAGAAGTTATCTGAATGCCGAGGAAAAAGAAAACTTTGCTCACGTTTTGAAAGGAGTTAAAGATTCTAAACCAGCAGTAGCCCAGGAAGAGCCGGAAGTTACTGAGGAAGAAGAGGAAGAAGTCGAAGAGGTAAAGACTTATCCTGATACTAAAAGAGGGAAATTGATGAAAACACTAGACGAACTTGGTGTCAAATACGCCGGCAACGCTAGTGAGAAAAAACTAGAGGAATTGCTTGACGCTAGTGCGGAAGTAGTAGAGTAGAAGTTATCTAATTTATATAATGACTAACCCGCTTTGGGCGGACGTCGAACAAATATGACGCTTATTGATAACAGAGTTAGGGAGCTTAACCCCGAAAAGCTAAAAGCAGACGGGACAGAACCCAAGGAGATTGAAACTCCTGAAAAAACACCGGTAGAAGAGCCAAAAACACCGGTCGAGACTCCGAGGGAAGAACCCAAGGAGGTCGAGAAAGAAAAAACGGAGCCCTCTTTTGAGAATCCGTTTGCAAGAGAGAACGAGCAACTTAAAGAAAAATTGAGTGCTTCCTCTCGAGAGGCTATCCGATTGGCCGGAGAGACAGAATCTCAACGTCAACTTATTGAAAATTTAACTAACGACGAGCAAGTAACAGACGAAGAAGTCAAATCTAGGTACAAAGACTTTGATTTCATGAGCGAGACTGAGCAAGAATTAGCTAGAGACAACGTCCGAGTGATGAAGTCCCAAGCTAAACTTAATCGGACTATTTTAGAAGAAAAAACCCAGCGAGATAAGGACGCTATGATTAGTAGAGTTATAGCAGAAAATCCAGACCTTGCCGGGAGAGAGGGGGCTTTTGTCTCCTACGCTTCTAAGCCTAAGCACAAAAATACACCTTTAGATGTATTGGCTAAGGCCTTTCTACACGAAATTAGGGACGAAGTTGAGGACGCTAGACTGGAAAAACCTCCAGTTAAACAACCAGTAGTTAGACCCGGATTAGAGGGTGGCTCTGCTGGCGGAGCAGACGTTCCCAAGGGCGGACCTAAAACCTACACCTCCGAAGAAATTAAGGAGATTCGTATGAAAGACAATAAACGCTATCTTGAAATGATAAGAAACGGCGAACTAGGCTAGACCTAAAGTTGTTACGGCTCATTAAAACCAAAAAATATGAGTGATTACTCAACAAACGTTGGTGAAAAGTTTGCACGAAATACCATTAAGATTTATTTCGAAATGGCCGTTGCAGATAAAATCACAAACAACGATTACGAGGGTTGATTTAGCCCCTCCACAGCTCTTTATAAATTAATTATATTGGACGAAAGAGATTCTAAAGATGTTTCATTCTTTTTTATCTTCCAATGGAACTTGCAATGTGCAGATTGGTTTTCGAACAAATATAGATTTTCTGGACGGTCATCTAGTTTATTTTCATTAATATGATGAATAACCTCTGATTTTTCTAAAAATCTTCCTAAATATTTTTCTACAACCAGCCGAGCATTTCTTATATATCCCTTGGAATCACAAAAAGGGTGGTCTGGCTTATAAATAAAAAGCCTATTCTTCTGAATTATTTTACCACCTTTCCAATTGAGGCCCCGCTTGCCAGCCATTCTTTTTGAATGGTGTCTGTCAGTAATGGGGACATTCCCCTTTTGGAAAGCATTTGTTGGTAATATGCCGGTTTTCTTGCCTTTATTCCAAGGCTTATGACCAGCTAAAAATCTTCCGTTCATAAATTAATTTTAATAGTTATAATATAAATATAACTCCCCTATTCTTTTAAGTAAAGAAATTAAGGGCGGTGGAGATTAAAATGGGGTGAACTCATGGGAAGCCCGGAAAGGGTAATCATGAGCCAAGTCTAAGGTTAACAACTTAGAAAGGTGCAACGACTAGGTCTTGAAACTCGAAAGAGAACATAATAGACCCACGAGCGCCCCACACGAAAGTGATGATATAGTCTGAACAGCATGGTCGAACATGCTGAGGTCGTAATTAAAAAAGCGACGATAACAAAATTGGAAATCAAGGGCGGTGGTGCTGATAGAGTTAATGTATTAACTTACGGAGCTCTAGCATTAAAAGACTACACCGGTGCTGATATGACTGCTGATGATCCAAGCGAAAGCGAGGGGACTTTGCTAGTCAACCAAAAAAAGGCTTACTACTTCAAGATTAAATCTTGGGATAAATTTAAGTCTTACGCAGAAGACCCAACTTCTACATTAATTCAGACTGCTGGTAAAACACTAGCTGAAACTGTAGACGCTTTTGTTCTAGGATTCTACACAGACGTAGCTTCTGGGAACTGGGTAGGAACTAGCTACACTACTGGCACAGTAACTGTAACTACTTCTACTGGGGCCGTAACTGGTACTGGTACAACCTTTACAGCCGGCATGGTTGGAAAACCATTCAAGGCTCTAGGGCATACTTCATGGTACAGGGTTAAAACCTATACCTCAGCAACCGCTATTGTGATTGAAGATGACAAGGACGACGAAACTAGCGCATACACAGGTGGAACAATCGACGCTGGCGCTACTTACGAAGTTCAAGCCAATACTGCTATCACAGTAACAAAATCTACAATTTATGCTCAAATTGTAGCCCTAAGAACTAAGTTGAATAAGGCGAAAGTCCCAAGAACTGACAGATTCTTAGTGGTTAATAGCGATATTTCAGCCTTGATTCTTCAAGCGCCTGAATTTATCCCAGCAGTTAACTCAGCTTACGACGAAGTTGTAAAAAGAGGATTAATCGGTATGATTGCCGGCTTTACTATTTATGAAAATGAATCAGTAGCAGGCGACGCAACTAACGGATTCTTCTGTCTTGCTGGACACAAGAGCTTTATCACTCTTGCTATGGCATTCGTAGAAACTGGAACTGAGGACCTAATCGGTAATTTCGGTTCAGCTTACAAAGGCCTAAACTGCTACGGCGGTAAAGTATTAGACGAACGCAGAAAAGCGGGCGCTCTAGCACTTCTAAAAGTCTAGTTATAGCTTGATATACCGGGTCTCACTAAAAGGGGCCCGGAAATTAATCTAAATATATGACTTACACCGATAAATATTCTAAAAAAGACAGCACTTACACCGATAAATATTCTAAAAAAGA
>Ga0100403_1004325_pt1 | contig 10122 bp, 8 predicted proteins | sample CryGeymet201501t_FD_83663 | JGI IMG/M metagenome (GOLD analysis project Ga0100403, IMG submission 83663) | Groundwater microbial communities from Crystal Geyser aquifers in Utah, USA - Crystal Geyser metaG 2015-01t | ecosystem: Environmental > Aquatic > Deep subsurface > Groundwater | place: USA...
CTTTCTGCTTCATTTAAAAGAATGTGAGTTTCGCTATAATCATAAACATGATATACTCGAATTATTAAAAGTAATTGTTAGCTATTAGCTAGTCTAGAGCCAATAACTATTCCCATGGTAAATCTCGGTATAAAAAACCAAATCGGTCACTATCTGCATTAAGAAAAAATACTAAATCATCACGCAGACTCGCTTCATTAAATGAAATGGTATTGGGCATATCGGTAATAAGTGCAACCGGACTCATTTCTCCCCCTTCGCCCATAACAACACCACCACTCGATGCAAATCCATCAATCACATTACGTACTTCAAACTGGAAATCTCTCCCAAATATATCTTTTTCTCCACGATAATCTGTGAGGGGTGCAATACCAGCGAACCCAATACTTGCAACAGATGCTCCACGCCTAAGTGGTGTTGAATATGAGTCAGTAATAATAACCCCGAGCTCGTGCACACCGTACACCTCTTTTGCCCACGCCTGTATGCGCAGAGCACTTGCAATAGGATCTTCCGGCAATAAAATATAGTGACCATTTCCATTACTCTTATCAATACCCGCCCCTGCCACAAAGAGATTATTTTTTAATGTAAACAAACTCTTTCTATCCGGAGTATATGAAAGAGGTAGCACCATATCTGCCTCTGCGTGCACTAATATATCTTTCTGTTCTACGTCTTCTATTTTAATACAGCGCCCCTCATGAATACTTACTACTTTAGAAGTAACCACCAAAACACTTCTCTCTTCAAGAGAATGTATCGCATGCTTTAGCGCATGAAATAAATCATCCTTGGGCGGATTGAGTATGCCCGTCTGTATTGCTTTTATATTCATACCTGTTCCTTCCGTGCAAAAAGAGATTCTGGTTTTTTGTTCTCTTTTATTGCAGTGAGAATTTTCTCTGATGTCTCTGGGAGAAATGGTGCGAGATCAACCGCAACTTTATGTAAATCAATTAAAAGATTTTGAATAAGCATCTTACCTTTAACAGTATCCGTCTTCACAACCTTAAATGGCTCTTCTTCTGTAATCCTCTGATCGATACGGGCAATATGTGACCATATAATATTTAATGCTTGCTTAAAATCAAGTGTCTCTTCGACACTCTCTGTAGCATTATCTTCACAGTGAAGCGCTTCTACATCGTTGTCTTCAGCCATTTTCATTATTCGGCTTGTAAGGTTACCAATCCCATTTACTAAATACGCTGTATAACTTTCATGGAATCGCAGAGTGGTAAAATCACCATCTTCAAAAGGACTTATTTCAAAAAGCAAAAAGAATCGCAACGCATCAGTACCGTATGTATCTACAATCTCAACTGGATTGACAACATTGCCAATACTTTTACTCATCTTCTTTCCAGCACTGGTAATGAAGCCGTGGTAAATTACCGTATCAGTATTCACAATCCCCGCAGACAAAAGCATCGCTTGCCATATCAATGATTGAAAACGTACCTGATCTTTACCGGCAAACTGTACCGTATATCCATCTTCCCAAAATCTTTTAAAATTACATTCTGTATCATCCGGCCAATCAAGTGTAGAAATATAATTTACGAGCGCATCAAACCACACATACATGACCTGCTCATCGTCATCTGGCACAGGTATTCCCCATCGCAAACGCTTCTTTTCGCGCGAAATAGAAAAATCCTGCAAACCCTCTTTTACAAATGCAATAGCTTCTTGCCTGCGCCACTCTGGAATAATACTTTCTTGCTTATCCAAATAAGCTAACAAAGCTTCTTCGTATCGAGAGAGTTTGAAAAAATAATTCTCTTCTTCAAGCGTCTCTGGCTTTGTATCGTGATCAGGGCAAAGACCATTAACTAATTCTTTCTCTTGTATAAAACGTTCACAGCCAACACAATACAAACCACGATATTTTCTCTTTTCTATATCGCCCCGCGCATGACAGCGTCGCCACATTTCTTGTGCCGCATGAATATGCTTTGGGTATGTCGTCCGAATAAATGCATCGTTTGAAAGGTTAAGGGTTTGTTTTAATGTTTGAAACTTACGCGCATAGCTATCTACATATGTCTGCACATCTTGCCCTGCTTTTTCTGCGGCATTCAAAATCTTTTGCCCGTGCTCATCGCTTCCAATACTAAAAAAGACTGCTCGTCCACGGCCACGCTCTATACGTGCATACACGTCTGCATGCACAGCTTCAAGAGCAAATCCAATATGTGGATCTGCGTTTACGTATGGTAATGTGGTTGTAATATAGATAGGACTATCGGTGTTCATATGGGAATAGGAAGCAGTTACACACCTACGCTACCTGATTCTTCCTGCTTTCGCAACTCTGCCTCTGCCCGTTGCTTATCAAATTCAATATCATTTATATATTCACGAAAAGCTGCGGCAATAGGAACCGACAAGAGAATACCGAGGAAACCTGCAAGCTTTGCCCCGATGAGTAATGCAAGAATAACCAAGAGTGGTGGCACACCCACAACCTTACGTACCACAAGAGGATAAATAAGATTATTTTCAAATTGCTGAATAATCAGATAGAAACCAAGAATGATAACTGCGGAGGTCAATCCTCCATCGGTAAATGCAATTGCTATCGCAGGAATCATTGCAATGATAGGACCGAAGATTGGAATCAACTCAAGTAAACCAGCAATGATTGCAAGCAAAAAGGCATACGGCACTCCTAAGATAACTAATCCTAAATACGTAAGCACACCAATAATCACTCCGAGGAGTAATTGCCCTTGCATCCACTGCCCTATCTTTGTCTGTGAACGTTCCCATAGATTCAAGACATATCGTTCGCTTTTTATTGGCGTTACAATTCGCAAAAATGTCGCAACACCATTTTCAAGTGCAGAAAGATAAAAAGACAATACAACGATAAGCATAAAGCTCAATACACCTCCAAAGAATACTCCCGCTAATTGAAGGAAGCCTGATGACGCACTACTAAATGCATCACCGATACTTCCCGTAATACCAAACCCCGATACACTTTGAGACAATTCTTGCACCACAGGAACAACCTCATTGAGAGATTGTGTAGACTGTAGCGGATTCCATAGTTTGATTGTTTCAAGATACGACGGAAGCGTTGAAAGCAACCCTGAAATCTGACTGAGGAACGGTGGAAGAAAAAGATAAAAGAGACCAATTAATCCAAGTGCCAACACAAGATAAATAAGGACTACTGCAGGAAGCCGTTTGATACGGTATCTGCCGAGTAATTTGGTAATTGGCTCTATCGCAGACGCAATAACTACAGACGTAAGTACAACCAATGCCACGTCACGCAAAACAAATAAAAGGTAAAAGAAGATAAGTATTAAAATCGTCTTGAAAATCGTACCCGAAGTGATATTTATAGAGATATTTTTATTGTTTGACATTACTCAAATAATACCACACTTACCAAAGTACGCTAGACATAAAAATAACCATGCTCCAAAGAATTGAACTCTGTCAAATTACACAAGGATCAAATCCTTATGTAACTAGTCAGACTAGTTACACATCTGTGTGGTATATTTCTATAGTTTTAAAAGCTTTTTGAAAGTTGCTGTTGAGACTAGTCTGACTAGTCTCACATTCAATACCACTATTTAGTCTAAAGCTTCAAAAGTTTTTTGAAATCTGCTGTATCTTTTTCCTGAAATGGACCGACAACTGCCAAATTGAGACTTTGTGTAATAAACAATTTTTGAGCAAGACGTTGTATGTCACGCACAGTAATACTGCGGATTTTCTTTGCAAGTACTTGTGGTGTTTTGAGTTCCAATCCGAAAAGCTCCTGAAAACCAAAGTGATCTGCAAGCGAATCAGATGACTCAAGCTGTAAATACATTGTCCCTACCATGTACTCTTGTACTTTCTTTAATTCTTCAGCAGATACGAGCTCATCTCGAAGTCGCTTAAACTCATCGATAAGTACTCCGACCACTTCCTTCGTTCGTGCGACATTCACTCCCGTCCACACGCCAACACTTCCATGATCAGTATATGCATCGTTAAAAGCGCGCACGTAATAGCACACACCCATTTCATCACGGAGTTTTGAAAAGAGGCGTGAGCTCATACCACCTCCGAGTACATTGGTGAGTACTTCTGCCGTCATGTATTCCTTGTGTGAAAGATGTAATCCACGCACACCAAATACCATGTGTGATTGGTCAGTCTTTTTATATCGAAGCTTCACTGCAGGACTCTTCTGTGCATCAACAGTCTTTTGTTTGAGCACTTTCTTCTGTGTTGGCATGTGTGCGAATGCATCCGCTACCTGTGTAAATATTTCATTCTTTTCGATATTACCGGAGACGATGACTGTGGTTGCTTCTGCAACATAATGCTTGTCACGATACGTCCTGAAATACGCATCATCAAACTTTTTAATATTTTCTTTTGGTCCGAGAATTGTCATACCTGCTGATTGCTTTCCGTGAAGGAGCTCCATAAACACATCGTGCACAGTTCGCTGTGGCATGTCTTCATACATATTTATCTCTTCAATGATGACACCCTTCTCTTTGTTAATTTCATCATTCTTAAAAAGTGGGTTGAGATACAAGTCAGAAACAATATCAAGCGCCTTCTTAAATGAGCGCTTCCCTACTTTTGCAAAATAGCCAGTAAACTCTTGTGAGGTAAATGCGTTGTACTCAGCGCCAAGTCCATCAAGCTCACGAGATACATCACTTGCATTCGGTCGCTTCTTCGTACCCTTAAAGCACATATGCTCAAGAAAATGTGAAAGGCCATTTATTTTAGTATTTTCATACTTTGAGCCAGCTTCTACGAGAACCATGACGGTGACCGTCAGATTATCTTTCATTGGTATCGCCACAACACGCAAACCATTTTTAAGTACTTTTTTATATGCTTTCATATGGGGTTAGTGTAGCATGGATGATATAAAGTATCTAATATTAGTATCTCGTATATGGTATGTAGTATACGAAAGCAAACAACTACCGAACTAAGGTCCGGTAGTTGTTTGCTCTTTCTGTTTATTTATACTTTCGAGACAAGGTCTTCAATCTTCACACGCTCTTGCTCACCTGTATCGCGACTACGCAGTGTTACCGTACCGTCTTCTAACGTATCAAAATCAATAGTTACGCAAAGTGGTGTACCGATTTCATCTTGCCTTCGATACCGCTTTCCTATGTTTCCATTATCGTCAAATGCTATGTTACCAAATTTTTCTTTGAGCATACAGTATACCTCGCGTGCCTTTGCTACAAGATCTGGTTTATTTTTTAGAAGTGGGAAAACTGCCACTTTAATTGGTGCCAAATGTGGAGCTAACTTCAAAACTACTCGCTTCTCTCCACCTAGTTCATCTTCGTGGTAAGCCTCAGATAACACTGCCAAGAAAACCCTACCCACACCCATTGATGTTTCAAGAATCCAAGGAATATACTTTTCACCTGTACCAGGATCAGTGTACCGCAAATCAACACCCGAAAATTCCATATGCTGAGTAAGGTCATAATCAGTACGATCATGTAAACCTTCTACTTCATCAAAACCGTAAGTAGGAAAGTTGTATTCAATATCCCATGCATCTTTAGCGTAGAACACTAGGTTTTCGTGTTGTTTCCAACGCAAATTTTCTTCACTAATACCAAGTGACAAATACCAATCCCAACGATCCTGTTTAATTTTTTCGTAAGCTTCCTTATTTTCGTTGGGCTTTATGAAAAGTTGTGTATCAGCTTGTTCTAATTCACGGGTACGGAAAAGAAAATTGCGTGGTGAGATTTCGTTGCGAAAAGCTTTACCAATCTGAGCAACACCAAAAGGTATTTTTAGACTAAGAGTATCTACGATATTTTTAAAATTTAAATAAATACCCTGACAAGCCTCTCCAGGCAAATATACAGGCTCAGTTTGTTCAGAAGTAAAATCCCCAAGATTAGATTTAACCAACAAATTAAAAGATCGGACCGCAGTGAAATCTCTTTTACCACATTTGGGACAAATTATTTTATCTCGGTTCTCATCAAACAAGTTGTTTATTTCTTTCTCTGACATTTTTTCGTCAGCTGTTACGCCAACTCTTTCAAGTTCCTTATCAACCCTAATTCGTGCATTACAACTACGACACTCGGCTAGCGGGTCAGAAAAGCCTTTGGTATGACCACTAGCATCCCAAACTCGCGGATGCTTGAACATTCCAGAATCGATACCATAATAGTTTTCCTTATCGTAAACATTAGCCTTCCACCACGATTTTTTAATATTGTTTAAAAGCTCAACACCACGTGGCCCATAATCATATACACCAGCTAATCCTCCGTATATTTCTGATCCTGGAAAAACAAAACCACGTCGCTTAGCAAGCGAAACTATTTTTTCCATTGTTTCTTTTTTATCCATACTAAATTAAATTATTGTGATACAACTTCCCACATATCTTGTGTTGCATTTAGGTCGTTTGGTAATGCAGTCGTTAGTGCTTGCAAGGTTGCCTGTAATGTATCTTTGGTAAATGCATCACGTGCAGAAAAAGTACTTCGTCCTACCAAAATCGGACTACTGCCAACCTGGCTCGTACTTGGAGTGATGCCAACTTGAAAAGATACTGTCCGTGGCGCACTTACTATACCACTTCCTCGACGTAATGCACCAATATCCCACACCACTTTCCCAGTACTACTATCAAATCGTACATTTTCATTTGTAGGGCTTGTTTGACCAACATAACGAACATAGGAAGGAAGAAGTGTTTCAATACGTGCATTGGTCACATCATTTTGCATATTCCCTGCCTCCCAGATAATAGTATATGTAGTTTCTGTATTTGGCTTTGGTGGCAATGGTCCACTATTGATAAATGCGCTGCCATTAAAAAGTGTCTTCCCTTCAAATGAAAGAAAGCTCTTTACACGAATACGTCGTGCTGACTCTACCACCACTTGCTGTTGTGTTCGCCCATCTGTCCTCACGCCCGAAAAGACAACATCAAGCACAATCTCTTCGTCTTCAAACAACGCAAGAGTGTCCTCGGTAATACGTATTGGTGAAAATGAAAAACTAACAACACCATTTGCCCCTGCAGAAATAGAAGACAATCCATCAGTTGTCTGACCATCCCACACAATACTGCTTGTGTTTGAATCAAAAAAACCTTTCAATGTTTGTACACTTTGTGTATTAAATACATCTCCACGAATATATACCGTCACCTTTCCATTGGTAATACGTGTATCAAGATTATTTGTCCATGAAATGTCTGCACGTACTTGTGCGCCATTATCTATGGAGACAGTATCAGTATGTACACCATCCAATGCAACATCAATATCAATAAATGGTTTGGTTACCACGAACACTGCATTGCCAGAAAGAAGCGGTGTACCCATACTACGAGGATCACGGGGATCGCTCACTCCAGCAACAAAACGAATCACACGCTCTTCTTTATCTTCCGCAGTGAGCGTTCCATGAATAGTAATCGTGCGTACTGATTCGGGCGGCAGATCACCAATCTGCCATATATGTTCACCTACATCCGGAGAGGGGCTCGCATCCTTAAAATCAAATCCAAATGGATACTCTGCATTCACGATGACATTTTCAATCACCTCTGTTGCATTTGAACGTACTTCAAGCGTTACCGCAAACTCTTGCCCCGCATTGACCTCTTCAAGAGAGTCAATGCTAATACTAATCGGCGCAGAGCTAGTCACAACAGTATATGTCGTATTTTTTGAAAAAATTGCATTTGACCCAGGCACACGATATTCAAGAATAATATTCACTTCTTTTTCATCACCTTCTTCACCAAAGAGAAGTGTTTTTACTGTACGCTTTTCTGATTTGCCGACAGCAATATCAGGAAGCGATTCACGATATCGCAACTCCTCCTCAGTAGAATCAGCAACAAAACGTGCCCCTATTGGATATTCAACCAATAATGCAACTGCTTCAAGTGGCACATTATTGTTGTTTTTTATCGTCATCTGCAATTCAAGCTCATCCCCTCCTTCAAGTGTGATAGGTCCCAACACATCAATAGCTACATTATCCGAAGATACGACGTTTGTACCAGACAGGATAAGATACACTGATATACCAAGTGCAATAACAAAAAACAACAGTGATGCAGTAAACAATTTACCGAGCAATGATAGTGATTGTTTTTTTCTTCCTCGTGCGTAATTCATATTAGTATCCTGTGTCTCTTTCCAGTCATCGTGCGTTTTATATGACTCACTTTTTAAGTGCCTTTTATTATCATCCTGAATTGAAGGCATATGCGGTGAATATAATTTCTGAGACAACGCCTCTATACGATCTGAAGCTTCCTGTGTTTGTTTTTTATTATCTGGGTCAAACGCCATATACCAGCCAGTATACCACGTTGTATCGGTTGCGTTTATGTACAACTACAGCTGACTTGCACTCAAGGCACGGTTGATTTCAGAAAGAATGCTCTTTCGAGTTTGCATAATATGTGTTTGATATGCAACACCAAATCGTACATGCTCTTTCCCCACGGTTTGTTCAATGTATCCAAGCAAAAAAAGTAGTTCCAGTACCGCCCCATATTCAATTGCATCATACGCATTCGTATCTTTTTCTTCTAAGAGAGCTGTAACCATATCATCAAGCAAGACGAAAATTTCAGGCATTGGTTCTTCTCCTTGTACAAGCCGATAAATAAGTCCATTCATTCTCATAAATATTTGACGTGCCCGCACGGTTGGCAAGGCATGTAAAAGAGCATCACTCTGAAATGCATTCGTGAGACGCCATGTATCTTTGCCACGAACCAAGGCAATAGATGCTCGTGACGTATGCTGTACATGAAAACGTAATTTTGATTTAAGATGACGAATCCCCTGTGCTGTTGCATGTACCAAACCAAAATCTCGGGTAAGCAATACTAATCGTTTATTTGCTTCACCACTATCACGGCATGCAACGACGAAAGCCTCAGTTATGTAGACGGGATATGACATATGGAATAGTATACCGCCATATACCATAGATGAGAATATAACCTACCGTAATAATAACGTCCGTTATTATAATCTTGTGTTGTATAGATTTTTTCGTTTTTAGGTAGTGGGTGCCAAAATGAAACATACTGAATTTTCTTCCAATTCACCTTTTTCGAAGATATTTGTCAGATGTTTTATAACCCCAAATTGCTGTACATCAAATAATTCTGCTATTTTCTCTTGTGTAAACCATACGATATCATTGCATAAAAACCTCTACACTGATGTAAAGTGTAAATAATTGTAAATTATAATTTTCTATACTCAAACAGTTTTTTCTTCATCAAATGTATCTGCATAGCGATAGCTGTTACGTTTATACACAGATCATGTAATATACTCTAGAAAGGTTTTTATAGTAACTACGAAACCATCTTCGGCTTCCGCTTTACAATAGCAATGATGATTGAGATAAGGAGAAAGAGACCTGCCAAAACAGGATACAAACTACCCCTATCGAATGGACAACCTGCAGAACATGAAATTGGCGTAGTGAAAATAAGAATCACGGCAAGTGCCGAATAAGTAAAGAAGAATCTCCTCCACAGTACATAAGCATGATACGGAGCAAATCCGACTATAATAGTAGACATGAGTAACGCCAGACCCATAACAATAAACGGCTCTCCAACTGTAGATACAATTGGATCATAAGCGAAACACCCTTCACAAATTCCAAGATTATCACCATAGACAACATACACTCCACCTAACAACACTAGCAATGATAAAAGTCCGATCATTAATAAAGATTTCTTTTTCATAATCTAATAATTAGCTAAAAATCCCTCAATTAAAAGTAATAATTTTTCTAACTCTGTAGGGTCACTCTTTGATTGCTTGCCTTTACTGATCTGCTTTTCCAGTCTTGCGATTTGTTTTTCCAGTTTAGCATTTAATTGGTTAATTCTCTTGTCAAACTTACCCACCTTACCCTTCTGTAATTTCTTTTCTGCTTGTTTTACTTTATTGAGCAATTGCTTCTCAATTGACTTTCGTAGATCTAATGAAAGAATGGTCTCACGCAAGGTATCAAGGAATTGTTCTGGCTCAAGCATACTATTAGGTGTAAGTGTAAACTCTGTATTACCGTCTCCATCTATATCAAGTGCCA
>Ga0100403_1004333_pt1 | contig 10115 bp, 8 predicted proteins | sample CryGeymet201501t_FD_83663 | JGI IMG/M metagenome (GOLD analysis project Ga0100403, IMG submission 83663) | Groundwater microbial communities from Crystal Geyser aquifers in Utah, USA - Crystal Geyser metaG 2015-01t | ecosystem: Environmental > Aquatic > Deep subsurface > Groundwater | place: USA...
GAATGACTCTGTAAATGAACCCCGACCAACAACTATCTCTGCTCTACCCTGGGAAATTAAATCTAGCGTAGCAAAGTTTTGAAAAACCCTGACTGGATCTGCCACACTTAGGACTGTAACAGCACTAGTTAACCTGATGTTTTTTGTTTTAGCAGCAGCAGCAGCTAAAATAAGAGTTGGGGCTGAGTCAAGGAACTCTTCACGATAATGTTCCCCGATCCCAAAGACATCTAAACCAACTTTATCAGAATATTCTATTCTTTCTAATAGTTCTGCAATTGGATTTTTACTTGATTCCTTTGCAGCAAAGCTGTCTACTCCGATTTCCATATTATTTTTTAATACTAATATTTGTGAGATTATAACAGGATTGAAAATTATAAATTATCCATGATTATCTTATCTAATATAATTATCACATTGAGTTAAAATACAATGTATGTAATTTGTTACCTCAAAATTATCTAAAATGTTCCCTACTTTTGGAAGTAAGAATATTCTTCTCTATTATGTTATTACTGCATTTTCATCTGCGTGGTTTATTATTGCTAACTGGCTATTCTTTGTTCTTAGGTTTATCTCTCCATATGACATGGCCGTGCTGGAAGCTGTTTCATTTGGAATAGGCTTACTTCTAGAAATACCTTCCGGGGCAATTGCTGATTTAATTGGAAAAAAGAAAACAGTTCAATTAGGGCTATTTATGCAAACTATTGGAATGGTAATGTTAACTTTACCAGCAATATCCATTTGGTTTTTAATAATTGGAAATATTACTATCATTGCTGCTTTTGCTTTCATTTCTGGTTCTTTAGAGGCACTTGCCTACGATACATTAGTAGAAAACGGCAATGAAAATAAATATGACAAAGTTGCTAGTAAAATTGGAGTAATCTTCCCTATTGTTTTTGTCATTGGTGCTTTCGGAGGAGGACTACTCTGGAAAATTAGTGAATACCTCCCTTTTATCTTCAGCACCATATCATTCTTTATTGCATTTATTATCAGCTTTAACCTTAGAGAACCTAACGTTGATACTTATCAATTCTCCTTTAAACAATTTATTAAACAGAATGTGGAAGGTTTTAAACAACTAACTAATATAAACCTCCTCCACTACCTTCCAATCTTTATCGCTGTTGCTGCAAGTTACTATATGTGGAGCACCGGAATTATCAGAGTTTTGATGGGAGAAGAGTTTGGATATGACGGAGAAACATTAAGCTACTTAATTGGTTTTACAATGATTATTAGCTCAATAACTCTACATTATTTTGATAAATTAAAAGCCCTATTAGGAAATAAAATAGGTTTAGTAGTTATCTGTGTGGCTACCCTAATAGCTTGGCTAATAGCAGGGATGACAAATAATATTATTGCAGGAGCATTTGTTTTCTTATTAATGACAGTAGCTGGACAATTACATACTCCTTGGGTCTCTAGTATCTTAAATAAACATGTTCCATCAAGTCTTAGAGCTACTTCTATTTCAACTATGCAATTCTTTGTCCAAATTCCTTATGTATTAATAGTCATTTTCTATGGTTCCCTAGTAAGCCAAAAACTAACATATCTTTTCTATTTTGGTGTAAGTGTAGTACTAGGATTATCTTTAATAGGATCATACTTACTCGTTAAAAATAGACATAAATAATTCTAAAATACTAATATAGATTCTATTAGACATTATTTCCTATACACCATTGTTATAAGACACAAACCCTGATATAATCACACCTTAAACTAAAATAGGTTTAACAAAAAGAAATATATGAATAATTTCAATAACAACAGATCAGGTGGATCAAGAGGTGGCTCTAGAGGTGGATACAGATCTGACAATAGAGGTGGTAGAAGTAATTTTGGATCAAGAGATTCTAGACCAAGTGAAATGCATGATGCAGTATGTGCAGAGTGTGGTAAGAATTGTCAAATCCCTTTCTTCCCAAGATCAGGTAAGCCTGTTTTCTGTAGTGATTGTTTTGAAAAACAAAACTCAAATGGTGGAAACAGAAGATCAGATGATAGACGATCTAGCTATTCAGACAGAAGAGACTCAAATGACCGCAGATCTAACTATTCAGAGAGAAGAGATTCTAAACCTAGAAATGATAGACCTTCAGTCGACTATAAAGAACAATTTGAAATTGTTAATTCTAAATTAGATAAAGTTCTTAGATTAGTAGAAAAGATGGAAAGAAATTCTAAACCTCAAGAACCAAGAGCTGAAAGACCAGACAAAGTTAAAACTGTTGCTGAGATCATCGCTCAATCAATTGACGAATAAATTCTAGTGGTTAGTAAGGTATAATCAAAACTTCATGTTACTTGATGCTACTAACCTCTCCAAAGCCATAGGTGCTAAATATCTGTTCAAAGATATCTCTTTTTCTATCATGCCTGGTGAAAAAGTTGCTTTAATTGGTCGGAATGGACATGGCAAAACTACTCTACTTAAAATCTTAAGTGGTGAAGATCATGACTACGAAGGTGATATTACCACCCCAAAGGGAATTAATATTACTCTGACTAAACAAGAACACATTGAGCATGCTGAACAAACTCCCCTAGAATACATTATCAACAGTGTTCCTAATTACCATGAATATAAAAAAATATTAGAAGATTTTGAAAGTGGTGAGAATACAAATGTTAATCGCTATTTAGAAATTTTAGAAAAGTTTACCGAACATAAATTCTTTAATGTAGAAGATGCTGTGCTTAGTACTCTTTCTGACTTTAATATCCCAAATGAGTTATCTCAGCAACCCTTAGCCCATCTTTCTGGTGGACAGAAAAGATATGTAGAGATGACCAGGATGATGTTTTCTCAAGCTGATCTATTGCTGATTGATGAGCCAACTAACCATTTAGACTATCTAGGAAAAGAGAGATTTATCGCCTGGATGCGTGGTCTCAAACAAACAGTCATTGTTGTTACTCATGACAGAGATGTATTAAAATATGTAAACAAAATTATTGAAATCAAAGACAAGAAGTTAGAATCATATAAAGGCAACTACGACCACTATATTCAACTTAACTCTTCAAATACTCTCAGTTCTGTCAAAAATTACACCAATCAATTAAACAAACTCAAAGAAGCCAAGAAAAAGATGGAATGGGGTTTGAGAATGCGTGCTAAAAGCAAAGCATGGAAAATCCGTTATGACCATTGGTTACGTGATTACGAAAAACTAAAAGCAGAAACAGTCAAACCATCATTCTGGATTGATCAAGATTCGGTAGAAAACTTGGATAAGAAAGTGGTTGATACTTACGATAAGTTTAAAGAGAGAAATATTAAAATTAATATGGTTTCAAAAAGAGAACGTGGAATTGAGAGACTCTTAGTCAGAGATTTATCTCTTGGCTATGAAAATCCTGTTTTCAAAGAAGTAAACTTCTCTCTCAGAGACAATGACCGTGTTTACATTAAAGGTAAAAATGGAGCAGGAAAAAGTACCCTCGTTAAAACAATTCTCTCTTTAGCGGCTGATGAAAAACCGGTAGCAAAAATTATAAATGGAAAAATTACTCTCTCAGCTGACCTAAGAATTGGTGAGTACCAACAAGAGATCGACAAAAAATATTTGAAACTGCCTCTCTCAGAAGCAATCAGAATCAGTTACCAAGAAAAGAATATTGCAACAACTGATCAACAAATAATGAGTTTACTTTCTCAGTATTTATTTAACCCTGTCCAAGATGCAAACCAGAAAATAATGAACCTATCGGGTGGACAAAAAGCTCGTTTTCAAATAATTAAGATGTTAATTAATGAGCCAAATTTATTAATTCTTGATGAGCCAACAAATCACTTAGATCTTCCCTCAATTGAAGAATTAGAGAATGCCTTAGTTGATTTTGATGGAGCAATCTTATATATCTCCCATGACACCTACTTCATTGATAAGATGGGTGGATTTGTTGCAGATATATAAATATAAATCTTAAGAATTTTGATAAAAAGCTTTATCGTTCTTTTTTTCTGCTCGATAATAATTAAGACCAGTATAAAAATCTTTCATTAAGCGACTCAAATAAAACATTCCTTCTTCAGTTAGATAATAAAGACTACCCTCTCGTCTGACTACGCCAGCGATTTCTAAAGCTTTTAGCTCAGTTTTTACTAGTGTCTGTTCCATAAATCCCTGAGGAAAATTATCTATATCTATTTCCATACCAAAGAGACTAATTAAAAGATTATATTGTAAATCAGTAAATCTATTTAACTTTCCAATACCAATAACTGGAGAATCTCCGGCTTCAATGCGATCATGATACTCATTGATATCAAAAGTATTAATATAAAATTTAGAGTCTAGGTAACTGATAGCACTAAGTCCTATTCCTAGATATTGATTTCCACCATCATGATTTGTAATATATTCTCCTTGCTCTTCCTCAGAATCTCTCACAAAACACCAAGGGGTTAAGGCTGTATAGCCAGCGGTATTGAACTTCTCAAGCATTGCTTTATAAAAAACAACCTCAGTAGACTCATCAAAATCTTCAAAAGATCCCGGAGAAGCCATCAATGGATAACAGGTTATTTGACTAATCCCCATTTCTATTAGTTGATCAATATCGTCGATAAACTGATCTACAGTCTGGCCAGGGAAATTAAAAATAAGGTCAGCATTAACAACCTTGAAAGCTTCTTGAGCCCTCAAGATGTTTTCCTTTGCATTTGCGCCATTTTTACGTCCCATTTTTTTCAAAATTCCCTTATCAAAACTCTGCACACCAGCTGAGATTCTAGTTACTCCGGTATCTTTCATTAATTCAATATTTTCTAGGGTAAGATCTCTTGGATGGGTTTCTACAGATAAACTACCAGTATTTAACTTAAAATCTTCAATCAATGAAACTAATTCTGAGAAAACTAAGATTGGAGTACCTCCACCGATATAGACAGAAGAAAAAATTAATTCTTGATATAACTCTAATTCTTTTCTTAAATCACCGACATATGTTCTAGCGACATCAGGGTCATAAACACCACGACAAAAAGGACAAAATCTACAGAGTGGTGCTTCACAAAAAGGAATGTGTAAATATAAAGTGGTACCTTGACTATCTATTGGTTCAGATGATTTATCTGGTTCTTGATCTAGAGGTTCTCTAAAAATCTGGTTGCCTTTGTTTTTTATATATAAACCCAGTGCTCTACTACCTAAATCTAAACTTCTTTCTTTAAACATTCATCAAATTATATCATTTAACATCAAAATAAATATCATTAACTATTATAGTTAAATCAAACTACCCTAACTGAGATGATCCCTTTAAAGGCATTGGCTCTAATCCTTTTTCTCATTTAACTGACTTCATCCCTTTAAGTGGATAGCTAATATAAAATCACAGTAAAACTTGGGTAAATTTGAAAAAATATCTTAAACTGTTAGAATGATCTCATATGTTTTTATCAGATTTAACCAGTTTTCTACCGCTAAATAAGATTTGGATGAATAATTCAGTTCAAGATTACTTAGTTTTTTTTGTAATATTTATAGTCTTACTCATCTTAGTTAAATTATTTCAAAAACTTATTATCAACCGCTTAGAAAAAATAGTTGGTTATAGTCAAACAAACTTTGATGACTTTTTAGTCAGTTTAGTAAAATCAATTAATGGTTGGTTTTACTTTTATTTAGCTTTTTATGGAGCAAGTAGAGGGCTTGATTTGCCCAAGTTAGATCAATGGTTAATGGCCATATTAATCATCTGGGTGATGATTGAGATTAGTTCAAAAATTCAAATTATTATTAAACATGTCGCCAATAACTATTTGAGTGATGATAAAAACAAAGTTCCCATCCAAATATTGCAAAAAATAGTAGTTGGCATCATCTGGGTAATTGGTGGATTAATGATTCTCTCTAACCTGGGGATTAATGTGAACTCATTAGTTACTGGCCTAGGTATTGGAGGAATAGCTGTAGCTCTTGCAGTACAAAATATTTTGGGAGATTTATTTAGTTCTTTTGCCATATATTTTGATCGACCTTTTCAGATAGGAGACTTTATTACAGTTGGACAACAACAAGGAGTGGTAGAAAAAATTGGTATTAAGACTACTCGTATTAGAGCCCTCCAAGGAGAAGAGATTGTCATAGCAAATAATGACCTAACAAATGCCAGAATTCATAACTATAAAAAAATGAAATCACGTCGAGCTGACTTTACTGTTGGTGTTAATTATGATACCTCCACAGTAAAACTAAAAAAGATCCCTAAGATAATTGAAGGTATCATTAAAAAAATTGAATTAGCTGAATTTGATCGTGCTCATTTATCTAAATTAAACGAATATAGTATAGATTTTGAAGTTATCTACTTTGTTAATTCTGCTGACTATCTCGACTATATGGATGTAAAACATGAGATTTATATGCAACTGATTGAACATCTAGTAGCAGAAAAGATTCAATTAGCCTTTCCGACACGGACTGTGTTTGTTAAAAAGTAGAGTTAGTCTTAAAGATTAGAAAAACTATTTGTTACTATTATATTTTTTAACAATATCTTGAAAATACATAACAAAATTTTCAGGTTGTAATCTCTGTGCTGCAAAGTCTAAATCTACATGGGATATACCATTGTATCAAATTAACTTAAGCTGTGCGTTTACCAAATTCATAAATATTGAGTTATTTACTTGGTTAAATAGTCAAATAATGGCACAATATTGATATTGTTTAGCAATCATTTCAATTATCTCACTATGGTTAACTTCACTTCTTCCAATGCTATCCATGATTTTCTTTCCTAAAATCGTTATTTGGCTCATATATTCGGAAATTGCTGAAGCAGGAGGATAAAAGAATACATAATCAGATTCACCATATGTTAAATCCCCTGATAGATTTTTTTTATCAATTCCAGCTAAATTTACACTCATTTGAGAAGTATCCTGAAATCTCGTAGAATATGGATCATTGTAATCACTTGCAATTCTAGCAATATTGAGAGCTTTAGCTTTCCTATGATTTCTTGGCACTTGTTTTTTGCTACGAAAATTTCCGGGATCTACCTCAATCTCACCACTGCCATCCTTCTCGTATACATCTCCGCTATTTGCTAAAAAATGAGCTTCCTTTATTTTTCTTATAAAGGAAGATTCATCAGTAGATTATACTGATTGTTACCTCCAAACATCTCAACTCTACGTCTTATTCTTGTAGATTGTCCTACTCTCACGATATCCTTCCCATTCCGAAATGTATCGTGCCTTATTCACATAATTACTGTACTAATTTAGTTAGCTAATAATTAAGTTCTTGATAACAGCGGATTATATATACAAAAATAAGAGAACGTATATAATATTATACGTCCTCAAAATTGAGTACTAGAAGGGAATGTTGTGAATATTGCAGTTGTTTCATTATTTTCTTTATTAATTGTTGTTTTGATTAGTTGTATCAATCAACGCTTAAATCCTGGATTACTTGCTTTACTGGCTGCAAGTACCATTGGTTTATTTTTAGGTGGAATGTCGATCAGTTCTATTACTTCCCTATTCCCATCAAATCTTTTCATCCTACTTGTCTCAATGAGTTTAGTTTTTGGAACTGCTCATTATAATGGGACCCTGGAAAAATTAACCCAACGTGCTTTATATTTAATTAAAGGTCAGCAAAAACTCTTACCAATACTTATCTTTATTTTAGCTTTCCTCTTTTCTGCTCTTGGACCAGGTAATATCGTAGCAACTGCAATCCTTGCTCCAATGGCTATGGTGCTGGCAAAAAAACATCAAGTTTCTCAGTTATTAATTACTATCATGCTTTGTACTGGAGCAAATGCTGGGGCTTTCTCTCCAGTTGCACCAACTGGAATTATTGCAATTGGTCTAATGGAAAAGATGTCTATATCAAAAGATTTAATTTGGATTGTATTTGGTGCTTCAGCAGTTTTACAATCAATTTCAGCACTATTTGCATATGGTATCTTCCTTTTCAGAAGTCATAAGAGAAATAGACTACAAACTATAATAAACATCGGAAGATTCAAGATTGTTGTTGAACCTTTTATTAAAGAACAGAAAATAACTTTAGCTTTAATAGTAGCTTTACTTGTTGGAGTTACCATCTTTAAATTACCACTGATTCTCGTCTCACTTGCTGTAGCATTAATCATGTTTGGTCTCAAACTAGCAGATGAAGAAGTCATCTTAAAAAGATTACCTTGGAGCACTATCCTAATGGTATCAGGTATTGCAGTATTAATTGGCCTAATGGAAAAAACTGGAGGGCTAGACTTAGCAACTGACTTCATTGCTTCTACAGCCAGCTCTAATGTAATTAATGGACTATTAGCCTTTGTCAGTGGTCTAGTTAGTGCATATAGTTCATCTTCAGGAGTTGTTCTTCCAGCCTTTATGCCACTCATTCCTGGTCTTGCCCAGAAAATGAATATCCCAGATATGATCCCGATGGTTATTGCTGTAGCAGTTGGTTCTCATATGGTTGATGTTAGTCCACTCTCTACTTTGGGAGCTTTATCTTTAGCTGCCGTTGATGATAAGAAAGTAAGAGATAGAATGTTTAAAATGCTCATGATTTGGGGAATGGCGATGTCAGTCATTGCTGGGCTATTAGCTTTTATATTTTTAGATGTTTTAATTTAAATAAGAAGTTATTGATCTTACTAAATGATTAATGATTTAGTAGTACAATTATTTATATATGATAAAAAACAAAGGTTTATTATTTTCAAAGTCTGCTTTAGTCTCTGGGATTGGTATTTTAGTAATGACTGTTCTTTCAATTATTACTTTTGCTTCTCTACAGGTTAATACACTTTCAATTATTGGTATCTTCAGTATCATAATATTAGATATAGTTGTTGCTTTTGGACTATATATATTTCTAAAACCAGCTAATAGGACTTTGGCAATATTGATGGCTAGTTTAAGAATAATTTATGCTGGAATATTCTTGTTTGCACTTATCCAAATAGGCAATTTAGATAACTTCTATTTCATTTGGGACAGGGGTTTAGCTCTATTTGGTTTTCATTTACTAGTATTAGGTATTTTACTTTTGAAAGCTAAATATGTTCCAAAATATCTTGCCTATTTAGTTCTATTATCATCTATAGGATATATAATTGATGGAATGGGTAAGTTTATTGGCTACAAAACAGAAATAACTATATTCACATTTTTTGGAGAAATAATTCTAGGTTTTTGGTTAGTGATAAAAGGAAGAAAGACATTATTAAAAAAATAATAATAAAGTTAATATGGTTTTATCTATGACTCAGAAGAAGTCAGGAACTTCTTTTAATAATGGATATTCAATTAATCAGAAATGGAAAAACAACTAATAAAATAATATCTGCAGAGTAATGAGCTATCATTGCAGACTCTAACCCCTTTTTCCAATATAACCATCCAAAGACCATTCCCCCTATTCCATTAAGTAGAATAGCCCTAAATACAATTAGCGGAGTAATTGTTGTAAGCTGTGCTGTTGCTGGTAAATGTCCGATCCCAAATATAATTGCAGCAATAACTATTGAAGACCAAATAATGATCGGATTTGGTTTTTTATTTCTAAATAATTTTGAAAATATCCAAACTAAAAAAGTCACTAAAAATAACCTCATCAATATCTCCTCAACAATACCGCCATAAAATGATGCTAATACTCCCTGCCAAATTGGCACAGATTCAAAAGCCAAAACACCAATAAATTGAGAAAATATCTTATCTAATACAATTATAGTAAAACCAGTAATTACACCTGCTATTACATATAATAAAACGGGTACTTTTAATTTCTCCTTCTTTATCTTATTTTTACTTATTTTTTCTAGTAGTGGGGCACCTAATCCGACTTTCTTTCCAAGTAATAGACCAACAAAAATTGCTACTGAAATTAATAATCCACTTTGAAGAATACTTATAGATAATACTAAAGGAATTGAAATTGGAAGTTCTTTTAATATCTCTCCTTGTGTAGAAATTAAAAAAGGAAAAATAGAGACTACTCCAAATAAACCTAATGCTAACAAATAGCCAAAAAGTTTCCAGTTAATTAGAGATGTTATTTTCATAATATGAGTATAACAAATAAAAAGACCCTTCAGGGTCTTTTTAA
>Ga0100403_1004336_pt1 | contig 10112 bp, 10 predicted proteins | sample CryGeymet201501t_FD_83663 | JGI IMG/M metagenome (GOLD analysis project Ga0100403, IMG submission 83663) | Groundwater microbial communities from Crystal Geyser aquifers in Utah, USA - Crystal Geyser metaG 2015-01t | ecosystem: Environmental > Aquatic > Deep subsurface > Groundwater | place...
CCGCGGGGATTCCGAACGACCGAAAGATGAACACCGTCCCGCCGAGCTTCTTCGCGAGCTCGACCGCGGTGTGAGCGACGTTCTGCGCGCGCGGCGACCCATCGAGGGCGACGAGGATTCGGTTCATGCCGAGCTCCTTTGCAGGTTCGGGGCCGGCCGTCCTCGCGGTCGCTTCGCGACGAGTCGGCCGGCCTTTGGCCGGACCTCAGGCCCCCGCGCGCGGCTTCGACATCCCGTACTCCTGCAAGCGGTACTGGATCGTCCGCACGCTGATGTCGAGGATGTCCGCCGCCTTCGTGGTCGAGCCTTCGGTCGACTCGAGCGTCTTCAAGATCGCGTAGCGTTCGATCTCCGCCATGGTCGCGCCCGGAATGCGCACCGCGCCGTGCGGCTCGGGCGCGGCCTCGAACGGAAGATCGTCCGCGTCGACGAGCGGCTTCTCGCAGAGGACGACCGCGCGCTCGATCGCGTTCTCGAGCGCGCGGACGTTGCCCGGCCAGCGGTAGCTGACGATCTTCGCGCGCGCGGCGTCGGTGAATCCGTCGATCCTCTTGTGGTTCTCGAGCGCGAAGCGCTTGAGGAAGTGGTTCGCGAGCACCGCGATGTCGCCGCCGCGAAGGCGCAGCGCCGGCATCTCGATGTGAACGACGTTCAGCCGGTAATACAGGTCCTCGCGGAAGCGCCCTTCGCGAACGTCGGCCGCGAGATCGCGGTTCGTCGCCGCGAGGACGCGCACGTCCACCTTGATGGGCTCGTTGCCACCGACGCGCTCGAACGTGCGCTCCTGCAGCACCTGCAAGAGCTTTACTTGCGTGAGCGGCGGGATCTCGCCGACCTCGTCCAAGAAGAGCGTGCCGCCGTCGGCTTGCTCGAAGCGGCCCGCGCGGCGCTTGTCGGCGCCCGTGAACGAGCCGCGCTCGTGCCCGAAGAGCTCGCTCTCGAGGAGCGACTCGGCGAGCGCCGCGCAATGGAGCGCGACGAACGGCTTGCTCGCGCGCGGACCGAGATCGTGGATCGCGCGCGCGAGCTCGCCCTTTCCGGTGCCGCTCTCACCCGTGATCAGCACCGTCGCGCGCGAGGACGCGACTTGGCGCGCGACGCGGTAAACGCGCTGCATCGCCGCGCTCGCGCCGATGAGGCCGCGCAGGCCGTCGCCGTCGCGCTCGCGGAGCTGACGCCGCAGGTTCTCGGCTTCGACGCGGAGCTCGCGCCGCTCGAGCGCGCGCTCGAGCGACAGCATGAGCGCGTCGAAGTCGATCGGCTTCGTGAGGTAATCGTCGGCGCCGACGCGCATCGCGGCGACCGCGGTGCCGACGTCGCCGAACGCCGTGCACACGATGACCGGCAGGTCCGCGTCGAGCTCGTGCAGCCGCTTGGTCAGCTCGATGCCGTCCATGTTCGGCATCTTCAAGTCGGTGACGACGACGTCCGGGGGGCTCTCGGTCGCCTGCGCGAGCGCCTGCGCGCCGTCCTCCGCGAGCTCGACGTTGTAGCCCTCTTGGCGCAGGAGCTTCTCGAGCCCCGCCCGTGCGCTCGCCTCGTCGTCCACCACGAGGATCCGTGCCTTGTGCGTCGAGCTGCTTTTTTCGGACATGGTCTCACTCCGGTTCGATGGGGAGCGACACGCGAAAGAGCGTCCTGCCAGGGCGGCTCTCTACGTCGATGTCGCCGCCGTGATCGGTGACGATGCGATGGGTGATGGCAAGGCCGAGGCCCGTGCCGTTGGGCTTGGTGGAGAAGAACGCGTCGAAGATGGGCGCATCCGGGCTTGGAAGTCCAGGACCGTCGTCCTCCACCTCGATGACCACGCGACGCGGCTGGCGCCGCACGCGCAGGACGACGCTTCCGTGCCCGCGCGGGATGAGCGCCTCGATCGCGTTGCCGAGGAGGTTCAAGAGCACCTGTTCGAGCTTCGCCGCGTCCGCCTGCAGCGTGACCTCGCGGGTCGGCAGATCGCTCGAGAGCGCGACGTTCGCTTCGGCCGCCCGGGCCGACACCATCTGCACGGCGCGCTCGCAGAGCGTGCGAACGTTGGCCGGCCTGAGCTCCGGCGGTCGCGGCCGCGCGAAGTCGAGGAACTCCGTGACGAGCGCCGCGAGTCGCTTGATTTCCTCGCCGACGACCGCCACGGCTTCGAGCGTGTCGGCCGGCGCGTTCGCGCGCTTGAGCGCGCGCTCGAGGAACGAGACATGAAGCTGCGCGCCGTTCAGCGGGTTCCTGATCTCGTGCGCGAGCCCGGCCGCGAGCGTCCCCACCGCGGCGAGCTTCTCGTGGTGGCGCGTCCTCTCCGCGAGGAGATTGTGATCGGTCGTGTCCTGGCCGATCGCGAAGAGGACGATCTCGTCGTCGTCTTCCGAAGGCGCGAACGCGAGCTGCCACCTCACGTCGCGGTAACGCCCGTTTCGCGTGCGGACGATCCCGTCGACGATGTCCGGCTGCACGCGCTTGCCCGTGAGCGCGTCGCGAAGGAGCGGCGCGAACGTCTCGTGCGAATCCGCCGGCACGAGCCGCTCGACGAACGGCTCGCCCAAAATCTCGTCGCGCCCCCAACCGGTCACGCGCTCGGCCTCGCGGTTGAAGAGGCGGATCGTCGCTTTCGCGTCGAGGCCGATGACGAGCGTGCGCGCGAGCTCGACGGCGCTCTGGTAGCGGTGCTCGGTGCGGCGCAGCGTTCGCCCGAGCTCGTTGCGCTCGTTGCGCTCGATCCGCTGCGCGCGCGCGAGGAACGCTTCGCGGTAGCTCTCGAGCATCGCCGCGAGCTCGACGTCGAGCAACCGGCCGAGCGCGCTCTGCGTCGCGGCCGCGCCTTCGCCGAGCTTCTCGTCGGCGATCTTCCCGAACGCGTCGCGGATGAGCGCCATCGCCGAGAACATGTACCGCTGCGGCAGCCCGACGCGGACGTGCGCGCGGCCTATCTTCGACGTCTCCTCGAAGTACGCGCCGTCGTATTTTCCGGCACAGAGCCGCTCCATCCACGCGACGAGCGATCGCTGAAGTCGCGCGATCTGATCTTCGCCCGTGAGGACGGCGTGCGCGGCTTCGTGCTCGCGGATCTTTTCGTAGAACTCGCGCGAGATGCGGGCGAACTCCGGCGCCGCGACCGCGCCGAACGCGGCCACGCGACGCGCGTCTTCGTCGGTGAAGTCGACGTAACGCAGAAGCTCTTTCGAGAACGAATCCAGGGCTGCTCCGTGGCGCGTGATCCGCGCAAGACTAGCGCCCCAACGCAGAACTTGCGCTAGCGGGCGTTTCCGTTGGGTCCGCGGACGGTTAGGACCGGGACAGTGGAGGTGCGGATGATCTTCTCGGCCACGCTGCCGAGCAAAGCGTGCGCGAGGCCGCGCCGGCCATGCGTGCCGACGACGACGAGGTCGATCCCGAGCTCCTTCGCGACGGCGTTGACCGCGTCCCACGGCGCGTCTTGCTTCAGCACCTTCTTCAGCTCGACCCCACGCGCGATCCGCGCCGCGACGCACGCGTCCAAGCCATTTTGCGCGGCGCTCGCCATCCGCGTCGCGACGTCCGCGCTCGCGATGAACGCACCGTCGGGGAAGCCGACGATGGGCAGCTCGTACGCATGGAGCACCACGACGCTCGCGCCGATGCGCGACGCGAGATCGATCGCGTAATCGAGCGCACGATCCGAGGTTTCGCTGAAATCGGTGGCGACGAGGATTCTCTTGGGGAGGCTCATGCCTCTCCCATGGAGCAAGAGCCTTGCCGTCCATCGTCCGCTCCTGGCTTGTCGCGTGCTACAGGCCCGGGACGATGACGATCCAACACGTCAGTGCCGCCGAAGCCGTCGCTTGCGTCAAGACGAGGCAGCGCGTCTTCGTCCACGGCGGCGCCGCCACCCCGCAACGCCTCCTCGACGGCCTCGTCGAACGCGCGCCGCAGCTCCGCGACGTGGAGCTCGTGCATCTTCACACGATCGGTCCGGCGCGGTACGCCGATCCGGAGCACGCCTCGAGCTTTCGCGTCGCGAACCTCTTCGTCGGCGAGAACATGCGGAGCAAGCTCGACAGCCGGCGCGTCGATTACCTGCCGTGCTTCTTGTCCGAGATTCCGCAGCTCTTTCGATCGCGCCGGCGGCCGATCGACGTCGCCTTCATCCACGTCTCGCCGCCCGACCGTCACGGCTACTGCACGCTCGGAACGAGCGTCGACGTCGCGGCCGCCGCGGTCGACGTCGCGACGACCGTCGTCGCGCAGGTGAACCCGCGCATGCCGCGCGTCCACGGCGACGGACTCGTTCACATGAGCCGCATCGATCATTTCATCGAGTGCGACGACGTTCTGCCCGAGGCCACGCCCGCGGAGCTCAGCGACGAAGAGCGCGCGATCGGCCGACACACCGCGGCGCTCGTCGGCGACGGCGCGACGCTGCAGATGGGCATCGGTGCGGTGCCCGACGCAGTGCTCGCCGCGCTCGGCGATCACCGCCACCTCGGCATCCACACCGAGATGTGGAGCGACGGCGCGCTCGCGCTCCTCGAAAAGGGCGTCGTCGACAACTCGAAGAAGAAGGTCCACCCGGGCAAGACCGTCTCCGGCTTCGTGATGGGGACGCGCGCGGTCTACGATTTCATCAACGACAACCCGTCGGTCGTGCAGCTCGACATCGCCTACGTGAACAGCGCCGGCGTCATCGCGCGCAACCCGGACGTCGTCGCGATCAACTCGGCGGTCGAGATCGATCTCACCGGGCAAGTCTGCGCGGACTCCGTCGGATCGCGGGTCATCTCCGGCGTCGGCGGACAAATGGACTTCATTCGCGGCGCGTCGCTCTCGCCCGGCGGAAAGCCGATCATCGCGCTGACGAGCCGCACCGCGAAGGGCTTCCCGCGGATCGTCTCGACGCTCCGCCACGGCGCCGGCGTCGTGACGACGCGCGCGCACGTCCACTACGTCGTCACCGAGCACGGCGTCGCCGACCTGTACGGCAAGACGCTGGACGAGCGCGCGCGCGCGCTCATCGCGATCGCGCACCCGTCGGATCGCGACGCGCTCGCGCGGCAGTGGCACGAGCTTCAGCATCGAGGCGCCACGTGATCGAGGACGATCTGCTCCGGACGAGCGCTTACGACGTCCCGACGTCGCGCGTCGATCTGGTGCAGACGCACATCTCTTCGGTCTTCTTGCTCGACGACGACGTCTTCAAGGTGAAGCGACCGGTGTCGCTCGGCTTCCTCGATTTTCGTACGATCGACGCGCGCCGCGAAGCGTGCGACGCGGAGGTGCGGCTGAACGCGCGGCTCGCGCCGGGGGTGTACCTCGGCGTCGTCGCGGTGCGGCGCGGCGCCGACGGGCACGCGCGCATCGGCGGCGCCGGCGAAATCGTCGACTGGGCCGTGCACATGCGGCGCATGCCGGACGAGCGACGCGCGGACGTCATGCTCGACGCCGGGCGGCTCACCGGGGAGAAGATCGATCGCGTCGCCGAGCGGATCGCGGAGTTTCACGCGGGCGCGCGCTGCGACGCGCAGACGTCGCGCTTCGGCGCGCGCCACGCGATCGCCACGAACGTCGACGAGAACTTCGCGCAGACCGCGGACACGATCGAAGCGTTCGTTCGTCCCGAAGAAGCGGACGAGATCGTGCGCTGGCAGCACGCGTTCCTCCGCGGCCACGGCCCGCTCTTCGACGCGCGGATCGGCGCGCGGCGCATCCGCGACGGCCACGGCGACTTGCGGCTCGACCACGTCTACTTCGAAGAGGACGGACCGATCGTCCTCGACTGTATCGAGTTCAACGATCGCTTCCGCTACGCCGACGTGTGCGCGGACGTCGCGTTCTTCTCCATGGACCTCGCGAGCCGCGGGCGCGTCGATCTCGCCGAGCGCTTCCTCGCCCGGTACGCGCGCGCGTCGAACGACTTCGACACGTACGCGCTCGTCGACTTCTACGAGAGCTACCGCGCCTTCGTGCGCGCGAAGATCTGCGCGATGCGCGCGAACGATCCGTCGCTCGACGATCGCGCGCGCGAGAGCGAAGCGGCGGCGGCGCGGCGGCACTTCCTGCTCGCGCTCTCGGCGGATCGACGTGCGCTGTTGATGCCCGCGGTCGTCGCGGTCGGCGGGATCATCGCGTCCGGCAAGAGCACGGTCGCGATGCGTCTCGGCGACGCGATGGGGGCGCCGGTCGTCGAAGCGGATCGAACGCGCAAGGCGATGCTCGGCGTCGCCGCGACCGAGCGCGTCCACGAAGAGGCGTGGCGCGGCGCGTACGCTCCCGCGTTCACCGAGCGCGTCTACGAAGAGGTCTTGCGCCGCGCGTCCGTCGTGCTCGCGTCGGGACGGGCGGTCGTCCTCGATGCGTCGTTCCGTTCGAAGGCGATGCGCGCGGCGGCGCGCGCGCTCGCCGATTCGTTCGGCGTGCCGTTCCGCTTCGTCGAGTGCCGCGCCGACGCGGCGACGTGCCGCGCGCGACTCGTCGCGCGCGCGAACACGGCCGCGGTGTCCGACGGGCGCCTCGAGATCTTCGACGACTTCGTCGCGCGGTTCGAGCCGCCGACGGAGCTGCCGGAGAACGAGCGCACCGTGCTCGACACGACGGGCTCTGCGGACGAATCGATGGCGACGCTGCGATCGCGCGTCGAGACGTGGCCGGTCGGCCTCACCGTGTGAAGCGCGGCTGCCCGGTCGCTTCGGTGACCGCGAGCCACAGCCCGCCGTCCGGATCGATCCGCTTCTTTCGGCTCGTCGCGATCGGGAGCGGCACGTGCGTGAAGACGCGGTGAAGCCGCCCGATGACGACGTCGGTCTTCCCCGCCATCCCCGCGTGCACGGCGTTTCGCGCGAGCGCGTCGCAGAAGACCGCGTCCTGCGCGTTCGCCGGGACGCCGCGGACGACGTAGCTCGGATCGATGTACTTGATCGTCGCGGCCATCCCGACCGACGACATGTGCTTGGCGATCGCGTCGCGCAGCCGCGGGCCGACATCGACGCCGCCGGCGGCGTAGCGGACGTTGCCCGAAGCGTCGCGCTCCGCGCCCTCGCCGACGAGCGACGCCGCGCAACCCTCGGCGACGACGACGACGGCGTGGTGACGCTCGAGCAAGCGGCGCTCGAGCGACGCGAGCAGCCCGTGCTCGCCGCCGAGCTCGAACGGCACCTCCGGCACGAGGCAGTAGTTCACCTCGCGGCTCGCGAGCGTCGCGGCCGCCGCGATGAAACCGGAGTCGCGGCCCATGAGCTTCACGATGCCGACGCCGTTGTACGCGCCGATCGCTTCGCTGTGCGCCGCGTCGATCACGCTGCTCGCGACCTCGACGGCGGTGTCGTAGCCGAACGTCTTGTCCACGAACGCGACGTCGTTGTCGATCGTCTTCGGCACCGCGACGACCGCCAGGTTTCTCCCGCGGCGCGCGCACTCTTCGTGGATCGCGTGCGCGCCGCGCAGCGTCCCGTCGCCGCCGATCGCGAAGAGGACGTCCACGCCGTGCCGCTCGAGCGCGTCGACCATCCGCTTCGGATCGTGCGCGCCGCGCGACGTGCCGAGGAAGCTCCCGCCGTGCTTGTGCACCGTGCGCACGTCGTCCGGACCGAGCGGCATCGGCGCCATCCCGCCGGCCGGATCGATCCCCATGAACCCGTAGCGAAAGCCGAGGATGCTCTTTACGCCGTATTTGTGAAAGAGCTCGAGCACCATCGAGCACACGACGTTGTTCACGCCCGGGCAAAGCCCTCCGCACGTCACGATGCCGGCGCGCGTCTTCGCCGGATCGAAGAAGATCTTCTCGCGCGGCCCTGCGCGCTCGAAGAGCACGACGGGCGGCGCGACGCCGTTCGTCGTCTCGATGTCCAAGAGGACGCCCGCGCCATCGGGCACGTACGCCGGCGCGAGCTGCCCGCGCGCCGTCGAAAGATGAAGCGGCGACGTGACCGTGCGCTCGCCGAGCGTCTTCGTCACCAAGTCGTCTTGCGTCGGCATTCGCGTCACCTCGGCGTGCGGATCGTCCAGACCGGCACGGGCGACATGCGCACGACGCGCTCGGCGACGCTGCCGAGGAGCGCGTGCGGAAGCCCTTCGCGGCCGTGCGTTCCCATCACGACGAGATCTACCTCCTGCTCCACGATCGCGGTCAGGATTTCCTGCCAGGGCTGCCCGCATCGAACGATCGCGTCGACGTTCGCGTACTTCGCCTTCGCTTCGGCGAGGCGCGCGCAGGTCGCTTCGCGCGCGCCCTTCTCGAGCTCGTTCGTCGTGTCGACGAGCGGCATGAACGGGCCGCCGCTGAAGACGAAGAGCGAAACGTCGAAGACGTTGAGCAGCGTGACCTTCGCGTCGAAGGCGCGGCCGACCTCGACCGCGACGTCGGTCGCTTGGCGGGACGGGTCCGCGAGGTCGACGGGGACGAGGATGTGGCGAATCGAGAGCATGCTGACGATTCCAGCAGCCGCCGTGCCAAGCGCGGCGGCGAGCGGTGGCGCGCGGCTCGCAAGCGCGGCGGTCATGGCCACGCGCGATTGCGCTTGCACCGACGTCCGTCACACCCCTCGCCTCGTCGTCGTCACGGGCGGACCGGGCGCCGGAAAGACCGCGCTCCTCGAAGTGGTGCGCCGCCATTTCTGCGAGCACGTCGTCGTGCTCCCCGAGGCCGCGAGCATGCTCTTCGGCGGCGGATTTCCGCGTCACGCCACCGACGTCGGCCGGCGCGCCGCGCAGCGCGCGATCTTCCACGTGCAGCGCGAGCTCGAGAGCATCGTCCTCGGCGAGCGCGCCGCCGCGGTGGCGCTCTGCGATCGCGGCACCGTCGACGGCGTCGCCTATTGGCCGGCGCCGGAAGAGACCTTCTACGCCGAGCTCGGGAGCGCGCGCGAAACCGAGCTCGGGCGCTACGACCTCGTCATCCACTTGCGAACGCCGCAAGCGAACGGCGGCTACAACCACCGCAACCAGGTGCGGATCGAGAGCGCGGCCGAGGCGCGCGAAATCGATCGGCGCATCATCGCCGCGTGGGACGGGCACCCGCGCCGCTTCTTCGTCGACAGCGAAGCCGACTTCATGCAGAAGGTCGCGCGCGCGCTCCAGATCCTCGAAGAAGAGGTGCCCGATGGCTGCGCGCGCCGCACGCCTTCGCTCGTCGGTGCGGTCCCCGAGTAGCGCAAGACCGGCGCGTTCACGCAAGCGGTGCGCCCTCTCCGAAGGGCCGACTGCGCAAACGCGCCGTGGACCGCGTGGAAACGTTCTTGCTTCGTGAACATCGCATGACGTTTGCTCGCACCCACGGGTACGACGTGACGCTCGAGTGGCAGGGGGATCGCCAGCTCGCGGCCGGCGATCGCGTCGCGATCGTCGCCGGTCTCGCGACGCGCGCCGTGGCCCTCATGGATAGAGCGAAGCGGCATTGCATCGTCGGCAACTCGTCGAAGACACCGATCGAGGTGCGCCTCGACGTCACGGCGGCGTGATGGGGACCGGACGCAGCCCGGGCGCAGTCGACGGCGAGACGCGGATCGGGCTGCGCGTGATCGCGTTCTTGGACGAAGACGTCTTCGAGGAGCGATCGGTCGCGTTCTGTCCGTTTCGATCGTCGACGACGCACGTCCCGGACTGTCTCGCTTGCGACAAGTTCGCGCACCTCGAATCGGGCGCGGTGGTGTGCGCGCGCCGACCGCCGCTCAGCAGCTCGGAGGCGTCGGCGCTCGTGGCGGGACGTCACATCTGCAGCGGCGCGGAGAGCCTCGCGGGGCGCACGCCGGTCGGCGCGGTGGCCGAGAACGTGGTGGTGTGTGCGACGGCGAAGACGCGCATCGCAATCGCGGAGGCGGTGGTGCGCGCGCGCGGCGCGCACGGCGTCGTCGTCGTCGACCGCGCGCTCCGACCGATCGCGTTCATCGCGAGCACGCGGCTCGTGTCGAAGGTCGAATCGCGAACGTTGACTCTCGCCGAGTGTCACGACGAGGCGTTCAGCACGTTCGACGAGTCGCTGCCGCTCGCGGATGCGCTCGGACACCTCATCCACGATCGCCGACGCGCCGCGGTCACGGTGGACGCAGACGGCAGAGTGACGGGGCTCGTGTGGGACCTCCACGTTCTACACTGGCTCGCTCGAGCCGCACAAGGTCACATGTCGAACGAGTGACGCTCGGAACGAGTGACGCTTGGCC